>FTJN01000073.1_pt2 | contig 32802 bp, 35 predicted proteins | sample 1658361 | NCBI WGS metagenome assembly FTJN01 (sample SAMEA3914819, study PRJEB12502) | metagenome | biome: forest; material: soil | place: Canada | collected 2010-06-26 | depth 0.3 m
GAAGGCGCTGACCGACTTGAAGAGGTCTGGATTGCGCAGGGCGATCGTCAGCGCCCCATGGCCGCCCATCGAGTGGCCGGAGATCCCGCGCCGCGCCGGATCCAGCGGAAAGGCGCCGTCGACGGCCTCCAGCAGGTCCTGGGTGACGTAGGAATACATCCGGAAATGCGGCGCCCACGGCGCTTGCGTGGCGTCGACATAGAACCCCGCCCCCTGCCCCAGGTCGTAGGCCGGATCGTCGGCCACGCCTTCGCCGCGCGGCGAGGTGTCGGGCGCGACGACTGCCAGGCCGTGCTTCGCCGCGTGCTCGTAGACGCCCGACTTGGTGGTGAAGTTGTCCTCGGTGCAGGTCAGGCCCGACAGCCAGACCAGGTATGGGAAAGGCCCCTGCCCGTCAGGCGTCCACAGCGTGAACTTCATCGGCGTACCGGTGCTGGCGCTGTCGTGCCGGCAGTAGCGCAGGGTCCCGCCCTGGGTGCGGTGGGCGGCGAGGGTTTCGATGGTCATCGCGCGATCTCCGAGCGCACCGCATCGGTGGATGACGAAGCGGTGCGCGGTGTGCGGCGGGAGGAGGACCGTGTTTGGCGACCGGCCTAGGCGGCCAGAATGCCCGAAGCCCTGGCCACGTGGGCGGCCATGAAGTCCATCAGCGGCGGGTTGAGGCAGTCATAGGCCTCAAGACCCAGGGCCTTGAGGCGCGCGCGCACCCCGGCCATGCGATCGGGATGCACGCCGCCCTCGATGATCGACGAGACGAAGGCCGCGAATCCGGGCTCGGCGGCGCCGGCTTCGACGAAGCGCTCGGGATGGATGAACGATAGGCCGAAGAATGGATGGGTCGAGTTCTCGACCGGTCCATGCATGTGGACGCCGCAGTCTTTGCAAGCATGGCGCTTGATCGTGGCGGCCGGATCGACCACGGCCAGCTTGTCGCTGTTGGCGGTTACCGTCACCGAACCGGTGGGCGCTACCGCGACGATCGAAAAATCGGCCCCGGCCGGCTTCCAGCACTTGGTGCAGCCGCAGGCGTGGTTGTGAGCGATCTGGCCTTCGATCCTGACGGTCACCGGCGCCTCTGCGCACAGGCAGGTCAGGACGCCGCCCGTGAAGCTGTCGAGGCCGGGGATCACGCCATCATCAATCAGCGGGTGAATCAGAACCTTGGTCATGAGCGTTTCCTTTTTTGTTTTGATCTCGAAGGTCGGCGGGCTCCGCCCCGATCAGAACATCACGACGGTGCGGATACTCTCGCCGGCGTGCATCAGGTCGAACGCCTCGTTGATGCGCTCCAGCGGCAGGACGTGGGTGATCATCGGGTCGATCTGGATCTTGCCGTCCATGTACCAGTCGACGATCTTGGGCGTGTCGGTGCGGCCGCGCGCGCCGCCAAAAGCGGTGCCCTTCCAGACCCGGCCGGTGACCAGCTGGAACGGGCGAGTGGCGATCTCCTTGCCGGCCTCGGCCACGCCGATGATGATGCTTTCGCCCCAGCCGCGATGGCAGGCCTCCAGCGCCTGGCGCATGACGGTGGTGTTGCCCGTGGCGTCGAAGGTGTAGTCGGCCCCGCCGTCGGTCAGAGCCACCAGATGGGCGACCAGATCGCCCTGCACGTCCTTGGGATTGACGAAGTGGGTCATGCCGAACTTGCGGCCCCACTCTTCACGATCGGGATTGAGGTCGACGCCGACGATCATGTTGGCGCCGGCCATGCGCGCGCCCTGCAGCACGTTGAGGCCAATGCCGCCCAGGCCAAAGACGATGACATTGTCGCCGGGCTTGACCTTGGCGGTGTTGGTCACCGCGCCCACGCCCGTGGTCACGCCGCAACCGCAGTAGCAGGCGCTCTTGAACGGCGCGTCCTTGCGGATCCGGGCCACGGCGATCTCGGGCAGCACGGTGTAGTTCGAGAAGGTCGAGCAGCCCATGTAGTGGTGGATGGTCTGGCCCTTGTAGGAGAAGCGGCTGGTGCCGTCCGGCATCAGGCCCTTGCCCTGGGTGGCGCGGATGGCCGTGCAGAGGTTGGTCTTGCCGCTGAGGCAGCTTTTGCACTGGCGGCATTCGGGCGTGTAGAGCGGGATCACGTGGTCGCCGACCGCCAGGCTGGTGACGCCCGGCCCAACCTCGACCACCACGCCCGCGCCCTCGTGGCCCAGGATCGAGGGGAACAGGCCCTCGCTGTCCAGGCCGTCCAGGGTGTAGGCGTCGGTGTGGCACACGCCGGTGGCCTTGATCTCGATCAGCACCTCGCCGGCGCGCGGCCCTTCCAGGTCGACCTCGACGATCTCCAGCGGCTGCTTGGCGGCGAAGGCGACGGCGGCGCGGGTCTTCATGCGTAGTCCTTGTTCAAACGGAATTGGCGCGTGGCGACATCACCGGGCCTGGAAGGCCTTTCGGGACGCGCGCGGCGGACGGATCAATCGTAAAGCGCGACGATGGCTTTGATCTCGACGAGGAAGGCCGCGTGGCCCAACGCCTTGGCGCCGATCAGGGTCGTGGCGGTCACGGGCCAGTCCTCGCCAAACACGACTTCCCCCGCCCGGTTGATGGCGGCCATCATGGCCTCCTCGTAGTCCACGACGATGATGACCATTTCGACGATCTGATCGGGACCTGCGCCGATCGCGCTCAAGGCGTCGGCGATGTTGCGAAGGCACTGTTCGGCCTGCGCGCCATGATCGCCCGCGCCGATGACGTTCCAGTCCTTGTCGAGGGCGACCTGACCGGCGATGTAGGCCGTGCGCGCGCCGGCCGGCGCGATCACCACATGGGCATGCTTGTTCTCGGGCGGCGCGGCGAGCGTCGTGGGGTTGAATTTGACGACCTTGTCCATGGATTTTCCTTGCCTCGAGGGGCTGATGAAGGGAGCAGTGGCGGCTTAGCGCAGCGTCGAGACGTGGATCGCCGGACGGCGATCGATCCAGGGCTGGGCCGCTTCCAGCTGGGCGGCGAGATTGAGCAGCGCGCCCTCGTCGCCAAACCGCGCCACCGCCTGAGTGCCGATCGGCAATCCGCTGTCGCTGACGTGAAGCGGGATCGAAGCGGCGGGGTGGCCGGTCACGTTGAACACCCCCACGAAGGGGGAATAGGCGTCGCCGCAGAACCGGTCCCAGAATCCCTCGATGTCGTCCGGGTTTGCGCCAAGCCAGCCGATTTCGGCGGGCGGCGTGGCAAGGACCGGGGTGAGCAGGATGTCGAAACGCTCGAAGAAGGCGCCCATCTGTCTTTGCATCACACCATAGGTGAACTGGGTCATCGCATAGGCCTCGGCGGAGGCCGCCTTGCCCTCCTGGTAGATCCGCCAGGTGAAGGGCTCGAGATTGTCTGGGCTCGGTGGCCGTCCCATCATCTGACCCACCATCTCCAGGGCAGCCGCGGAGTTGGCGTTGGATTCGAGTCGGATGGCGTGACGGAACCCCTCGAAGTCGAAGGTGGGCGCGGCCTCCTCGACATGATGACCCAAGGCTTCGCAGAGCGCCGCAGTCTCCTGGACGGCGCGGACACATTCCGGGTGGATGGAAGCCCCGCTGAAAGACTTCGTCATCATGGCGATCCGCAGGCCCGTGCGCGGACGCTCAAGCTCTTCGCGATAGGGTCGCTCGGGCGGCGGCGCCCAACTGTGCGCCCCAATATCGGGGCCGTGGACCGCATCCAGGAGCCGGGCGGCGTCGCGAACGCTACGGGTGACGACGAACTCCACGCCTCGCGACCCCGGCGCGTCGCCGATCATCGGGCCCAGCGGCAGGCGCTGGCGGTTGGGCTTCAACCCGAAGAGGCCGCAGTTGGAGGCCGGAATTCGGATCGAGCCGATGCCGTCATTGGCGTGCGCGAACGGCACCACGCCGGCCGCCACGGCCGCGGCCGAGCCGCCGCTCGAGCCCCCCGGCGTGTGAGCCAGGTTCCAGGGGCTACGGGTCACGCCGTTTAGAACGGTTTCGGTTGTCAGCTGCGCGCCAAATTCCGCGCAGGTGGATTTGGCGATCGTCACCAGGCCGGCGGCCTTGAACTGGGTCATCAGATTGGTGTCGATGAGCGACACATTGCCCTTGAGCAGGCGACACCCCGCTTCATAGGGGGTGTCCTTCATCTCCAAGGCGAGATCCTTGATCATGAACGGCACGCCGGCGAACGGCCCGGGAGGCGGCCCCTTTTCGGCTACCTCCCGGGCTTGCCCGCCCAGGTCATGGGCGATGATGTTGAGCAAGGGATTGACCCGCTCCACCGCACGCAAGGCGATGTCAGTCAGTTCGGCCGGGGTGACGTGCTTGCCGCGGACCAGTTCCGCCAAGCCGGTGCCGTCAAACAACGAATATTCCGCCAGGGTCATGCTTTGATTCCGCATCCGTGTTGGTGTGGCCGACGTCGGCCTCCGAAGAAGCCGGAAACCCGCCCGCGCGCGCTCATGCCGGCGTTGCGATGCAGACCGACTTGGTCTCCAGGAACGGCCCAAGGGCGTCCTTGCCGAACTCACGCCCGATCCCTGATTGCTTAAAGCCGCCGAAAGGCATGGCCGGGTCGAGCAAGGCATGGGTGTTGACCCAGACCGTTCCGGCGCGGATCGCCCGCGTCATCCGCATCGAACGCGCAAGGTCGTTGGTCCAGATGCTGGCGCCCAGGCCATAGGGGCTGTCATTGGCGGCGGCGACGACCTCGTCGTAGTCGTCAAAGGGCGTGATGGTCAGGACTGGGCCGAAGACTTCTTCACGCTGCACGGCGGCGTCGGCGCTGGGATTGAGGATCAGGTGCGGGGAGACGAAATAGCCCTGTTCCGGCGCGGCGTCGCCGCGGACAATCGTGGTGGCCCCCGACCTGTCGACACCGTCGAGGAAAGACTGGACGCGATCGCGCTGGGCGGCGGAGACCAGAGGGTTGATCTGCGCGGTTGGATCCATGCCCGGGCCGATCGACATCGTCTGGATCGCGCCGCTGAGCGCCTCCACCATCGCATCCAGGCGCTTGCGATGCACATAGAAGCGGGAGGCCGCCGCGCAGACCTGACCCTGGTTCAGATAGGCCGCGGTGATCGCGCCGGGAAGCGCCGCGGCCACGTCGACATCCTCGCAGAAGATAGCGGGATTCTTGCCGCCCAACTCCAAGGTGAAGCGCGACAGGTTCTCGAGCGCGGCCTGGCCGACCCGCCGGCCAGTGGCCGCCGATCCGGTAAAGGTGATCTTGGCGACGTCCCGGTGCGAGGCAAGCGCCTGGCCGGTGGCGCCCGCTCCGGGAACGACATTGAGCGCGCCGGCCGGGAGCCCCGCCTCGGTCGCCAGCTCGGCCAGCCGCAAGGCCGTCAAAGGCGTGAGCTCCGAGGGCTTCAAGACCGCCGTACAGCCGGCCGCCAAGGCCGGAATCACCTTCCACAGGCCAATCGCCAGCGGGAAATTCCAAGGCGCGATGCCGGCCACCACCCCGATCGGTTCGCGCAGGGTCATGCCCGTATAGCGAACCCCAGGCGGAAACCCGATCGACAGGTCCAGGGTCTCGCCGGTGACCTTGGTCGCCAAGCCCGCGATGTAGCGCACATAGTTGACGGACCAGGCCACGTCGAAGAATCGCGACAGCCCAATCGACTTGCCTTGGTTCAAGGTCTCCAGCTCGGCCAGTTCCTCGCCGTTGGTCTCGATCAGATCGGCCAGCCGCATCAGGACGCGCTCGCGCTCGGGCGCCGGCCGGCTGGACCACCGTCCGTCCTCGAAAGCCCGCTTGGCGCTCGCCACGGCGGCGTCGACGGTCGCGGCGTCGCTGTCGAAGACCTGAGCCAGGACCTGACCCGTGGCCGGATCAAAGATATCGCGGAGCGACGATCCGGGCGATTGGACGATCTGGCCGTCGATATACGCGCCCAGCCGACGTCCGGCGAAATTGCGAGCAGGGCTCAAGTTCGGGGCGAACTGGGGCATGCGGAAATCTCCCGATTGTGGTTAAGCGGTGCGCGCGATATGGGCGGCCATGTCGGCGATCAACTCGCGATGGAAGGCCAGCACCCGGTCGTTGGGCTGCCAGGCCTGGAACACCTCGAGCGTGGGATCGGTGACCTCGGTCGACTGCCCCGAGAGGGCCTCGACAATGGCGTGGCCGCAGAACGGCACATAGGCTTCCGAATAGCCGCCCTCGTGCACGACGATCAGCCGACCCTCGCAATGGGTCTGCGCGACGGTCTTCATCAAGGTGGTGAGGGCGCGGAATGTTTCGCTGTGAAGCAGCATCCGCGAAAGCGGGTCCACGGCGCTGGCGTCCAGGCCGCTGGCGATCACCAGCACCTCGGGGGCGAAGGCCTCCAGGGCGGGGACGACGATGGTCTCGAAGGCGTGGAGATAGGTGTCGTGGCCGCTGCCGGGCGGCAGGGGAATATTGATGTTGAACCCCTGGCCTTTCCCGTCGCCGCGATCCTCCAGACCGCCGTAGCCGAACGGGAAGCAACGGTCCTGATGCACCGAGATGGTCAGTACGTCGTCGCGATCATAATAGATCGCTTGGGTGCCGTTGCCGTGATGGACATCCCAGTCGACGATCGCCACGCGCCGGTGGCCATGTTTGGCCATCGCGGCCTCCAGCGCCACCGGGATGTTGGCGAACAGGCATGAGCCCATCGGCTGATCGGGGAGGCAGTGATGGCCGCAGGGCCGACACAGGGCGTAGGCGTTATCGACGCGGCCGCTGATGACATCATCGATGGCGGCCTTGGCGAGGCCAGCCGACACCTGGGCGATCTCGAAGCCCCCGGGTCCGAACGCGGCGGCGGGGCCCAGTTCTCCGCCGCCGGCGTCGCTGACCGCCTTGAAGCGGTCGAGATAATCGCGGGTATGGACCCGCAGCAGATCGTCGATCGTGACCGGGTCGGACTCCCCGGGCGACAGGCGCTTCATCAGCCCCGAGGCGTTGATCAGGTTGAGGAGCCTGCGCTTGGTGTCGGGCGTATCGACACCGCTGACACCGCTGGGCGGCTGAACCCAACCTCCGACCGGTAGGGTCAGGACTGTGCTGCTCAGGCCGCCGTGCCAGAAGGTCTTCTCGTCGCTGTAGAACCCCGTCCTGGTCATTTTTCCCCTCTTGAAGTTCCACCGAACGCTCGACGATTCCTGGACCGCCGCGCGGTTTCGCAGAGATCAACGCGATTATGAGCCGTGGTGGCCAGCGGACAAACCTGAGCATAGGTCACATTATGTGTAAAGTGAGAAATGCTCAGAAAGCGGTTTGTCAGCGCGGCGCTGGTGTTGTAGGGAGTCGGTATGCGTAAGGTCCCGACTCAAGCTCGTGCCAAGCAGCGTGTGGAGAGTATTCTCGACGCGACGGAGGCGTTGATCATCGAAGATGGCCTGGCCACTCTGACAGTCAACAACATCGCCGCGCGCGCTCAGGTGCCGATCGGCTCTCTCTATCAATATTTCACCAATCGTGACGAGGTGCTGCGCGCCCTTTGCGATCGGCATTACAAGATCCTTGAAGCTGGCTCCGCAGAGTGCTTCTCCAACGTAACCTCTATTGCTGATTTTACTCGCGACGTCCGCAACGCCTTGCAGCTGTGCTGGGACTACACCCGGGACAATCCCGGCTATCGGCGGCTGTTCTTCGATGTCCAGGCTTGGGAAGTCATGCGCGAGGCGGATTGGCAGGACACCTTCGTCAACGCCAAGCGCATGAGCCAGGCGCTGCAAAGCCTTGTGCCCTATGTCCCGCAGGAGAGCCTCCTGGCGCTCTGTCTGATCGTCGGCGATTCCGCCAGCAACACGGCGCGCTTGGCCTCCCGTTTCGACGACCTGCAGGAAGAGCTGTTCTCCCAGTTCATTGATATGGTTGAAAGTCGCGTCTACACCCTGTTGCGCGACAACGCCGCACTCGAGCGCACCGTCTTGAGCGGAGATTTCGCCCTGAAGGCCCACTAGCTAGTCGCCCAGAGATCATCCCCGCCGGGCCTATGCACGACCTTGCTCGATCGATCCGGCGAACGTCCGTCGGTATTCGGCGGGGCTAACCCCCAGACCCCGGCGGAAGCGATCGCGGAAGCTCGATGGGCTCTCGAATCCGACCGAGCGCGCGATCTCCTCGACCGTAAGCGGGGTGACCTCAAGGAGTTCCTGCGCCTTGCGCACACGGGCGTCGAGCAGCCACTGAAGCGGCGTCGTACCCACCTGCTCGCGGAATCGTCGATTGAGCGTGCGCGGACTCGTGGCCGCCTGGGACGCCAACTGCTCGATCGTCAAAGACTGGCCGATACGCCTCTGCATCCACTCCAGCAGCACCGCTAGACTCGTTGAGGACGTGGGCGTTGGATGTTGAATAAATTGTGCCTGCCCCCCTCGGCGATCAAGAGGCGCGACGGCCAGCCGCGCCGCATCAGCGGCCGCGGCCTGGCCAAAATCCTTGCGGATCAGGTGCAGGCACATATCCAGGCCGGCCGACGCCCCCGCCGAGGTAATGGTCCGTTCATTGTCGACGAACAGCACATTCGGATCGACGGTAATTTCCGGATAGCGTTCCGCGAGGAGGCTGGCGGCCAGCCAGTGGGTTGTCGCCCGTTGTCCATTGAGCAAGCCCGTCGCGGCCAGGATAAAGGCGCCCGTACAGATCGACGCGATCCTGGCGCCGTTCTCCGCCGCGCCCCGCACTGCGTCCAATACGGGACTGGGCACGTTGAGCGCCGGTTCATCCGTCCCCGGAATGATCACCGTGTCGGCATCGGCCAGATGCTCGAGCGACCAGGGCGCCCGGATATTGAACGAACGCGTGCGCAGCTCGCTCGCTTCGCCACAGACCCGAACCTGGTAGCCCGCGCCGGGGGCAAAGCCGCGCAAGCGTCCGAACACCTCGCACGGTATCGAAAGATCGTAGGGTACGACTCCGTGCATGGCCAAGACGGCGACGATGTGGGTGGCCACGGGTTCTTCCTTCAAAGCAACGTCTTCCAATCACCATGGCCGCCGCGCCCCGGCCAAGCGAGGGTCAGATCCATTCGTGGCGGAAAATCGGCGTAATTTGTCATTTTCGCCACTCCCCTATCGCCTAGAGCGCGCGATAATTTGTCCGCGCCAAAAACGGTGGAGCAAGGAGAATGCCCATGCCGAACCGACCCGTTGGTCCGACCATGGAGCTGTTGCAGGCCGAGCTTCGACAGCTGCGTCGGCTTCAGCTCGCGTCCCTCGTCGAAGCCATGACGCTGATCCTGCTGGTATGCGTCTGCGTCCCGCTCAAGCACCTGCTTGGATGGCCGTGGGGCGTCAAAGTCATGGGTCCCGTTCATGGCTTGGCGTTCGTGACCTACCTTTGGATCGCGCTGCAAACCGTTTCAGAGGGCGCCTGGCGCACCGAGGACCGGATTCGTCTCATCGCCGTCAGCGTGGTCCCATTTGGAGGCTTTACAAACATTGGCCTTCTGAGGCGAAAGACGGCCGCCCTCGAAACGCTCAGGGCGACCTTGTGAGCGCCGATTTCTACCTTTGGGTCAAGGCGCTGCACATCAGCGCCGCGATGACGTTCGTGGGCGGGATTTTGGCCGTTCGGCTATTTCTCGCCACGGTGGAGGATGCCGGTGACCTGTCACCAGCCCAAGTTCTGGCGGTTCGGCGCGTTCGCGGCTGGGACAAAAACGTGACCACGCCAGCCATGCTGGCTGTGTGGCTGCTCGGTTTGACCCTGGCCGTGCAAGGCGGTTGGTTTCCCTCGCTTTGGCTTGGGGCCAAGTTAATCCTAGTCCTGGCGTTGTCGGGGCTTCACGGAATTCAGTCAGGGGCGCTACGGCGGCTGGCTGGGAGCCAGCTCCCGCCAAAGGCGCCAAGCGCAACGGTGGCCCCCCTGGTGGTCGTCGCCGTCGTCCTGATCGCCCTTCTTGCCGTGCTCAAGCCCTCTGTTGGCTCAGAGCACATGGTGCCGGGCCTAACCGCCGCGGCGGTCACGACTGGAGAAAAGGACAATGGCGGGCATTGAAAACAAGATCGTCGCGATCACCGGCGCAAGCGGTGGAATCGGCGCGGCGACGGCGCTCCTTCTGGCCAAGGGAGGCGCCAAGATCGTGCTGGGCGCCTCCCTTGATGGCGGAGACAAGGTCAAGCAGCTCGCCGACCGTATCGCGGAGGAAGGCGGCGAGGCTGTCGGCATGAACATCGATGTGACTCGGCGCGCCGACCTCGTCCGGTTCGTCGAATTGGCGTGCGAGCGCTTCGGAAGGCTCGACGTTCTGTTCAACAACGCCGGGATCGGGCCGATCTCGCCCCTCGACGACCTGAAGGTCGATGAGTGGGATCGGATGATCGACGTCAACATCAAGGGGGTGCTGTACGGCATCGCCGCCGGCCTGCCGGTATTTCGCAAGCAGGGTTTCGGCCACATCATCAATACCGCCTCGACGGCGGGTCTAAAGACCGTACCCAATCAAGCTGTCTATTCTGGAACCAAATTCGCCGTCCGCGCCATTTCAGAGGGGCTACGCCAGGAGGCGGGCGATGGTCTGCGCGTAACCATCATCTCTCCCGGGGCGGTCAAGACTGGCTTTGTGGACTCCATCACCAACGAGGCGGTGCGAGCCAGTCTCGCCCAGGCCCGCGACACGATCGGCATCCCGCCAGAGGCCATCGCCCGAGCCGTCGCCTACGCCATTGAACAGCCCGACGATGTCGATGTCGGCGAATTGGTCGTCCGCCCGACCGCCCAAGCCTGACTTGGACGTCTAGCCTTGGCTTTCCAAGGTCCACCCTAGCCCCGGAAAGGGCCAACATGACTCAGTCCCTTGCAGGAAAGATCGCCGTCATCACCGGCGGGACGACCGGAATCGGCTTGGCGATCGCCAAGGCCTATGTGGCCGAAGGCGCCGCCGTGATCGTCACCGACCTGTCCCAAGCGCAGCTCGACAAAGCCTGCGCGGAGATCGGACCAGGCAGCTTTGGCGTGAAGGCGGACGCCTCCAGCGTGTCGGAGATGGACACCTTGCTACAGGAAACCCACGCCAAACACGGAAGCCTTGACATCCTGGTCGCCAACGCCGTCGCCGATGACCACGCGCCCCTCGGCCAAATTACGGAAGAACAGTTCGACAAGATGGTCGGGGTCAACCTCAGGGGTGTCCTGTTCACGATTCAGTCGGCGATGCCGCTGTTGCAAAATGGTGGAGCGATCATCCTGATCGGTTCGACGGCCTCCGTGGCCCCGCCTGCCGGCATGAGCATCTACGGAGCGATCAAGGCCGCCTTCCACGGCATGGTGCGCGCCCTGATCCAAGACGCGAAGAACACCGGCGTGCGGATCAATATTCTGAGCCCCGGGTCTGTCGATACACCGTCCTTGCGCCGAGCGCTTGGCAAGGCGGCGGGGCCGGAGAAAGCCGAGGCCATCGTTCAGTCGATCGCCGAGCGCAGCCCGCTGGGGCGCATCGGCCAGGCCAGCGAGATCGCCAAGGTCGCCGTCTTCCTGGCCAGCGACGCCTCAAGCTATGTCAATGGCGTTGAACTCTTCGTCGATGGTGGGCTGACCCAGGTTTAACCCCTTCGCGCCCGGCAAGGGTCGAACGCCGGCGTTGCCGCCGTCTGGAACTTGCTGCGCTGGTCGCCCGCAAGCCGCCTTGGGACCGATGGCGTGATGGCCTGTTCCTCGCGCTTTCGATGGCGGCTTGCGGTCATCGACCGCCCGAGGGTCAAAGATCCACCACGAGTTCGTCCGTAAGGGCGCGCGAACAGCACAATGCGACCCGCTGGTTGGTCGCCTTCTCCGCCGCCGTCAGGATGTGGTCGCGATGATCTGGCACGCCCGCCAGGACATCGACCAAGCAGGCGCCGCAGACGCCTGACAAGCAGGAGCTGGCCACCGCCACGCCGGCATCGGACAACGCCTGCATCATGGTTCCGTCCGCCGGCACCGGCACGCTGACCCGTGATCGCAGAGCCTTGACCGTGAAGGGTGCGCCGGAGGTGATCGTCTGGGCCGCGAAAAGTTCGGAATGGACCTGCTCGCTCTGCAAGCCCGCGTTCAGCGCGGCCTGGCGCACGGCATCCACCAAACCGCGGGGACCGCAGCAATAGACGGCCTTGCCGACCGGACAGCCTCGCAGCTCTGGCAGTCCATGCGCTTGGCCGCCTTCATCGTCGAAGGCGAAGCGCACGCGGTCGGCGAAAGGCGTCAGAGCAAGCTCGCCGGCCAAGGCGGCGTGGCTCGCGCTCCGGGCCCGATAGATCAAGGTGAAATTCTGACCCCGATGGTGCAACTGCCAAGCCATGGCAAAGAGCGGTGTGACGCCAATCCCTCCGGCGACGAGAATGTGCTGCGTTGCCGTCTCGTCCAGGGCGAAGTGGTTCCGCGGCGCCGAGATGCGCACCCGATCACCCACCTGTAGCCGCTCGTGCACGCCGACCGAGCCGCCCCTGGATTCGGTTTCCCGATGGACCGCGATACGGTAATCGCCACCTGCCGTCGGATCCCCGCAAAGGGAGTACTGGCGCACCAGGCCCGGCGCGATTTCCAGATCAATATGCGCACCCGCGTCGTAGGATGGAAGGCTCTGGCCGAGACCTTTGAGCGTCAATCCGACGACCGTGTGGGCCAGTTGCGCCCGATGGGCGACTGTCACTTCGATCCAGCCGGATGGCTGGGCTGATGGGGTCTGGGTCGGTGCTGGCCGCGCGTCGGTCTCGATGATGGTCATCGGCAGGCGCGCATAACTGCGGATCGTGTTGTTCATCGCCACGACCGGTGTCCCGACCTCGAATCGCGCCACCCGCACCGACAGAGCCCGCAGCAAGGCTCGCATCTCGAGTCGCGCCAGATGCATGCCCACGCAGGCGTGGATGCCATGACCAAAGCCCACATGGTCCGTCGCGCTTCGCTGGACGTCGAAGGCGTCAGGGTCGACGAAATGAGCGGCGTCGCGATTGGCGCTGGCGAACACCATCATTACCCGCGCGTCCTTCGGAAGGTCGACACCCGCCAGCCGGTAGTCGCGGGCCACCGTCCGGCTGAATGCACGGATCGGCGTGGCCAAGCGCACCGCCTCTTCCACCGCCCGGTCGACCAGCCGCGGATCGGCGCGGATCATGTCCCACTGCTCGGGTCGACGCGCCAACTGATAGAGCAGCTCGCCCGTGGCCGAGATCGTGGTGTCCAGGCTGGGATTGATATAGTCGCGGATCAGCTGGGGGGCCATGGCCGCGGGGATCTCACCCCGGTCGCTCATCTCCAGGATTCTGGCGGTCCAGCTTCCGGGACGCAGCCGCTCGGCCGTGGCGCGGGTGGCGATCCATTGTCGCATCTCCTTGATCAATTCGATTCCGGCCTGCCCGCGTGAGTTCTGGACGCCCAGGATGTCGAAGGAGGCTCCGGCCCATTTTAACATGTTCTCCCGGCCATCCTCCGGCAGTCCCACAAGCTCGGTCACGATCGTCAGCGGCAAGCGTCGGGCGACATCCTCCATGGCGTCGAATTGACGGCGAGCGCAGAGTTCCTCGACTAGGTCGTCCGCCGCTGACTCAATCCAAGCCTTGTGAGGCTCCAGGGCGCCGGGGAGCAAGGGCCCGCCCATCGCCTGGCGCATGGTCTCGTGTTGCGGAGGGTCGGAGGCGAGCGTGTTGCCGCGCAGAAAGCTGCAACCGTGATCATCGCCCGCGACTCCAAGGCCAGAAAGGAAGACCCCCACGTTACGCATCGCCTCGCGCAGCGCATCATATCCGACGGCCGCATAGTTGCCGTGCCGAGGCAGATAAACCACCGGGCCAAGCGCGCGCATCGCCGCGTAGTGGGGCAAGGGATCGGCGATGAACGCGTCGCTGTAGAAGTCGATATCGTAGCTCGGCGCATTGGTCATGACGGGGCCTCAGACGACAGAAGCTGATGGTCTGACGGTTACATTTGTAACCATCAACAGCGCCGTCACGGGGTCTTGCTTATGCCAACCGCCTCGACCACGGCTTCCCGTTCTAGGACCAGGTCTGGCCAACTGGAACGACGGGGTCCCGTCAGGGTTTTGAGGGGGCCCCCTCTCTGCCCTTGGGTGGATAGCCGGCGAGCGGTCACTGTCCGGCCGGACGTCCTTTCGGCCGCAATGACCGTTTTGCGATCCAATTTGGCGGTCCTGCGGCTATCGGACGGTGATCGCGCTTGCCACAACCCGGTAACGGTGTCTCGCCCCACCCGACACTCCCAAGCTGGACTTCGCGGGGATTTTCGAAGGGACGCCGACGCTGAACGGGGATGGATGCCCGACCCCGCCAACCGCCAACCAAACGAGGACTCGATGAGCTTTGAAGGAAATTGGGATATCTCCATCGCCTCTCCAATGGGCCAACAGCTTGTCAGCTTGACGATTGGTCGCGACGAAAACGGCCTAGTCGGTACCGCCACCCAGGGCGCGGAAACGGTGGCCTTCCAAAACATCAAGCCTGAGGGCGACCGCTTGCGTTGGACGCAGAACGTCTCACGCCCCTTCCCCTTGACCGTCAAGTTCGACGTCGTGATTTCGGGAGACGTCATGACGGGGGCGGCCAAAGCTGGCCTCTTCCCCGAAACGAAGCTCACTGGTCAGCGCGCGTAGTGTCGGCTTGAACCGGTCGCTCTCGCCCGCGACGAGGAGCCGCTTCCATTGCGGCCTAAGGTTCCAAGACGACGAGGTCGCGCTTCCTTCGCGAGGGTTCCGGGCCAAGGGTCGCCGGGGCCCTCGGCTCGAACATGGCTTGACCTTGAAAAATAAAGTGACCGGTCATATAAGGAGGCGTGCGCCAATGATGGGAAACTGATGCCGCGACCGAGTTCCAAAGGTAAATTGCTGGATGCGGGCCTGCACACGCTTCATGCGAAAGGCTTCAACGGGTGTTCGATTCAAGACATCACGGAAGCGGCTGGCGTGCCCAAGGGTTCGTTTTTCAACCATTTCAAGAGTAAAGAAGCTCTCGCCCTCGAAATACATCAGATCTATTGTGATAATTTCCAAATAGAGATGTTGTTTGACCAATCCAAGCGGCCACTAGATCGGTTAAGGCAGCATTTTATATTTTTGGCGGATGGATATGAAAAGTGGGGGTTCGAACGAGGGTGCCTGCTTGGCAATCTGCGCGCCGAAATGACCCACGAATACCCCCATATGCGTGACGCCCTGAAGGGCAGCTACGAGTCCTGGACCCGTGCGGTCGCTGGGATCATTATATCGGCGCAGCAAACCGGTGATGTCGATCCGCGCCATGACGCACCTGAGCTCGCGAGATATTTGATAAATGCATGGGAGGGGATGGCCATGCAGCTCAAAGTCTTAAAAACGCGCGATCTCGTTGACGAATTCCTTGACGTGACGTTCCGCGTGTTGCTCCGCTGAGGCGGAGCACGGTGTGCCAAGCCGCTTGACTCCTAAAGTGACCGGTCATATTCATTATTTTTGTGGCGGTCGCCACAGCCGCTGACTTGGTCAAGTCGAGCTTCGGCAACGGCGACGCGCCGCTTTCCTTGGTGTCGAGCCAAGCTGACCGGTCAGCTCATGACAAACAATAGCCAAGCAGGACATCACAATGGATCGTGCAACACGACGGGGCGCTCTGGCCCGATGCATCGCGGGCCTCGGCCGAGCGACCATCGTTCTGGTGGCGATGATGGCGACGTTCGCCAGCCCCACCCATGCGGCCGACCGCGGCAAGGTTCTCGTTATCCTTTCCAGTGCGTCAGAACTCGAAATCCGCGACGGAAAGACGTTCAAAACCGGCTTCTATTTGGACGAACTTGTCGTGCCCTTGCGAAAGATCGTCGCGGCGGGGTTCACGCCGGTTTTCGCCAATCCCAAGGGCAACGCGGTCACGATCGCGCCGGATTCGAACAACAAGATGTTCTTCAGCGGCGACGACAACGCCCGCGCTGACGCCGTGAAATATGTTGAAGGCCTGTCGGCCCTCCAGCACCCCAAGACCTTTGCCGAAATTCTACGGGGCGGTGTCGACGACTATGTCGGCGTTTTCATCCCCGGCGGCCATGCCCCGCTCCAAGACCTGGGCCAAGACAAGGATCTGGGCAAGATTCTCATCGCCTTCCATGACACCGGCCGTCCCACGGCGATCCTGTGCCACGGCCCGATGGCGCTGATTTCAACGGTTTCAGATCCCGAGGGTTTCCGGCGCGCGATGATCGCCGGTGATTTTGCCACCGCCAATAAGCTAGCGGCGTCCTGGCCGTATGCCGGCTACCGCCTGACGGTGTTCTCCCCATACGAAGAGGCGGCGCTTGAGGGCATGCTTGGGGGCAAGGTGCTGTTCAACGCCGCCGACGCCTTGGCCGAGGCCGGCGCTCGCGTTGAGCGGGTCGCGGCGTTCCACCCCAACATTGTCGAGGACCGCGAACTCGTCAGCGGTCAGCAGCCCTTCTCGTCGGATGCTTTGGGCGATGCATTTGTCGCCAAGCTGAAATCCACACCGGTCCGTTAGGACCAGCGCGTCGTCACCACCACACTGATCAAGGTGATCCTTCATGACCGATATTCAGTCGAAGACCGTAGGCGCCACGGCGCCCGCGGAGCGGGGCAAGGTCCTTGTCATCCTGTCGAGCGCCAGCACGCTGGAAATCCGCGACGGCAAGACGTTCAAGACCGGCTTCTATCTGGACGAGCTCGTCGTGCCCCTGCGCAAGATCGTGGCGGCCGGCTTCTCGCCCGTGTTCGCCAATCCCAAGGGCAACGCCGTCTCGTTCGCGCCCGACTCCAACAACGTCATGTTTTTTGGCGGGGACGATGAGGCCCGGGCCGAGGCTGTTCGTTACATCCAGGGCTTGGCCGAACTGCAGGCGCCCAAGACCTTCAGCCAAATCCTCGAGGGCGGTCTGGAGGCCTATGCGGGGGTCTTCATTCCGGGCGGCCATGCGCCGTTGCAGGATCTTGGCCAGGACCGGGATCTGGGAACGATCCTCAAGGCCTTTCATCAGGCGAGCAAACCCACGGCCGTGCTTTGCCATGGCCCGATCGCGCTGGTCTCGACCGTTTCGGATCCCGTCGCTTTCCACCAGGCGATGGCCGACGGAGATTGGCAAGCCGCCAACGGTTTGGCGGCCGGGTGGCCCTACGCCGGCTATCGCCTGACCGTCTTTTCCTCGGCTGAAGAGTCGAACCTTGAAGGCATGGTCGGCGGACGCCTACTCTACCACGCGTCCGATGCCCTGGCCCAGGCCGGCGCCCATGTCGATCGCGTGGCGGCGTTCCACGCCAACGTCATCGAGGACCGGGAGCTGGTCAGCGGACAGCAGCCCTTCTCCTCATACGGACTGGGGGACGCCTTCGTCGCCAAGCTACAGGCCGCGACAGCCCAAAACCTCCAATAGGTCGCCCGTCGCATAACTCTGAGGACCCATCATGAAACAAGTTCAGTTCAAGAGCTTTGGCCACCCCGAAGAGGTCGTCGAGGTCGTCGACCTACCCGATCTTGCGGTATCGGGGCCCGACGACGTCCTGGTCCGCGTGCATCTGGCGCCGGTCGGGCCCGCCGACCTTGGCACCTTCTGGGGGCGCTATCCGCGCCAGAATCCCGCATCCATCGTTCCCGGCATCGAGGCCATCGGCGTAATCGAGGCCCTGGGCGCCAACATCAGCGACCTCGCCGTCGGCGACCGTGTCCTGGTGCTCCCGGTCGACAGCTGGTCCGAACTGTTGTTGCTCAAGCGTGATCAAGTCGCTCGCGTTTCGAACGACGCGGACATCTTCCAGCAATTCACGTTGAAGTCGAACGGCTCGACGGCGGCGCTTCTGCTCAGCAGCTTCGTTGATCTGCTGCCTGGAGACTGGATCGTGCAGAATGCGGCCAACTCCACGGTCGGGCAATACATCATCCAGATCGCCAGAGCACGAGGCCTGCGGACCATCAACATTGTCCGGAACCAAGCCGCCGCCGACAAAGTGCATGCGCTTGGCGGAGACGTCGTGGTCATTGATGGACCGGACATGTTGGATGAGATCCGTGTTGAAGCCGGCGACGCCGACGTCCGATTGGCGATCGACTGCGTCAGCGGCGAGGGCTCGATCGGTATGGCCGAGGTCTTGGGAGGGCGCGGCACACTTGTCGTCTACGGCGGCCTGAGCGGTCAGGCTGTCCAAATTCGCCCGCTGCAGCTGATCGCCAAGGATGTCACCGCGCGCGGCTTTTGGGTCACCCGATGGCTCAAGGAGACCCCGAACGACCAGGTGCAAGCCCTTATCGACGAGCTGGATGGCATGGTGCGGAGCGGCGCGCTGGTGACCGAGGTGGCCTCACTTCACGCATTGGCCGACATCAAGACGGCGTTAAATTTGGCCAGCACAGGCGGTCGGGTCGGCAAGGTGGTGCTGGACTTCCGGACCTGATCGAGGTGGATCACCCGACGCTCCAGCGTCGGGTGATCATGCACGACACGCCAACCGTCCTGACCGGTTTCTGTCCGTGGCTTGTTCAAGCTGGCGGTTGCGCAGCCGGCCTAGGTGCTCGATCCGCGCGATGGTGTCTTCACTAGCTCAAGGGGCGACCCTCGGAATCGGTACGAAATAGAACTATATAAATAGTTGTAGTGATCAGAGTCGCACCAGTCAGGTGTTGCGGCTGTCTATTTCCATGGAAAAGCAATCAGTCTAGGGATTATTATATCTTAGATTGCAATTTATATTGAATTTATATCTGAAGTTGTCTTAAGTGGGATCGACGTTGCCGGCTCCTGAATCTCAGCGCCCGGTATGCGGAGTGTTCGCCGCTTGAGAACGGCCAGTGCTTGGTTGCGTACCCCTAGTCTGAGCGGCGGCCGGCTGTTTTTGGTGACAGCTGGAGTCTCGTTCCCCGATGAAAAAGGTCCTAACGCCTCGCCTTCGTGAGTGCCTGCAACTGGCCCGTCAGGGTTTGACCTCGATCCAGATCGCCGATGCGATGGGTCTCTCCTACAGAACCGTCAATCAGTACCTGTCCGACGCGTACAAGCGTCTGGGCGCGCGCAACCGCACCCAGGCGGTCGCCCTGGCCGTGGAACGTGGAGAAATCTAGCGAGCCAGCCGCATCACTGCGGTGACGCGGACTTGGCTGGCGTGGTGACCTGCGTCAGGTCCAGGCCGAGGTTCGAGGATCAGATCGCCAATGGCCAAGCTTTTGAGTTACTGAGTTTTTCCGGTGGTATTTCCACCGTCCGAAGAACCTTACCCGGCATTTCCTCGGAATTGTCGTCGCCTGGCGAGCTTGCCACGGTCGCTCCCGACACAACCGGGAGACGTCCATGCCCCCTGTCCCATTTCGGTCTTCCGCGCCACGCCGGACGCCGCCGGTCGGTCTGGCGATCGGCGTGGTCCTGGCCCTGGTCCTGGCCGAGCCGGCCCTGGCGGCTGGCACGGGCGGCGGCATGCCATGGGACAACTGGCTGACCTCGATCGCCGATTCGATCACCGGGCCGGTGGCCAAGGCCATCGGGGTGATCGCCATCGCCATCACCGGCCTGGGCGTGGCGGTCTCCGAAGGCGGCTCCTGGGTGCGCAAGGGCATGCAGGTGATGTTCGCCCTCTGCATCGCCTTCAGCGCCTCGACCTTCTTCCTCGGGTTCTTGGGCTTCACCGGCGGGGCGGGCTTCTGATGGGCCAGGCGTCGGACGGTTTCGAGATCGATTTGCACGGCTCGCTGTCGGAGCCGGTCACCCTGGCGGGCGTGCCGCGCATGACCGCGGTCCTGATCGGCACCCTGACGGCGGTGCTGGCCCTGGGGCTGCAGACCCCGTGGATTGGGCTGCCGCTGGGCGCCCTGCTCTATGGCGTGGCGCTCTGGATGACCAAGCGCGACCCCTATGTTTTCGACATCCTGCGCCGCCACCTGCGCCAACCGGCCTATCTGGACGGCTAGGCCGCGATGCTGTTCCTCAACGAATACCGCTCGCGCTCCAGCCGCCTGTCCGACCATCTGCCCTGGGCGCTGCTGATCGCGCCGGGCGTGGTGCTCAACAAGGACGGGGCCTTCCAGCAGAGCCTGGAATTTCGCGGGCCGGACCTGGCCAGCGCCACGCCGGCGGGGCTGATGGCGGTCCGGGCCCAGCTCAACAACGCGCTGCGGCGCCTGGGTTCGCGCTGGTGCCTGCATGTCGAGGCCGTGCGTGCGCCCTCCCAGTCCTATCCGCCCAGCGCCTTTCCCGATCCGGTCAGCCACCTGGTCGACGAGGAGCGGCGCGCGGCCTTCGAGGCCGAGGCCGCTCATTTCGAAAGCCGCTATTTCGCGACGTTCACCTACCTGCCGCCCGAGGACGCCATCGGGCGCGCCGAGAGCCTTTTGGTGGAGAACCAGCCGCAAGGGCACGGGCCCGCCGCCCTCTATCGTCTCGCCCTCGATGAATTCCAGGCCACGGTCGCGGGGGTGCGCGACATCCTCGCGGGCGTCTTTCCGATGGTGCGCCCGCTGGGCGACGCCGAGACCCTGACCTATCTGCATGCCTGCGTCTCGACCAAGCACCACGCCATCGATCCGCCCTCCCCCGCCGCCTATCTCGACGCGTTCTTGACCGACGACGACTTCACCGGCGGGCTCTATCCGCGTCTGGGCGATCGGTTCCTGCGCACGATCTCGGTGCGCGCCTACCCATCGGCCTCCTGGCCAGGGATCCTCGACCAGCTCAACAGCCTTGGCGTGGGCTATCGATGGGTCTCGCGCTTTCTGCCGCTGGACAAGGAAGACGCCCGGCGGGCCATCACCACCCTGCGCAAGCGTTGGTTTTCCAAGCGCAAGGGCATGCTGGCGCTCTTGAAGGAGGCCATCACTCGCGAGCCGTCCCTGCTGGAGGATCCCGACGCCCTGCAGAAGACCCAGGACGCGGACGCGGCCCTGATGATCCTGGGCGGCGACGCCGCCGCCATGGGCTATTTCACCCCCACCGTGACCCTGACCGACGTCGATCCCGATCGCCTGGCCGCCAAGGTGCGGCTGGTCGACGCCGTCATCAACCGGGCCGGCTTCGTGGCCAAGGTCGAGGACCTCAACGCCGCCGAGGCGTGGCTCGGGAGCCTGCCCGGCCAGGCCTATGCCGATGTGCGCCGGCCGATGGTCAGCACCCTCAATCTCTGCGACCTGCTGCCGGTCTCGGCGATCTGGCCGGGACCGCTTCGCAACGCGCACCTGACCGACGAATGCGCCAAGCAGGGCGCGCCCGGCGTTCAGCCGCCGCTGATGCACACCCGCACCGACGCCACCACGCCCTTTCGGCTGGATCTGCACCAGGGGGATGTCGGCCACACCTTCGTGGTCGGCCCGACCGGGGCGGGCAAGTCGGTGCTGCTCAACACCCTGGCCCTGCAGTGGCGGCGCTATCCCAACGCCCGGGTGGTGATCTTCGACAAGGGTCGCAGCAGCCGCGCGGCCAGCCTGCTGGTCGGCGGCGGCTTCTATGACCTGGGGCCGTGGGACGACGATCTGGCCTTCCAGCCCCTGGCGCAGATCGATCAGCCCGGCGAACGGATCTGGGCCCAGGACTGGATCTTGGATCTGCTGGCCGGCTCGGGCGTGATCGCCGACCCCGAGGTCAAGGATGAGCTCTGGAAGGCCCTGGCCAATCTGGCCTCGGGACCGCGCGAACAGCGCACCCTTACGGTGCTGGCCGCGACCGTGCAGGATCACGCGATCAAGGCGGCGCTGAAACCCTTCACCCTGGACGGCCCCCACGGACGCCTGCTCGACGCGGCGGCCGAGCGCCTGACGGCCCGCGCCTGGCAGGCGTTCGAACTGGGCGCCCTGATGGAGAGCCCGCAGGCCCTAGGCCCGGTGCTGACCTACCTCTTCCATGTGCTCGAGCGCGGCTTCGACGGCCGGCCGACCATGATCGTCCTGGACGAGGCCTGGCGCTTCCTGGAGTCGACGGCTTTCGCCCATCGGATCCGCCAGTGGCTATGGACCGTGCGCAAGCTCAATGTCTGCGTGGTGTTCAGCACGCTGAGCCTGTCGAGCATCACCGACAGCCCGATCGCGCCGGCCCTGATGGAGGGCTGCCCGACGCGGATCTTTCTGCCCAATCCCGAGGCCCGCACCCCGCTGATCGCCAAGGCCTATGCGGGCTTTGGCCTGAACGACCAGCAGATCGAGATCATCGCCGGCGCCGCGCCCAAGCGTGAATATTACTACCAGAGCGCGACGGGCAACCGATTGTTCGAGCTGGGCCTGGGCTCTGTCGCCCTGGCCGCCGTCGGCTCCGCCAGTCCCGGCGACCAGGCCCTGATCGACCGCCTGCTGGCCGAGGTCGGACCGGACGGCTTCGCCGCGGCCTTCTATCGGGCCAAGGGCCTGGGCGAGGTCGGCGACTTCCTCGACGAGGCCCGGCATGCGGCCTGAGCCCGATGCGGGCGACGAGCGCCCCCTGCCCCGCCCGCCGCGCGGCCAGCGTCTGGCGCGCCTGGCCTTCGTCCTCAGTCTCTCGCCGGGACTGGTGGTCCTCATGGTGCTGGCCCCGGCCCTGCGCAGCCCGGGCCTGCTGGCGGCAGGCCTGGCCCTGGTCGCGCTCGCGCTGCTGGGTCACCGGCGGCTGACGGCCGCGATCCTGACCAGGGCCGGCGCCCAGGAGGCGCGCGACGCGGCGCCATCGCGACTTCAGCCTCCGGAGAGCCTCTGATGTCCTGCACTCGTCGATCGCTGATGCTGTCGGGCCTGGCTTTGGGCCTGACCGGCCTGACCCCGCCCGCCCGCGCCCAGGTCACGGTCTATGACCCCACGGGCCTGGCCCAGGCCATCAAGCAGGTGCAGCAGGGCTTGCAGCAGGTGCAGGCCCTGCAGAGCCAACTGACCCAGCAGGCGCGCATGCTCCAGGGGTTGGGCGTCGACGTCACAGGACCTTTGCGCGACATCGCCAGCCAGGCCACGGCCCTGCTGCAACAGGCGCGCGGCCTCGGATACCAGGCCAGCAACATCAGCCAAGGGTTCGCCGACCTCTACCCAGCCGACCTGACAGGCGCCTCCGCCAAGGATCTGGCCGCCCGCCTGGCGGCCTGGACCCAGAACAGCCGCCAGACCCTGCTGGAGGCGATGCAGGTGCAAAGCCAGATCGCCCAGGCCCAGGGCGCCACCAGTCAGGCGGTGGCCTCGGCCGTGGACGCCTCCCAGGCGGCGGCCGGCCAAACCGCGGCGGTCCAGGCCACCAACCAGCTGCTGGCGGCGCTGTCGACCCAACTGACCCAGTTGCAGACCTTGATGATCACTCAGGCGCGTCAGGCCGAAACTTGGGAGGCCGAACGGCGCGCCGTCGTCACTAAGGGCGAGGCCGACCGACAGCGCAATTCGGTGGTGACGCGGAGCGCGCCTCGTTTTGCCGGAGACGTCCTGCAATGACCAAATCCCCGACCGTCCTACTGCTGGCCCTCGCGCTCGCCCTTCCCCTGGCCGCTTGCGGTCAGAAAACCGTCGAGACGCCGCAAAAGGTCGCCGCCAAGCCGCCGGCCCCCCAGGCGCGCCGCTGTCCCGACCCCGACATCCGCGACGCCAAGGATCCCTGCTCGGTCGCCTACATCCAGCGCACGCCCGGACGCCTGTCCGAGCGCGACCTGCACTAGGCGCGCGCCATGCAGACCGCCTCCCCGGCCGCCCTGGACGAGTTCATCGCGCGCTTCACCAGCCAGGTCGGAGCCGGATTTGGTCTGATCCAGGGCGATGTTCGCTCGACCTTCGCCGCGCTGATCGTCATCAGCCTTGGGCTGTCGGCGCTGCTGTGGGCCCTGGACGAGAACCAGAACGTGCCGGCGGCCTTGATCCGCAAACTTCTGCTGTTTGGCTTCTTCGCCTGGCTGATCGCCAGCTGGCACGCCCTGACCCTGACGGTGATCAAGGGGTTCACGGCGCTGGGCCTGAAGGCAGGAGGCGGCCGCATGAGCGTCGCCGATCTTCTGAATTCTCCCTCCAAGATCGTCTGGGACGGACTGGAGGTGGCGTTCGACCTTCTCAAATATGTCGGTCGTCTGGCCAGCGAAGGCATGGGCGTGGGCTTCTTCACCCACATCGACACCATCCTGGTCACCGTCATTGTCATCATCGGCGTGATCCTGGCCTTCGTGCTCCTGGGCGTGGAGGTCGTGGTCACGGTGATCGAGTTCTATGTCGTCACCCTGATCTCGTTCGTGATGGTGCCGTTCGGGATATTGACCCAGACCTCCTTCCTGGCCGAGCGCGCGATCGCCTATGTGCCCGCCGTCGGGGTCAAGCTTATGGCCCTGGCCCTGGTCATTTCGATCGGGGAGCAGATCTTCACCACCTACACCGTCTCGCCCGAACCGACCTGGCAGGAGAGCTGCGGCCTGCTGGTGGCGGCCATCGTCTTCCTGATGCTGGCCTTGAAGATCCCGGCTATCGCCGCGGCCCAGATCACGGGCAGCCCGCAGTTGAACGCGGGGTCGGCGGCTTCCAGCATCGTGGGTCTGGCTGCCACCGCCGGTGGCTTGGCCCTGGCCGGCCGCTGGGCGGCTGGAGGTCTCGCGGCCGGGGCCGGCGCGAGCGCGGCCCGGGGCGCGGCGGGCCTGCGCGCACAGATGGGCGGGCGTGGTCCTGGCGGCGACGGCTCAGGTCCCTCCCCGGGCGGCGGCCCGGGGGGTGGGAGCGCGCCTTCGGTGGCCAGCGTCGTGGCGCGCGCCAAATCGTCCTTCTCCCCGCCGCCGTCATCGCCGCCTTCGCCCGAGGGCGGGGAGAGCGGCGAGCAGCCGCCGGCCGAGCGCGCGCCAAGCCGCCGGACCGGCGCCGGCCGGACCGCGGCGAAGTCCTGGCGGGAGGACGCCGCAGGTCAGCCGGTGGGCATGCCCCAGATCCATCCGCCGTCCGACGACGCCTGAAGCCGGAGCCCGTTTCGATGTCCAGCGCCTTCAAACGCTCCCAGGAACGCTATGGCGACTCCCGGCCAACGGAAACGCCCTATCACCGGGAGGCCCAGATCTGGGACGACCGCACGGGAGCGCCCCGCGTCCAGGCCCGCAACTGGCGGCTGATGGCCTTCGCGTGCGCTGCGCTCGCGGCCCTGGCGCTGGGAGCCTACATCTACGAGCGACAGGACACCAAGATCGCCACCTATGTGGTGCCGGTCGATCGCTATGGTCGGCCAGGCCGGATCGAGCTGGCCGACCGCACCTATGCGCCGACCCAGGCCGAGACCGGCTATTTCGTGGCCGACTTCGTGCAGTTGGTGCGCTCCAAGAGCACCGACCCGATCGTGCTGCGGCAAAACTGGGTGCGGGCCTACGGCTTCGTGTCCGGCGACGCCAAGACCGCCTTGACCCAGCATGCCCGGGACCACGACCCATTCGCGCGGATCGGCGAGCAGGCCGCCGCGGTCGAGATCGTTTCGGTCCTGCCGCGCAGCCCCACCACCTACCAGGTCCAGTGGCGCGAGACGCTCTACGAGCAGGGGGCGGCCATGCCGCCCCAGCGCTGGACCGGCCTGTTCACGGTCGGCCATACGCCCCCGCGCAACGAGGCGCAGCTGCGCGCCAATCCGCTGGGGGTCTTCATCACCGCATTCCAGTGGAGCCGCGACCTATGACCGCCTTCGCCGCGCGACCTCGCGCGATGCTGCTGGCCGTTCTGGCCCTGTCGACCTTGGCCGCGGCGCCCTGTCAGGCTCCCGCCGCCGCCGAACGTCCCGGTCCGTCGGTGGCCGCGCCGGCCGCCTCGACCGTCCGGCCGCCGGCGCTCGCGCCCCTGGCCGCGTCTCGCCCCGCCCCGCCGGTCGCGCTGGCTGCCACGCCGACGGCGCGCGCGCCCAGGCCCGTCCGGCGGGTGGTCCGTCATCGCCCTTCCCGGCCCGCTTCGGGGTCCTTGGCCACGATCGCCCAGGCCAACGCCCAGGCGCGCGACTGGCCAAGCCCCGGCGCCTACGTCAATTCGGCGCTCTACTACGATTTCGAGCCGGGCCGGCTCTACACCATCCACACCAGCCCGCGGTTCCTGACCACCATCACCCTCAAGCCCGGCGAGAAGCTGATCTCCAAGGCCGCTGGCGACACCGTGCGGTGGGTGCTGGGCGAGACGGAGGCCGGGGCTGGCGACAGCGTCCAGGTGGTGATCTTCGTCAAGCCGATCCGCCCGGACCTGCGCACCAACATCGTGCTGACGACCGACCAACGGACCTATCTGATCGACGCGGTCAGCACCGCCTCGAGCGCCTACACCAGCGTGCTGAGCTGGAACTACCCGCAGGACCTGGCGCGCGAGGCCGCGGCCCAGCGCCAACGGACCCCGGCCGCCGAGCAGGTCGCGGTCGTGGCGAGCGCCGCCTCCGACGTCGCAGTCGACCGGCTGAACTTCCGCTACCGCATAGACCCGGCCGGCAAGCGGCCGCCGGCCTGGACCCCGGTTCGGGTCTTCGATGACGGGGCTAAGACCTATGTCGAGTTTCCCGCCGACTTGGCGACCCGTCCCGCACCGCCGCTCTTTCTGCTGGGCGACAAGGACCGCGCCGAACTCGTTAACTACCGGCAAAGGGGCGTCTACTATGTCGTCGACCGGCTGATCGATCGCGCCGAGCTGCGCCTGGGCGAGCGGCGGCAGGACGTCGTGCGCATCACTCGGGCGGGACCCGTCCGTTGAGCCTGGCCGCGCCGCCCGAGCCGCCGGCCTCGGCCAAGGCGACGCCGCGTTCGGTGCTGGATGCGCCGCGCCGGCCGATCACCCGCTACCGGCCGATGGTGATCGTCGGAGCGCTGCTGGCGGTGCTGCTGCTGATCGGTCTGGGCTTCATGATCGCCTTTGGCGGGGGTCACAAGACAGCCAGGCCGCCGGCGGAGCCAGCGACGAATCCCGAGGCGTCGGCCGCCGCGCCGATCGACGATCGCCTTCCGGCTACCTATGGCGAGTTGGGCCCCCCGCCTGGAGCCGCGCCGCCCCCGCCCGCGCCGGGTGCGGCCCCGGCCGGACAGCCGGTCGCCAGCGCCCCGCCGGCGAGCGACCCGGCGCGCCAGCAGCGCCTCGAGGAACGCGCGGCCGCTCAGCGGGCCGGACCGTTTTTCGGCGGCGCGCCGGGAGCCACGGCCCAGGCGTCGGCCGCGCCCGCGGCGCCGTCCTTGGCCGCCTCCGTTGAGGCCCCGGTGGCGCCCGCGCCGGCCGGCGGCAAGGAGGCGTTCATCGCCCGGGCCTCTGCGCCGAGCCCGGCCTATGCGCCGGGCCTGCCGCGGGCGCCTCTATCGCCCTATGAGATCAAGGCCGGGACCGTGATCCCCGCGGCCCTGATCACTGGCCTCAACTCCGACCTGCCGGGCATGGCCGTGGCCCAGGTCACCGAGCCGGTCTTCGACCATCGCACCGGCCGGCTCGTCCTGATCCCGCAAGGCGCGCGGCTGATCGGCAAGTACGACAGCCAGGTCGGCTATGGCCAGGACCGGGTGCTGCTGGTCTGGACGCGGCTGATCTATCCCAGCGGCCGCTCCGTCGAGCTGGGCGGCATGACCGGGGCCGACGCCACCGGCGCGGCGGGTCTGTCGGACCGCGTCGACAGCCACCTGCCGGTCTTGGCCCGGGCGATCGGGCTGTCGACCCTGATCTCGATCGGCGCGGCGGCGGCCCAAAACAGCCAGGCGCGCGGCAGCGACAACCTGGTGCTGCAGGACGGCATGAGCGGGGTGGCGGCCCAGGCCAACCAGACGGGCCAGCGCCTGGTCGAGCGCGATCTGCAGCGCGCCCCGACCTTGCGGATCCGGCCCGGCTTTCCGGTCCGGGTCATGGTCGACAAGGACTTGATCCTGCCGCCGCAAGTCGAGGCGAGCCGATGAGGGGCGGCGACTCGGTGGAGAAGGCCGATTCTTCTTCAGTTCAAGGCGTTTATTCGCGCGGGATCTGTCTTGGCTGCCGACCTTTATTAGTTGTCGGCGCTGGAATCGCGATCTTATCGGCGAGGCCATGACGACCGCACGCGACCTTGAATATCAAGCGCAATACCAGCGCCGCCTGAGGGCGGAAGCTCGTGCGCGCGGCAAGGGACAACTGAACGCGCTGGTGCCTTCGGAGCTGATCGACAGGCTCGATCGGATGAAGAGCGCGCGCGGTCTCACCAATCGGAACGACGCCCTGGCGCTGGTGCTGCGGGAGTATTTCGAGCGGGGCGAAGCTGAAAGGAACCATGCCGTGAGCGCATAGAAAAACCCGGCTCGCGTAAACGCGCCGGGTTCTCCAGGTTATTCGCTAGACGGGATTGGCGTCCCGACCGAGCTCACAAGTCCTGCTCTTTCTACCGAATCACCGACATCGCTGCAATCCAAAAACGCGCGTTCGCGCGACGGGGATCTCTGCGCCCGCGGCCTCCAAGGAGGAGCGGAAGATGCAGACCGTCCAGAACGGAACTGGCGACGTGCGCCGTCTTGCGGACGCCCAATGGGCGGCCGCCAGGCTCGTCGACGCCTATGGGGGACTCCCCGAAGGGATCTCCAAGGCCATGCTGCTCGATCGTTTCGAGCGGGCCGCGCCCAGGCTTGGGTTCGGCGACGGGATCGTGCGCCTGATCCGCGCCCTGGTCCGCGTCACCCAGGAGCAGGACTGGACGGGCAAGACCCATCCGATCGCCTGGCCGTCCAACGACGCCCTGGGCGAGGAACTGCAGCGCTCGCGCACCGTCATCCAGGGCCTGATCCGCAACGCCGTTCGCGCCGGCCTGGTCCACATGAAAGACAGCGGCAACGGCAAGCGCTGGGGCTATCGCGGCGAGCGCGGCCAGATCATCGAGGCCTTCGGCTTTGACCTGTCGCCCCTGGCCGTGCGCTGGGACGAGTTCGCCGATCTCGCCGCCGCGCGCGGCCTGGAGCAGGAACGCCGGCGCCACCTCAAGCGCAAGCTGGGCGAGGTGCGCCGGGAGATCCGCACGGTGTGCGCCGACGCCCTGCAGCAGGAGATGCTCGGTTTCGACTGGAACGACGCGATCGTCCGGGCCAGCGGCCGGCTGCCCAGAACCCCGACTCTTGGCGAGCTCGAAGGGCTGCTCGATGTCTTCTCCGGTCTGCTCGCGGCGGTGGACGCCGCTTGGGTCAAGGCTCGCAAGTCATCAGATATAGAGCCCAGGGGCTTTGAAAGCCGAGCCCATAAAGAACCTACAACTGATCCTAGATCTGAAAGAACAACGTATCTGGCTCATCAAAAAGAAGTAGCGGATCGGTCGGCGCGACCCGGCCAAGGCGCGGGCGCCGCCGACCTCGATGTGGCCGACGCCCGGATCAACGAAGAGGTGATTCCGCTGTCCCTGGTGCTGGAGGCCGTTCCCGAGATCCACGCGCACCTCGACGACGCCCTGGCCGCCGAATGGGAGGATCTGGTCGACGCTGTGACCCAGGTCGCCCCGTTGATGGGGATCAACGTTTCGGCCCTGCGCGAAGCGCGCCAGACGCTTGGTCGAAACCGGGCCGCCATCGCCGTGGCGACGGTGCTGGCGCGCTGGAAGGACGGCGAGATCACCAGCTCGGCCGGCGGCTATTTGCGGGCAATGTGCGAGCGCGAACGGATCGGCTCCCTTCACCTACTGCCCAGCCTCTATGGGCTGAAGGAGCGTCACAGCCCGCGGAAGACCCGTGGCGGAAAATCGCCTCCCAGGCGCGCCGAGCGGTGATCGTGTGGGGAACCTGGCGGTTCATGCGCCCAGGCCAGGCTTTTTGGGTCGCCGCCGCCAGCTTGGATGGACGCGGCCGGGATCGGCTGATGGTGTGGGTTGAGAAGTTTATACGCTGAAGCGTATGATCTCGCTTTATGCGCTTTAGCGTATAAACTTGATTTAGTCGCTGGAGCGTATATACGGTTGCCATACGCTGGAGCGACTAAATGGATCTCGCCCGAACCCAGGGTCAACTTGGCGCGGCTCTGCGCCGCCGGCGCAAGAACCTTGGCCTCAGCCAAGACCAACTCGCCGAACGCATCCATGCCCGGCAAGGCACGATCTCTCGGCTGGAAGGCGGGGAGGCCGACGCCAAGCTCTCGACGCTGCTGGACATCCTGGCGGCGTTGGACCTGGAGCTTATTGTCCAGCCGCGCTCGACGAGCAAGGCGGCCGACATCGCCGACCTGTTCTGATGGCCCGGCGTCCGACCGCTTCACTCGGCGTATTCCTCAACAGCCGCAAGGTCGGCGTCTTCACGCGCCAGTCCACCGGCGCGGTGGACTTCGTCTACGACGCCGACTGGCTGGCCTGGGACGCGACCTTCGCCATCTCCCTGTCCCTGCCCCTGCGCGAGCAGCGCTATGTCGGCGCCCCGGTCTTGGCCGTCTTCGACAACCTCCTGCCTGACGAAACCTCGATCCGCCGCGCCATCGCCGCCCAGGTCCAAGCCCCGGGTGACGACGCCTTCGGTCTGTTGAGCGTTATCGGTCGCGACTGCGTCGGCGCGCTGCAGTTCCTGCCCCTGGGCCAAGAACCAGGGCTGGCGGGCGCCGTCGAGGGCCGCAGGCTTGAACCGGATGAGATCGCCGCCTTGCTCGCGCGCCTGGCGAGGGCGCCCCTGGGGCTGGGCGAGGACGAGGATTTTCGCATCTCCCTGGCCGGCGCCCAGGAGAAAACCGCCTTGCTGCGCAAGGACGACGCCTGGTGGACGCCTCATGGCGCAACGCCCACCACCCATATCCTCAAGCCCCCGATCGGCGCGCTGAACGGCATGGACCTGTCGCAAAGCGTCGAGAACGAGTTCCTGTGCATGCGTTTGACCCAAGCGGTCGGCCTGCCCGTCGCTTACGTCGAGATCGAGGTCTTTGGCGATCAGCGCGCCTTGGTCGTCGAACGTTTCGACCGCCTCTGGGCCGGCGAGCGCCTGCTGCGCCTGCCGCAGGAAGATTTCTGCCAGGTGCTGTCGACGCCCTCGGCCATCAAGTACGAAAATCACGGCGGTCCAGGCATGCTGCGGATCCTGGAGACTCTGCTGGGCAGCGACAACGCCAACGCCGACCGCGCCGCTTTCTTGCAGGCCAATGTCTGGTTCTGGCTGCTGGGCGCGACGGACGGCCACGCCAAGAACTTCAGCATCGCCTTGCAGCCAGGGGGCGGCTATCGGCTAACGCCGCTCTACGACATCCTCTCCACCCAGCCCTTGGTTGACGCCCACCAGGTGCGCCACAACCAGTTCAAGCTGTCCATGGCCGCTGGCGACCGGCGTCGCTATGTCGTCGCCCAGGTGGCGCCCCGACACTTCGCGCAGACCGCGGCGCGCGCCGGCATTGGCCGTTCGGTCGTCGAAACCGTGTTCGAGGCGCTCTTGGACGCGGTTCCCGCCGCGCTCGCCGCCGTTCAGGCCGACTTGCCCGACGGATTTCCAAAGCCGTTGACCGCCTCGGTCGTCGCGGGGGTCGAGCGTCGGCTGGCGATCTTGGCCCAGCGCGATGGATGGTTCGTCGACTCGTAGGGCCGCGGACGCGAGACCGCCGAGACGGCCAGGGAAGCCGACCTTCGACCGAAGCTGGTGCGCGCCGTCCTCGAAGACGTCATGGCTTGACCGAAACCGCAGGTGAAAGGCGCTGGCGCAGATGCCGACCGGCTTTCCCGAGGCGATCCACGGGAGCGTGGCGGGCGCGATAAAGCAACCTTTGCCGCGCCTGCGTTCGGCCTTCGGGGGCTAAAACGCTGCGGATCGGGAAGATCGCTTTGACTGAACGGCGCGAAGCCGGCAGCCAGCCAACCGTGAAAAATTGCTCGATAACACTTCCACTGGTATTGAGCATTGCGATGTTAGTGGTCTGAAAAACATAAGGAAAATCTACTTTCTTCACACCCTGCGCCTCGGCGTGCCGCAAAGGGTGGAGTGAGGGCTCGGGTCCGGGTGGTCGCAGGCGGCGGCCGGCGGAGCCTGACCATGTCCCTCAAAACCATTGTCCGCGTTCTGGGCGGCGACCTTTATGACGGCGGCCGTCGCGCCAATATCCCCGCGCCGGGCCATAGCCGGCATGATCGTTCCGTCTCCCTGCTCGAGCGCGATGGCCGCCTGATCGTCCACACCTTCGGCGATGGCGACTGGCGTCAGGTCCGCGACGACCTGCGCGCGCGCGGACTCCTCGGCGGCCGTGACGCGACCGACAGGCCTGGATCGCTCGCGCAGCCGCCGGTCGGTCCGGCCCAGGCGGCGCGGCGTGAGGTCGCGTTGGCGCTGTGGTCGGCGGGGCGCGCGATCGACGGCGGCTTGTCCGAACGCCATTGCCGGCTTCGCGGCGTCCAGGGGCCCCTCCCCGGCGATCATGCGCTGCGTCACCACGGCATGGCTCCGCTGGCGGTCTATCGCCAGGGTGCGGCCACCCGTCCGGCCCTTCTGGCGGCGGTCCGCGACGCCGAGGGCACGGTGACCGCCGTGGAGATCACCTATCTGGGCCCGGCCGGTCGCCGCGCGGCCGGCCTTCGCCTGGTCCGAAAGACGGTGGGCCTGATCCCGCCGGGCAGCGCCGTCCGGCTCGACCCGTGGGGTCCGGACATGCTGGTGGCCGAGGGGGTTTTCACCGCCCTGTCGGCGCGGCGGCGGTTTGATCTGCCGGCCTGGGCGTTGCTGTCGACCTCCAATCTTCGATCCTGGCGGCCGCCTCCCGGCGTGCGCTCGGTGCTGATCGCCGCCGATCGCGGCCCAGACGGCGAGGCCTCGGCCCGGGTCCTGGCCCGCGCGCTGAGGGCCATGGGGATCAGGACGAGGATCGCCTTGCCGCCGCCGCCCCATGGGGACTGGAACGAGGCGGAGGCGGCCGGCCGGCGCGGCGGCGGCGGAGCCGGCCGTGAAAAGGAGGAGTGAGGGTCGGGGCGGGTGCGCCCAAGCGGCAGGATGGCCCTGACCGGCGGCGCTGGAACCTGCGTCATGACCCGTTCGACTTCCGCGGCCCTGCTCGACCAGACTCAGAGCCTGACCAAGATCCGCATCCGTCTGCGCCAGTTCGGCCTGGCCCGTGAAAACCTGCGCTACGACGAGCCGGCCGACGATGGCGTGCC
>FTJN01003221.1_pt1 | contig 32652 bp, 33 predicted proteins | sample 1658361 | NCBI WGS metagenome assembly FTJN01 (sample SAMEA3914819, study PRJEB12502) | metagenome | biome: forest; material: soil | place: Canada | collected 2010-06-26 | depth 0.3 m
GGATAGCGGCGGTCATAGGCCCCAGAACCATAACGGCGGTCGTAGTCGGCGCGGGCCCGCACGTACTTGGCGCGTTCCTTTTCATAGGCCTTCTGCTGGTCGCGATAGTCGGCCGAGCGCTCGTCATAGGCGGCGCGCTGGTCGCCGTAGGACTGCAGACGTTGTTGGTAGGCCGCGTCCGCCGATTGGGCGAGAACAGGCGCGGCGGTGCTCAGGGCGATAGCCGAAGCCATCAGCCAGACGGTGGTCTTGGAAGTCATGATAATTCTCTCCGTTCCGACGAACGGATCGACGTCTGGCCCCCGAAACGAGCCGCCAATCCTTGGTAGGTGTCCCTGGCCAATAGAAGGCGCGGCGGCGGTACAGGTTCCGTCAGGCGGCTGGAGTGGCTGATCGGATGTCGGTGCGGGGAAAGTCGTCGCCCTTGTAGAGCAGCGCGCCGTCGCCGTGGGTTTTCGCCAGGGCATAGGCGAAGCAGTCGCCGAGGTTCAGGCCGGCGGGCGTGCGGCGGCCGAAGCGAATGAAGGCGTCTATGGCCAGGCGCGACTGTTCCGCATCAGCCGGAACGATCTGGATATGCAAATCCTGCAAAAGGCGTTCGGCTTCGATCCGTCCAGCCTCGGCCGCCGCGCTCTCCGCCCGCGCCAACACTTCCCAGTAATTGACGGCCGACATGACGCGACCATCTTTCCCTTGTCGTAACCTTTCGGTGAAATTCGCGGCCTCGGGTTCGGCCAACAAGATGGCGACGATCGCGGAGGCGTCGACGACGATCAACGCGGCAGGCCGTCGGCGTCGTAGAGATCCTCGTCGGTAAGCATGGGGCCTACCTTGGGCAACTGGCGAAACCTCGCGATCGTCGCGTTCACCGCATCCATGTCGATATCGGACGAGGCATCCGGCTTCCTCCCGTCCCGAGCCATCATCGCGCGGACGGCGGCGTCGATGGCGTCCGACAGGCTGCCGCCGCGTTGGCGAGCGAGTTCGCGGACATGGTCCACGACTTCCGCCTCGATCTCGATGGTCTCGATCTTCGTCATGACAGAGTGAAATCTATCATGACGCGGCGCACCGGTCACGTCGGCCATGTCCGAGGCGTCTCAGTCCTTCGTCACCGTCATCATGTAGTTGATGTCGACATCGGCCGAGCGGCTCCAGCGGCCGGTCAGTGGATTATAGGCCACGCCGAAGGGGCCTTGCATGGCCACGGGCTCGCCGGCCAGGAAAGCCCGCAGCTCGTCGGGTTTCAGGAACTGCTTCCAGTCGTGGGTGCCGGGCGGCACCCAGCGCAGCACGTATTCGGCGCCGATCTTGGCCAGGGCCAGGGCCTTGAACGTGCGGTTCAGGGTGGCGACGATCATCAGGCCGCCCGGCGCCAGCAGCTTGGCGCAGGTGCGCAGGAACTCGCCGGGATCGGCGACGTGCTCGATGACCTCCATGGTCAGCACCACGTCGAAGGGCCCCGCGCCCTCGGCCAACAGCTGCTCGGCGGTGGCCGGACGGTAGCCGATCTCCAGCCCCTGTTCCGACGCATGGGCGGCGGCGGTCTTGATGTTGTTTTCCGAGGCGTCGACAGCGGTGACCGCGAAGCCTAGCCGCGCCATCGGCTCGCTCAGCAGCCCGCCGCCGCAACCGATGTCGAGCAGGCTCAACCCCTCGAACGGCGTGCGGCCGTTGCCGTCGCGCTCGAACCGCGCCAGGGCCTGCTCGCGGATGAAGCCCAGCCGGCAGGGGTTGAACACATGCAGGGGCGCGAACTTGCCGCGCGGATCCCACCATTCGGCCGCGATCGCCGAGAACCGCGCCACGTCGGCGGGGTCGATGCTCCAGGAGGGCGGGGAGGGCGCTTCGGCGGACTGGCTCATGACCTTCATGTAGCAACGACATCGCAAGCGGCACAGGGCGCGGCTCCACTTGCGACGAAAAAGACACCCGCGCGACATTGCCGTTGCGCCTCAGCGCCGCTAGAAGACCGCGGCTTGCGCGTCCGGTGATGTTCCACCGCTCGCGACGCAAGAATTGACCTTAGGTTTCGAGGGGTAGCGTGTGTCACGTCTGGTGATGAAGTTCGGCGGCACCTCGGTGGCCGATCTGGAGCGCATCCGCCGGGTGGCGCGCCTGGTCGCCGCTGAAGTGGCCACGGGCAAGCAGGTCGCGGTGGTCGTCTCGGCCATGTCGGGCAAGACCAACGAGCTGGTGGCCTGGACCGACGGCTGCGGCCGGGCGGCCGAGGGCCTGCCGGAGTCGGACGACGAGTACGACGCCATCGTCGCGTCGGGCGAACAGGTGACGGCCGGCCTGCTGGCCATGACCCTGCGCAACATGGGCCTCAACGCCCGCTCGTTCCTGGGCTGGCAGGTGCCGATCCTGACCGACGACTCCCACGGCCGCGCCCGCATCGAAGACATCCCCCCGGCTAATCTGGAGGCCTGTTTCGCGGCCGGCCAGATCGCCGTGATCGCCGGCTTCCAGGGCGTGACCTCCGACCAGCGCATCACCACCCTGGGCCGAGGCGGCTCGGACACCAGCGCGGTGGCCATCGCCGCCGCCGTGAAGGGCGCCTGCGACATCTATACCGACGTCGACGGCGTCTACACGACCGATCCCCGTATCGAGAAGAAGGCCCGCAAGCTGGCCAAGATCTCGTACGAGGAAATGTTGGAAATGGCCTCGCTGGGGGCCAAGGTGCTGCAGACCCGCTCGGTCGAGATGGCCATGGCCCATCGCGTTCCGGTGCGGGTGCTGTCGAGTTTCGTCGAACCCGGGGAAGCGCCCGGACAAGGTACGATCGTCTGCGACGAGGAAGAAATCATGGAAAAGCGCATCGTCTCGGGCGTCGCCTATAGCCGCGACGAGGCCAAGATCACCCTGCTGGGCCTGCCCGACCATCCGGGCGTGTCCTCGCAGATCTTCGGCCGTCTCGCCGACGCCAATGTGAACGTCGACATGATCGTGCAGTCGCGCGCCCGCAGCGCCGACACCGCCAACATGGAGTTCACGGTCGGCAAGCGCGACGCCGTCCGCGCCGTCGAGATCGTCCGCAAGGCCCAGGCCGAGATCGGCTTCGAGGACGTGGCCGTTAACGAGGATGTGGCCAAGGTGTCGGTGATCGGCGTGGGCATGCGCAGCCACGCCGGCGTCGCCCAGTCGATGTTCCAGGCCCTGGCCGAGAAGAATATCAACATCCAGGTCATCTCGACCTCGGAGATCAAGATCAGCGTGCTGATCGACGCGGCCTACACCGAACTGGCCGTGCGCGCCCTGCACGCGGCTTACGGGCTGGACCAGCTGTAGGATTGAGCGGCGGGGGGACGCCCCCTCCGTCCGCTTCGCGGCCACCTCCCCCGTTTCACGGGGGAGGAGAGAGTCCATCTCCTCCTCACCCGTGAAACGGGGGAGGTGGCGCGATGCGAATACGCATCGTGACGGAGGGGGCGTTCAGCGTTAGCCAAATGTCGCGTTCTGACGGTATGAGGGGCGATTAGTCCCCTCCAGGAGCCTCCATGTCGGTCTTCCACTTCGATCCCGAGAAGAAGTCCGTCACCTTCCAGGGCGATGCGGGGCTGGACCTGCTGTACGACCTGTTGCTGCGCGCCAAGTTCGGCGACGGCTATGAGAAGCCCCTGTTGGTCAGCCCCTGGCTTGCGGCCCTGCTCAAGCAGCTGGACGTGTTCCTGCCCGACGACGGCCAGTGGTTCCCCGAGCAGCCGGGCCGGCCGATCTTCGACGAGGACGACCTGCTGGCCATGGGCGACGCGGTGATCGAGGAAGGTCATACCGTCGGCTGGTGGACCATGACCGAACCCGAAAAGCGCGCCTATCTGCGCGAGGTCATCGCCGCCCCGCATCCGCTGACGGACGCCGAGGTCGAGTTCATCGAGCGCGACATCGATGGCGCGGTCGAGCAGGCCAAGCAGCTCGTCGAAGCGGTCAGCGAGCCGCTGGCGATGCCGGGGCACGGCTGACCGTCATTTTATCTCCGCTCATCCCGGCGAATGCCGGGACCCAGATGGAATAGCTTTGTGGCTGACGCCAAGGGCTCGGAGTTATTCCAATCATCCACACCGCTAAGGGATCTGGGTCCCGGCATTCGCCGGGATGAGCGGATTTAAAGGAACGGTTTCACCGAAGCCTCACGGCCCAAGCTCTGCTACCTGAAACCCATGAACCAACAACAGCGCCTCCTGATCGGACTTCTCTGCGGCCTTGTCGCCGGGGCGTTCTGGGGCGGGGTGTTCCTGGCCCCCGAGCTGCTCCACGCCTTCACGCCGCTGCAGATGACCGCCGGACGCTATGTCTGCTACGGCCTGGCCTCCGCGGCCTTGCTGGCCCCGAGCGCGCGCAAGGTGCTGGCCAGGCTGACCTGGGCCGACTGGCGCGATCTGGCCGGCCTCAGTCTGCTGGGCAATATCGTCTATTATGTCGGCCTGGCCGTGTCGGTGCAGATCGCCGGAGTCGCCCCGGCTTCGTTGATCATCGGCCTCTTGCCCGTGACCATCACCCTGGTCGGAGCCAAGCCAGGGGAGGGCGTGCCCCTGCGCCGGCTCGCCGCGCCGCTGCTGCTGGTCGCGGCCGGCGTGCTCTGCATCAACATCGCCGCGTTCCAGACCGCGACGGACGTCAGCGTCGCGCGACTGTCGCTGGGCCTGCTGGCGGCGGCCGGCGCCTTGGCGGTGTGGACCGTCTTCGCCGTCTGGAACGCCCGACGGCTGGCGGCGACGCCGCGCTTCAACAGCCATGAGTGGTCGCTGCTGACCGGGGTGGTCACCGGCCTGCTGTCGCTGCTGCTGGTGATCCCGGCCTTCTTCGTGGGCGGAGCGGAGCACGCGAACGGCGCATGGATGCTGTTCTGGGGCGTCAGCCTGGCCGTCGCCCTGGGGGCCTCGGTGATCGGCAACGGCCTGTGGAACGCCGCCAGCCGCCTGCTGCCGCTCAGCCTGTCGGGCCAGCTGATCGTCTTCGAAACCCTGTTCGCTCTGCTCTATGGTTTCCTGCACGAAGGGCGTTGGCCCCTGCCGCTGGAAAGCGCGGCCATCGTCCTGATGCTGGCCGGGGTGCTGTGGTCGGTGCACCTGCACCGGCCGTCCGGTGACGCCGCGCACTGATGGGGGCGCGCATGCGCGCGTCCCCAATCGCATCCCGGCCGCCCGTCCAACAAACATGACTGTAATCTGAACATCACCGTTCAGATCGGGTTCAAGGCGTTAATGAGACAAAGGCTTCAACAGCGCCGCACCGGACTTCTTCCGGCCTGACGCTCTCAAGGAGCACTGCCATGAAGACCGTTGGTAAGTTCACGAAGATCGCCGTCGCCGCCGCCATCACCGGCGCGCTGGCCCTGCCCGCCTCGGCCGCCTTCGCCGGCGACAAGAGCAACAAGACCCAGCGCGCCATCCTCGGCGCCGTGATCGGCGGCCTGGCCGGCGCGGCCTTGTCGGACGGCAAGACCGGCGGCATCGCCATCGGCGCCGTCGCCGGCGCCGCCCTGGGCGCCTCGACCGGCCACGACGACCGCTATGATCGCGACAACCGCTATTCCAGCAACTACCGCGACCAGAACTATCGCGGCTCGAACTATAATGACGGCCGCTACAACCAGGGCTATCGCGGCGACCGCTACAACACGAGCTACAATTCCGGTTCGAACCACAACACCGGCTATCGCTACGACGGTGGGACCCAAAACAGCGGTGGCTACCGCGACGGCTACCACGGCCAGCGCCGCTAACCGCCTCCCGGCCTGAACGATCCGGCGCCGTCCCTTCGAGGGGGCGGCGCCCTTTTTGTGCGCGAACCGCGATTTGACCGCGAGCGAACGCTGTGCGCCGCGCGAAATCTGCTATAGCCCGGCTAAGGGCGATGCGGCGTCTTGGGGCTTGGCGAGTTCTGCCAGGCTTGGCCGCGTTGAACCAATGGGGAGTGCGCGCTTAGACATGGCGGCGTCCGGGATCGCTGTTCGGGGACCACGCAGCCTGCTTCGGCAGATTCGCGAGGCCATGGCCGGGGGCGGCCCCGCCCAGGCCAAACTCGACATGGTGGTGCGCACCATCGCCATCTCGATGGTGGCCGAGGTTTGCTCGATCTATCTGCGCCGCGCCTCCAACGACCTGGAGTTGTTCGCCACCGAAGGCCTGTCGCGCGACGCCGTGCACGTCACCCGGCTGAAGCCCGGCGAAGGCCTGGTCGGCGAGACCATGCGGCTGGGCCGGCCGCTGAACCTGTCCGACGCCGCCAGCCACCCATCGTTCTCGTACCGTCCGGAAACCGGCGAAGATCCCTACCACGCCTTCCTAGCCGTGCCCCTGCTGCGCGGCGGGCGCTCGATCGGCGTGCTCGTCGTCCAGAACCGCACCGAGCGGGTCTATGGCGAGGAGGAGGTCGAGGACCTGCAGATCATCGCCATGGTCCTGGCCGAGATGGTCAGCGCCGGCGAGCTGCTGGGCCTGGGCGAGCTCAAGGACGTCGAGATCGCGCCCCACAAGCCCGAGCGGCTGAAGGGCGCGCGTTTCGCCGAGGGCCTGGCCTATGGCGTGGCCGTGCTGCACGAGGCGCCGGTGGCCCCCGAGCAACTGCTCTCCGATGACGCCCTGGCCGAGGAGGCCCGCCTGAAATGGGCGATCGAGGCCTTGCAAACCCAGATCGACGAGATGCTGGACGGTCAGCACGGCCTGGTCGGCGCCTCGTACGAGGTGCTTGAGACCTATCGGATGTTCGCCCACGACCGGGGCTGGAACCGGTCGCTGCAAGAGGCCGTGCGCTCGGGCCTGACGGCCGAGGCCGCCGTTGAACGCGTGCGTTCGGAGCATCGCGCCCGCCTGGGCCAGGCCCGCGACCCCTATCTGCGCGAGCGCCTGCACGATCTGGAAGACCTCAACGACCGGCTGTTGCGCCACCTGTCGGGCGACGTCCACGCCGTGCGGGTTTTGCCGGATGATGCGATCCTGATCGCCCGGAACCTGGGCCCCGCCGACCTGCTGGAATACGACCGCACCAAGCTCAAGGGCATCCTGCTCGAGGAAGGCTCGGCCGCCAGCCACGCCGGCATCGTGGCCCGGGCGCTGGATATCCCGTGCGTGGGCCGTCTGCCGGGCCTGCGCGACCGGGTCAACGAGGGCGACCCGGTGGTGGTCGACGCCGAAACCGCCGAGGCCTGGCTTCGCCCCCGCCCTGACGTGGTCAAGTCGCTGAAAGCCCGGATGGAGGTCCGCGCTCAGCGCAAGGCCGAGTTCGCCCGCCTGCGCGACACGCCGGCCGTCACCAAGGACGGCGACAAGATCACCCTGCTGATGAACGCGGGGCTGGCCGTCGACCTGGACATCCTGGGCGAAACCGGGGCGGAGGGCATCGGCCTGTTCCGCACCGAATTCCAGTTCATGGTCGCCGAGGAAATGCCCCGGCTCGAGGCCCAGACGGCGCTCTATGAGAAGGTGCTGGAGGCCGCCGACGGCATGCCGGTCACCTTCCGCACGCTCGATCTGGGCGGCGACAAGCTGCTGCCCTACATGGAGCTGGAGCGCGAGGACAATCCGGCCTTGGGCTGGCGCGCCATCCGCATGGGCCTGGACCGTCCGGCCCTGCTGCGCATGCAGATCCGCGCCCTGATCAAGGCCGCCAAGGGCCGGCCGTTGCGGATCATGTTCCCGCTGGTGGCCAATGTGGACGAGTTCCGCGCCGCCCGCGCCTTTGTCGACCAGGAAGTGGCCTGGGCCCTCAAGCGTGGCCGGCCCGAGCCGGCGCGCCTCGACGTCGGGGCGATGATCGAGGCGCCGTCGCTGCTGTGGCATCTGGACGCACTGCTGCCGATGACCGATTTCGTTTCGGTCGGCACCAATGACCTGATGCAGTATTTGTTCGCCGCCGACCGGGGCAATCCCCGGGTGTCGGATCGCTACGATCCGCTGTCGCCGGCCGCCCTACGCGCCCTGAAAACCATCCAACAGGCCTGCGCCGACACCGGCACGCCGGTCTCGGTCTGCGGCGAGATGGCGGGGCGTCCGCTAGAGGCTTTCGCCTTGCTGGCCCTGGGTTTCGACCGTTTGTCGATGCCGCCGGCCGGTATCGGCCCGGTCAAGCAGATGGTGCTGTCCTGCGATCGCGAGGCCGCCAGACGCAACGTCGAGGCCCTGCTGAAAACCTCGGCCGGTTCGCTCCGTGGCGAGATCGAAACCCTGGCCCGCAAGCTTTACGTCGCGATCTAGACACGGCGAGCGTTAACCAAGCGCTGCTTTATAGTGTATTGAATCCGGCGACTTACTTTGATATCGACCATAAAGTATTAACAAATCCCGGCTAGGACGGGTGGGGCAAAGTCGTCGGGCTCTCGCGCGACGCGAATTTGGGGTCACATGGCAGCCATGCCGCTGGATACGGGCAGGGTTCCGCACTTGCATCTGGTCGCCGACGGCGATCCCGAACACGCGCCCATGGCCGCGTATCAGCCTTCCGTGGACGACGGCGTCGACATCGGTTCGGCCCTTCGCGCCGCCCGCGAGTTTCGGGGCCTGAACCTGCAGGACGTCGCCGACGCCACTCGCATTCGCCAGGGCTATATCGAGGCGTTGGAAGACCTGCGCCTGGACGAACTGCCCTCGCGCCCGTTCACCATCGGCTATGTCAAATCCTACGCCAACCTGCTGGGCCTGGACGGCGACGCCGCCGTGGCCCGCTTCAAGCTCGATGTGCCCGACGACAGCGAACCGCTGCGCGCCCCGGTCGGCGTGCGTCACGAACGCGACCCGCGCCTGGGCCTGATCCTGGCCCTGGGCGTGCTGATCGTCGCCGCCATCGTGCTGTGGAACGTCGCCCAGCGCGCCATCGCCAAGGACGCGCCCCCGGCCCAGGTGGCCCAGCAACAGGCGACGGCCGCGGTCAACACCCCGTCCGGCGCCGCGATCAGCGGCGGCGACAGCGGCGCCGTGCCGCTGGGCGCGCCGCTGCCCGCCCCCGTCGAGTCGACCACGCCCGAACTCTACAAGACCCCCGGCCTCGACGACGCCGCCGCCAACGGCGGTTCGGCCGACGCCGTGACCGCCGCCTCGAAGGCCCGCGCCGCCGACGCCGCCTCGGCGGCTCCGGCCGACCCCAGCCAGTTGGTGGGCCTCGGCTCGTCCTTCCACGCCAAGGGGCCGGTCTATGGCGCGACGCCCGCCGACGCCTCGGGCCTGATCCTGCAGGCCCGCAAGCCGGCCTCGCTGACCGTGCACGACGCCGGCGGCGCGATCTACTTCACCCGCTGGATGGCGGCCGGCGAGGCGTTCCGCGCCCCGCGCAACGGCGGCCTGATCGCCGAGGTCTCCGATCCCACGGCCTTCGACGTCTATAACGGCGGCGCCATGACCCAGCGCATGACCGGCCCGACGGCGGCGCTGAGCAAGCTGACGGGCGCGGCGGCGGCTCCGAAGCCTTAGGGCCAACTCCACAACGGTTGTCATCCCGGACGTAGCGAAGCGAAGATCCGGGACCACCGGAAGCGCCGAGTTCACGCGTCGGTCCCGGATCGGCGCGCTGCGCGCTTGTCCGGGATGACAGCGTTGGGGGATGTTCCTAACCCCGCGAGCCCGACTTCGCGAACAGCAGGTCCGACCAGTTCCACGCCCGCGAGCCCAGGGCCAGGCGCGGCGCGCCGGGGGCGTCGCTGAGCGAGATCAGGATCAGGCCGCGCATGGGATCGCTGCGGCAGGCCTTCGGCGCGAACGCCACCTCCAGCATGATCAGCTCGCGCACGCCGGCCAGCCCCTTGCCCTCCTGGCCAGGGCTCTGCACCCAGTCGCCGTTCCAGACCAGCACCGCCTTGCCGGACGCGGCCGCCGCCGGATGAGCCTGGAGAAGCGCGGCGCGGACGCGGGGGTTCTTGCGCAGGGCCTCCTGCAACAGCCGCACCATGTCGCACCCGCCGCCGCCCGCGCCGTCGCCAGAGCCGCCGGCCCCGGATCCGCTCCCGGCGGTGGCCGCGCCGATCAGGTCGGACTCGCCCAGCTCGGCGACCACCGAGGGCCGGGGCGCGGGCTTGGCGGGTAGGGGCTCGACCGCCGGCGGCGGGACCAGGCGCGGCGGGCGGACGGGTAGCTTGGGTGGCGAGGTCTTGGCCGGGGCCGGGGCGCCGGCGGGTTCCGGCGCGGTCTTGGGCTCTTCGGGCGGCGGAGGCGGTGGCTGGTACAGGGCCACGGTAATGGGATCGGGCTCGGGCGGCATGGGCGGCTGGATCCGCACCGCCATGATCGCCAGCAGCAAGGCGCCATGGCTGGCCAAGCTGAGCAGCACCGCCACCAGGCCGTCCGCCTTCGCGCGCCGACGAGGGCGCGGCGTCGGGACCAGGGGATCGTACGGCCGCAGTCGCCCGCTCATCGAAACTCCAGAGCCGCCTAAGGGACGCTCTAGAGACCACCCGCCCGCGTCAGGATCGTGGCGCCCGCGACATTTCCGAGATGGTCTTGGGATGCTCTTGGGTTCTGGCGCCAAACCCCTTAGATTGACGCCATGGCCACCGACCACACCCACCTCCGCCCGTGGCGCTCGATCGAGCGTCGCAAGTCGCGCAAGATCCGTGTCGGCAATGTCGAGGTCGGCGGCGACGCGCCGATCACCGTCCAGTCGATGACCAACACCCTGACCAGCGACGCCGCCGCGACGCTGGAGCAGATCCGCCAGCTGGAAGAGGCCGGCGCTGACATCGTCCGCGTCTCGTGCCCCGACACCGACTCCACGGCGGCCTTCAAGACCATCGCCCGCGAAAGCCGGGTGCCGCTCGTCGCCGACATCCACTTCCACTATAAGCGCGGCATCGAGGCGGCCCAGAACGGCGCGGCCTGCCTGCGGATCAATCCGGGCAATATCGGTTCACCCGACCGCGTGCGCGAGGTGATCCAGGCGGCCCGCGACCACGGCTGCTCGATGCGGATCGGCGTCAACGCCGGCTCGCTGGAGCGCGAACTGCTGGAAAAGTACGGCGAGCCGTGTCCCGACGCCATGGTCGAGAGCGCCCTGAACCATGCCCGCATTCTACAGGACCACGACTTCCACGAGTTCAAGATCAGCGTGAAGGCGTCCGACCCGTTCATGACGGTGGCGGCCTATCACCAGCTGTCGGAACGCATCGACTGCCCGCTGCACTTGGGCGTCACCGAGGCCGGGGCCCTGCGCACCGGCACGGTCAAGTCGTCGATCGGCATCGGCTCGATGCTTTGGGCCGGCATCGGCGACACCATCCGCGTGTCCCTGGCCGCCGACCCGGTCGAGGAGATCAAGGTCGGCTTCGACATCCTCAAGTCGCTGGGCCTGCGCCACCGCGGCGTCAACATCATCGCCTGCCCGTCCTGCGCCCGTCAGGGCTTCAACGTCATCAAGACGGTGGAGGCCCTGGAAGAGCGCCTGGCCCACATCTCGCAACCCATGTCGCTGTCGATCATCGGCTGCGTGGTCAACGGCCCTGGCGAGGCCCTGATGACCGACCTGGGTTTCACCGGCGGCGGGGCCGGTTCGGGCATGATCTACATGGCCGGCAAGCCCGATCACAAACAGTCCAACGACGGCATGATCGACCACATCGTCGAGCTGGTCGAACAGCGCGCGGCGCAGTTGAAGGAAGCCGCCGAGGCCGAGGCGATCGCGGCGGAGTAGGCAGATCCTCCCCCTCTGGGGGAGGTGGCCCAGAGGGCCGGAGGGGGCAGCGCGGCGTTGGCCGTGAAGACCCCATCAGTCGCTCCGCGACAGCTCCCCCAGAAGGGGAGCATCTGCTCACCCCAGCGACGTCGCGATCGGCACCCCGCCCTTGATCGCCAGCGTCACCGGCGTCCGCTCCGCCACATCGGCCAGCCGCGCCCGCTGCGCCTCATCCAAGGGCCCCGTCGGGACCAGCACGCGCTCGATCCGGGGCGGCGTCTCGCCGCCGTGATAGTGCAGCCGCACTTCCAGCGCCTCCAGCGGCCACTGCTTGTGCTCGGCGTACATCTTCAGGGTCATGGCCGTACAGGCCCCTAGCGAGGCCAGCAGCAAGTCGAACGGCGCCGGTCCGACGTCGGCGCCGCCGTTTCGTTCGGGCTCGTCGGCCGTCAGGGCGTGACGGCCCGTGGTGATCGTGGTGGCGTAGCGGGCTTGGCCGATCAGGACGGTGGCGGTGGCCATGGCGGCTCCTTGGTGTGAGGTCGAGGGGTGGTGTCGGGCGCTTTCACGGCGATGTCTTGCACAAATCGAAGGCTCAGATCACCGCCCGCGACCGCTCCTCCGTTCCGGCCAGGGCCGCCGCGACCACGCGCAGGCCACGCTCCAGCGCGGCGCGATCCGCCGCCGCGCCCAGGCAGACCCGCACGCCGCTGACCAGGCCCGGCTCGACGATCGGCGCGCCCGGCGGGGTGACCTCGACGCCGCCCCGAAGCACGCGCCCGGCCAGGCGCTCGGCGGCCAGCTCGTCCATCGGCAGCCAGATGTGTGGGGCATGGGGCGAGCCAGGGGGCGAGATCGCGGGGCCGAGGATGGCCCGGGCCAGGTCCAGCCGGCCGGTCATCTCATCGCGGATCTCGGCGGCGATCAGGTCGGCCGCGCCGTCCTCGATCCACTGGGTGGCGATCAGGCCGCCAAAATTGGGCGGGGCGTAGAACTGGGCCCGCACGGCGCGCAGCAGGCGTTCCAGGTGCTCTTCGGACGGCGCGACCAGGAAGCCGACCCGCAGGCCCGGGGCCAGGGACTTAGAGACCCCGGTCACATAGAAGGTGCGCTCGGGGGCCAGCACGGCCAGGGGCGGGGGCTCGTCCGCGCCATTGCCGAAGATGGCGTAGATGCCGTCCTCGACGATCGTCAGGTCGCGGGCCCGGGCGACGGCGACGATCTCCTCGCGCCGCTGGAGGCTCATCGAGCGGGCGGTCGGGTTTTGTAGGGTGGGCAGGACGAAGACCACCTTGGCGCCGCTGTCGGCGGCGGCGCGGTCCAGGGCTTCGGGCAGCAGGCCCTGCTCGTCCATCGCCACGCCGCGCAGGCGGTAGCCGACATGGTCGGCCAGGGCCTTGAAGCCGGGGAAGGTGGCGGCTTCGCACAGCACGGTGTCGCCTGGTCGGCACAGGGTGGCCAGGGCCAGGGTCAGGGCGTGCTGAGCGCCGGCGCAGCACAGGGTCCGCCGCCAGTCCGCGCCGTGCAGGCCCGCGCTGCGCTTCAGCCAGGCGGCCCCGGCCCGGCGCTGGCTCTCCAGCCCCGCCGAGGGCGCGTAGCCCAGGTTTTCCAGCAGGTCGGGCCGACGACGCAGCTTCGCCAGGGTTTCGCTGATCCGCGCGGCGCTGGGCGGCAGCGGGGCGATGTTCTGGCTCAGATTGATCGGGGCGGAGTCGTCGACTGGGCGGGCCATCGCCGGCGTCCCGCTCCGCACGAAGCTGCCCCGCCCGACATGGGCCGCCACCAGCCCGGCCTTCTCGGCCTCGACATAGGCGCGGGTCACCGTGCCCAGGCCCAGGCCCAGGCGGTGGGCCAGGTCGCGCTGCGGCGGCAGGCGGTCGCCGTCGCTCAGGGCTCCCGAGGCGATGTCGGCCCGCAGGGCGTCCAGCAGGCGCTCATAGAGCGGCGTGGCGCCGGGCGGCAGGGTCGGGGTCCAGCCGGCCATCGGCGATGTCTCCTTAATTGTCACAGGAACAATATAGGTTTTGACTCATGATTCAATTGGCAAGATGACCGTGACATTCCGTCTGCCAAACCTTCTTTTAGGGGAGTGTCCGTCATGACCGCCCAATTGCTGCTCGCCTTCGTCCTGTTCGCCTTCGCCACCGCCGGCACGCCCGGCCCCAACAACATGATGCTGCTGGCCTCGGGCGCGAATTTCGGCCTGCGCCGCACGGCGCCGCAAATCCTGGGGATCAGCGCGGGCTTGGGCGTGATGGTGGCCGCCATGGGGCTGGGCTTGGGCGGAGTGTTCAAGGCCTGGCCGGTGCTGCACGACGTGCTGAAGTGGGTCGGCGGGGCTTACATGCTGTGGCTGGCCTGGAAGATCGCCACGTCCAAGGGGATTTCCGACAAGGAGGCCGGCGCGCGGCCGATGACCTTCCTGCAGGCCGCCGCCTTCCAGTGGGTCAATCCCAAGGCCTGGGCGATGGCCCTGACGGCGGCCACCACCTACATGCCCGACGGCTCGACGACCGGGGTGTTCCTCGTGGCCGGGACCTTCATGCTGGTTGGCGCGCCGTGTAGCGCCGCCTGGGCCGGTTTCGGCCAAGGCATGCGCCGGTTCCTGGATCGGCCGGCCGTGCTGCGGGTGTTCAATTTGACGATGGCCGTGCTGCTGGTAGCCTCGCTCTACCCGCTGGTGGTCGAGACGCGGCCGGCCGGGGCCTCTCACCAGGCCCCGCGTGAACTGGCCAGCGACCTGCCGGCCACACCTCGGTGGGCGTCTCACGGCTAGGCCAGATTACCGAACCTTAAGTGGTTCGGCGCGGGCGGTTGAGGTCTGGTGCGGCGACCAAATCCGGAGCCGTCCATGTCCCTCGCCGTCCGTTCCGCCCTGTGCGCCGCCTTGCTGCTGGTCGGGAGCGCCGCCCAGGCCGCCGTCACCCCCGTGCCGGTCGGCCAGCCACTGGCCCGGTTCGCCAATCTCAAGCCCGGCGTTCACCGCTATCTGCGCTTCAAGCAGGCCGGCGACACGGTCCGCGTGGCCGACGTCTGGACCCGCGAGATCCGCTTCGAGAACCTGGACGGCCAGCGCCGGATGCATATCGTCCAGCACTGGGACGGAGTCGGCGCCACGCCGTCCGACCGCCAGCTGGACAGCTGGTTCGAGGTCGGCACCTTTCGGCCTCTGACCCATGTCCGTCGCTCGACCAAGGACGGCGTGGCCAAGGTCGAGGGCTTCGCGTTCCAGCCCGACAAGATCGTGGGTCTCAAGGACCTGGAAGGCAACGTCGCCAAGGATTTCGAGGTCGCCTCGCCGCAAGCCAGCTTCAATTTCGAGACCGACATGGAGTTCCTCCAGGCCCTGCCGCTGGCCGCTGGCTACGAGGCCAGCATCGTCTTCACCCATCCTGGCGGCGGCCCGCCGGCGGCCTATCTGTTCAAGGTGGCCGGGTCGGAGACCCTGGACCTGCCCGGCGGCGGCAAGGTCGACTGCTGGGTGGTGACCGCCGACTACAACCACCCCGAAATGCCGGTCAGTCGCTTCTGGTTCGCCAAGGGCAGCCAGGTGATGATCAAGCAGATCTCGCCCTTGCCGGACGGGTCGGGAGTGCTGGGGAAGACGCTGCTGTACTGATCTTAACCTCCGCTTTCCTGGGCCTTGTGCCCAGGATCCATGGCGTCCGCGCGCTGTGAATCTGGAGGGTGTACGACCACGCTGGCGGCGCGCTCTGGACAGCTCAGCGCCAAGCCCGCCCTATGGATCCTGGGCACAAGGCCCAGGAAAGCGGTTCTATGGAGCCGACCCGCGCGGGGGCTTGCTTAGGAAGCCGCATCGGCCCCACATCGGGCCTCCACACAAGGTCCCCGCCATGCGCCCGACGCTTCTCCTCGCCGCCCTGATCACCCCCATGGCGGTCTGGGCCGCGACGCCCGTCCTGGCCCAGGACCTCAAGGTGACGGTGGCCGGCCGTGACTCCGTCGTGCTGACACCCGCCGACCTCAAGGCCCTGCCGCGCGCCAAGGCGACCTTCACGGCGCATGGTAAGTCGATCACCTACGAAGGCGCGGCGCTGAACGCCGCCCTCAAGCAGGCCGGCGTCGTCTCGGGCGACCGCTTGATGGGCCGCTATCTGAACCAGGTGGTGGTCGCCAAGGGCGCCGACGGCTTCAGCGCCAGCTATTCGCTCGGCGAGACCGACCCGATCTACCGCGCCAATCCGGTGGTCATCGCCGACAGCAAGGACGGCCAGCCGCTGGACGCCAGGGAAGGTCCCTACCGCCTGGTGGTCGACGGCGACCTGCGGCCGGGCCGTTCGGTGCGGCAGCTGGTGTCGGTCGAGGTGAAGCCGGTTCCCTAGCGGCGCTAGCCCCCCACCGGCCCCAGATAGTCCAGCTTGCCGACCTGCACGCCCTTGTGGCGCAGCACGTCGTAGGCGGTGACCACGTGGAAGAAGAAATTCGGAATGGCGAAGCCCAGCAGGTAGTCCTCGCCGGTGAAGGTCAGGGTCCCGCCCGGCAGCTTCAGCTCGACGGTGCGGTCCTCGCTGCCCTCGAAGGCCGCGACATCGACGCTCTGGATATAGGCCAGGGTGTCGGCCACCCGCTTCTGGAGCTGGGCGAAGGTCGTTTCCTCGTCCGGCATGGCAGGAGCCTCCACGCCGGTCAGCCGGAACACCGCGCCCTTGGAGGCGTCGGAGGCGCGCTGCACCTGGCCCGATAGCGGCAGCATGTCGTCGGCCAGCCGGGCGGCGACGTAGGTGTCGGGATCCACGCCTTGCGCCTTGGCATGGGCCTCGCCCTTCTCCAGCAAGGTCGCCAGCACCTTGAGGGCGCGGACGAAGACGGGGACGCTGGTGCGATGCATCGACAGGGGCATGAAAGGCTCCGAAATGAACGGGCGCGTCGTGTGGGGGATGTGCGCGCCGTGCCCGGGAGATGGGGGCGCAAGGCCACGCTTAACAGGTCCCCCGGCGCGCCCTGGGTCGGCTCCGCCCGCCAAGGGGTGACGCGGAGCCTCCGGAGCGGTAGAGAGACCGCCCATTCCCCCACAGCGTGACGTCACCCCTTGCGACTACCCCAGGCCCGCCTCGACCAAGTTCTCGACCGCTTCCGTGAAGTCGAAGCCCGCATGGGCGCGGCCACGGACGGGACCGAGATCGTCAAGCTCTCCAAGGAGCACGCCGAGATCCGCCCGGTGGCCGAGGCCGTCCAGGCCCTGGCCAAGCTGGCCGCCGAGCGCGCCGAGCTGGCGGAGATGACCGCCGATCCCGAAATGGCCGCCATGGTCGCCGACGAGATCCAGGCCCTGGACGAGAAGCTGCCCCTGATGGAGCGCGAACTGGCCCTGATGCTGGCCCCGCGCGACAAGGACGAGAACGCTTCCGCCATTCTCGAAGTCCGGGCCGGCACGGGGGGCGACGAGGCCGCCCTGTTCGCCGGCGACCTGTTCCGCATGTACCAGCGCTACGCCCAACTGCAGGGTTGGCGGGTCGAGATCGACAGCGTCTCCGAGGGCGAGATGGGCGGCTACAAGGAAATCATCGCCTCGGTCACCGGCGACGGGGTGTTCGGCCGCTGGAAGTTCGAGAGTGGCGTGCACCGCGTCCAGCGCGTGCCGGCCACCGAAGCCCAAGGCCGCATCCACACCTCGGCCGCCACCGTCGCGGTGCTGCCCGAGGCCGAGGATGTCGAGATCGAGATCAACGACGCCGATATCCGCATCGACACCTACCGCTCGTCGGGGGCCGGCGGCCAGCACGTCAACAAGACCGACTCCGCCGTGCGCATCACCCACCTGCCCACCGGCGTGGTGGTGACCTCGTCGGAAAAAAGCCAGCACCAGAACCGCGCCCGGGCCATGAAGAACCTCAAGGCCCGGCTCTATGACCTGCAGCGCACGGCGCTGGACACCGCCCGCTCCGACGCCCGCAAGAGCCAGGTCGGCAGCGGCGACCGCTCCGAACGCATCCGCACCTACAACTTCCCCCAAGGCCGGGTCACCGACCACCGCATCAACCTGACCCTCTACAACCTGGCCCGGGTGATCGAGGGCGACTCCCTGGACGACATCATCAAGCCCCTGATCGCCGAGGACCAGGCGGCCCGGCTGGCGAGCCTGGAAGAGGGGTACTAGGCTCGAGCGCTCCGCCCCCTATGGGGGCGGACAGACCGCGAAGCGGTCAGGTGGGGGCAAGGGGGGCGTTACCCTGGCGCGCCCGGGCCAGCGCCTCGTCCCGTTCACGCGCCAGGCGCAGGCGGCGACCGATCTCGCGGAAGGTGTAGTCGACGCGCGCGGGCGTGCGCCCGCTGTCGTCATCCATCGGGTCGGCGCTGGCGCGGACCGGCGGTCGCGCGGCGCGCAGGCGGGCGCGGGTCTTGCCACGGGGCATCGGTCTTCTCCTTCTGGCGTGGACGCGACTTCGCCGCCTCACGCGGAAAGCCGCTGAAGTTCGGGGAGGGCCGCGGAGCGCCGGGCTGGGCCCGGAAGCTTTTGTAGTGATTACCGTTTCGACTCAGACCGACGCTCCGCGCGGTCATTATCCGGGAGCGACTGGCGCTCGGCGCTATTCGCACCTTGCCAATCGAAGCCCCCGACGGGCGGGCCGGGCCCACGAAGCCCGATCCCGGAACGCCTGCGTCACCGCAAGCCTGTCGTCTCACCGGCCCCTCGTCCAACGCCGTATCCGTGTTCCGTGCTCGGCCAGCACCAGATGGACGAAAGTCACAACCCCTCGCGGAGCCGCCGCCGACGAGCACACCCGCTCGACCGCACCCCAAGGCCGCGAAGGTCGCAGGCCTCACGCCCTCCCCATCGCCTCGAAGTGGGTTGATTATGCCGCGGCGGGAAAGGCGGGGGATATTCCAGAGGTTCTGGAGCACCTAATAGAACTTCAGCAGATCGAGAGAAGTGATGCCTTGAAGGTCTTCCGTGGGCGTCGCAGCGGGATTGATGCGCTTAGAAAGTTGACGAAGGAAGGTGAGGAGGGGTGGATAAGGGGGCCTCGACAAGAGGCTGGACTTCACGAGTTGCTAAAGAAATGTCCGTGGCTAATCCGTCCGGAGCTTTCGGATTATGTTGCTAGCGATAACGACATGACGAAGGTCGTGTCCCTACTTGCCGAATCTTTGAAAATAGACGGCTTTGCGCCTGTCCCAACTGAGAATCTCGAAGAGCGGAAGAGGGACCGCAAAAGGCCGGATTTGGTTTTCATACTGGGCGACACTACGGAGCATCCGGATAGGGTGTTGGTGGTTGAGCTTAAATCACCAAACCTTCCCCTTGAAATTGACCATCTGCAGCAACTTCGTAGCTATATGCGGAAAGTCGAGGAGTGGCTTCAGGCCGAACATCCGAATGTAAATGAGCGGCCGCGCGTTAGAGGAATGCTTATCGGAGCAATGCCGGAAGCAACCACGACGGCGGATGGTGCGCTAGATTTGCTTTCGGAAATTCGCCAAGCTGGTTCCCTTACTCCATGGGAAGTAATAGGACTTAGAGAGCTTTTAGATCGCACCTCAAAGGTGCATCGCGATATGATTACGGCGCTTGAGCTCGACGAGTCCGAAGGTTTCGGTGACACAATAAATTCCACTCAAGAGGTGTCGCCTATCCAGGTTGATGCCTAGTAGTAGGGAGAGGTTGTAGGGCGGCTTCCTAAACCCCCTTCTCCAACACCACGAACTCCAGCGCCCGCTGCGGCTTCCCAAATCGCTCCCCCACCGGGAACGGCTTGGTCTCGCCCGTGAGCGCGTAGCCGCGCCGCTGGTACCAGGCGATCAGGGTGTCGCGGAGGTGGACGACGGTCATGCGGATGCGTTGGGCGCCGTGGTCTCGGGCGTAGGCTTCGCCGTGGGCCAGGAGGGCGGCGCCGAGTTTGCGGTCCTGGAGGTCGGGGCGGATGGTCAGCATGCCCAGGTACCAGGCCGTGCCGTCGGGAATGTCGGCGTCGGGCTCCAGCCAGACGCAGCCCAGCAGGGGGCCGTCCTCTTCGTCGCGCAGGGTCAGGAGGACGGCGTTGGGGGCTTCGGCCAGGTCCTGCCTGAGGCTGTCCAGGTCGATGCGCTGGCCGTCGATATAGCCGGCCTCGGTGGTCCAGCCGGCCTGGGCGCCTTGGCCGCGATAGGCGGAGTTGACCAGGGTGACGAGGGCGGGGAAGTCGGTTTCGGTGGCGGGGGCGAAGATCATGCCGCAGACTTAGCGACGACCACGGCCTTCGCCAAGGTTCAGCTGTTCGGCGGCGGCGGTTCGCTCGGCCGCTTGCCCCGCGCCTGGTTCCAGTACCGCCCCGACACCCGCTTCACCGTGCCGGCTTCGCGCTGGAGGAACTCCCAGGGGTGGAAGGCCAGGCCGACGGTGTCGGCCATGGCCGCGCCGCGCTCGCCCATCGGCTTTTCGGGGCCGGTGGTGGAGTCGATGGCGGTCTGGTGCTCGATCTCGGCGTTCAGCTCGGCCCCGACCAGCACGGTCATGATCGAGAACCACATCCAGACCATGAAGGCGATCACCGCGCCCAGCGGGCCGTAGGTGTCGTCATAGTGGGCGATGTTGTTGACATAGAGCGAGAAGCCCAGGGAGCCGATCAGCCAGGCCGCCGCGCCGAACAGCGCCCCCAACGCCACCCAGCGCCAGCGCGGCCGGGCGCGGCAGGGGGCGAAGCGGTAGAGCATGGCGTAGGCGATCGTCGTCACCGCCAGCACGATCAACCAGCGCAGCGGGATCCAGATTACCGCCGCCGCGCTCAGGCCCACGCGCTCGAGGATCACCGGGGCCGCGATCAGCACGCCGGCCAGGATCCCGGCATAGATCAGGGCGCAGAAGGTGAAGACGTAGGTCCAGGCCGTCTTGGTGACGAAGTTGCGCTTTTCGTCCTCGTCATAGGCGACGTTCAGCCCGTCGAAGAGCGCCTTCATGCTGGCGTTGGCGCTCCAGATCGACAGCAGCAGGCTGACGGCGAAGGCCACGCCCAGCTTGGCCTGTTCCTGGCCGGCCAGGCGCAGCATCTGCTCGCCGATGATGTTGACGACGCTGGCGGGGAAGACGCTGGACATCTCCTGCAGCTGCTTCTCGACGGCGCCCACGTCGGCGAACAGACCGTACAGCGAGACGAAGGCGCCGATGGCCGGGAAGATGGCCAGCAGGGTGTAGAAGGTCACGCCGCCGGCCACGGCGGGCAGGCGGTCGACGCTGATCTCGCGGAAGGTGCGCCACAGGATGTCGCGCCAGCCCAGCAGGGGGATGGTGTGCGGATGCCGCGCCGCCCGGCCGCGCTGGGGCTCGGCCTGGTCGAAGTCGTGCGGCGGCATGGCCCGGTCTTCCGACAGGCCGGGCGGGTGGTCGATGGGCGTCTCGTTGGACGCGCGTTGGGGGCCGGGCCGGGGCAGGGCGAAGGGAACCAGGGCCAGCAGGGCGATCCAGGGGGCCAGGTGATAGGGCCGCGAGGCGATCCACGACCGGACGGGGCGTCGCCGAACGGTCTTGGTCATGGTCGCTGGATCATCGGTCTAGGCCCTCCGCTGGAGGAACACGCCCGGCGCGGCTCCGTTCCGCCTGGACCCTTCGGCGACCGTTGTCTTGGCGGTTGCCAAGCTCCGAGTCGTCGCCGACCTTGCGGGCCATGCAAGGCCAGATCGTCAGTCTCTATCGCCATCCCGTGAAGGGGTTCACGCCCGAGCGGCTGGCCCGCGCCGATCTGGTGGCCGGCCAGTGCTTTCCGTGCGACCGGCTCTATGCGGTGGAGGACGGCCCCAGCGGCTTCGACCCCGAGGCGCCGGCCCACATCTCGAAGATGAAGTTCACGGTTCTGGCCAAGATCCCGGCCGTGGCCAAGGCCCGCACCGCCTATGACGAGGCCACCGGCGTGTTCAGCGCGACAGCCGAGGGGCTCGCGGATTTCGCCGGCGACCTGCGGGGCGATGAGGGACGGCGGGGCCTGGAGGCCTGGCTGGCGGCCCTGCTCGACGGCGAGATCAAGGGCCCGCTGCGGGTGGTCGAGGGGCCGGGCGACTACCGGTTCATGGACAGCCGCAGCGGCTATGTCTCCATCGTCAACCTGGCCAGCGTCCGCGACCTGGAGACCAAGCTGGGTCGCCCGGTCGATCCGCTGCGGTTTCGTGCCAACCTCTATGTCGAGGGCTGGCCGGCCTGGGTCGAGAACGAGTGGACGGGCCGGGCGATGCGGGTGGGCGAGGCTCGCGCCGAGGTGCTGAAACCCATCGTCCGCTGCGCCGCCACCCACGTGGACCCGGTCACCGCCGAGCGCGACATCGAGCTGGTGAAGGCCCTGTTCGACCACTACGGCCACATGTTCTGCGGCATCTACCTGAAGGTGGAAGCGGGCGGGGCGGTGGCCGAGGGGGATGGGGTGGAGGTGGTCTGACCCATCAATGCAGGATGCGCGCGAAATCCATGTTTTGGTGCAATACGCGGATGATCACGACAATTGATTGAGCGCGCTTGTAGAAAACGACATGGGAACCCGACACGCGCTTTCGGTAGCCGGGCCTTATGTCGTCACAGGATACGCCGATCAGCGGATCGTCGGCGGTCAGGGCCATCGCTTCGGTCAGCGCGTGGATGTATCCATCGGCGCGATCCATGCCCCATTTTCGCGCTGAATAGAGCCAAATCTCCGCCATGTCGCGCTCCGCGGCCGGTGACAGACGGTAGCGCCTCATCGCGCGGCGAAAGCCTTTCGCTGAGCGGTCAAGAAGTCTTCAACATCGAATTCGACCGGTTCGCCACTGTCTTCGCCTTCGATCAGCGCCGCTCGCAAGGCCGCGAGGCGGGCTTCCTGATGCTCAAGCAGGCGAAGCCCCGCCCGGACCACTTCGCTGGCCGAACCGTAACGCCCTTCGCTGATCTGGCCTTCGATGAAGGACTGGAAATGTTCGCTGAGAACGATCGAGGTATTCTTGCTCATCAGGGCCTCCGGATCGCATGATACCAAAATCTGGTAACGACATCAAACTCGCCCCGGCGGCGATGACGCGCTATGGGAGCGCCCATGACCCTGACCCTCGTCAAAGCCTGGAACGCCGCCAAGGATCGTCTGAAGACCGTTCAGATCGACCAGCCGGCCATCGACGCCCGCCTGCTGCTGGAGGTGGCCGCCGACGTCACCCGCACCGACATCATCACCGACCCCTACCGGGTGCTGACCGACGCCCAGATGGCGACGCTCGAGGATTTCCTGACCCGCCGCGCCGCCCGCGAGCCGGTCAGCCACATCATCGGCCGCAAGGGGTTCTGGAAGATCCTGCTGCAGGTCAACAAGAACGTCCTGACCCCGCGCCCCGAGACCGAGGTTATTGTCGACGAGGTGCTGAAGGCCTTTCCCGAGCAGATGAGCTTCAACATGCTCGACCTGGGCGTCGGCTCGGGCACGATCCTGCTGGCGGTGCTGGCCGAGCGTCCGGCCGGCAAGGGCCTGGGCATCGATGTCTCCGAGGACGCCCTGGCCGTGGCCCGCGAGAACGCCGCCAATCTGGACCTCGCCGGCCGGGTGGCCCTGATGCGCGGCGACTGGACCAGCGGCCTGGGCGACGAAAGCTTCGACCTGGTGGTCTCCAACCCGCCCTATATCGCCACCCACGTGATCGAGACCCTGGAGCCGGAGGTGCGCGACCACGAGCCGCGCGTCGCCCTGGACGGCGGCGCCGACGGCCTGGACGCCTATCGCATCCTGGCCGGCGAGATCCTGCGGGTGCTCAAGCCCGGCGCGATGTTCGCCGTCGAGATCGGCTATGACCAGTCGGCGGACGTCGAGGCGTTGTTCAAGGACGTCGGCGCTCAGAACGTGAAGACGATCAAGGATCTGTCCACCCACGACCGCGTTGTGACCGGTACGAAGTAGGGGCCAGACCCGGGGTCAAGGCAGGGGGCTGAAAAATCCCTTGGAAACCCCGGCGTGAGGCGGTAGACGAATAACGTCTCCTTCCTAAACGCCGGGTGACGGGAACAGCGGTCGTCTTCGATGATCGTAAGACTCCCCCGGCAGGCGCGACCGGCCCAGCAGGCTGATCGCCGCGCCCGAACCGGGCGGAGACTCTACGGAAACCAGTGTCTCAAGAACTCCGAAAGCAGAACCGCAAGGTTCCACTCCGCTCAAGAGACCAAACAGCCGGACCGCGACTGTGATCGCCGCCGGACAGGTTCAGAAGAGAAGATGAGAGATTTCAAGGGCATGAAGCGCCAGCGCGGCCGCAACAATCGCGGCGGCACGGGTAGTGGCGGCAAGCCTCAGCAGCACAACGCCAACCGGGCCTTCGATTCGAACGGCCCCGAAGGCGTGAAGGTGCGCGGCGCCGCCCAGGGCGTTTACGAAAAGTACCAGCAGCTGGCCCGCGACGCGACGTCGTCCGGCGACCGGGTTCTGGCCGAGAACTACCTGCAGCACGCCGAGCACTATTTCCGCGTCCTGCGCGCCATCCAGCCGAATCGCCCGGTCAGCGACATCATCGGCAAGGACGCCTATTCGGCCTACGAGATCGACTTCGAGGCCGAGCCCGAAGAGCAGACCGAGGCCCCCGAAGCGAGCCAGGCCGAGGCTCCGGCCGACGGCGAGGGCGGCGACCAGCAGGGCGAGCAGCGCCGCGATCGGTTCGAGAACCGGCCCCGCGACGATCGCCCCAGGGAAGATCGCCCCCGGGAAGACCGTCCCCGCGACGACCGTCCCCGCGACAACAACAACCAAAACCGCGACGGGCAGAACCGCGACCGCTTCGACGGCGGCAATCAGGGCGGCCAGGGCCAACAGGGTCCGGGTCAAGGCCAGAACCGCCGCGACCGCTGGCGCGAGCGCGACGACCGTCCGCGTGACGACAATCGCCCCCGTGACGACCGTCCTCGTGACGACCGGCCGCGTGAAGACCGTCCCCGCGACGAACGCCCCCGTGATGACCGTCCGCGCGACGATCGGCCTCGTGAAGAGCGTGCGCCGCGTGAAGACCGCTTCCGTGATGAGCGTCCCCGCGACGACCGTCCTCGCGAAGAGCGTCCGGTCGCCGCCGAAGCCGCCGAGGCCGCTCCGGTCGAGGCCCGCCGCGAGCGTCCGCGCCGTGACCGTGCACCGCGCGACCGCGATCCGATGGCGGTGATCGAGCCCCAGGCCACGCCGCTGACCAGCGAGGCTCCGTCCTCGCCGCTGCTGCGTAGCCAGGACGGCGATGTCAGCCACGCCCCGGCCTTCCTGGGCCGTAAGTCGCCCCGCGCCGCGGCCGCCGTGGACACCGGCCCCATCTCGACCTCGTCGGTCCTGGCGGCCGACGCCGAGGCCGCGCCCGCCAAGCCCAAGCGTCGCCGCGCCCCGCGCAGCTTCGAGGCCCCTGAAGAGGCGTAGGCGTCTTCGGGTTTACCTTTCCAGCCGTCATCCCGGGCCTTGTGCCCGGGACCCCTCCGTCCGCGCGGCCGGCATCGGGGGAGCGTCCTCGTCCTTCGACAGGCTCAGGATGAGGCCGAATTTGGCGGGCGGTTCAGGAGAAATCCTCATCCTGAGCTTGTCGAAGGACGAGGATTTCTCGCGCCGCCGTTGACCGGCGAGATCGCGGGATGACAGCGTATTCGCGATGCCACGGGCCTCGCCCATTGCCACCCCACCGACCCCCGCCTAGCCTCTCTCCCCAACGATATAGGGAGGCGACATGCGCGGCACGGCCAGGACCATTCTCATGACGGCGGCGACGCTGTCGGCCCTGGCGCTGGGCGTCGCGAACGCCCAGGCAGCGCCCAAGGACTCTGACGAAACCGCCTTTCGCGGTCTCTACAAGCAACTGGTCGAGATCAACACCACCGCGTCGGTCGGCAGCTGCACGGCGGCCGCCGAGGCGATGGGCGCGCGGCTGAAGGCGGCGGGCTTCCCCGACAGCGACGTGCGCGTGCTGGCCCCGGCCGACTATCCCAAGTTCGGCGCCCTGGTCGCCACGCTGCACGGCCAAGACCCCAAGGCCGGCGCCATCCTGCTGCTGGCCCATATCGACGTGGTCGAGGCCAAGCGCGAGGACTGGGCGCGCGACCCGTTCAAGCTGGTGGAGGAAGACGGCTATTTCTACGCCCGCGGCGCCAGCGACGACAAGGCCATGGCCGCGATCTTCACCGACAGCCTGGTGCGCTACAGGACCGAGGGCTTCAAGCCAAAGCGCGACATCAAGCTGGCCCTGACCTGCGGCGAGGAGGGCGGGCCGTTCAACAGCGTGCCCTGGCTGCTGGAGAAATATCCCGAGACTTTGAAGGCGGATTTCGCGCTGAACGAGGGCGACGACAGCCGGCTGGACGACAAGGGCCAGCCCAAGCTGCTGTCCATCCAGGTCGGCGAGAAGATCTACATGGACTACGATCTGGAGGTCACCAACCCGGGCGGGCACTCCTCGCGCCCCGTCAAGGACAACGCCATCTACCACCTGGCCAATGGCCTGGCGCGCCTGGGCGCCTACGACTTCCCGATCGCCCTGAACGACGCCACCAAGGCCTATTACGCGCAGAGCGCCAAGGTCGAGCCCGACGCCGAGGTGGCGGACGCCATGCGGGCGATCGTCAAGGATCCGGCCGACGCGGCGGCCGCCGCCATCCTGGCCCGCGACCCGGCCCGCAACAGCATGATGCGCACCACCTGCGTCGCCACCATGGTCGAGGCCGGCCACGCGCCCAACGCCCTGCCGCAGCGCGCCAAGGCCAACGTCAACTGCCGCATCCTGCCGGGCAATGATCCCAGGGCGATCCGCGACCAGCTGGCCGCCATCGTCGCCGACCCGGCCATCAAGATCACCCTGGCCGCCGACCCGTTCCCGGTCAGTCCGCCGCCGCCCCTGACCCCGCGGATCATGGGTCCGGCCACCCAGGTCGCGGGCAAGATCTGGCCGGGCACGCCGTTCATCCCCGCCATGCTGACCGGGGCCACCGACGGCGCCTTCACCAATGCCGCCGGCACCCCGACCTACGGCCTGTCGGGCCTGATGGCCGGCGCGGATGGCGACAACATCCACGGCCTGAACGAGCGCATCCAGGTCAAGGCGCTGATGAAGGGCCGGCGGTTCCTCTATGAGGTGGTCAAGCTGTACGCGGACGGAAAGTAGGCGGGCCAGGTGGCGCGCCGCCCATTGCCAAGTCCGCACGCCGCCCACTAGCTTCGCCTCCTCTTAGAGTTCGGGGGCGACCATGCGTGGCAAGACCAAGACCTTCTTCCTGACGGCGGCGACGGCGGCGGCTGCGCTGTCTGGCCTGTCTTTGGCGGGGCTGTCGCTGGCGGGCGTCGCCCACGCCCAGTCCGCGCCCAAGGACACCGGCGAGGCGGCTTTCCGCGGCCTCTACAAGGAACTGGTCGAGATCAACACCACGGCCTCGGTCGGCAGCTGTACGGCGGCCGCCGAGGCCATGGGCGCGCGGCTGAAGGCGGCGGGTTTCCTCGACAGCGACGTGAAGGTGCTGTTCCCGCCCGAGCATCCCAAGGCCGGCGCCCTGATCGCCACCCTGCACGGCAAGGACCCCAAGGCCGGAGCCATCCTGCTGCTGGCCCACATCGACGTCGTCGAGGCCAAGCGCGAGGACTGGACGCGCGACCCGTTCACGCTGGTGGAGGAAGGCGGCTACTTCTATGCCCGCGGGGCCAGCGACGACAAGGCCATGGCCGCGATCTTCACCGACAGCTTGGTCCGCTACAAGACCGAGGGCTTCAAGCCCAAGCGCGACATCAAGCTGGCCCTGACCTGTGGCGAGGAAGGCGGCCAGTTCAACAGCGTGCCGTGGCTGCTGGCTGAGCATCCCGAGGCGCTGAAGGCCGACTTCGCCCTGAACGAGGGCGCGATCAGCCGGCTGGACGACAAGGGTCAGCCCCTGATGCTGGGCATTCAGGCCGGCGAGAAGGTCTATATGGATTACGACCTGGTGGTGACCAATCCGGGCGGCCACTCCTCGCGCCCGATCAAGGACAACGCCATCTATCACCTGGCCGACGGCCTGGCGCGGTTGCGCGACCACGACTTTCCCATCGCCCTGAACGACGCGACCAAGGCCTATTTCGAGCGCGGCGCGGCGCTGGAGACCGACCCCGAGGTGGCCGGCGCCATGCGAGCCATGGTCAAGGATCCCACCGACGCCGCCGCCGCCGCTATCCTGGCCCGCGAGCCCGGCCGCAACAGCATGATGCGCACCACCTGCGTGGCGACCCTGGTCGACGCCGGCCATGCGCCCAACGCCCTGCCTCAGCGGGCTCATGCCAACGTCAATTGCCGCATCCTGCCGGGCAATGATCCCAAGGACGTCCGCGACCAGCTGGAGAAGATCGTCGCCGACCCGGCCATCAAGATCACCCTGGCCGCCGAGCCGGATCCGGTCAGCCCGCCGCCGCCGCTCAGCGCCCGGATCATGGGGCCGGCCACCAAGGTCGCCAGCCAGATGTGGCCCGGCCTGCCGTTCATCCCGGCCATGTCGACCGGCGCCACCGACGGCCGCTTCACCAACGCCGCCGGTATCCCGACCTACGGCCTGTCGGGCCTGATGGCCCCGCCCGAGAGCAACAACGCCCACGGCCTGAACGAGAAGATCCAGGTCAAGGCGCTGATGAGCGGCCGCCAATTTCTTTACGCGGTGGTCAAGCTGTACGCGGACGGGAAGTAGCTTCTTTCCTCCGCCGCTGACCCCGGAAAGCCGCCTGGTCGCCCTCAAAACGCCGCGCCGAGACGGCCCTCGAGAAGTCGTCAAGACAACCTTTACGCGTGATTTTGGCCGTGCTACGGCTACGCTCGGGGGCTGTATCAATGCTAGTGGCTTTTCTTCTTTCGTCCGCCTTGGCGTCCGCCGGGCTTGGTCAGGCTGACGCGGGCGGCGCGCCGCCGCGGGTCCAGCAATCGACTCAGCCGCCCGCGTCGCCGGCTCCGGCGGCCTCGGTGCCATCGCCCGCCCAAACAATCGCGCCCGCCGCGCCCGTGCTGCGATTGCCGGCCGGAACCGTGGTCGAGGTCGAGCTGGTCGACCAACTGAGTTCCAGCACCAACCGTCTCGCCGACAAGTTCGCGATCCGCCTCGCCCAGGCGATCTCCAGCGACGGCGTCGAGGTCGTCGCGGCCGGGGCCACGGGGCAGGGCGAGGTCATAGACGCCGCTCGCGCCGGCATGGGCGGCAAGCAAGGCAAGCTGATCATCTCGGCCCGTTACCTGGACCTGAACGGCCGACGAGTCCGCATCCGCGGTATGACCTTCATGGCCGCGGGCAAGAGCCGCGTCGATCTGGCGACGGGCGTGCTGCTGGTGCCCTATGTCGGCATCGCCGCCGTCTTCGTCCAGGGCGGCGAGATCGAGATACCGGCGGGCGCGCGAGCCACCGTCAAGTTGGCCGAAGACGTCGATCTGCCGGTGAACCCACCTAGTCAACCAACGGGGAAGTTTTAGTGAACAAGTCCATGATCGCCGCTGGAGCGGCCGCTCTTTCGCTGCTGTGCGGGGCCTCGGCCTTCGCCCAGGAAGCGCCGGCGCCCGCGCCCACGGCGGCTCCAGATGCGGCCGCCGTCCCGGCTCCCGCGCCCGCGCCTGAAGCGACCGCCGCGACGGCCGAGGCTCCGGCCACCAAGGGCCGCATCTTCTTCTTCCGACCGGGCCGCCTGCCGGGCGCGATCTACACCTACCACATCGTCGAGGTGGGCGACGACGGCAAGCCCGCCAAGGACGCGCCGCAGCTCGGCGACCTGCCCAACGGCGGCGCCTTCAGCTTCGAGGCCGAACCGGGCGTCCACAGCTACAACATCACCGGTCCCATGGCGGTCAACAAGGCCGAGGACCGGCTGCGGATGGAAGTCGAGCCGGGCGAGACCTACTATGTCGAGCAGACGGTGCGCATGGGCATGGTGACCGGCGGGTTCCGTCTGGTGCCGGCCGACGAGGCCCGGTTCAAGTCCTCGAAGGTCAAGCTCGACAAGGGAAAGAAGAAGTAGGTCTCGCGACCCTTCGCCCGACACCCGTCATCCCGACATCAAGTGGGATGACGGGCGTTGAGGATCTGGAGCTTCACAGCTAGAGGGTTAGGGACGGATCCGCACGAGAACCCCATGCGCCCCATCCCGCCCCTCGCCCCCGCCGCCCTTGCCATCGCCGCCTTGACGCTGTCGGCCTGCGCCTATAATCCCGAGCTGGGTCGTCAACAGATGACCATCGTCGACGATTCCAGCCTGACCCAGGCCGGCGAGCAGGCGTGGAAACAGGCGCTGAGCACCAGCAAGGTCAGCGCCGACAAGGCCGCCAACGTCCGGGTGCGGGCGGTGGGGCAGCGGGTGGTCGAGGCCGCCGGCCTGGGCGGACGGCCCTGGGACTATGCGGTGTTCGAGGACACCGCGCCCAACGCCTTCGTCTTGCCGGGCGGCCATGTCGGCGTGACCACCGGCCTGCTGAAGATCGTCGACAATGACGACCAACTGGCCGCCGTGATCGGTCACGAGGCCGGCCACGTGGTGGCCCACCACGCCGCCGAGCGGCAGTCGCAGAACCTGACCACGGGCCTGGTGCTGGGCGTGCTGGGCGTGGCGGCCGGCGGCGATACGGCGCGGGCGATCTCCAGCTATGGGAAGACGGGCGCCAAGTACGGCTTCCTGCTGCCGTTCTCGCGCAAGCAGGAGCTGGAGGCCGACCGCCTGGGCGTCGACTTCATGCAGCGGGCCGGCTACCGGCCGCGCGAGGCGGTGGTGCTGTGGCTGCACATGCAGGCCCAGGGCGGATCCGGCTCCCCGGAATTCGCCTCGACCCACCCGTCCGACGCCTCGCGCATCGCGGCGCTTCAGGCCTATATCGCTCAACGCGGCTGGTAGCCGTCTTCTCCTGACCCACATTGCGGGGGAGGTGGCCCGAACGGCCGGAGGGGCCATCCGGCCGCCGCACGACGCCCCTCCGTCACATTGCGTATTCGCATCGCGCCACCTCCCCGCTATGCCGGTCAGGAGAAGAGGCCTAGGGTCCTTGTGTGGCGTATCGGCCACACCTAAATGACCCCCTGAGGTCGTTCGTGCTCAGGAGAGGCGAACGGCCCGCATCCGCCTTTGAAGGGGATACCGCATGAAGATCGATCTCTATTCCGACCGCGCCAAGTCCGCGGTCCAGTCGGCCCAGAGCCTGGCCCTGGCCAAGGGGCACCAGCAACTGGGGCCCGAACATCTGCTCAAGGTCCTGCTCGAGGAGAAGGACGGGCTCAGCCGCGCCCTGATCCAGAGCGCCGGCGGCCGGCCCGACGCCGCCGACGCGGCGACCGACGCCCTGCTGGCCAAGACGCCGCGCGTCGATGGGGCCGGCGGCCAGCTCTACATGAAGCCCGACACCGCGCGCGTCTTCGAGGCCGCCGAGAGCGGCGCCAAGAAGGCCGGCGACGCCTTCGTCACCACCGAGCGCCTGCTGATCGCCATCGCCAAGGAAGGCGGCGACGCGGCCAAGGTCCTGAAGGACGCCGGGGCCACCGCCCAGGGCCTGGAAACCGCCGCCGCCGCCGTTCGCAAGGGCCGCACCGCCGACAGCGCCTCGACCGAGGACGGCTATGACGCCCTCAAGCGCTATGCCCGCGACCTGACCCAGGCCGCGCGCGACGGCAAGATCGACCCGGTGATCGGCCGCGATGAGGAGATTCGCCGCACCATCCAGGTCCTGTCGCGCCGCACCAAGAACAACCCCGTCTTGATCGGCGAGCCCGGGGTCGGCAAGACCGCCATCGTCGAGGGTCTGGCCCAGCGCATCGTCGAGGGCGACGTGCCCGAAAGCCTGAAGGACAAGAAGCTGCTGTCGCTCGACATGGGCAGCCTGATCGCCGGCGCGAAATATCGCGGCGAGTTCGAGGAGCGCCTGAAGGCCGTGCTCGGCGAGGTCACGGCCGCCGAGGGCTCGATCATCCTGTTCATCGACGAGATGCACACCCTGGTCGGGGCCGGCAAGGGCGACGGGGCGATGGACGCCTCCAACCTGCTGAAACCCGCTTTGGCGCGCGGCGAGCTGCACTGCGTCGGCGCCACCACGCTGGATGAGTACCGCAAGCACGTCGAGAAGGACGCGGCCCTGGCCCGCCGGTTCCAGCCGGTGTTCGTCGGCGAGCCCACGGTGGAGGACACCGTCTCGATCCTGCGCGGCCTGAAGGAGAAGTACGAGGTGCACCACGGGGTGCGGATCTCCGATAGCGCCCTCGTCGCCGCCGCCACGCTCAGCAACCGCTACATCGCCGACCGCTTCCTGCCCGACAAGGCCATCGACCTGATGGACGAGGCCGCCAGCCGGGTGCGGATGGCGATCGACTCCAAGCCCGAGGAGCTCGACGAAATCGACCGCCGCCTGGTGCAGCTGAAGATCGAGCGCGAGGCCCTGTCCAAGGAAACCGACGCGGCCTCGCGGCAGCGGCTGGAAAACCTCGAAGTCGAGGTCGATGACCTGCAGTTCCGCAGCGACGAGATGACCGCGCGCTGGAAGGCCGAGAAGGACAAGGTCGGCGGCGCCGCCCAGGCCCGCGAGGCCCTGGACCGCCTGCGCGCCGACCTGGCGACGGCTCAACGGGCCGGTGACTTCGCGCGCGCCGGCCAGTTGCAGTATGGCGAGATCCCGGCCCTGGAGCGTCGCCTGGCGGAAGCCGAGGCCGGCGAGAGCGGTGTCGGCGCGCAGAAGGCCCTGACGCCGGAAGTGGTCGACGCCGAGCAGATCGCCGCCGTGGTCAGCCGCTGGACCGGGGTGCCGGTCGAGAAGATGCTGGAGGGCGAGCGCGAGAAGCTGCTGAAGATGGAAGACGCCCTGCGCGGCCGTGTCGTCGGTCAGGACGAGGCGCTGGAGGCGGTGTCCGACGCGGTGCGTCGCGCGCGGGCCGGCCTGCACGATCCGTCCAAGCCGATCGGTTCGTTCCTCTTCCTGGGCCCGACGGGCGTGGGCAAGACCGAGCTGACCAAGAGCCTGGCCGAGTTCATGTTCGCCGACGAGCATGCGATCACCCGCATGGACATGTCGGAATATATGGAGAAGCACTCGGTCAGCCGCCTGATCGGCGCGCCTCCCGGCTATGTCGGCTACGACGAGGGCGGGGCGCTGACGGAAGCTGTCCGCCGGCGGCCGTACCAGGTGGTGCTGTTCGACGAG
>FTJN01000788.1_pt5 | contig 32459 bp, 30 predicted proteins | sample 1658361 | NCBI WGS metagenome assembly FTJN01 (sample SAMEA3914819, study PRJEB12502) | metagenome | biome: forest; material: soil | place: Canada | collected 2010-06-26 | depth 0.3 m
GGGGCTGGAGATCGTCGAGCAGGCCCGCGCTCTGGGGGTGGAGCTGGACAAGGTGCTCAGCCCCGTCGGCGGCGGCGGGCTGATCGCCGGCGTCTCGACGGCGGTCAAGGCGCTGTCGCCCGCGACCGAGGTCTGGGGCGCCGAACCCGCCGGCTTCGACGAAACCCGCCGCTCGCTCGCCTCCGGCCAGCGCGAAACCATCGACGACGGCGCCCGCTCGATCTGCGACGCCCTGCTGACCCCGATCCCCGGCGAACTGACCTGGCCGATCAACAGCCGCAACCTGTCGGGCATCGTCGCGGTGACCGACGCCGAGGTGGCCGAGGCCATGCGCTACGCCTTCTCGGTCCTGAAACTGGTCGTTGAGCCCGGCGGCTGCGTGGCGCTGACGGCGGCGCTGACGGGGAAGATCGACCTGAAGGGCCGGAGCGCGGCGATCGTCTGCTCGGGCGGGAATGTGGATCCGGCGCTGTACGCGCGGGTGCTGGCGGGCGAGATCTGACCGAGCCGGGGACATACACTTGTGCGTGTCCCCATGGGCGGCGGGAGTGGTTCGGGACACGCACAAGTGCATGTCCCCGGCGAAGCCTTCCCGTCCGCTCCGGCTAAGGCTAGGGTCCGCGCCCAGCGATCAAGATCTGCTCCAAAAGAGAGACCCGATGAAACGCCTGCTGCTCGCGACCGCCCTGTTCGCCGCTCCCATGCTGGCTCACGCGGCGGACACGCCCAAGATCGACCCCGCCAAGCTGTCGGCCCACATCAAGGTGCTGTCATCCGACGACTTCGAGGGTCGCGGCCCGGCCACGGCCGGCGAGACCAAGGCCGTCGGCTATATCGTCGACCAGATGAAGGCCATCGGCCTGGAGCCGGCCGGCGACCTCAAGAACGGGCAACGCGCCTGGACCCAGGACGTGCCGCTGGGCAAGTTCGACATCAAGGGCGACCTCCACGCCCATTTCATGATCAACGGCGAGCACGCGCACCTGATGCAGGGCGATGAAATCGCCATCCGCGCCGCCATGACCAATGTCGACAGCGTGTCGATCAAGGACGCGCCGCTGGTCTTCGTCGGCTACGGTGTCAAGGCGCCCGAGCGTCACTGGGACGACTTCAAGGGCATGGACCTGAAGGGCAAGGTTCTGGTCGTGCTGATCAACGACCCGGACTTCGAAACCGGAACCGGTGATTTCGGCGGCAAGGCCATGACCTATTATGGCCGCTGGACCTACAAGTTCGAGGAAGCCGCCCGCCAGGGCGCGGCGGGCGTGCTGATCGTCCACGAGACCGCGCCGGCCTCGTATGGCTGGGCCACGGTCAAGAACTCCAACACCGCCACCATGTTCGACATCGTCCGCAAGGAGCCGTCGAAGGTCCACCCCAACCTGGAAGCCTGGATCCAGCGCGACGTGGCGGTGAACCTGTTCAAGGCCTCGGGCTTCGACTTCGACGCCCTGAAAAAGCAGGCCCAGAGCCGCGACTTCAAGCCGGTGGAACTGACCGGCGCGACGTTCTCGGTCGAGTACGCCGTCGACCATTCGGTGATCGTCTCCAAGAACATCGCGGGCCGCATCAAGGGCTCGGCCCGTCCCGACGAGACGGTGATCTACAGCGCCCACTGGGACCACCTGGGCGTGGGCGCCCCCGACGCCAAGGGCGACAAGATCTATAACGGCGCCATCGACAACGCCGACGGCATCGCCGCCATCCTGGAACTGGCCCGCGCCTTCAAGGCCCAACCGGCGCCGCGGCGCTCAATCCTGTTCCTGGCCGTCACCGCCGAGGAGCGCGGCCTGCTGGGCTCGGAATATTACGGCGCCAACCCGCTCTATCCGCTGTCCAAGACCGTCGGCGACCTGAACATCGACGCCCTGTCGGCCGCCGGCCCGGCCAAGGACATCACCACCTCGGGCGACGGCAAGGTCGACCTGCAGGACCTGCTGGTGGCCAAGGCCAAAGCCCATGGCCGCTATTTCACGCCCGACCCCTCGCCCCAGGCCGGCCACTTCTATCGCTCGGACCACTTCCCGTTCGCCAAGCGCGGCGTGCCGGCCATCTCGGTCGGTTCGGGCGAGGACCTGGTGGTCGGCGGCAAGGAAGCCGGCGAAAAGGCCGAGGCCGACTACACCGCCAACCGCTACCACCAGCCCGCCGACGAATGGTCCGCCGACTGGGACCTCAGCGGCCAGGCCATGGACATCGGGCTGTTCTACGAGATCGGCGCGGACCTCGCCAATTCGAAGGTCTGGCCGGAATGGCAGGCGGGCTCGGAGTTCAAGGCGCTGCGGGATACGACAAAAGCCGACCGGAAGTAATCAGTACCGCTCGGGATGAGCATGGGGACACGCGCATGCGCGTGTCCCCAATCGCATTCCCGGGACCTCAGAATGCGTTTGTGAAACCCAGACCATGACAGCCTCCGTCTTCGACCTGTTCAAACTCGGCGTCGGCCCGTCGAGCAGCCACACCATGGGGCCGATGACGGCCGCCGTGCTGTTCGTCGGTCGCCTGCGCGACGCGGGGAAGCTGCCGGACGTGACGCGGGTGGAAACGCGGCTCTACGCCTCGCTGGCCCTGACCGGCCGCGGCCACGCCACCGACCGGGCGGTGATCCTGGGGCTGATGGGCTTCGTGCCGGCCACCCTCGATCCCGACGCCGGCGAGGTGGCCCTGGCCGAAGCGGCCGCCAGCCAATGGATCCAGTTGGGCGGCGAAGTCGGCATCAAGTTCGACGAAGCGACCGACATCATCTGGGCCGGCCACGAGCGCCTGCCCCAGCATCCCAACGGACTGACCTTCACCGCCTTCGACAAGGCCGGACAGCCCCTGGCCGAGCGCACCTATTTCTCGATCGGCGGCGGCTTCGTGCGCGACGAGAGCGAGATGGGCCGCAACACCCCGCCCGAGACGGGACCGGAAATCCCCCACCCGTTCGAGAGCGGCGCCGACCTGCTGCAACGGGCCGCCGACGCGGGCGTGTCGATCGCCGGGGTCATGGCCGCCAACGAGCTGGCGCGGATGGATCAGGACCAGCTCGAGGCGGGCCTGGACCGCATCTTCGACGCCATGGAGGCCTGCATCGACCGGGGCATGCGCGAGAGCGGCGTCCTGCCCGGCGGCCTGAACGTCAAGCGCCGCGCGCGCCAGATTCACCAGACCATCCAGGGCCGCATGGAACGCCAGATCAGCGATCCCCTGGCGGCCATGGACTATGTCAACCTGTGGGCCATGGCGGTCAACGAGGAGAACGCGGCCGGCGGCCGGGTGGTCACCGCCCCGACCAATGGCGCGGCCGGCCTGATCCCGGCGGTGCTGCGCTTCTACCACCGCTTCCACCAGGGCACGCCGCAGGGGGTGCGGATGTTCCTGCTGACGGCGGCGGCGATCGGCGCGCTCTACAAGCGCAACGCCTCGATCAGCGGGGCCGAGGTGGGCTGCCAGGGCGAGGTCGGCGTGGCCTGCTCGATGGCGGCGGCCGGGCTGGCGGCCGCGCTGGGCGCGTCCAACGACCAGATCGAGAACGCCGCCGAGATCGGCATGGAGCACAATCTGGGCCTGACCTGCGACCCGATCGGCGGCCTGGTCCAGATCCCCTGCATCGAACGCAACGCCATGGGCGCCATCAAGGCCATCGACGCGGCCAGGCTGGCGCTGCTGGGGGACGGGCAGCACTCGGTGTCGCTGGACAAGGTGATCGCCACGATGAAGCGCACCGGCGAGGACATGAACGAGATCTACAAGGAGACGTCGCTGGGCGGGCTGGCGGTGGGGCTGTCGGTCAATCGGGTGGAGTGTTGATCATTCGGTGAGACCCCCTCAGTCGCTCCGCGACAGCTCCCCCAGAGGGGGAGCATCTGCTCGGCCTAGATCCTCCCCCCTCTGGGGGAGGTGGCCCGAAGGGTCGGAGGGGGCTTGCGGCCCTCGCCTCCTCCCCATACGGTGCGCGCCGGGAACAGGAAGGGAACACGCATGCCCGGAACCATTCGCGCCGGCATCGGCGGCTGGACGTTCGAGCCCTGGCGGGGCGGGCCCTTCTATCCCGATACGCTGAAGCAGAAGGACGAGCTGAAATATGCGTCGTCCAAGCTGACCAGCATCGAGATCAACGGCACCTACTATTCCACCTTCAAGCCCAATAGCTGGCAGAAGTGGCGCGACGAGACGCCCGACGACTTCGTGTTCTCGGTCAAGGCCAGCCGGTTCTGCACCAACCGCCGCGTGCTGTCGGAGAACAACGACTCGCTGGAGAAATTCCTCAGCCAGGGGCTTGAGGAGCTGGGGCCCAAGCTGGGCGCCATCAACTGGCAGTTCATGGCCACCAAGAAGTTCGATCCCGTGGACTTCGAGGGTTTCCTCAAGCTGCTGCCCAAGGAGATCGGCGGCCGGCCGGCGCGCCACGCGCTCGAGGTCCGCAGCCCGACCTTCGCTGACCAGCAGTTCTATGACCTGGCCGCCAAATACGGCGCGGCCATCGTCTACGCCGTCGACGACGAGGAGCCGACCTGGCCCTGTATCGACGAACCGACCGCCGACTTCACCTATGCCCGCCTGATGTCGAGCAAGGAGAGCGAGCCCACCGGCATGACGTCGGACGAGCTGGACGGGATCGTGGCCCAGACCCGGAAATGGGCCGAGCGCGGGGATGTGTTCGCCTACTTCATCGCCGGCGCCAAGGTGAGGAACCCGGCGGCGGCGATGGCGCTGATCGAGAAACTGAAATAGCGCCTCACCAGAATCCTCTCCCAGAGGGAGAGGGAGGGGCCCATGCGCGGCATGGGAGGGTGAGGGGTTAGACGTTTGACGGCGTGCCGGCAGGGCGCCCAGAGAAAACGGTGAGGGCGTAACCCCTCACCCTCCCACCGCTGCGCGGCGGGCCCCTCCCTCTCCCACTGGGAGAGGGTTCAGGTCTTGCGAACCCTCCAGACACCCGAGCCCCCGCAAACTCGCCGCCACCGCCTGATCCAACGGCGTATGCGGCACGTCCCCCAGGAAGCTCCGCAGCTTGCGGTCGTCCAGCACCAGCGGCTCACGCCACAGATAGCGCATCTCGGCCATCTCGCGGAATAGCGGGACGGCTGGCGACAGGGCCACGATCAGCCACCACGGGAAGCCCGTCACCGGCAGCTTCGGCTGATCCGTCACGCGCCGCACCGAGGCCGCCATCTCGCCCCATGGGATCAGGTGACCCCCGAAATGGAAGACCTCGAAGGCCGACAGCCGGCTCTCCTGGTCCAGCAGCCGAGCCATGGTCTCGGCCAGGTCGGGCAGATAGGCCCAGGCGTGGGGCAGGCCCTTGGCCGAGGGCTCGGTCACCGACTTCAACGGCGCGCCCGGCTTGACCACCGCCTGGCCGAAATAGTTGTTGCCGGCGTGCGGACCGAAGAAGTCGCCGGCCCGGACGATCAGCACCGGCGCGCCCCGCGCCGAGGCCGCCTTCAGCCGCCGCTCCATCTCGACCCGGATCTTGCCCTTGCGGGTGGCGGGCTCCTGAGGCGCGGTCTCGTCGATCAGTGGAAAGGCGTCGAGCCCGAAGTTGTAGACCGTGCCCGGCAGCAGGATCCGCGCGCCGTTGGCCTTGGCCGCGGCAATGGTGTTGTCCAGCATCGGCAGCACCAGCTTGTCCCAGTCCTTGTAGCCGGGCGGGTTGGCGGCGTGGACGATCAGCTGGACGCCCTGGGCGGCGCGGGCCACGTCGTCGGCGACCATGGCGTCGCCGACGATCCATTCGATGCCGGCGCGCGCGGATTGGGCGCGGCGCGTGAGGGCCCGTACGGTCCACCCGTGGCGAACCAGGGCGGAGGCCGCCTCGCCGCCGACGCCGCCGGTCGCGCCGATCACCAAGGCCGTGCGTGTTTGGGTCGAAGTCATGTCGATCTCCCGTGTCTGATGACGGGAAGGTGCGCCTCGGCCAGCCAAACGGGAATTGACGAACCCTCTTGATCTGCCATGCATGAATGCATGAACGATCCCGACTGGAGCCTCTATCGCGCCTTCCTGGCGGTGCTGACCGAGGGCAGCCTGTCGGCGGCGGCGCGGGCCCTGGGCCTGACCCAGCCGACCCTGGGCCGGCAGGTCGCCGAACTGGAGCGCGCCCTGGGCGTGGCCCTGTTCACCCGCTCGCCCCAGGGGCTGAAGCCCACCGACGCGGCGCTGGATCTCGCGCCCCACGCCCAGGCCATGGCCGGGGCGGCCAGCGCCATGGCTCGCGCGGCGTCCGGGGCGGGCGACACCGCGCGCGGGATCGTCCGCATCACCGCCAGCGAGATCATCGGCGCCGAAGTGCTGCCCCGGATTTTGGCCGCCCATCGCTCGCTACATCCTGGCGTGGTGGTCGAGCTGTCGCTGGACAACCAGCAGCAGGATCTGCTGCGCGGCGCGGCCGACATCGCCGTGCGCATGGTCCGCCCCACCCAGGACGCCCTGGTGGCCCGCCGCCTGGCCGACACCCATCTGGGCCTCTACGCCCACCGCCGCTATGTCGAGGCCCACGGCGCGCCCGCCACCCTGGAAGACCTGCGCGACCATGCCGTCGTCGGCTTCGACAAGGGCACCCCGTTCCTGCGCGGCCTGGTCCAGCGCGTGCCGCTGCCGCCGCAAGGCTTCGCCTTCCGCGCCGACAGCGACCTGGCCCAGCTGGCCGCGATCCGGGCCGGTTTCGGGATCGGCTTCATCCAGCACGGCGTCGCGCGCCGCGATCCCGACCTCGTCCCGCTGTGCCCCGGCCAGATCGGCTTCGACCTGCCGCTGTGGCTGGTCATGCACGAGGACCTGCGGGCGACCCTGCGCATGCGTACGATGTTCGACCATCTGGCCGAGGGGCTGGCGGCGTTCCTGGCGACGTCGCGGCCCTGAGCGCGGCGAGGCTGGACGGCGCAGGCCGGATCGCGCCACTAGGCAGACGAGTGTGAAGCGTCGAGGGGGATCGACATGAAGATTTCGAGCGCGCTGGCCGTATTGCTGTCGCTGGCGAGCGGATCGGCCTTGGCCGAAGACGCACCGCCGCCGATCCCCGCCCAGGTCAAGGCCCTGGAGGGCTGCTGGCGCGGCGACGGCGAGGTCATGGGCAAGCCGGTGACCCTGACGCTGTCGGCCAAGCCGGTCGCCCTGGGCGCGATGGTCATGATCGAGACCGAAAGCCAGGCCAAGGCCGACCCCGCCGATCGCTATGCCGCCCATCTGGTGATCGGGGCCAAGGCGCCCAAGGGGGCCTTTCCGGCCATGCTGACGGGCTATTGGGCCGACAGCTTCGGCGGCGACTATACGGCCACCGGCGCCGGCGCGGTCCGCGAGGACGGCTTCGAACTGTCCTACAGCTATCCGCCGTCCAGCTTCCTGAACCGCTGGACGCTGGCGGGCGACCGGCTGGACTGGCGGATCACCGCCCGCCAGGACGGCAAGGAGCAGGCTTTCGCCCACTATGAGGCGACGCGCGTGGCGTGCCCCACGGCCGGGAAACGTGGTTAACCAAACCTCAACGGGGGCGCTGTTAGAACCCTCCCATGCGCCGCGCTCTTGTCTGCCTCTTGATCCTGACCGCCCTGGCCGGCTCCGCCGTCGCCCAGACGGCCAAGCCGACGCGCGTCATCCCAGCGCCGTCCAGCGCTCCGGCCCAGACCGACAGCCCCGCCCTACCGCCGCCACTGATCCCGCTGACCGGCGCGACCCAGGCTCGTGACCCGGACCAGTGCCGGGCCTCCTGCGGCCGCACCTACTATTTCTGCCGCGCCAACGGCGACGACGACGGCTGCCCGACCCAGTGGATGCAGTGCAAGTCGCGCTGCACGGCGACCTATACGCCGCGCGCCCTGGGGAACTGACCGGCCTGCCGCAAGGGCAGTTTGACGGCTCGCATAACGCTGATACGCTCACCTGAACAACGATAAGTCAGGGAGGCGCGCCATGAGCGCCAAGCTACCCAGAACGTGCATCATCGGCGCGGGCTGCAGCGGCTTCACCACCGCCAAGCGGCTCAAGGACGTCGGCGTCCCCTATGACTGTTTCGAGGCCTCCGACGATATCGGCGGCAACTGGTACTACAAGAACCCCAACGGACTGTCGGCCTGCTACGAGAGCCTGCACATCGACACCTCGAAATGGCGACTGGCCTTCGAGGACTTCCCGGTCCCTTCCGACTGGCCCGACTTCCCCCACCACAGCCAGGTCTTCCAGTACTTCAAGGACTATGTCGCCCATTTCGGCCTGCGCGAGACGATCACCTTCAACACCAAGGTGACGCGCGCCAAGCGCACCGACGACGGCCTGTGGACGGTGACCCTGTCGACCGGCGAGACCCGGCTCTACGACGTGTTGATCGTCGCCAACGGCCACCACTGGGATCCGCGCATCCCGGAGTATCCAGGCACGTTCGACGGCCCGGCTTTCCACGCCCACGCCTATAGCGACCCGTTCGATCCGGTCGACATGCGCGGCAAGACCGTGGTGGTGGTCGGCATGGGCAATTCGGCCATGGATATCGCCAGCGAACTGGCCCAACGCCCGATCGCCGGCAAGCTGATCGTCTCGGCCCGGCGCGGGGTCTGGGTGTTCCCGAAATATCTGAACGGCAAGCCCTCGGACAAATCGGCCATGCCGCCCTGGATGCCGCGCAAGCTGGGCCTGGCCATCGTCCGCTCGCTGATCCGCAAGCATGTGGGCAAGATGGAAGACTACGGCCTGCCCAAGCCCGACCACGAACCGCTGGAGGCCCATCCGTCGGTCAGCGGTGAGTTCCTGACGCGGGCCGGCTGCGGCGACATCACCTTCAAGCCGGCGATCAAGGCGCTGGAGGGCCGCGATGTTCGGTTCGCCGACGACAGCGTCGAGCCGGTTGACGTCATCGTCTTCGCCACCGGCTACAAGATCAGCTTCCCGTTCCTGGACGAGCCGGCCCTGGTTCCGGACGCCGACCATCGCCTGCCGCTGTTCAAGCGGATGATGAAACCGGGGACGCCCAACCTCTTTTACATGGGCCTGGCCCAAGCTTTGCCGACCCTGGTCAATTTCGCCGAGCAGCAGTCCAAGCTGGTCGCCGGCTACCTGACCGGCCGCTACGCCCTGCCCTCGGTCGCCGAGATGGAGCGCATCACCGCCAAGGACGAGGAACGCCACACCGGCCAGTTCTACGCCTCGGCCCGCCACACCATCCAGGTCGATTTCGGGGTCTATTGCGCCGACCTCAAGAAGGAGATCGCGGCCGGCGAGAAGCGGGCGCGGGCGACGGGCGGGGCTCTGCCAGTGGCGGCGCGGGCGTCAGAGTCCTTGCCCCTGGCGGCGGAATGAGGCTGAAATCATGACGGGGCGTCATCTGGCCTCGCCACGAGTCGCGTTCCGATGTCGAACATCGCCTACTTCCCCGCCCGCACGGCTTTGGAAGACACCAAGCCGGGCAAGCGCGAGCGGACCAAGGTCGCCAACCGCCAGGCGATCCTCGACGCCGCGCGGGCGGTGTTCGGCGAGCTGGGCTACGAGGCCGCCACGGTGCGCGACATCATCCGCCGCACGGGTTTGGCCTCGGGCACCTTCTACAATTACTACAAGTCCAAGGAAGAAGTGTTCGACGCCCTGGCCGACGACGGCGCGCGGCGCTTCCGGCCGATCCTGCGGGCCGAATCCGAGCGGGCGGTCGACTTCGAAAGCTTCCTGCGCGGGGCGATCCGGGCCTATTTCGACTTTCTGGAGGGCGAGCACGAGAGCTGGCGGGTCAACCGGCCGGCCGGCGAGGTCTTCCCCCACGCCCGCGCCACCCCCGAGATCGTCGCGGTGTTCGACGAGGTCCACGCGGCCCTGGCCAAGGTGCTGGAGCACGACCACGCCCCGGCCGTGGACCTGGACTACTTCGCCGCCGCCTGCATCGCCGTGGCCCGCGAGATCGGCGACAAGATGCTGGAGCGCCGGCCGATCGACGTCACGGGCGCCGCCGACTTCGCCGTCCGGATGATCCTGGGCGGCCTGCCGGCCTTGCCTAGGCCGTAGAAATCCTCGTCCTTCGACAAGCTCAGGATGAGGATTTCCACTGAATCTCAATAGCCCTCATCCTGAGCTTGTCGAAGGACGAGGGCGACACCCAGAAAGAGCCCGAATGGCCGACCCCGCCGTCCAGAAGTTCATCCTCAAGGTCCTGATGTCGCTGCCCAGCCCGGTGCTGCGGGCGATGTCTGGCGGCGGAACGGTCTATCGCGGCGGACGGACCCTGGATCCGCGCTTCCAGTTCCTGGCTTCGGCCGCGGCGAAGATGCCGTCGATGACCAGCCTGGCGCCCGACCAGGCCCGCGCCGCCAGCGCCCAGGGCTTGGCGGCGATGAGCGGTCCGGCCGAGCCGGGCGTGCGCACCGAGACCCTGTCCATCGACGGACCGAACGGTTCGATCAAGCTGCGGGCCTACCGCCCGGCCGACCAGGACAGCGGCGCGCCGCTGATCGTCTTCGCCCATTTCGGCGGCGGGGTGATCGGGGATCTGGAGACCTGCCACGCCTTCTGCGGGATTCTGGCGCGGATCGCTCGCACGGCGGTGCTGTCGGTCGACTACCGCCTGGCCCCCGACCACCGCTTCCCGGCGGGCCTGGACGACGTGCTGGCCGCCTTCCGCTGGGGCCGCGACAACGCCGTCCGCTTCGGCGCGCTGCCGGGCACGGCGGCGATCGGCGGCGACTCGATGGGCGGCAATTTCGCCGCCATCGTCGCCCAGGAGATGAAGCGCACGGGCGAAGCCCAGCCGGCCCTGCAGCTGCTGATCTACCCCGCCGTCGACGTGGCCAGCGAGACCGCGTCCATGACCACCTATGGCGACGCCTATCCTCTGAGCAAGCCGATCATGGACTGGTTCATGGGCCACTATATGGGCCCCGACGCCGACCCGGCCGATCCGCGCCTGTCGCCGGACAAGACCGCCGACCTGTCGGGCCTGGCGCCCGCCGTGGTGGTCACCGCCGGCTTCGACCCGCTGGTCGACCAGGGCGAGGCCTACGCCAAGCGCCTGGTCGCGGCCGGGGGGCCGACCACCTACCGCTGCTACGACAGCCTAGCGCACGGTTTCACGGCTTTTACCGGCGCGGTGCCGGCGGCGGATGCGGCCTGTCGCGAGATCGCGCGGCTGGTGCGGGCGGGGTTCGAGGCTCAATAAACACTCCACTCATCCCGGCGAAAGCCGGGACCCAAGCCGAGTCTCGGGATTGGATCGCGGAGCCTGCAGGCGCCTTGGCCGTACTTGATGGTCAGCTTGGGTCCCGGCTTTCGCCGGGATGAGTGGAATTAAAGAGAGATCACCAGAATGATCCCCCCCACCATGCGCGCCCTCGTCGTCGAGACCCTGGCCCCCGACTTCGCCGGTTGCGCCATCCGCGAGGTCCCCACCCCAACGCCTGGTCCCAGCCAGGTCCTGGTCCGCGTCAAGGCCGCCAGCGTCAACTTCCCCGACCTGCTGATGACGCGGGGCGAATACCAGTTCAAGCCGCCCCTGCCCTTCACCCCCGGCCTGGACCTGGCCGGCGAGATCGCGGCCCTGGGCGAGGGCGTCACCGGCTGGACGATCGGCGACGCCGTGGTCGGCGGGGCGCGGCTGGGTGGGTTCGCGGAGTTTGCGGTGCTGGACGCCGACGCCCTCAAGCCCAAGCCCGCGCGACTGTCGTTCGGCGAGGCGGCGGCCTATGGCGCGGCCTATCTGACCGCCTATGTCGCCCTGGTGCGCCGGGCGCGGCTGGAGCCCGGCGAGTGGGTGCTGGTGCACGGCGCGGCCGGCGGGGTGGGCCTGGCGGCCGTAGACCTGGCCAAGGCCCTGGGCGCGCGGGTGATCGCCGCCTCGGCCTCGAACGACAAGCTGGCGGCCATCCAGCGCCTCTACGCCCCCGACGCCGTGGTCAATGTCACCGGCGGCTTCCGCGAGCAGGTCAAGGCGATCACCGGCGGGCGCGGAGCCGACGTGATCTATGACCCCGTGGGCGGCGACGTGTTCGACGAGAGCACCCGCTGCATCGCCTTCGACGGCCGGCTGCTGGTGATCGGCTTCACCTCCGGCCGCATCCCGACCGTCTCGGTCAACATGCCGCTGATCAAGGGCTTCTCGGTGATGGGCGTTAGGGCCGGCGAATATGGCCGACAGTTTCCGGAGAAGGGCCGCGAGAACGCGCAGGCGGTGTGGCGCATGGCGGACGAGGGCGTGATCCGGCCGCACGTGCATGCCGAGTTGCCGCTGGACGACTGGCGCGAGGCGTTCGAACTGCTGGCCCAGCGGCGAGTGGTGGGCAAGGCGGTGATCCGGCCGGATCTGTAGCGGCGGTTCCCTTTTGTTCTCATTCGTGGTAAGGTTTGTCCATGCCTGATCGTCACCGCCTCGCCACCGCTGAAGACGCGCCGCTAACGGCGGACGAGTTGGAGACGGCCGCGATCCTGGCCCAGGCCGATCGCGATTGCGACGCCGGGCTGGGCCTGCGCGGGCCGGACGCCGAGGCCTTTCTGTCCCGAGTGCTGGAAGACGCTCGAGCACGCGTCGCCGCCGCAAGTACCTAGTTGATGAAGCCACTTCCAATCTTGGCGTCATTGCTAGGCATTGCCGCCGTCGCCCTGTTGCCAGCCTCGCCTGCGTGTGCGGACGGTCCCTCTCAGAGGCTGAAGAGTGCGCTTATCAAGTCCGTAGACAGGGCCGGAGTGTACTCCGGCATCGTCGCGGCGTGGGATCGATTGGTAGTGAAGACTGAGGCGGGCGCCACGATGAACCTGTTCTCCCGGGCCTTTGGTGAACAAGACGCTCTACCGCGCGCGGGCCAGCGGTGCGACGTGCGCTATCATATGGGACAATACGACGGTGTTGGCCCAGGCTTGAAGACCGACGCCCCCTTCCCAATCGTCGAAGACTTCACTTGTGGCGCGGTGTCTGATCAGCCCGCCGCGCCAAACCCCTGATCCGACTCGTCTTCGTGTCGGAGTCTGGTTGACAGCGCCCGCCCGCTGCCTTATCCACCGCCCCTCACTCGCGGAGGCCCTCCGGCCCTCGCGTCCCATTATTATCGGAGCCACCTCGTGAAGCGGACATTCCAGCCGTCGAAGCTCGTGCGAGCCCGCCGTCACGGCTACCGCGCGCGTATGGCCACCAAGAACGGCCAGAAGATCGTCGCGCGTCGCCGCGCCAAGGGCCGTAAGCGCCTGACGGCCTAACTGCCTTTCTCCCGTCTCCTCTTAGTGACGGGAATATAGACCATGATGAAAGCCGCCCTTTCCTCGAACCAGGCCTCTGGCCTGCGCCGGAAGGGGCGGCTTTTTTCATGACCGAAGCCCAGCTTCCGCCATCGTCCACACCGGTGAAGATCGAACGCCTCAAGAAGCGCCCCGACTTCCTGCGCGCCGCCAAGGCGCCCAATCTGTCGCGCGGCGCGGTGTTCATGCAGATGCGCGCCCGCCACGACGACGACCCGCTGATCCGGGTCGGATTCACCGCCACCAAGAAGATCGGCGGCTCGGTGCAGCGAAATCGCGCCAAAAGACGCCTGCGCGAGGCCGCCAGACTGCTTCTACCCCTTCATGGCCGCCCCAGTTGCGACTATGTGTTCATCGCCCGCGGCGGAACTGGCCAGCGGGCATGGGGGCGTTTGCTTGACGACGTTAAAACCGCGCTGTTAAGCCTCGCCGCCGACCTCGATCGCGCGGGCCCGGGCGACAAGCCCGCTCCGCACGCCCCCGCCGCGTCCGATTCCTCCGTTTCTGGTTAAGTCATCTCATGCAGCCGACCGACTCCAACAAAAACACGCTGATGTTCCTCGTCTGCGCGTTCGCGATCCTGATCGGCTACCAGTTCTTCGTCATGGGCCCACAGCAGAAGAAGGCCGAGGCCGAACTGCGCGCCAAGAAGGTCGCCGAGGCCCAGGTCGCCCTGCAGCCGGGCATGACCCTCGGCGCGGACGGCACGGCCCAGCCCCAGAAGCTGACGCGCGACGAGGCCAAGGCCCAGAGCCCGCGGATCGTCGTCGACACCCCGGCCCTGTCGGGCTCGATCGCCCTGAAGGGCGCGCGGATCGACGACCTCTGGCTCAAGCGCTACACTCAAACCAACGACAAGACCTCTCCGCCGGTCGAGCTGTTCCGCCCCGAGGGCGCCGAGCACGCCTGGTTCGCCGATTTCGGCTGGAGCGGCATCCCTGGCGCGCCCAATACCCAGACCGTCTGGTCGGCCGCGCCCGGCCAGGTGCTGCGCCCCACCACTCCGGTCGTCCTGACCTATGACAACGGCCAGGGCCAGGTCTTCACCCGCACCATCTCGGTCGACGCAGACGCCATGTTCACCGTCGCCGACAGCGTCAGCAATACGGGCGCCGCCGGCCTTATCGTCGCCCCCTACGCCTCGGTCCAACGCCAGGGCATTCCCACCGAAGGCCCGCACGGTCTGGGCAAGACCCAGATCGTCTATGAAGGCGGCATCGGCGTGCTGGGCGGCATCGACGGCGTCGATAGCGGCAAGTACCTCCTGGCGAACAAAGCCAAGTACCCCAAGTGGAAGAAGGACAAGCCTTCGCAGACCGACTTGGCGTCCAAGGGCGGCTGGATCGGCATGACCGACAAGTACTGGCTGTCGGCCCTGATCCCGCAACAGTCCGAGACCATCAAGGGCCGCTTCACCGTCAGCCAGATCAGCGGCATCGACATCTACGAGTCGGCTTTCGCGGGTTCGAAGCGCGCCCTGGCCGCCGGCGCCACGGTGACCAACACCACCCGTCTGTTCGCCGGCGCCAAGACCGTGCCGCTGCTGGTCCGTTACGAGTACGGCGGCAAGCCGGTGGTCTGGTGGAAGTTCTGGGATCGTCCCGTCAGCGCGATCCCGCTGTTCGACAAGGCCGTCGACTGGGGCATATTCGAGGTGTTCACCCGCCCGATCTTCAACATCCTGGAGATCTTCTACAAGCTGGTGGGCAACTTCGGCGTGGCCATCATGCTGCTGACCGTCCTGCTGAAGCTGCTGCTCTTCCCGCTGGCCGACAAGAGCTACGAGTCGATGGCGAAGATGAAGAAGATCGCGCCCGACGTCGAAAAGCTGAAGGCCAAGCACAAGGACGATCCGGCGAAACAGCAGCAGGAGATGATGGCCCTGTACGCCAAGGAGAAGATCAATCCGATGATGGGCTGCGTGCCCATGCTCGTGCAGATCCCGATCTTCTACTCGCTGTACAAGGTGCTGACGGTGACCATCGAGATGCGGCACGCGCCGTTCTTCGGCTGGATCACCGACCTGTCGGCCAAGGATCCCCTGTCGATCATGACGCTGTTCGGCTTGATCCATTGGAACCCGGCTCACGCCCCGCTGATCGGCGCTTTCCTGGATGGCCCCCTGCACATCGGCGTCTGGCCGCTGCTGTACGGCTTCACCATGTGGCTGACCACGTCGATGAACCCGCCGGCCGGCGACCCGATGCAGCAGAAGATCTTCCAGTTCTTCCCGATCATCTTCACCTTCACCCTGTCGGGCATGGCCGTGGGCCTGGTGATCTACTGGTGCTGGAGCAACGTGCTGACGATCATCCAGCAGTACATCATCATGCACCGCTACAAGGTCGACAACCCGATCGACAAGCTGATCGCCCGCTTCAGCGGCAAGTCCGTAGAGGCCACCTGATGGACGAGCTGGCCTATAGCGAAGAAGACATCGAAGCCGCCCGCGTGCTGTTCGCCCAGCCGGTGAACTTCATGATGGGCGCGGTCAAGATGGACGGCATGCCGCCCCCGATCCTGCCGGAAGTGGCCTTCGCCGGCCGCTCCAATGTCGGCAAGTCCAGCCTGATCAACGGGCTGGTCGGGCAGAACCACCTGGCGCGGGCCTCCAACTCGCCGGGGCGCACGCGGGAGGTCAACTTCTTCGTGCTGGCCGAGAAGCTGCGCCTGGTCGACCTTCCAGGCTACGGCTTCGCCCGGGTGTCCAAGACCGTGGCCGACAAGTTCCAGGACCTGGGCCGCGCCTATCTGCGCGGCCGGGTGAACCTCAAGCGGGTCTATCTGCTGATCGACGCCCGCCATGGGCTCAAGTCCGTGGACACCGAGGCGCTGGACGCCCTGGACGTGGCGGCGGTCTCCTACCAGATCGTCCTGACCAAGGCCGACAAGATCAAGCAGGCCGAGTTGGACGCCACCATCGACAAGACGCTCAAGGCCATCGCCAAGCGCCCCGCGGCGTTCCCGGCGGTGATCGGGACGTCGTCCGAAAAGGGCCAAGGCCTGCCCGAACTACGGGCGGAGATCGCCCGGACCTGTTTGACTTAGCGAGCCGCCCTCGTCCTTCGACAAGCTCAGGATGAGGGCTACTTTTGACCTCGAAGCGGCTGTAGAAATCCTCATCCTGAGCTTGTCGAAGGACGAGGATTTCAGCCCACCGGTTAGAGGTCCTCCACAACACCTCTTCCAAGCCTTCCAGCGAGATCCGCCGGCCAAGGCCACGCCTCCCGTTTCCGAGAATCCCCATGACCCGTCACGAACTCAAAACCTGGCCGCAGTATTTCGCGGCCGTGCGCTCGGGCAAGAAGCGCTTCGAGATCCGCCGCAACGACCGCGAGTTCGCGGTGGGCGACGTGCTGGTGCTGCGCGAGTTCGACCCCGAGATGGACGACTATACCGGCCAGGTCGAGGAACGGCAGATCACCTTCCTGCTGTCGGAAGAGGACTACGGCGTCATCCACGGCTTCGTGGCGATCGGCTTTGGCGAGGTGGTCCATCACGGCGACCTGCCGTCCGACGGCGCCCTGACCGCCGAGCAGTTGGCTCACTGGCACGAGACCACCTCCAACAACGCCGCCCTGCGCGGCCAGGACGCCCGCAAGGTGGCCCAGAGCTACGCGGCCCCCACCACCGGCCGCGCGCCCATGCTGGTCTCGGCCGACCGCCACAACGCCGTGGCCGCCGCGGCGGAGACCGAAGCGGCGTTCCACGCGGCGGCGGCGAAGATCGTGCGGGGGAAGTAGGCCGCCCCAATCCGCGCTGAATCAAAAAGGGCGGACCTCACGGTCCGCCCTTTTGTCGTTCCGACCGTAAGGCCGAAACTTAGGCCGCCTGGCGGACCTGAGCGGGGAAGACGTCTTCCATGCGCAGATAGGTGATCAGGCGGCTGTCCAGCGAGATGATCGCCTGGATGAAGCGCAGCTCGTCCGAACCGAGGTCCGGCGTCGGTTGCAGGTGGTCGCGCGACACGGTGAAGGTCTCGCTGACCGCGTCGACCAGGATGCCGGCCAGGCGGTCCTGGCATTCGACGACGACGATGACGTGGCGGGTCTCGGGGACGGTGACGCCCAGGCCCAGGCGGTTGCGCAGGTCGATGACCGGCATGATCGCGCCGCGAAGATTGATGACGCCCTTCAGGAAGCTGGGCGCGTGCGGGATCGGGGTGGCCGGGGTCCAGCCGCGGATCTCGCGGACCGTCTTCACGTCGATGCAGAACTCCTGCTCGCCGATGCAGAACGAGATCAGCTCCAGGGCGGGTTCGGCGTGGTCGGTCATGGTCGGTTCCCGAGGCTCAAAGGTCTTGCCGCGAAGGCCGAAAGCCGGTTTCGCGTCATGCGCCACAAGAGCCCGGGCGCCGTTTAATAACGGTTAATGCGAAGCTACTGGCGGCGCGCCGAATTGTCGCGCTGGACGGACGTGACGCCCCCTCCGTCACGTCGCTGCTAGCGACGCGCCACCTCCCCCGTTTCACGGGGGAGGAGAGATGGGCGCGGCTTCCTTCTCCTCACCCGCAACGCGGGGGAGGTGGCGCGATGCGGATACGCATCGTGACGGAGGGGGCGTCCGCGCCGCCTCAATCCGGCTCCGAAGCCCCCAGGTCCCCGTCATCGGTCAGGTTGAACTCGTACCAGACGCCGTTCAGCACCCCGAAGGCGACGGCCAGGCCCAGGCCCAGAACCCAGGTGAAGTACCACATGGCGAAATCTCCTCAGTACAGGGCGGGGTCGGTCTTCAGGGCGGCCGTGCTCGTGCGGCCCCACAGCACCTTGTAGACCCAGGCGGTGTAGAGCAGCACCACCGGCAGCAGCACCACCACGACGATCAGCATGATGAACAGGGTCAGGTGGCTGGACGAGGCGTTCCACACCGTCAGGCTCGAGCGCGGATCGATCGTGCTGGGCAGGATGAACGGGAACATCGACAGGCCCACCGTGGCGATGATCCCCGCCGCCGAGGCCGCCGAGCCGCCGAACGCCAGGGCCGCGGAGCGCCGCCACAGGCCCAGCAAGGCGACGATCGCCCCCAGGAAGCCCAGCACCGGGGCGATCAGCATCCACGGATGGCGGTCGAAATTGTCGAACCAGGCGCCGGGGGCGGCCACCGTGACCATGCGCAGCGGATTGGAGGGTCCGGCGGGGTCGAACGCCCCCTCGAGCCGGAAGCCCAGGCGCGTGGCCAGCAGGCCGCCGACCAGGAACAGCAGGATGCTGGCGATGCCGGCGCCGGTCCCGAACTTGCGCGCCCGGTCCTGCACCGCGCCGGCCTCGGCCTTCACCCCCAGCCAGGCCGCGCCGTGCAGCACCAGCATGGCCACCGACAGCAGGCCGCAGACCAGGGTGAAGGGCGTGAACAGGGCGAAGAACGCGCCGTGATAGGTGCTGCGCAGGTCGCCATCCAGCTTGAACGGCGCGCCCTGCAGCACGTTGCCGACCGCCACGCCGAACACCAGCACCGGCACGAAGCTACCGGTGAACAGCGCCCAGTCCCAGAAGGTCCGCCAGCGCTTGTCCGGCCGCTTGGACCGATACTTGAAGCCGACCGGCCGCAGGATCATCGCCACCAGCACGAGGAAGATGGCCAGGTAGAAGCCGGAAAAGCTGACGCCATAGACCAGCGGCCAGGCGGCGAAGATCGAGGCCCCGCCGGTGATGAACCACACCTGGTTGCCCTCCCAGGTGGCGCCGACGGTGTTGATCACCATGCGCCGCTCCTCGTCGTTGCGGGCGACGAACGGGAGAAGCGCGCCGACGCCCATGTCAAAGCCGTCGGTGAGGGCAAAACCGATCAGCAGCACGCCCAGCAGGCCCCACCAGATCAGGCGAAGGGTCGGATAGTCGATGGGAAGGTCCATGAGTCCGATCTCCTAGGCGACGGCTTCGCCGGCCTGCGGGCCGCTGAAGGACGGGAAGGCTTCCTGGTCCGCGAACGGGCCCTTCTTGATGGTCTTGAGGATCAATCCGACCTCGACCACCGCCAGGGCGCCGTACAGCAGGGTGAAGACCACGATGCTGGTCAGAATCTGGGCCACGCTCAGCGAGGACGGCGCCAGGAAGGTGGGCAGCACCCCCTCCACCGCCCACGGCTGACGCCCGACCTCGGCCAGCACCCAGCCCAGCTCGGTCGAGATCCACGGCAGCGGGATGGCGGCCACCGCTATCATCAGGAACCAGCGGGTGTTCTGCTTGCGCAGGGTGACCAGGACGAAGGCCGTGGCGAACAGGCCGATCATCAGAAAGCCGATGCCGGCCATGATCCGGAACGCCCAGAACATCACCGGCACATTGGGCACGGTGTCCCAGGCGGTCTTCTGGATCAGCGCCTTGTCGGCCGTTCGTGGGTCGGCGACATAGCGCTTGAGCAGCAGGGCGTAGCCGAGATCGCGGCGGTGGGTCTCGAAGACGCCGCGCGCCGCCAGGTCGGTTGGCGTGGCCTTCAGGGTCTCCAGGGCGTTATAGGCGACGAGACCGCTCTCGATCCGGGTCTCGGCCTGGGCCACCAATTCGAAAATGCCGGCCACGGGGCGATCCAGGCTGCGGGTCGAGATCAGGCCCAGCACATAGGGGATCTTGATCTCGGCGTGGGTCGTGCGGTTCTTCAGGTCGGGAATGCCGAAGGCGGTCAGGCCGGCCGGGGCCGGCTCGGTCTCCCACATGGCCTCCAGCGCCGCGAGCTTCATTTTCTGGTTGTCGGTCAGGGCGTAGCCGCTCTCGTCGCCCAGCACGACGACCGACAGCGACGAGGCCAGGCCGAAGGCGGCGGCCACGGTCAGCGAGCGCTTGGCCACGCTGACATAGCGGCCCTTGAGCAGATAGAAGGCGCTGATCCCCAGCACGAACACCGCGGCGATGGTGTAGCCGGCGCTGACCGTGTGCACGAACTTGGCCTGGGCGACGGGGTTGAAGATCACCGCCTTGAAGTCGGTGACCTCCATCCGCATCGTGTCCGGATTGAAGGCCGCGCCGACCGGGTTCTGCATCCAGCCGTTGGCGATCAGGATCCACAGGGCCGACAGATTGGTGCCCAGGGCGACCATGAAGGTCACGAACAGGTGCTGCACGGGCTTCAGCTTGTCCCAGCCGAAGAACATCAGCCCGACGAAGGTGGCTTCGAGGAAGAAGGCCATCAGCCCTTCGATGGCCAGGGGCGCGCCGAAGATGTCGCCGACATAGTGCGAGTAGTAGGACCAGTTCATGCCGAACTGGAATTCCATGGTCAGGCCGGTGGCGACGCCGAGCACGAAATTGATCCCGAACAGCGTGCCCCAGAACCGGGTCGTGGTCCGCCAGATCGGCCGCTTGGTCATCACATAGACGCTCTCCATGATCACCAGCATGAAGGACAGCCCCAGCGTCAGGGGCACGAACAGGAAATGGTACAACGCGGTCAGGGCGAACTGCAGGCGGGAGAGGTCAACGACGGCGGGATCCATGCAGCGCTCCGGTGGTCGTATGGCGATCGATCACGCCAAGGACCATCCACCCCTAGACGCGTCGAGGCTAGGGCGCTTTGATCCGGATCAAGGACGCTTTCGTCCCGTGTTCGTAACACCGGTCCATGTCCGCCAGTTCCACCGCCGACCTCGATGCCGTCGCGCGGCCCTGGCTCAAGGCGCTCGGCGCTGCCACCGGACCGGCGGGCAAGGCCGCGCCGCTGTGGTTGTTGGCCGATGTCCCCGCTGCCATCGCCTTCGCCGCCGGGCTGGCCTTCGCCATAGACGCCTTGCCACGCGGCCTCCTCGCCGCCGCGCCGTGGCTGGCGCTGATCGCGGTCGCCGCCTTCACACGCGGGCTCCTGGCCAAGCGCGCCGTCCAGGCCGGAGCCGCGGCCGCGGCCGGGGCCAAGGCCAGGGCGCGGCAAGACGCCGTGGCGTCGGTGCTGGGTCGCGACGGGGCGCGGGCCACCGGCGGCGAAGCGCTGGCCGCCGTGGTCGAGGGGGTCGAGGCGCTGGACGGCCACTTCTCCCGCTTCACGCCCGCGCGACTGGCCTCGGCGGTGGCACCGATCCTGATCATCACCGCCGTCGCCGTGGCCACGCCGATCGCGGCCGCCATCCTGCTGCTGACCCTGATCCCGTTCGGCCTGGTCATGGCGCTGGCCGGCGGGGCGGCGGCCGAGGAATCGCGGCGGCAATTCCTGGCCCTGGAGCGGCTCTCCAGCCTGTTCCTCGACCGGGTCCGCGCCCTGCCCGTGGTGCTGGCCTTCCAGGCCGAGGGCACGGTCACCCACGACCTGTCCGTCGCCGCCGAGGACCTGGCGCGACGGACGATCCGCGTGCTGAGGGTCGCCTTCCTGTCGTCGGGGGCGCTGGAGTTCTTCGCCGCCCTGTCGGTGGCCCTGGTGGCGGTCTATTGCGGCTTCAACCTGCTGCGGCTGCTGCCCTTCCCAGTTCCGGAGCAGTTGGACCTCAAGCGCGCCTTCTTCGCCCTGGCCCTGGCCCCGGAGGTCTATCTTCCCCTGCGCCGCCTGGCCGCCGCCTATCACGACCGCCAGGCCGCCGAGGCCGCCGCCCTGACCCTGGCGACCTTGCCCGCCCCCGCTCCCGCGCCGGTGGTCGCGACCTTCGACACGGCGCCGGCGATCCGCTTCCAGGCGGTGACCGTGACCTACGCCGCGGGCGAGGCGGCGGTGTTCGACGGCTTCGACCTCGACATCGCCCCTGGCCAGGTCGTCGCCCTGCTGGGTCCCAGCGGCAGCGGCAAGACCACCCTGCTGAACCTGCTGCTGGGCCTCGCGCCCCTGAGCGGCGGTGAGGTGCTGGTCGGCGAAGGGCGTATCGACGAGGGGCGCCTGTCGCACCTGGGCTCCCTGGCCCCGGCCGTCGCCTGGGCAGGCCAGTCGCCGGTGATCCTGCCCGGAACCCTCGCCGACAACCTGGCCCTGGCCCATCCGGGCGCGGCCCGCGAGGATCTCGAACAAGTCGCCCGCGCCGTCGGCCTCGATGCCGTGCTCGACGGTCGGGGCGGTCTCGACGCCCCGCTCGACGAACGCGGCGCGGGCCTGTCCGGCGGCGAACGGCGGCGGCTGGGCCTGGCGAGAGCCATGCTCAAACCTGCGCCCATCCTGCTGCTGGACGAGCCCACCGCCGATCTGGACGCGGCCTCGGAACTGGCGCTCCTGCCCATCTTGCGCGCCGTCGCCAAGGGCCGCACGACCGTGATCGCCACCCATTCCGAAGTGGTGGCCGCCCTGGCCGACCGCGTGGTGCGACTGTGAGCGGCCCCCTCGCCGCCCTGATCCGCGAGCAGCGCAAGCGCCATACCGACGGCCTGCGCCTGGCCGCCGTCTCCGCCGCCATCGTCGGGGCCGGGGCCGTGCTGCTGTTGGGCCTGTCCGGCTGGTTCCTGACCGGCGCCGCCATCGCCGGCCTGACGAGCCTGGCCGCCGCCCAAGCCTTCAACGTGCTGCTGCCCAGCGCCGGCATCCGCCTGCTGGCCATCCTGCGCACAGCCTTCCGCTATCTGGAGCGCCTATCCGGCCACGCCGCCGCCCTCAAGGCCCTGGCCGCTATCCGTCCGAGGCTCTACGCGGCCCTCGCCGCCGCCCCGCCCGCCCAGGCGATGGCCCTGTCGCGCGGCGAGGCCTCGGCCCGGCTGGTGCAGGACGTCGACGCCGTCGAGACCCGCTTCATCCGCCTCTCCGCCCCCTGGGGGGCCGGGGCGGCGGTCGCGGCGGGACTGGTCATGGCGGCGCCGGCTGGGTGGGCCTCGGCCCTGGTCGTGGCGCTCGCGGTAGCGACCACCGTACTCGCGACCCGCGCCCTGGCCCGCCGCCTGACCGCCCGCACCGGTCCGGCGATCCAGCAAGCGTCCGGCGACCTGAAGGACGCCCTGGCCGCCTATGCCGCCGCCGCGCCGGAGCTGCGGGTCTACGGCGTGCAGGACCGCGCCGCCGCCGAGATCACCGCCAAGGGGGCGCGCCTAGACGCCCTAAAGCGCGAGGCCGTGGCCTCGGCCGGCTGGCTGATGGTGCTGCAAGGCGCGATCCTCGGCCTCGCCGTCGCCCTGGTCCTGGCCGTCACCCACGACGCCGCCGCGCCCCTGGCGGCGATGGCGGGACTGGCCACGGCCATGGCGCTGGAGGGCCTGGCGGGGCTGGGCAAGGCGTTCGAGCAGGAGGCCGGCGCCGACGCGGCGGCGGCGCGGCTGGACGCGGTGTTGGCGTATGCGCCCGGAGCCGCAAGCGCTCAGGCCGAGCCGGATCGACCCAGCCTTCAGTTCGGTGACCTGACCGTGGAGCCGGGTTCGCGGTTGGTCCTGACCGGGCCGTCGGGCTGCGGCAAGACCACGGTGCTGGAGCGACTTCTGGGCTTGCGTTCTCTAAAATCCGCTCATCCCGGCGAAACGAAGTTCGGCGTCAGCCAATGCCGGGACCCAGATGGAACGGCTTTGAGGTTGACGCCAGAAAGCTCTGAGCTCTTCCAATCAGCCACACCGCCAGAGGATCTGGGTCCCGGCATTCGCCGGGATGAGCGGTTGTTATGTGGGGATCAGGAGCCCACCGCGCGCACCCGCACCGCCTTCGCCCACGCCCCGCAGGACGCCGCCCTGATCGCCGGCACGGTCCGCGCCAACCTCGCCCTGGCCGGTCCCCACCCCGACGAAGCAATGTGGGACGCCCTCGCCGACGCCGCCCTGGAGGCCCGGGCCCGCGCCTTGCCCCAAGGCCTGGACACCTGGATCGGCGAGAACGGCGAACGCCTGTCCGGCGGCGAGCGGCGGCGCCTCAGCCTGGCCCGCGCCCTGCTGCGCGACGCCCCCTGGCTGCTGCTGGACGAGCCCACCGAGGGCCTGGATCCCGCCACCGAGGCCCTGGTCGTCCAGCGCCTGGACGCCCGCCTCAAGCGCACCGGCCAGGGCCTGGTCCTGGTCAGCCACCGCCCCGCGCCGCGCGCCCTGTGCGATCAGCAACTGCCAATCCGCCCCGCAGAGGCTATAGGGTAGCCCAACCTTGCGCAGCGGAGACCGCTATCACGTGATGACCACGGTTTCGGCCGGGACGCTGCACAGCGACCTGCGGCCCCGGGCCTATCTGGCGGCCATGGCCACGGTGCTGGCCTGCGCCCTGATCCAGCTGGCCCTGCCGCCCGGCTTCACCGCCCCCTCGGCCTTCCTGCTGTTCGTGCCGTCGGTGCTGATCAGCGCGGCGGTCGGCGGGCTGGCCCCGGGCCTGTTCGCCACCGTCCTGGCGGCCGCGGCGGTGTGGCTGCTGAAGGTGCGCGGCGCGCCCGACCAGGCCACGGCCCTGTCGAGCCTGGTGTTCGTGATGATCGGGTTCGGCATGTCGGTCGGCGGCGGCTGGTTCCACGCCGCCCGGGCCCGTGCCGCCGCCATGACCCATCACCTGCAGTCGATCCTGGATTCAGCCCCCGACGCGGTGATCGTCATCGACCCGTCCGGGGTCATGACCTCGTTCAGCCCCGCCGCCGAGCGGCTGTTCGGTTGGGCCTCGTCCGAGGCGATCGGCCAGAACGTCAGCCTGCTGATGCCCGAGCCCGATCGCCAGGGCCATGACGGCTTCCTGGCCAGCTATAATCGCGGCGGCGAGAAGCGGATCATCGGCACGGGCCGGGTGGTGGTCGGCAAGCGCAAGGACGGCTCGACTTTTCCCATGGAGTTGGCGGTTGGAGAGACCCGGGGCTCCAGGCCGTTTTATACGGGCTTCATCCGTGACCTGACCGAACGCCAGCATACCGAGGCCCGCCTGCGCGACCTGCAGACCGAGCTGGTCCACGTCTCGCGCCTGACCGCCATGGGCGAGATGGCCTCGACCCTGGCCCACGAGCTGAACCAGCCGCTGTCGGCCATCGCCAACCTGCTGACCGGCTCGCGCCGGCTGATCGACCGCGGCCGTCCCGAGGACCAGGCCAAGGTCCGCGACGCCGTCGATAAGGCCTCGGCTCAAGCCCTGCGGGCCGGCGACGTCATCCACCGCATGCGCGAGTTCGTGCGGCGCGGGGCCACCGAGCGCGCGCCCGAAAGCCTGTCCAAGGTGGTCGAGGACGCCGCCGCCCTGGCCCTGATCGGGGCCCGCGAGCACCTGGTCTCCACCCGCCTGCAGCTCGACCCCAAGGCCGACGCGGTGTTCGCCGACCGGGTGCAGATCCAGCAGGTGCTGGTCAATCTGATCCGCAACGCCGTCGACGCCATGGCCGAGTCCCAGCGCCGCGACCTGACCATCGCGAGCCGGCGGCTCGACAACGGGTCTGTTCAGGTCACCGTCACCGACACCGGCTCGGGCATCAGCGACGACTTCCGCGAGCGCCTGTTCCAGCCGTTCATGACCACCAAGGCCGAGGGCATGGGGGTGGGCCTGTCGATCTCGCGCTCGATCGTCGAGGCCCATGGCGGAAAGATCTGGGCCGACGCCAACCCCAAGGGCGGGACGGTGTTCCACTTCACCCTGCCACCGCGCCGAGACACATCCGAAGGGACCCCGATCGATGAGTGAAACCGTGGTCCACGTGGTCGACGACGACGAGAGCGCCCGCGAGTCCCTGGCCTTCCTGCTGGAGGCCGCCGATTTCACGGTGGTCAGCCACGCCTCGGCCCTGGCCCTGCTGGACGCCCTGCCGCTGGACGGGGCCGGCTGCGTGATCACCGACATGCGCATGCCCGACATGACCGGCCTGGAGCTGGTGCGCGAACTGAACGCCCGGGGCGCGCGCGTGCCGATCCTGATGATCACCGGCCATGGCGACATCCCCCTGGCGGTCGAGGCCATGCGGGCCGGGGTGGTGGACTTCATCGAAAAGCCGTTCGGCGAGGCCCGCATCCTCGACGCCCTGGCCCGCGCCCTGGAGGCCGGTCCGCCGCCCGCCACGGCTCAGGCTTCCGACGAGGCGACCCTGGTGCGCCAGCGCCTGGAGACCCTGTCGGAACGCGAGCGCCAGGTGCTGGACGGCGTCGTCGACGGCCATCCCAACAAGGTGATCGCCCGGGATCTCGGGATCAGTCCGCGTACGGTCGAAATCTACCGCGCCAAGCTGATGGCCAAGATGCACGCCGACAACCTGGCGGCCCTGGTTCGGATGACGCTGTCGACGCGAGGTGGGTAATCTCCAAAACTTGTCATCCCGGACAACGCCTTGTGGGCTGAAGCCGAGCCAACAACACACCCGGAACGTTCAAGCCGTCCTAGGTAGTCCCCCTTAGGCGTAGGTCCCGACTGTACCGCTCGGCTTCGAAGGCGGAGATTGGGCGGGCTACAGATCGGGAGATCGCCATGCTGTCCGTGATCCAGACCCCCGCCGCTTCCGTCACCCGCCAACCGGCGGCCTTCGTGCTGGACGGCCTGCGCCAGAGCTTCGGCCAGGGCGAGACGATCTTCGACGAGGGCGCCCAGGCCGATCGGGTCTATCAGCTGATCTCCGGCTCTCTGCGCACCTGCCGGATCCTGCGCGACGGCCGGCGGCAGATCGAGGCCTTCCACTTCGCCGGCGACGTGTTCGGTCTGGAGCGCGGCGCGGTCTATCGGGTGGCGGCCCAGACCCTCTCGCCCGCCATCGTCCGGGTCATGCCGCGCTCGGCCCTGGAGGCGCTGGCTTACGAACGCGGCGACGTCGCCCATCGGCTGCTGGACCTGGCCACCGACAGCCTGCGCCGCTGCCAGGACCACGTGCTGATGCTGGGCCGCCGCGCCGCCTGCGAACGCGTCGCCGCCCTGCTGCTGGACCTGGCCGAACGCACCGGCGCGACCGCCCTGCTCGACGTGCCCATGACCCGCCAGGACATGGCCGACTATCTGGGCCTGACGATCGAGACCGTGTCGCGCACCCTCACCCAGTTCCAGCAGGACGGCCTGATCGCCCTGCCGACGGCGAGAAAGGTGCTGTTGCGGGATCGTGAGGCGCTGGAGGCGATGGTGGATTGAGACTTGCGTCGCTCAAGTTTGTCCGCTCGATTTCTCATGCATGACGTGTGCTCTTGTAAGCGCTAGAGCTGTGGCATCAGGAGATGATTTCCCGCCATGCGCACGCTCAAACTAGCACTGGCGACCATCGCTCTAGCCTCTAGCGTGACTACCGCGAACGCCGAGCCGATCGGCCGCTGGTGGGCGGGCTTCGGCCAGGGCAACTTCGAATACGGTATCAACAACGATAGCGCCGGCAGTGACACAACGTACATCGGGTGCGGGGAAGGCCTGACCTACGCTTCCTTCACCGTCGGCGGCGTTCAGCCTAAGGAAGGTGCGACGATTATCGTGACCATTGGCGCCGACGAGTTCGAGTTTCGAGCTGACAGCGCAGGCAACATCCCAACGGCTTCACACGTGGACTCCGAGAATTTCCACGCGTTGTGGGTTGCAATTAGAGCCGGACAGTTCATGCGAGTACGCCTGAATACGGGCCAATCCACCGTGTTCACGCTGAAGGGAGCGGCGAAGACAATGCCTTCCCAGGCCTGTCAGACAGACTTCGAACGATAGTCGGCTAGCTCGAACCCACCGCCATCCACACCGCCGCCGTTTCGCCCGGCGCCAGCACCTTGATCCCGCTGTCCTCGCCGTGGAACGGGTCCGGACGATTGGCCACCGGTTCGGCGCAGACGAAGTCGGCCCCCGGCGGCGAATAGACGTGCAGCCAGCGACACTCCGGCGAGGCGGTCAGGATGGTGCTCGCGCCGCCCGGCGCCGACAGGGTCGCGACGCCGTTCCAGCCCGTGTAGCAATTGTCGATCAGTTCGGTAACCGCCACTTCCGCCCCCGCCGCCCAGTCCGAGCGCCAGGCGCCGTCGACATGGGTGGTGGGCAGGCAGTCGGCGTCGATCATCCACACCCCGGTGACACCGGCCCGCAGCCGCTCGCCCGCGCGAGCCGGGAAATAAGGGTGGAAACCCAGGCCGGCCGGCATCGGCTCGGCCCCGGTATTGGTCACCGACAGCGCGATGCGCAGGCCCTCCTCGCCCAGCACGAACCGCTGCTCGGCGCGATAGGCCCAGGGCCATTCGCCGGGCGGGTGGTCGAAGGCCAGCACGGCCTCTGTCTCGCTGGCCGACGCCACGGTCCACACGCCGCGCCAGCCCTGGCCGTGCAGGGCGTGCGGGTGGTCGCCGAGGTTGGGCGACAGCACCACCTCATGGCCGCCGAAGCTGAACCGGCCATCGCGGACGCGGTTGCAGAACGGGACCAGGGCGAAGCTTCCGGTGTCCAGCACGTCCGTCACGCCGGCCGGCGCCGGCCGCAGCACGTCGCGGCCGTCCCAGGTAAAGCGGCCCACCGCGCCGCCCAGGGCGGGCAGCAGTTCGACGCGGGCGCGGGCGGTCTTCAGGACGACGGTCATCGGGGCCTCGGTACGGATAGCGCTAACGCGGCCTGCCTACGCACAACGTCCCACGGAAACAAGCGCCCTTCCCCCACGTCGCCCTAGGCGCGCCCCGACTGCCGTCGCATCATCCGACGAAACGACACTGGGAGGGGTCATGAAGCTCGACGGCGTCAAGGTTCTCGACCTTTCCCTGTTCCTGCCGGGGCCCATGCTGACCCTGATGATGGCCGACCACGGGGCCGACGTGATCAAGGTCGAGCCCGGGTCGCACTTTGGCGGCGAGGGCGAACCCAGCCGCCATATCGGCCTGTCGACGAATGGCCAGACCGTGTGGTTCCGCAACACCCATCGCGGCAAGCGCTCGGTGCAACTGGACCTGAAAAGCGCCGAGGGCCAGGCGGCCTTCTGGGCCCTGGCGCAGGAAGCCGACGTGCTGGTCGAGGCTTTCCGCCCCGGCGTGGTCGATCGGCTGGGCGTCGGCTACGACGCCGTGAAGGCGGTCAATCCGGGGATCGTCTACTGTTCGATCAGCGCGTTCGGCCAGACCGGCCCCTATCGCGACCGCCCGGCCCACGACCTGGCCGTCGAGGCCCTGGCCGGGCTGGTGGCGCTGAACGAGGGCCAGGACGGCAAGCCCGCCATGCCCGGCCTGATGGCCGCCGACGCCCTGGCCAGCCTGACCGCCTTGTCCGGGGTGCTGATGGCGCTCTATCGCAAGACCCAGACCGGCCAGGGCGACTATCTCGACGTCGCCATGCTCGACAGCCTGATGGCCTGGACCCCCAACGCCACCGGCCCGGTGTTCGCCGAGGGTCGCGCCAATGTCCCCAAGGCCGAGCGCTCCTGGGGCGGGGCGGCGATGTTCAATCTCTACGAATGCGGCGACGGCCGCTGGATCGTGCTGGGCGGCTCGGAGGTGAAGTTCGCGGCCAACCTGTTGGCGGCGCTGGGGCGGTCGGATCTGCTGCACTACGCCGAGCTTCCGCCGGGGCCGGGGCAGGACCCGCTGCGGGCCTTCTTTCGCGAGACGTTCCGGACACGGACTCAAGCCGAGTGGGAGCTGTGGTTCGAGGGACGCGACGTTTGTTTCGCCCCGGTGCGCTCGTTGAAGGACGCCTTCGACGATCCAGCCGTGGCGTCGCGGGGGATGATCTCGCGGGATGCGGAAGGCAACGCCGTGGTGGGCACACCGCTGGTGTTTCGCGAGGAGCCCGGACGGGTGAACGCCAAGGCCCCGGCGCTCGATGAGCACCGGGGCGAGGGGTGGCGGCCTTAACCCTCTCCCGGAGGGGAGAGGGAGGGGCCCGCGCCGAAGGCGTGGGAGGGTGAGGGGTGACGCCGTTTGGGACTTCACGCAGCGCCCTGCCGGCACGCCGGCTGACGTCCAAACCCTCACCCTGCCCTCTCCCTCTGGGAGAGGGTTCTAGAAAGCGTTACTCCACCTCCTCCATCACCCGCTGGTCCGAGGCGTCGACCGCCAGGCCCAGCTTCTCCGACATCAGCAGGGTCAGCAGGGCCTGCATCACCCCGCCATTGGCCCCGCCGTCGCCGCCGGCCCCGGTGATCGAGACCTTGGGCACCACGTCGACGCCGCTGGTCTCCAACGCCTCGGCGAAGCGCTCGGCCACCTGGCGGGCCAGCTGGTAGCGGGCGCCGCCCGAAGCCTCGACCTGGCTGGCGATGGCCTCGGCGGTGGCCAGGCCCACCTTGCTCACCCGTTCCGCCTCGGCCCGGGCCAGGGCCACGACCTTGCCGGCCTCGCCCTCGCCCAGCAGGCGGATGGAGTCGGCGTCGGCCTTGGCCAGGGTCCGGCGCTGCTGGGCCTCCTGCTCGGAGCGGGCCAGGTTGGCCTTACCGGCGTTCTGCTGCACCTGGATCGACAACAGGCTGTCGGTGATCGCCGTCTGCTGCTTGGCGCAGGCCTCGGCCTCGCGCAGCTCGCGCTCCTTCTGGGCGGCGAACTTCTGCCGCTCATAGGTGCCGACCTGCTCGTCGGCGATCTGGCGCTGACGCAGCTGCGTCAGGATCTTCTCGATCTGGTCGTCGCCGCTGGCCGAAGGACGCGGCGTGCCGATCAGCACTTCCTGAAGCTCGAGGTTATAGAGGCCGAACTTGGCCTTCATCTCCTCGCTCGACTGGCTCTGGATCGCGCTGCGGTCCTGCAACAGCTCGATCAGGGTGCGGGTCTGGCCGATGTTCTTGAAGTAGGCGCTGACCATCGGGTCCAGGGTCTGCTCGACCAGCTTCTTGATGTCGCCGAGCCGTTGGATGACCAGCGGCGCCTTGCGGTAGTCGATATGGACCACGACCGAGACCGGCAGGGTCGGCTCGAACGCGTCGCGGGTGATCAGCGACACCTCGGCCAGGTTCTCGTCGAACTTGTGCGAGCCCACGGCCATCGTCTCCCACTTCAGGATGAAGTTGGTGGTCGGCACCATGGTCACGCGGCCGGCATAGGTGTTGAAGGCGTACTTGCCCGGCAGCAGCGGATCACGCCACACGCCGCGCTCGCCATTGGCCACCAGCTCCCCGTGGCGATAGCCCTCGCCCGAGGTGTCGGTCCCGGCCAAGCCGGTATAGGAGACGACCACGCCCACCTGGCCGACCTCGACCACGGTCTTGTCGATCCGCTCGACCGTCGCGAACAGGCGGTTGATGTAGTAGGTGCCTTCGACCAGCACCTGCAGCTGGCGACCCTTGCGGCCGCCGGCGGCCAGGAACTTGCCGGCCTCCTGGAAGCTGTTGTGATAGGTCGCGTGGTCCTCCGGATCGGTCCCGACCAGCGGCGCGATCAGCTCGCCCGAGGCCAGGCCGGGGCCGTCATGGACGGTGATCACCCCGATCTGGTCGTCGGCGTCCTTGATCACGACGGGCTCGAAGCCGCCGCGTTCCTCGATGATCTCGGCCATCTGCTCCAGCAGGTCGGCCTCGCCGCGATCCAGGCTCAGGGCGAAGGTGCGGTCGCGGGTGACGACCACGAACTGGGCCAGGTTGATGGCATAGGCGCCCTCGCGCAGGATCTTGCGCTGCGGGCCTTTTTGGCCACCGGCCGCCAGGAACGCGCGGGTGTCCTGGAAGTCGACGCCGGCCGGATGGGTCGCCAGGGTCTGGTCGGCCTCCAGCGCCGCGCCGTCACGGGCGAAGACATAGCCGATCCGGCCCTGGGGAATGGTCACCAGGCTCTGGACGTGCAGGCGATACTGGAACGGGAAGAAGAAGTGCAGGCCGCCGCGCAGGATCTCGGGCTGGAACCCGGCCTCCTCCTTCAGCGCGATCAGGCCGCTTTCGATCGAGCCACGCCGGCTCCACAGCTTCTCGACCACCGCCACGCGGTTGTTGCCGATGTAGCGGATCATGCCCGAGACCGCGACGAACACGATCGCGAGCACGACAAAGAGCGCTGAACCGACCAGCGGTCCAAACGCCATGAGGTTAGACATTCAGGTAGCCCCATATGGCCGCCTGGGAAGCGATCATCGCTCCATGAAACAGCGGCCACGCTTCAAGTATGCATGCCGCGGCGCGGCGCAATCATGAGGCGATCACATCGGATCACGGACGCGAGAACTGGGTTACAGGGCGTTCATGTGGGGGCGTCGATGCTCGGTGGATAGCGAACAGAGTATAGCGATTTCAAGGCTCTAAATTTTCTCAACCTAACTTATCCCCACCCCTCCGAACCGCCCGTATCCTACTTGCACCTGAAAGCACGGGAAGGGCGTCCGGCCGGCGACCGAACGGCTCTCAGGGGTGGTCGAGCGGGAAGCGTTTGCCGGTGGTCCTTGAGTGGACGCCTTCGCGACGGTCCAGGGCAGGTTCCTTGCAACACAGGACGAAACCCTGGCGGTGAGGGATCGGCGGACGCGGCAGGTGTGGGCTGAAATCGCCCGCGTGGTCCGGGATGTGCCAGCATCCCGCCCGTCGGGGGCCTCTATCGGAGCGGGTTAAAAATCCGCGATCCGAAGGCTTCTGGAAAACGGTCCACGCGGAGCGTCTGAACTTCGTCGAAACGGTA
>FTJN01929922.1_pt1 | contig 32445 bp, 24 predicted proteins | sample 1658361 | NCBI WGS metagenome assembly FTJN01 (sample SAMEA3914819, study PRJEB12502) | metagenome | biome: forest; material: soil | place: Canada | collected 2010-06-26 | depth 0.3 m
GGCGGTTGCGCCACGTCGTTGGGCGCCGGTGGCGTGGCATACGTTGGTGCAGGACGCGGCCAAGCCATCGATGCCGCGGTCTGAAGTTAACCGAACGCCCAAGGAAATCGCGCCGTTCAGGCCGATTTCAGATGGCCGCACGCCGAAGAAACAAGCCCCTGCCCACCCTGCCGCCGCCAAGGCAGCGACCCGCGCGAAGCGCACCACGCAACCAACACCAACACCAACACCAACGCGAGCACAAAAAAGCGGCCGGAAGCAACGCACTCGTTCATGCGCCAACTTCCGGCCTCCCGACACTCCGCGACAACGCGCGGAGCCCTTCTCGCGAATTACCAGCCGACGGTGACCGTCGCGATCGTCGGCGCCGCGGTGTGCAGCGACGAACTGAAGCCACCGACGTCGTCGTACGCGAAGCCGTACGACAGGCCGTTGAGGCTGTGGTCGTGCCAGAACTTCGAATACGAGTTCGACGGCGTGGCGTAGAAGAAGCTGGGCGTGTACCAGTGCGCCGGATCCTCGACGATGTGGCGGTTGATCGCCGCGCACAACTGGGCCTGGATCTGGAGCTGCTTGTCGTAGCCCGCGGTGCCCGGCGTCTGGCCGGTGGCGTCGTTGAGCACGCCCGAACCCAGCAGCGCTTCGGCGGTCGTCGGCGCGCGCTGGATCGTGTACGTGCCCTGCCCGTCCGTGAACTGGAACTTGCCGCCGACGACGTGGCCGGTGAACGTGCCCTGCTGGTCGGTGAAGGTCAGGGTCTGCGACGCGTACTTCGTCCACAGGCCCTGGATGTAGCTGTCGAGATAGTTCGCGTTCGCCTTGCCCGCGTTGAACGTGGCATGCGCCGGGGCGATGATGCGGTACGGCGAGTACGGGGCCTGCGCCAGGCTCTGGAACTGGGCCGGCACGGCCGAGGCCCAGGCCGAGAACAGCGAGGCGCGCGTGGCGGTCTCGCCCACGGTCTGGTCGAAGCCGCCCAGGCCCTGCAGGCGCAGCTTCACCGGGAAGCCGAACTGGTCGACGCGCGTGGTGTTGCCGTAGAAGCCCGTGTCGGGAACGATCGCCATCTCCATGAAGTCGAACGTGACGTCGATGTTGGGGTCGGTCGGGTTCTCGATGTTGGCGCCGGCGTAGCCGATGTTGCCGTTGATGTCCTGGTTGACGCGGATGTACATCGGCGTGCCCACGCTCAGCATCAGGCGCGCCGAGTTGATCGGCGGGATGGTGACCGAGCCGGCCTGCGCGATGGTGTGGAAGTAGTTGGTGTACGTGGCGCCGTTCTTGGTCAGCGCGCCGTTGTCCGCGGTGGACATCGGGATCAACTGGCCGGCCGTGTTGACGTAGACGAACTTGCCGGTCGTCCAGTCCTTGCCGATGATGGCCCAGAACACGTGCGCGTTGTCATAGGCGTTGTTGGTGCCGTTGACGATGTTGAACGTGGTCTGCTTGTTCCAGGTACCGCCGGTGGCGACCGCCGAGATCTTGTACGACGAGGTCGCGTCGTTGAAGCCTTGCGGCACCAGGCTGGGCGTGTCGGCCGTCAAGGTCAGCGTGCCGCCGCCGTAGTTGACGTCGCCGTACAGCACGACCTGGGTGCCGGCCGAGACCTTCACCGAGGAGATGACGTCGTTCCACGCGCTGCCCACCCAGCTGCTGCTGGCGCTGGTGCACAACGAGGTGCCGCCGTAGTTGATGTCGGTGAAGAAGCACACCTGGCCGGCCGCCGGGGTCGGCGAGGTGGGCGGGGTGCTCGAGCCCACCGTGTAGGTGAACGTGCTCGTGTCGTACGCCGGGGTGCCCTTGTTGTACGTGAAGCTGTAGCTGATCGTGTTCCCGCTTGAAACCGCTTGCAAGACCTGCTGCGTCTCCTTGCCGGTGGACGCGTCACGCGCCATCCGGAGGTTCTGGAGCGCCCCGCCGTTGACGGCGTAGTGGACGTCCGTCCATGTCGTCGTGGTCGAGGTCGGGTTGAAGAAGATGGTGGCGGTGGTGCCGCTGACCGTCACGCCCTGGGCGTAATCGGAGGCCGTCTGGGCCTGCGCGGTGGCCGCTCCCCAGAGGGAAAATGCAAGCAGGACGCCAAGTCCCGCAACACGTCGAATCATCGCTGTCTCCTGTCGTTTTTGGGTGACGCGTCCGCATGCGTCGTGCTTCAGGCCGGTCCGTTGTCAGCCGCCCCGGCGAGACGTTCGGGCATCTCGCCAGCGCATGGGCTCATGCCCCTCGCCGACTGCCTGCCGCGGCTGGAGCGAGCGCATTTGACTCCCGAATCGGGCGTGGAAGCCGGTTTTCGGCAATTTTTTGAAAGCGGTTTCATAAAATCCCCTGAACACGGTATGCCGAGGGCCTTGCGCCGATGATTTCTCTGCTGCAGCGCAGCATGACTCTCGGGCAAACCCTCAATTTCCCGAGCGGGCCGGCTCCGGCTCCATAACAGGCTAAATTCAGCACATGAGCATTCGTTCGTTCGCCGCCGACCTGCTGCCAGCCAAGCTGCACGGTCTGGCGCGCGCCCCGGCCGCCACATCCCAGCAGGCCGAAGTCACCACCTTTGCCGAGTTGTCCGAGAAGCTCGCCTACCTCAGCAAGTCGGACCTGAAGAAGGTGCGCGAGGCCTACAAGTTCGCCGACCAGGCGCACCTGGGGCAGTTGCGCGCCAGCGGCATTCCCTACATCACGCACCCGCTCGCGGTCACCGGCCTGGTGGCCGACTGGAAGCTCGACGCGCAGGCGCTGATGGCCGCGCTGATGCACGACACCATCGAGGATTGCGGCGTCACCAAGCCCGAGCTGATCGAGCTGTTCGGCGCGCCGACGGCCGACCTGGTGGACGGCCTGACCAAGCTCGACAAGCTGCAGTTCTCCACCAAGGAGGACGGCCAGGCGGAGTCGTTCCGCAAGATGCTGCTGGCGATGTCGCGCGACGTGCGCGTCATCCTCATCAAGCTGTGCGACCGCTTGCACAACATGCGCACGATGGAGGCGATGGCCCCGGCCAAGCGCTCGCGCATCGCGCGCGAGACGATCGAGATCTTCGCGCCCATCGCGCACCGGCTCGGCCTGAACCAGATGTACCGCGAGCTGCAGGACCTGTCCTTCCGCTTCATGTACCCCTGGCGGTATGCGGCGGTGGGCAAGGCGCTCGAGCGCGCGCGCGGGACGCGACGCGACATCGTCGACCGCATGCGGCGCGACGTCGAGAAGTCCTTCGCCGAGGCGCGCACCAAGGTCACCGTGTACAGCCGCGAGAAGACCGTCTTCTCGATCTACCGCAAGATGCGCGAGAAGCACGCCGGCTTCGCGCAGGTCAACGACATCTTCGGCTTCCGCATCGTCGTGCACTCGCTGCCCGAGTGCTACCTGTCGCTGGGCACGCTGCACCAGATGTACAAGCCGGTGCCCGGCCGGTTCAAGGACTACATCGCGATCCCGAAGGCCAACGGCTACCAGTCGCTGCACACGACGCTGGTCAACCCGCTGGGCACGGCCGTCGAGTTCCAGGTGCGCACCGAGGAGATGCACGCGGTGGCCGAAGCCGGCATCGCGGCGCACTGGATGTACAAGGCCGGCGCGCAATCGGGCCGTCCCGACGAGGCGCAACGCCTGGGCGCGATGTGGCTGCAGTCGCTGATCGACATCCAGAGCGACACGCACGACTCCAGCGAGTTTCTCGAGCACATCAAGATCGACCTGTTTCCCGAGGCGGTCTACGTGTTCACGCCCAAGAGCAAGATCCTGGCGTTGCCGCGCGGCGCGACGCCGATCGACTTCGCCTACGCGATCCACTCCGACGTCGGCGACCACTGCGTGGCCGCCAAGGTCAACGGCGAGCCGGTGGCGCTGCGCACCGAATTGAAGAGCGGCGACGTCGTGGAGGTGAGCACCTCGCCCAACGCGCGCCCGAACCCGTCGTGGCTGAACTCGGTGCGCACCGGCCGCGCGCGCTCCAAGATCCGCCACTTCCTGAAGAACCTCGAGCACGAGGAGTCGATCACCCTCGGCGAGAAGCTGCTCACGCAGGCGCTGCGCAACGAAGGCATGGCGGTGCCGGCGGACGACGCCGAGCATGCGGCCCTGTGGCAATCGCTGACGCGCTGGAGCGGCAGCCGCAACCGCGCGGAGCTGATGGTCGACATCGGCCTGGGCCGCAAGATCGCGTCCATCGTCGCCAAGCGCCTGGCCCAGTTGCTGGGCGAGCGCGGCACGCGTCCGGGCGCGATCGCGTTGACCATGGGCCGCTTCGCCAACAACGAGGCGCAGGTCGGCCAGAACGTGGTGGAGATCGACGGCAGCGAAGGCGCCTCGGTGCAGCTCGCCACCTGCTGCCGTCCGATCCCGGGCGACGAGGTGGCCGGCTACTTCGGCGGCGAGGGCCTGACGGTCCACACCAAGGACTGCTCGATCGGCCGGCGCCTGCGCGAGCGCGACGGCGACCGCTGGATGGAGGTCGACTGGGCCGAGGTGCTGAGCCGCCCGTTCGAGAGCTCCGTGAGCGTGCTGGTGCAGAACAGCAAGGGCGCGCTGGCCCAGGTGGCCCAGGCCGTCAGCGCGGCCGAGGCCGACATCACCCACATCGACATGGGCGACGAGCGCGCCTCCGAGACGACCGAGCTGCGCCTGCTCGTGAGCGTGCGCGACCGGCTGCACCTGGCCGACGTGCTGCGCACCCTGAAGCGTGCGTCGTCGGTGCTGCGCGCGGCGCGCGTGAAGCCTTGAACTGGGTCGTCGAACGGCGCCGGCTCCTGCTCGCCGGCGCCACGGTCGTCGCCGTGCTGCTGGGCATCGTCATCTTCGCGGCCCACGACGCGAAGCACCGCGTCCTGCAGGCGCTGGGCCCGCGTGCGACGGTCGGATCGATCTCGCTGAACTATCCCACCGTGACGCTGCACGACGTGCACGTGGCCGCCAGCGACGCGCCGGGCGCCTGGCCCGCCGACCAGGAATTCGACGCGCAGGAAGTGGCGGTCGACATCAGCGCCGCCAGCCTGTGGGCGTACCGGCAGGGCGAGCCGCTCGCGATCGCGGACGTGCGCGTGCGCGACGGCACGCTGGTGATGCTGCGCACGCCGGGCCACCTGACCATCCTGCCCGCGCTGCGCGACACCTCGCGTGCCAAGGCCGCGGCGCTGCAAGCCTCGCAGGCCGTCGCGCCGGGCGAGACGGCGACGGCGCTGGTCCTCCAGCACATGCGCTTCGATCGCATGGCCGTCGACTTCTACGACGCCACCGTGCCGGGCGGCAAGCCGCAGCACCTGGGCTTCGAGCAGGTGCAGGGCACCGTCGCCGATCTCGCGTTGCCCAGGCTCGCGCAGCCCATCGCGCTGGACCTGCAAGGCGTTCTCAAGGGCGTCGAGCGCGACGGCCAGGTCTCGCTGAAGGGCAGCGTCACGCCGCCCGCGCACGACGCGAACCTCGCGATCCGGCTGGCGGGCGTCGACATGGTCGCGCTGCAGCCGTACCTGTTGCGCCTGGGCGAACGCAGCGTCCGGCACGGCCGGCTCGACCTCTCGCTGGACGCCGGCGTCGCCAACCGCGCGGTGCACGCGCCGGGCGAACTCACGATCACCGGGCTGGAGTTCGGCGACGCCGAGGGCGGCACCTTCGCCGGGGTCGGCCGCCGCGCCGTCCTGGCGGCGTTGAAGCGCGACGGCAGGATCACGCTGAAGTTCACGCTGGAGGGCCGCACCGACGATCCGAAGTTCTCGCTCGACGACAGCCTGACGCTGCGCCTCGCGGCCGGCCTCGGCGGGACGCTGGGCACGGGCGTGAAGGACGTCGTCGAAGGCGTCGGCAACGCGTTCAAGGGGCTGCTGGGCGGCAAGGCCGACAAGCCGGCGCGCTAGCCAGCCCAGCCAAGGATCCTCGCCCTGCCAAGACGGCGTCATCCTGCGCGCAGTCGCAGGATCCACGCTGGCGAACGACGCCGCCTCAAGGAGTGGATTCCGCGACTTCGCGCGGAATGACAGGACAGGACATCGCGGGCTGCCTGCCAGCTAGTCGCCCGGCTTGTAGATCGGGTCGGGCAGGCTGGCGATCACGCCGGCCATGTCCAGCACCAGCTTGCCCGACCCGTGCCCTGCCTCGAGGCCGCGCAACGCCTCTTTCGCGTCGCCGTAGGCGAACGTGCGCGCCACGACCGGACGCACCTTGCCCGACTGGATCAGCGCGTCGATCTCGCGCAGTTGGTCGGCCTGGGGCTCCGCCGTGTAGCGCATCGCGCGCACGCCGATCGCCTCGGCCTTTTCCTTCGACGGCTCCTGCACGGTCGACACCAGCGCGCCGCCCTTCTTCAGCACCGCCCATGAGCGCTCCTGCGTGTCGCCGCCGATCAGGTCGTAGACGAGGTCGATGCCGGACAGCCGGGACTCGAAGCGCTCCTGGGTGTGGTCGATCACCTCGTCCGCGCCGAGGTTGCGCGCGAGCGCGACATCGTCGGTGGACACCGTGGTGATGACGATCGCGCCGCGCGCCTTGGCGAACTGCACGGCCAGGTGCCCGACACCGCCCGCGCCGGCATGGATCAGCACCCGCTGCCCGGCCTGCAGCCGGCCGTGGTCGAACAGCCCCTGCCAGGCCGTGAGGCCGGCCAGCGGCACCGCCGCGGCGACGATCCGGTCGATCGCGCCCGGAACGCGGGCGAGCGTGTCCGCGCGCGCGACCGTGTACTGCGCAAGGCTGCCGTGCTGGATGTCGAGCAGGCCGTGCACCAGCGTGCCGGCAGGCAGCGCCGCGTCGTCCGAGTGCACCACCGTGCCGCTGAAATCGCGGCCCAGCACGAAGGGCAGCTTGTCGTCCTTGACCAGCGGGTACTTGCCGCTGCGGATCTTGTAGTCGACCGGGTTGAGGCTCGCCGCCTCGACCTTGACCAGCACCTCGCCCGGACGCGGCTCGGGCACGGGGATCTCGGCGAACTCGACCACTTCGGGCCCGCCGAACTTGCGGATCAGGACGGCGTGCATGGTGCGCGGCGGGGTGGGCATGGCGGACTTCCTGGCGGCGTTGGGACGCCGTCAGGCAGCAAGCGACACGCCCGCCGCGCCCGCGCGCGAGACGCCTCAGTGCGCGGGCGCGAACTCGGCGGCCGGTTCGCCCTTGGGCGCCATGGCGGCGGGCGACAGGTAGCGCCAGAAGAGCATGTGCACCACCAGCAGCAAGCCGCCGCCGATGGCCACCAGCACGGCGTGCAGGCCCCAGAACTGGCTGCTGGGCATCTTCTCCATCAAGCCTGCCAGCCAGCCCACGTACGTGTTGCCGATGGACAGGTGAAGGTAGTAGATGCCGATCACGAGGCCGACGATCTGCTTGGGCGCCACGCGCGAATACAGGGCCAGGCCCACGGGAAGGATGTTGGCGAAGCCGAGGTCGTTGGCGATCGTGTAGGCCAGCGTCCAGCCGAAGCCCACGCGCTGGTGTGTCGCATCGACGATGCCGCCGGCGATCATCATCAGGCCGGGGCCGCCTGCCGCGATCAGCGAGCCGATCGCCATCTTGATGAGTTCATCGGGTTCGCGCCGGCGCTGGCTCCACCAGCGCCAGAACGCGATCGACAACAGCATCGTCACGAGGCTGACGACGGCGTCGACCACCTGCAGCCAGGTCGTGGGAATCCGCCAGCCGAACATGACCAGGTCCATGTGCTTGTCCGACCACAGGGGGAAGCCGGTGCTGATCTGCTGGTTGCCGAGGATGGTCAGCATCAGGATCGGGATCATGCCCACGAGCAGCGCCACGCGGCCCCATTCGGCACCCGTCAACCGCGGCTGCTCGAGCTTTTCCGCGGCCGACTTGCGTTCGGGCTCCGGGGGCAGCCACTTGCGGCCGGCCAGGTAGGTGACGAGGCCAATCAGCATGCCCACGCCAGCGGCGTCGAAACCCCAGTGCCAGGCCACCTTCTCGCCCAGCGACCCGCACACGAGCGGCGAGACGATGACGGCGATCTGCACAGCCAGCAGGAAGATCTGGAACGCGCTGGCATTTCGCTTGTCGCCGGGCCGGTAGAGCGCGCCGACCTGCGCCGCGATGTTGCCCTTGAACAGGCCAACGCCCACCAGCAGGCAGGCAATGGCGATCAGGAAACCGGCCTCGAACGCCATCAGGAAGTGGCCCAGCGCCATCAGGCTGGCGCCCAGGACCACGGCCTTGGTGCGCCCCAGCCAACGGTCGGCGATCACGCCGCCGAAGATCGGCATCAGGTAGACGATGCCGCCGTAGAGGCCGACGACCAGCGATCCGAACTGGAACGGCGTCATCGGCCCGGTGACGAATTCGACGGCGCGGCGGCCCACGTCGATGCCCATCACCTGCGTGATGTGCTCGGGCAGGAACAGGTACTTGGTGAGGTACAAGCCCAGCAGGCCCTGCATGCCGTAGTACGAGAAGCGTTCCCAGAATTCGCAGAACGCGAGCCAGCCAAGGCCGGCCGGATGGCCCAGGAACGCGGTGTCATCGCGCGAATAGGGTTGATCGGGAGGGGTAGCGGTCGAGGACACGATGCGGCGACTTCTGAAAAAGGATGAGGGACTGTCGTCGAGCCGGCGGACCGCCGCAAGGCGGAAAGCCCGGAGCCGGCGACGGACGGGGGAATCGGCGCCGCGGATGGCGACGCCGCGGGCGTCAGCGGCGGGTCAGCGCCTGACCAGGCGGATCTCGAACACCTTGGGCCAGAACTTGCCGGTGACCCACAGCCGCTTCGTGGCCGGGTCCCAGGCGATGCCGTTGAGCACGTCGGTGTGCTGCGGGATGAAGTCCTTCATCGGCAGCAGGCCCTTGCAGTCGATCCAGCCGACCACGTTGCCCGTCTGCGGATCGATGCGCGCGATGCGGTCGGTCTGCCAGATGTTGGCGTAGATCTCGCCGTCCACCCACTCGAGCTCGTTCAACTGGTCCACCGGCTTGCCTTGCGCGGTGACGTGGATGCGGTGCGTCTCGATGAGCGTCTGCGGATTGAGGAAGCGGATGTCGGCCGTGCCGTCGCTCATCACCAGCGCGGTGTCGTCGTGCGTGAGGCCCCAGCCTTCGCCGGGATAGCCGAACTGGCCGCGCGTCTCGAAGCTGTCGAGATCGAGCACGTAGCCGGTCTGCGACTTCCACGTGAGGCCGATCAGGTGGTCCTTCCAGGGCGCGATGCCCTCGCCGAACATCTCGGGCGGCAGCGTCGCGCGCTGCACCACCTGGCCGGTCTCGGGCTTGACCTTGCGCACCGACGAGTGGCCGTCGAGCCCGGTGCTCTCGTAGAAATAGCCGTTGAGGAAGAACAGGCCCTCGGTGAAGGCGTTGATGTCGTGCGGCGTGGCGCGCACGACCTGGACGCCGTAGACGGGAATCGCCTTCGTGGATGCGCCCGCGGGGGCGCTTGCGGGCGCGGCATGCGTGACGGGCGCGAGCAGCGCGGCCGCCAGCGCGAGCGCGCTCGCGCTCGGGGAAAAAGCCTTCATTCGATCAGATCCAGAACGTTCATTCATTGCACGGCCGGCACCGGGTAGCTCACGGCAAGCACCTCGATCGTCTCCACGCCCACCGGCGTCACCAGCTGCAGCGTATCGCCTTCGCGCGACTTCAGCAGCGTACGCGCGATCGGCGACACCCAGCTGACCTCACCCTGTAGCGAATCGACCTCGTCGATGCCCTTGATCGTGACGGTGCGCTCGTCGCCGGCGTCGTTCGCGTAGGTGACGGTCGCGCCGAAGAAGACCTGGTCGCTGCCGTGGTGCGCCGACGGGTCGGCGACGACGGCGATGTCCAGGCGCTTGATCAGGAAGCGGATGCGGCGGTCGATCTCGCGCAGGCGCTTCTTGCCATAGATGTAGTCGCCGTTCTCGCTGCGGTCGCCGTTGGACGCGGCCCAGTGCACGATCTCGACGATCTTGGGCCGCTCGTCGTCGATCAGGCCCAGCAGTTCGGCGCGCAGGCGATCGTGGCCGGCCGGCGTGATGTAGTTCTTCCCGCCCGCGGGCAGCGCGGGCAGCGACGGGCCGTCGTCGTCCTCGTCGCCTTCGGGTTCCTTGGTGAACGCCTTGTTCATGCCGTGTTCTTCTCCGCATACGACGCGAGCGTCTGCTGCAGTTGATCCCGGACCTGCTCGGCGAGTTCCGGCGGCGACACCACGCGCACGTTGGGCCCGTGACGCAAGACGTCCATCACCAGCTCGGTGTGGTCCGAGTACGGGATGCGCATGCGCAGCGAGCCGTCGGCCTGCGGCTTGGCCTGCTGCTGCGGGTGCCACTCTTCCTGCGCCACCCACTGCGCCGCCTCGGCGCTGAAATGCAGCGTCGCCCACCGCAGCCGCGCCCCGCCGAAGATGCCGTAGCCCTGGTCGAGCGCTTGTTCCACCTCGGACATCGGCAGTTCGCGTGCCGGCTCGTCGAGCACCTTGGCCGAGCGCACCGCGTCGAGGGCGAAGCGGCGCAGGCCCTCGCTCGCGTGGCACCACGCGTCGAGGTACCAGGTGTTGCGGTAGTGCAGCAGGCGCTGCGGCGACAGCACGCGCTCGGATTCGCTGCGCTTGCTGCGCGTGTAGTAGCTGATCAGCAGGCGCCGGCGGCTCAGCACGGCGCTGACGGCCTCCTCGAACCAGCGGCTCGTGACCGCGCGCTTGGCGGGGTTGACGATGCGCACGCGCCGCATCAGGGACTGCGCCTCCTCGCTGCTGGCGCCCAGCATGCCGTGCAGCTTGTCCAGCAGCGGCTGCAGGTGGCGCCCGAGCACGCCGCCGTCGTCGAGGCCGGCGATGAGCTGGTGCATCGTCAAGAGCGCGTGAAGTTCCTTTTCCGAGAACCACACGCCGGGCAACTCGTGCGTCTTCGCGCCCGGGCGCGTGGCCGGCCCGCCGTTGGCGGCCGCGGCGGCGCCGTCGGCGAAGCGGTACACGTTCTCGTCGCGGGCGTAGACGATGGGCGCGTCCATGCGGTCCCGCAGGTACTGGAGGTCGCGCTTGAGCGTCGCGGGCGAGACCTCGAGCTCGGAAAGCAGCTGTTCGAAGCTGACGCCCGCCTGCCGCTTGATGAGCAATTCGATCCGGTAGAAACGTTCTGTCCTGTCCATGGGCCTGCATTTTGCCGTACCAGGCTCATCGTATGAGCTTGTGGATCGCCAAACTGCCTTCACTGTCAGATCAAACCGAGGACGACACCATGAACCAGGCCACCTTCAACTTCGCTCCCAAGGGCAAGCGCGCCGACATCGCCGCGGCACGCGGCGCGGCGGCCAAGGCCCCGGTTCGCGTGCAGGCCCCGGCCAACGACATGGATCCCGGCGACGCGATCGGCTTCAAATACGCCCGCTTCGGGCTAGTGCCCCCGGCGCCCTGCCTGTGGCCGGGCCATCCGATCCGCGAAGGCTGGGAGCGCGGCCGCCGCCTGATGACGCGCCGCACGCGCCCGGCCACGCTGGCCGTCACGCGCTGGCTGGCGCTGCGCCTGGCCGCCTGGCAGCGCGGCGAGGCCTTCGACGACCACCAGATCACGCCGCAGGTGCTGCGCTCGCTGGAGGTGGCCACGCACTGCCCGATCACCGGACGCGCGCTGCAGGACGACGCCTGCGTGGTGCCCATCGCCCTGCCGCGCGGCTGGAGCGCCGGCAACCTGGTGCTGCTGAGCCCGGCGATCGCGGAGCGCTGGGTCACCATCGACTGGGAGATGGCCAAGGCCGCCCTGGTGCGCGCCGAAGGCGAGCCCGAGGGACTGGTCGACGGCCTGCCGCTGCGCCACTGGCGCCGCATCGTGGCGCTGAAGTCGCTCGCCACGCCGCTGGCCCACGAGGAGGCCGCCCGCATCCCGCTGCACGTGCTGCCGCCCAACCGCATCCGCCTCGTCAATCCGGTCCAGGAGCTCCAGGCCGTGCTGACCCTGCAACTGGCCGTGCCGGGTTGGGGCCAGCGTGCGCGCGGCATCGCCGACTCGCTGCCGCTGGCGCTGCGCAACGAGTTCAACCTGTTCTTCAACTCGCTGCTGGCGCAGGCGCTGCGCCAGGGTCACGGCTCGGCCAAGGCCGAGATGCGCGACGCGCTGGCCACGGCCTGGGGCGACGACGTGGTGATGCGCCGCTGGCTGCGCTTCGCGGCGCGGGTGGACGCCCCGCTCGCCGAGACGCTGGTGGAGCGCCTGACCCGCGAGCCGATGCCCGGGCTCTACGTGGTGCGCCACGGCGAGGTCGAGGCGAAGCAGGCGATCGCGGCTTAGGCGCCGCGCGTCTCGCGCGTGCGTGCCAGCTCGAAGTCCTCGAGCTGCTCCTTCGCGTCGCCGACGCCGTCCCTGGCGGCCTGCGTCATCAGGCGCATGGCCTCGTTGAGGTCGCGCTGCAGGCCGCGGCCGTCGGCCGTCATCACACCCAGGTGGTAGAAGGCCGCCGGGATCTTCATGTCCGCCGCCTGCCGGTACAGCGCGACGGCCTTCTCCGCATCCTGGGGCACGCCGCGTCCGCGCTCGTACTTGCCGGCCAGCATGATCATCGCCTCGCCGTGGCCGCGCTGGACGGCGCGCTCCAGCCACCAGGCCGCGCGTTCGTCGTCCAGCGGCACGCCGTCGCCGGTGCTGCAATGCATCGCCATCTCGTATTGCGCCTGGCCGTAGTCGCCCTCGGCCGCCTGCGCGAGCAGCGCCACGCACCGCGCCATGTCGTGCCGGACGCCCTTGCCGATGCGGTGCATCCAGGCCAGGCGGTAGGTGCCGTGCGCATTGCCGGCCGCGGACGCGCGGGTGAGCACGCTCACGGCCTGGGCGACGTCGGCCGGCGTGCGCAGGCCGGTCTCGAGTTCCTGGCCCAGCCGCGCGAGCGCCGGCGCGTGGCCCTTCGCGGCGGCCGCGCGCAGCAGGCTCATGCCCTTGGCCGTATCGGCCTGGACGGTGTCGCCCTCCAGGTGGATCACCGCCAGCGCGAGTTCGGCCGCGGCGTTGCCGGCGTCCGCGGCGGCCTGCCACAGTTGCCGGGCGCTGGCCGGGTTCCTGGGCACCACCCCGCCCTGCCACATCAGGCCGGCGAGGGCGTGGCACGCATGCGCGGGGCTGGTCAACGCGTTCGGGTCGGGCCGCCCGCGCGCCGGCTGCTTGATGCGCGCCTCGAGCCAGGCGATGCAGGCGGACAGGTGGTCGGCGGGACTGCGCGAGACCAGCACCATGCCCTCGAGCACCTGCGTGGAAGAGGCCCGCCGGCGCACGCCGCGCGCGTCCTTGAAGACGCAGGCCAGGTGGCCGTCGCCGCCCGGTGCCAGCTGCACGACGCGGCCCGGATGGAGGCCGCCGTCGCTCAGCACGGCGTCGCCGACGCGCACCTGCTCGCCGGTGGCGTACGACGGCGGCACGTTGACGGCGGCGGGCAGCAGCGAGGGGACGTCGCGCCGCCCTTCGTAGAAGTCGGACCAGGACTTGCCCGCCGGCCAGCGCACGCCCTGCAGGCCGCGCCTGACGGCCACGTACAGGCGCAGGAAGCTCTCCTCCGGGATGTTGAACTCCCACACCGACGGGTCGAGGATCGCGAACGGCGCGTCGCCGGCGGCGCGGCGGAAGCGGAACGCCATGCGCAGCCGCAACGGCGAGGCGCCCCAGGTCTGCACCGTGACCGAGATCGCGTCGACCAGCGTGCCCGACGCGTTGATGCGCGTGACGTAGGCGAAGGTCTTCCACGCCGCCCCCTCCCGGTTGTCCGCCAGGGCCGCGTCGCCGCGTGCCACCGCGTCCTCGCCCTCGTAGGCCAGGGTGAGCGCCTGCGGACGCTGGCCGCGCGGGTGCTGCCACGCGATCTCCGGCAGCGCCGGCCGGCCCTCGGCCACGGCAGACATCAGCGTCGCGGCCGTCGTGCCCAGCAGGCGCGCCGCGTTCCACCATGCCATCGGCAGGTCGTATTCGAGCTCGGACGCGACGCTGTACAGGTAGTCGGACGCCGTCTCGACCTGACCCAGGCCGAGGCCGAACAGCCGATCGTGGATCCAGACGAGCGGCAGGAACAGCAGGCCCTGGTCCGGTGCCAGCGCCACCAGGCGCGTGAACGGCGTCTCCGAGATGTTGGCCCAGTCGGCCACCGCCTGGCGGGCCGAGCGGGTGTCGTGCCACTCGATCTCGACGCCGGTGCGCCGCGACAGTACCGCCATCAGGTAGAAGGCCAGCAGCGACAGGAAGTTGCGGCTCGCCGGATCCGCGATGAACTCGTCGTGCACCGGCCTGGCGCGTTCGCGGATCGCCTTGAGCAGCAGGTCGACGCGCTCCAGGCTCTCTTCCGAGTAGTCGAGATGGGCCTGCTGCAGGGCCTTGCCGAACTTCCAGCCGCCGTCCGCCTCGCCACCGCGGGCGTAGGTCTCGAGGAAAAGTCGTGCGACGTCGTTCAAGCGGCCTCCCAGCCGACGCGGTTTTTAGTCTCTCTGCGGGGAACCGGATGAATGTAGCGGGAGAAGCCTGCGACTGCACGCGACCGGCCGTGCAAAAGTGCCGCGTTGCGCGACGGTTCCCCCGCCTCGACGGGGGGCCCCCCGAGGGGGAGGCGGCCGTGCAGCCCACGGCAAAAGGGCCGCTCGCGGCGGCCCTTGCATTGCGGAAGACCCGGCGATCAGTCGATCCGCGCCATGGCGTGGAACGGCAGGCGCGGGCCGCGCGGCCAGTTGCCGGTCGAGTCGCCGTAGCCCAGGTTGATCAGGAAGTTCGATTTCCACTTGCCCTCGGGGAAGAACGCCGCGTCGACGGCCGCGTTGTCGAAGCCGCTCATCGGACCGGCGTCGATGCCCAGCGCGCGGGCGGCCAGGATCAGGTAGGCGCCCTGCAGGCTGCTGTTGCGCAGGGCCGTCGTCTCGATGAAGCCCGTGTTGCCGTGGAACATGTCGCGCGCGCCCGGCATCGCGGGGAACTGCGTGGGCAGGTGCTCGTGGAACTCGGTGTCGTAGGCGATGATCGCCGTGACCGGCGCAGCCATCGTCTTGTCGACGTTGCCGCCCATCAGCGCGCCCTTGAGCTTTTCCTTGGCCTCGGCGCTGCGCACGAACACGATGCGGCCCGGCTGGGAGTTCATCGAGGTCGGGCCCCACTTCATCACGTCGACCAGCGCGTGCAGCGTCGCGTCGTCGATGGGGCGCGACTGGAATTTGTTGAACGTGCGGGCGTCGAAGAACAGTTGCTTCAGCGCGGCGTCATTGAGGGCTTCGGACATGGCGGAGATCCTGGAGTCGTTGGTGGGGCCGGGTGCGCCGCACGGCGTGCGGCGCGAACGAAGTCATCTTCCCCCGGCCCGGGCGCCGGGTCGTGCAGCGAAGTCGAAGGCCCCATTCAAATTCGGTCAACGGCCCGGCCCGGCGCGGGCTTTCGCCGGTGCGGCGAGAATCGCGCGCATGCGCCAATCCGTCCCGCTCGATCGCTGCACCCGTCTCCTCAATCACGGCCCCACCGTGCTGGTGAGCGCCGAACACGGCGGCCGGCGCAACGTCATGGCCGCCGCCTGGTCGATGCCGCTCGACTTCACGCCGCCCAAGGTGGCCGTGGTGCTGGACAAGCAGACCTTCACCCGCACGCTGATCGAGGCCAGCGGGCACTTCGTGCTGGCCGTGCCGCCGGTGGCGCTCGCGGCGCTGACCGACCACGTGGGCGGCGTCAGCGGGCGCGACGTCGAGAAGTTCAGCGAGGTGCTCGCCTCCGCCGAGCCCGGCCCCGCCACCGGCGCGCCGCTGGTGGACGGCTGCATCGCCTGGCTCGAATGCCGGCGCCTGCCCGAGCCGCACATCGAGAAGACCTACGACCTGTTCCTCGGCGAGGTCGTCGCCGCCTGGGCCGACGACCGCGTGTTTCGCGACGGCCGCTGGCACTTCGACGGCGTCGACGAGTCGCTGCGCTCGCTGCACCACATCGCCGGCGGCCATTTCTTCGCCATCGGCAACGAGGTGAAGTACGACCCGATCAGCGAAGGCTGACCGTCACCCGCTTCCAGGCCGGATCCTGGAACCTGTAGAAGGGCTTCAGGGAGGCCGGCGCGTCGGACGCCTTCTTCGTGGCGAGGGTCTGGCCATCGAGCAGTTCGTAGGTGCGCGCCAGCCTGTTGGCGTGCGCTGGATCCCGCACCTCGCGCGCCGCCAGCACCTCGCCGGTGCCCGGCACCCAGCCGGCGAACTCCACGTAGCCCACGCCGCCCGCCTCCGTGGACGGCGGCAGCACCTGCAGCGTCCAGCCCTCGGGCGTGGCGCGGAACATCCACAGCTCGCGCCAGGTGGCCAGCGGCTGCACGGCCAGCGTCAGCGCGGTGGATGCGGCATTGGTACGCGCCGACGCCGTCCAGACCGTGCCGAACGTGCAGCGGCGCGCCAGCGGGTGGTCGGCGCCATGCTTCGCGTCGACGAGCAGCACGCAGGTCTCCCCGGGCTGGCCCGGCTGCGTCGCGACGCGCAGGCCGGTGCCGCCCGGCGCGAACACCGGTTCGGCGGCCCAGCGCGACGCGCCCACGCGCATCGCGGCGTCCGTGTACGCGGACTGGTCGTCGTCGGCGAGCTCGCCCTTGTCGACGCCGGCCAGGGCCTCCAGCGCCTCGTTGCCCGCCGCCAGCACGTCGTCGGGGGTGACCGACGGCAGGCCGGTCGCCGCGGCGTCGCCGGGAAAGGCCTGGCGGCGGCTGTCCTCGAACGCGATCGCCGACCACACGCCGGCCTGGCGCAGGCGGATGCGGTTGCGCACGTAGGGCGGCAGGCCGGCGAGCGGCACGCGGGCCAGCAGGTCGGCGCGCGCCCGGTCGAGCTGCCAGCGTTCGAGCGGCGGCGTCAGGTCGGCGATGCACTCGTGGCGTGTCAGCGCCAGCGCCGCGCGCGCCGCCTGGGCGGGCGTGGGCGACAGCGCCAGCGCATGGCGCCAGGCCTCGCCGTCGTAGCAGAGCCGGACGTGGCCGTCGCGCTCCAGGCTGGCGATGTGCACGCCCAGGCTGGCCGCCACCTCGAGTTGCGCGGCGACGCCGGGCTCGCCTTCGCGCACCGGCACGTTGGCGGCGTTCGCCGCGGCGGTGTTGGCGCGCGCGGCCAGGCGGTCGGCCATCGTGCCCATCGCGTCGAAGCCCTCGGCGGTGATCGTGCCGGCCGGCGCGGCCTTGAGCCAGGCGGCGGCGAGCCCGAGGCCCAGCGACTCCGAGCCGGGGCGATCGCGCAGGAAGCGCACCAGCGCCAGCAGCTCGGGCGCTTCGTCGGGCGCCAGCGCGAGCGCGCGGACCGCGTTTGCGCGCACGTAGCCGCCGCGCTCGCGCGACACGTCGTACACCTGCAGGTAGTCCATGCGCTCGCCGCGCAGCTCCAGCAGTTCGCCCTGGCCCAGCAACGCGAGCGGCGTGCCCCCGCTCCTGGCGCCACTGCGCAGCGGGACGGCGTCCTGCATCACCAGCGCGTAGCGCGGCGCCGGCGGGAGGGTCGTGGACGCGACGGCGGCCGACTGCGCCGGCCTGGCCAGCGCCGGCGCGGCCGTGGCCACGCGGGCCGGCACCCGCCGGGTCACGCTGGCCGCAGGCGCCGCCGGAGCCGCCGCCGGCGCGGTCATGGCCGCTCGGGCCGTCGGCGGGAAGACGATGCAGGCCACCGCCGCCAGCATCGCCAGCACGCAGATCGCGAACGTGCGCCGGGGGTTGCCGCGATCGTGAGGAAAGCCGAAATCGTGGTGGCGGCGGGTCATGCGGTAGCCGATCTGGCCGCTGCCGCGGGAGGTACGGACTCTCATTGCGCGTTCTCCTGCGAGGCGTTGTCGTCGTCGGCGGAGGCCTTGGCCGAAGCCGTCGTGGTCTTGCCGCGGCTGCCCAGCAGCGTCGAGCCGATGAAGCCGCCGTCCGCCGGCGGGGGCGCGATGATCACCTGGATCTTGTCGGAGAGCTTGTCGGCCATCGTCTTCTGGATCAGCAGCGGGTGGCGCGTGATGAGCGCCCCTTCGCGCGCCATCTGCTCGCTCGTCGACTTGCCGACCTTCTCCAGGCGATAGACCTCGGCGTCGGCCAGCTTGTTGCGCGAGTCGGCCTCGCCGGAGGCCTCGATGCGGCGCGCCTCGGCCGTGCCCTCGGCCGTCTTGATGCGCGACGCCTTCTCGGCCTCGGCCTCGAACTGGCGCTGCTGGATCTGCTTCTGCTTGAACGGCAGCACGTGGGCCATGGCCTCTTCCTGCGCCTTGGCCGCGATGACCTGCTCCAGGCCGGCGGCCTCGGCGGCCTTCTCGCGCTTGACCTTCTCGGCCTCCGCCTCGAGGCCGGCCTGCTTGACCTCCTTCTCCTTGAGCTCCAGCGTGAAGCGCATCTTGTCGCTCGCGAGTTCCTCGGCCAGCAAGGCCTCCATGCCGCGCTTGTAGTCGGGCGGCAGGTCGACCTTGCCAATCTGCACGTCGCGCAGCACGATGCCGTTGGCGGCCAGCTTCGGGCGCAGCTCGCTCTCGATCACCTGCTGGATCTCGGCGCGCTTGCTCGAGAAGATCTCGCGCACCGTGTAGCGCGTGAACACGCGGTAGATCACGCCCTGCACCGCCGGCGCCACCACGTCGCCGGCGAGGTTGGCGGGCAGGTCGCGGGCGATGGCGCCGATGCGGGCCGGGTCCAGCGCGTAGTGCGCCGTCACGTCCACGCCGATCGACAGCCCTTCCACCGACTGGAACGGCGCGGGGCCGCTGGCCGAGGCGCTCTGGTCGGCGCGCCAGACCTGCTCGCGCAGGTCGTACAGGCGCAGGTCCTGCAGGCCGGGGAACACGAACACGGTGCCGGCGCGCACGACGCTGCCGTCGCCGGTGAGTCGATTCAGGCGCACGCCAAGCTCGCCGTTGGGCACGTTGCGCAGCGGCATGTGCGTCCACAGGCCCCACGCGGCCGCCACGGCGGCGGCGCAGGCCGCCAGCGGCACGAGGCGGACGCGCGGCAGGCGGGCCACGAGCCGCTCGATCGGGCTCGGCTGGGGCAGGTCGTCGGGAATGTCGTCGGTGGTGCGGTCGTCGTTCACTTGGTTTTCTCCTCGGTGTGTGAACGCATTCTTTTCAGCGGGCGCAGAGCGTTCAACGACGTGCCGGGGGCAGTGCGCTCCGGCGTGCGGAGGAAACACTCACGCAGGGCGCGCCGGGCCCGCCGGATAATCGACCCCGGGGCGCTCGAGACGGCGCCCGGTCACCCGAAAGGCTTGCTCCGTGTCGAACACCACCCGCGTCGCGATCATCGAAGACGACCCGCCGACGAGCGACCAGCTCAAGGGCTGGATCCTGTCCGCGCGCCCCGGCCTGCAGGTCGACCAGTGGTTCACGCGCGACGAGGCCGAGAGCGCGATCGCGCGCGAGCGCTACGACCTGGTCGTGATGGACATCGAGCTGGGGCGCGAGCGCCACGCCGGCGTCGCGCTGATCAACGCGATCAACAAGCAGCACGGCACGCCGGTGCTGGTGGTCTCGGCGATGCCGGCCACGATCTACCGCAGCATCATGAAGGCGCTGGACGCCTGGGACTACCTCCAGAAGACCACCTTCGAGGAGGCCGATTTCATCGACACCGTGCTGGAGATGCTGCGCGCGTCCAAGGACCGGCCCGCCCGGCCCGGCAACGCCGCGCCGGCGGTCGACCAGGAGCTGAGCATCGATCCGCTGGGACAAGGCGCCGTGCTGTGGCGCGGCCACCGCGTCAACCTGCCGCTGACCGCCCAGCGCATCCTCGCGGCGCTGCACGCGCACCGCGGCGAGGTGGTGTCCTACGACGATCTCTTCCAGGTGGTCAAGACGGGCCGCAACCGCGACAACGTGCGCAAGCACATCAGCACGATCCGCGAGGCGTTCCGCGACATCGATCCGGCGTTCGAGGGCATCGAGAGCGTGCCGATGCGCGGCTTCAAGTGGCTGGCCAGGTAGTGTCGGCCTGCGCGCAGCCAACGGTGTCATCCTGCGCGAAGGCCATGATGTCATCCTGCGCGAAGCGAAGCGGAGTCGCAGGATCCACCCCCGGGAAGCGCGTCGGCCGGGGTGGATCCTGCGACTGCGCGCAGGATGACAAGTTCGACGCGCAGGCTGACAAGACATGAGCCTGCGCGAGCGACTCGCCGCCTGGCGCTGGCCCGGCATCGCCTTCTTCCGCCTGCGGCTGTTCTTCCGCGGCGTGTTCCTGCTGCTGGCGGTGGCCACGGTGGCGATCGCGTTGTCGGTGCTGCAGGACGAGAAGGAACTCAGCCACCGCAGCTACCGCGAAGGCTTCGCCAAGACGATGGGCCAGGTGGCGGCCCAGTTGCGCCATCCCGCGGGCCAGCTCGCGCTGCTCAATCCGCCGGCGCCGGCGGCCTCGGTGGCGGGCCCCGTCCATCCGCTCGTGCTGCCGTTCGCCGCGCTCGACTTCGACGACCACAACAAGGTGGAACAGGCGGTCGAGATGGCCGGGTGCACGCGCCAGTATCCCGGCGACGCGGCGCTGTGCGTGGCCCTCGGCAGCAACCCGTGGGCGGGCGGCTTCGTGTACGTGGTGGGGCATGCGCCGAGTCCGCCGCCGGTGGCGCATCCGACCGGCGAGCACGATCTCACGCTCTCGAGCCGGTTGCGCGTCGACGTCACGCTGCGCGGACGCCGCTACGCCTGGATCGCGCCGTTCGAGCCGGAACCGGCCACCGCCGTCAACGTGATCCGCGGCCGGCTCACCGGCTTCGCCGAGGACGCGGACGGCCGGCTGCTGCCACGGCCGGTGCGCGACTTCCGGGGCTGGCTGTGGCAGGGCGGCCCCTGCATGGACGGCGGCGCCGACCTCGACGCCTGCGCGCGCCGCGCCTTCTTCTCGGTGCGCCTGCCGGTGGAGATCCTGCACGAGGATGTCGTCACGTCGGCGCGCCCGGTGTGGCCGCCCGCCGACATGAATCGCATCGACGTCCGGGTGCAATGGTTGGCCCCGGGCGACGGCGCGCCGCTGTTCGACAGCGCCCGCCCCGGCGCGACGCCGCCGTTCTCGCTGTCCGATCTCGCCGCGCAGCTGCTGCCGGGCGAGACGCTGCAACTGCGCAAGCTCGACGGCCGCGCGGCCGAGCCGCTCGCCACGATCAAGGGCGCGGCGCCGGTCGTGGCGCCGGCGTCGAGCTGGATGCCGCAGGCCGTCAACGACCTCCTCGGCTACGCGGTGCGCGGCCTGCTGCGCCGGCTGCCCGTGGAGGACGAGGACCGGCCCATCGAGGCGACCGAGACCATCCGCACCGCGGCCGGCAGCTACGAGCTGCACGGCTTCGGCGACGAGCGCAGCGCCAACCGCAGCCTCGCGGTGGTGGCCACGCGCGTGTCGTGGTTCGTCGTCGCGATGCTGGCGGCGCTCGCGCTGGCCTGGGGCGCGATCGAGTGGACGATCATCCGCCGCATCACGATGCTCACCAAGCGCTCGCGCGCCGTCACGGCCGCGGTGGCCGAAGACGCCTCGCCGTCGGCCGCGGGTCGCTGGTCGACGCTGGACATCGCCGACCTGCGCGGCCCCGACGAGCTCGGCGTGCTGGCCAGCAACCTCGCCGAGCTGCTGCAGCGCGTCGACGAGAGCATGCAACGCGAGCGCCTGCGTGCCGAACGCGAGAAGGACCAGTGGATGGCCGTGGGCCACGAGATCATGTCGCCGCTGCAGTCGCTCATCGCGCTGCACGGCGCGCCCGACGACGCCAGCCGGCGCTACATCCTGCGCATGCAGCAGGCCATCCGCGTGCTGTACGGCAGCGCGTCGCCCAGCGAGGCCTTCCAGTCCACCACCCTGCAGCTCGCCACCCTGGAGCTCGATGCCTTCCTCGCCGAGGTGGCCGCCAACGCGCCGCACGCCGGCATCGCCGACGTGCGCTACGACGGTCCGGGCGAGGCCGTGGTGGTGCGCGCCGACGAGTACCCGCTGGAGGACGTCGTCACGCACGTGCTGCAGAACGCGCAACGCCACCGGCGCGCGGGCACGCCCATCACGCTGCGCCTGCGCGCGGACGAGGCGCGCGCGACGGTCGAACTGCACAACGAGGGCGACGCGATCCCGGCGGAGCTGATCGACAGGATCTTCGAGTACGGCGTGTCGGGGGCGGACGAGGGCGAGGCGTCGCCCGATGCCACCGCCCCCCAGCGCGGCCAGGGCTTGTTCGTGGTCAAGACGTACATGGCCAAGATGGGTGGAACGGTGGCGGCGGAGAACGTGGCGGGCGGCGTGCGCATCGTGCTGACGTTGCCGCGGGTGACGGGATAGCCTGAGGCTGGCGACCGCCGTGAGGGATGGCGGCGCGCCCGGTATCTGGTACCGGAGGGGTCTGGCACTTCCATCGTTCGCGCCACCGCGTCGACCTTCGAGACTCGGTTGCTCGCGAAGGATGGAAGAGCCTGACCTCGATCCCCAGCGAAACCGAGGTCAGGCACCGCCCCCTCCGCGACAAGCGCTCCGTCGGTTGCCTGCCTCGTGGCGCGGACGGGGCGGTGCCAGACCCCTTTGGCGCCGTCACTGCGCGCGACCCCTCCGATGCATCGCTGCGTGCACGCCGTTTGTTGCAACCTTGTCACGCGACACGCCGGCAACGCAGCGTCCGCACCGCGCCCGCGATGCGATCATCGCCGCATGCGAAGGAGCCCGACATGACCCGCCCCCGTTGCCTGCACGCCGTCGCCGCGTTGATCGCCGGCGCCGTCGCGTCGACCGCGATCGCGCAGTCCGATACCGCCCGGCCCGCGCCGCATCGCTTCGATCGGCTGCGCAACCTGATGGGCGGCGACCTCGAGGACGGCACCGACAACACGCGGTCCGCCAGGTCGGCGCCCGCCGGCACGCGCGTGATCCCCGACATCCCGTACGGCGCCGATCCGGCGCAGCGCTTCGACGTCTACGTCTCGACGAAGCCGCCGGCCAGCGTGGCGCCCGCGCCGGTCATCTTCTTCGTGCACGGCGGCGGCTGGGCGCGCGGCGACAAGACCAACCACCAGGTCGTCGAGCCCAAGATCGCGCACTGGGTCGACGCCGGCTACGTGGTGATCTCGACCAACTACCGGATGCTGCCGACGCCCATCGCGCAGCAGGCCGACGACGTCGCCGCGGCCGTCACGTTCGCGCAGACGCAGGCCGGACTGTGGGGCGGCGACCCGAAGCGCTTCGTCCTGATGGGCCACTCGGCCGGCGCGCACCTGGTCGCGCTGGTCGGCGCCGGCGCGCGCAGCGCCGCGCGTCCGCAGGCGTGGCGCGCCACCGTGATGCTGGACAGCGCGGCGCTGGACGTCCCGGCCGTCATGGGCAACCGGCACTTCGGCCTGTACGACCGCGCGTTCGGCAGCGATCCCCGGCAGTGGGCCGCGGTGTCGCCGATCGCCCAGTTGACGCGGGGCACGGCGCCGATGCTGGCGGTGTGCTCCTCGCGCCGAAAGGAGTCGTGTCCCGCCGCGGACCGATTCGCCGCCAAGGCCAACGGCCTCGGCGGCAAGGTGCGCGTGCTGCGCGAGGATCTCTCGCACATGGAGATCAACGCGACGCTCGGCGCCGCCTCGGACTACACGGCGAAGGTGGACGCGTTCCTGCAGTCCGTGCGCTGACTATGCCGCGCCGAGCGCCGCATCGACGCGGCGCAGGCCGGCGACGGTCTCCAGGCAGGCGCGCGCCACCTCGACACCCTTCTTGACGAAGTGCTCGCTGAAGAAGCGCTGGTGCTCCTCGTGTTCGTGGAAGTCGCGCGGCGTGAGCACCGCCGACAGCACGGGCACTTCGGTGTCGAGCTGCACGCGCATCAACGCGTCGATCACGGTCGCGCCGACGAACTCGTGGCGGTAGATGCCGCCGTTGACGACGAGGCCGCACGCGACGATGGCGTCGTAGCGCCCCGAGCGCGCGAGCTTGAGCGCCAGCAGCGGGATCTCGAAGGCGCCGGGCACCTCGAACTGGTCGACCTGGCCCGGCGGTGTCGGACTTCGGTGGAGCTCGGCGAGCAGGGACTGCTTGGCCCTGTCGACGATGTCCGAGTGCCAGGTGGCGCAGATCACCGCGATGCGGGCCGGATGGCGCGCGACGGTGGGCGTGAGATGGTGGGTGGTCATCTGATTCATGGTTCTCTCGAGTGAGTGGTTGCCAGAATCAGGGCGCGCGAAAACGCAGCCGCCGCACGCCCGCGAAGCGGACATGCAGCAGCTCACACTGTCGCGTTTCTCTTTCATCCGGACTGTGACCGTCGGCCCTGGAATCGCACCAGGTCTGCTGACCCCTCGCTCCTGGTGAAGCAAGGGCGCTCGCGGGCTCCCGCGACGAGTCGCGGCTACCGCCGGTGGGGAATTTCGCCCCGCCCTGAGAACGCTGCCGGCCTTGCGGGCCGGCATCGGCATTCTACGAACGCCGGCACGAACAACGTGTCGCGGGGGTTACTCAGTATTCCGACATGCGCCGCTGGCGCTCGGCCTCTTCCTCGCGCGTGTCCTCGATCTCGCGCATCACCGCGCGCAGGTCGACGGCGCCGCGCTTGTGCTCGTAGCGGCCGGTCAACGGCGTCTCCACCGTCAGCCCGCCGGCCACGTACAGCGACCAGATCTCCGCGCCGTACTCGGTCTTGCGCAGCTCCGGCGCGAAGCGCCCGAAGAACGCGGCCAGGTTGCCCACGTCGCGCATCAGCATGCGCTGCGCGTGGTTGTTGCCGGCGGCGTCCACGGCCTGCGGCAGGTCGATGATCACCGGGCCGTCCTCGGCCAGCAGGATGTTGAACTCGGACAGGTCGCCGTGCACGACGCCGGCGCAGAGCATGCGCACGGCCTCCTTGACCAGCGTCGCATGATGGCGGCGCGCATCCTCGGGCGTGAATTCGCAGTCGTTCAGGCGCGGCGCGGCGTCGCCGTCGGCGTTGGTCACCAGCTCCATCAACAACACGCCGTCGTGGAAGTTGACGGGCCGGGGCACGCGCACGCCGGCGCCCGCGAGGCGGTACAGCGCGTCGACCTCGGCGTTCTGCCAGGCCTCCTCCTGCTTCTCGCGGCCGAACTTCGTGCCCTTGGCCATCGCGCGCGCCTGGCGCGAGTTCTTGACCTTGCGGTTCTCGGTGTAGTCGACGGCCTGGCGAAAGCTCCGGTGCGTGGCCTCCTTGTAGACCTTCGCGCACAGCGTCTCCTCGCCGCAGCGCACGACAAACACCATCGCCTCCTTGCCGCTCATGAGCTGGCGCACGACGGTGTCGATCAGCCCTTCGTCGACGAGGGGCTGCAGTCTTTTCGGAGGTTTCATCCGCAGGGATTGTGCCCCCACGCTCACTAACGCTCGCTGCCCCCCGAGGGGGAGCTCCGCGAGCGGACTGGCGAAGCCAGATCCGCCGCTCCCTTGAATCTCGATCGCGATGCGTGAGCGGCAGCGCCGGGAGCGCTAAGCTGGCCGACGTTCGTCCAGCCAGGCCGCGAGGTCCTTCTTCAGTTTCGCCAGGTCCTCGTCGCGCGTGTACATCATGTGCCCCGCGTCGTAGTACTTGTGCGTGACGCGCTGGCGCACGTCGGCGGGGATGTCGAGCTGGGCCAGCGACCAGTCGCTGGCGGTGGACGGCGTGCCGAGGTCGTAGTGGCCGCTGGCCACGAGCACGCGCAGGTGCGGGTTGCGGCGCAGCGCGCGCGACAGGTCGGGGCTGGTGCAGCAGAACGAGTTGCCCTGGTTCTCGCCGCGGCTCCAGTTCCAGTGCTTGTTCGTGTCCATGGACAGCACCTCGTAGTGCCACGACGGATCGAAGCCGAGCGTGCCGATGAAGTAGCCCATGCCGGCCATCGTGTACGGGCCCACCAGCGACTCCATGCCCGGATCGAAGTCCCACTCGTGCGTGCGCGCGAGGGCCATCGGCCCGGCGACGCGCGCCTCGAGGCGGCCGACGATCTGGCCGCGATCGCTCAGCAGCTCGGTGAAGAAGGTGTTGTCCGAGATGCGCAGGTTGCGGTGCTCCACCAGCGTCGCCGACAGGCCCGTGAGCTCGGCGATGCGCTTGGCGGCCTTGGCGCGCTCGTCGTGGCTCGCGGCCGCGCCGCGATGCAGCACGCGCAGGTAGTCCGATTCGACGAACTCGGTCGCGAGCGCGCGCGCCGCCGCCGGCGACTTCGCTTGCGGACCCTTGAGACAGCCGTGATATTGCGCGACCCCGGCGTACGCGGGAAGGAACAGCGCGTAAGGCAGGTCGTTGCGCGCCTCGAACACGATGGATTGCAGGTCCATCGCGCACGAGATCAGGATCAGCCCGGCCAGCGCCACGCCCTGGTCCGCGAGCTTGTCGGCGATCGCCGCGCCCCGCGTGGTGCCGTAGCTCTCGCCCGCCACGTAGATCGGCGCCGTCCAGCGCTGGTGGCGCGACAGCCACTGGCGGATCACGTCGGTGAGGCAGGCCACGTCGCCATCGACCGACAGCAGCTTCTTGCGCGCGTCGTCGCCGGCGGTGATCGAGTAGCCGGTGTGCGGCGGGTCGACGAAGACGAGATCGAAGTGCTCGAACCAGCTGAGCGGGTTGTCCTCCACCTCGTAGGGCGGCGGCAGCATCGAGCCGTCGTTGGCGATGCGCAGGCGCTTCGGGCCGAGCGCGCCGAGCTGCAGCCAGATCGAGGCCGAGCCGGGGCCGCCGTTGAAGGCGAAGCAGACCGGCCGCGGCTTCGTGTCGCCGGACTTGCGCTCGAGCTGGTAGGCCGTGGTGAACACGGCCGCCTCGGGCTCGCCGCGCTGCTCGCCCTGGCTCAGGTTGACCACCGGGACGAAGGCGCCTTCGACCCGGTAGTCCAGCTTCTTGCCGCCGAGCTTGATGGAGCCCGTGCTGCGTTGCGGCGGCGTCGCCAGCGCGCGCTCGACGGCCTCGCGCTGGGTCTTCTTCGCCTTGTCGGCGGCGGGCTTGTCGGCGGCCGTGGAATCGGTCATGGGCTTCCCATCGTCGATAGTGATCGGCGCATTGTGGCGCGACCGGCCGCCGAACGCCCGCCCCCCGCTGAATCCGATCCGGGACGGGCCTCGTAGACCCCGAGACGGCCCTGCCAGGCCGTCAGTTGAGCGGACCTCGAGCTGAACGGCCTCGAGGTCTTGACCGGCCCCGGGACGCGAAGCCCGGGGCCGTCTTTTATTCGGCTTTTCGCCGATTTGCAGGATGGCCAAGCCCCGCGCGCATCGACGCGCTCGTCATCCTGCGCGAAGTCGCAGGATCCACGCCGGCAAATGACGCTGCCGCAGGGGTGGATTCCGCGACTGCGCGCGGAATGACATGACTGGATGCTCGGCTTCACGGCGACGCGGTGGCCTCCCCGCGGCCCGGCGACGAAGCTTTTATTTCGGGCCCTGGAACCCACCCGCCCGGAACGTCAGCACGAGCGTGTCGCGCCAACCCGGCTCGCCGGCCTTGAGCGGCTGGATCGGCGTCGTCTCGTGGATCACGCGGGCGTCGTCGAGCAGCACCGTCGTCCACGGCTCGGACAGCGTGAAGCGCAGGCCCGCGCTGGACTGGGCCTGGAACACCCGCGTCTCGCCGCCCTTGATGCCGCGCCGGCCGACGAGCGTCACGCTGACCAGGTCGACGCCGTCGCGGTGCGCCCCTTCCGGCGTCGGCCGGCCGATGCCGTTGGCGGTGTCGATGCGAAACGGATGGGCCTCGACGAACCAGCGCTGCGCGCCCTTGAGCGCCGAAGCGCGCGCCGCCAGCGCCACCAGCAGGCGGCGCCAGGTCGGGTCGTCGGCCAGGCCCGGCTCGATCTGCTCGAAGTGGCGTTCGATGCCGCCGTGCAGCGCGTTGTAGTCCACCGGCTGCCAGTGCGGGCGCGGCGGCGCGGCGGTCACCTCGGTGCCGTCGACGACGAACGCCCCATGGCGCCGCTGGCGGTACTTGCCGCCATCGAGCAGGTAGGCGTCGGGCGGCAGCCGGTCCCAGTAGGCCAGCCAGGCGTCGAGCGCGGCCACCGGCGCGCCCACCAGGTCCTCGACGCCCTGCGGTCCCACGACGGCGAAGCCGGCGCCGGCCAGCGCGGCGTCGACCTCGCCGGCGGGCGTCAGGGGAGGCGGGATCAGGGCGTTCGGATCGGACATGGGGTGCGGCTCGAAAAGAGGCTCAAGGGGTTCGTCAGGACGGCGGGAGTCGCCGCGGCCGGCGTGGGCCGCGCGCGGGCGCCATGGTCATATTCTCGCGCGTGCCGCAATCCCCCCCGCAGGGCCCGTTGCGTGGAGCGACAAGGGCCGATGCGCGCGCAGCCCGGCGGTAGACTCGACCGGTCTCGGCCATCCACTGCCATCCATGTCCGCTCCCGAGGGCTTCAACCGACCGAACGCCGCGCCCGCGGCATCCGGCGCGGACGACGCTGCTGGCGGTGGCGGCCTGCCCGCGGCGCTCCAGGCGTGGGCCGCCACGGCGCCGATCGCCCTCGCGGCCGTCGATGCCGCCGGCGTGTTGGCGTGGGCCAATCCCGCGTTCGAGACGCTCACCGGCTTCGGGGCCGCGCAGGCCCGCGGCACGCCCATCGAGTCGCTGCTGGCCGACGTGGCGAGCCCGCACTGGTTGCCGCCCGCCGGCGAGCCGGCGCGGCGCCGCCTGCAGCGCCAGGACGGCGTCCCGCTGCATTGCGACGTGCAGATCGACGCGGTCGGCGCCGATGTGCGCTTCCTGACGCTCGTTTCGCGCGACGCCGAGGCCGAGCTCGACGCCGAGATCCGCCGCCTCACCGCGTTGCTGGACTTCGTCCAGACGCACGCGCGCATCGGGCTGTGGGAGCGCAACGTGCGCACGCGCGAGGGGCGCTGGGATCCGCACATGTTCCGTTTCTTCGGCATCGATCCGCGCCGCGGCACGCCGTCGATCGCGCAGATCGCGCAATCGACCGTGCCGCAGGACCGGCTGTTCCAGGCGCTCAACGACTCGATGGCCCGGGCCGGCACCTACTCGCACCGCTATCGCCTGTTCACGCCCACGGGCGCGCTGCGCCGCGTGCAGGCCCACTGGGAGGTGTTCGCGGGCGCCGACGGCCAGCCCGACCACGTGGTGGGCCTCGTGATGGACGACACCGAGACCTTCGAGCTCGCCTCGTCGCTGGACGAGGCCGGCGCGCAGCTGCAGCTCGCCACCGAGCTGGCCGACGTCTCGATGTGGCGCCACGACCTCGTGACCCAACGCGTGTTCCTCAACGGCCGTGCGGCGGCGGTGATAGGCATGGAGGCCCGGCCGGAGGGCATCCCCATCGACGAGATGCGCCAGCGCATCCACCCCGACGACCTGATGGACGTGCTCGCCACCTACCAGCGCGCCCTCACGTCGTACCGGTCCGAGGACGTGCAGGCGCGCTACCGCGGCCTCGACGGGCAATGGCACCACATCTTCACGCGCCGCGTCACGCAGCGCGACGGCTTCGGCACGCCGATCGCGTTCAGCGGCGTGGCGCTGGACATCACCGAGCAGATGGAGCGCCTGCAGCGCGCCGACGAACTCGCGCGCCGGCTCGACGACGTGACCTCGACCTCGGGCATCGGCGTCTGGCGCGTGCTGCGCGACGACAATCGCGCCGAGTGGAACGCCCAGATGTACGCGATGACGGGCCTGGCGGTCGACCAGCCCGCGCCGGGCTTCATGGCCTGGGTCGAGCGCTTCGTGCATCCGGACGATCGCGAGCGCGTGCGCGACGTCGGGCAGGCCTGGATCAAGCAGCCCGACGCGCCGCTGGAGATCGTGCACCGCATCGTCAACGTCGATGGCCAGGTGCGCCACGTCGTCTCGCGGGCGCGCGCCGAGCCCAAGGGGAGCCCGTACCGGGCGACCGGCGTGGCGATCGACGTCACCGAGCGCGAGCTCGCGCTCGCCGCGTTGCGCGAGGCCACCGAGCGCAGCGCGCTGGCCACCCGAGCGGCCGGGATCGGCATCTGGGAATGGGACGCCGACACCGGCGTCTCGCGCTGGGACGACGAGATGTTCGTGCTGCGCGGCCTCGAGCCGCGCCCCACCTGCCCCACCTTCGAGGAGATGGCCCAGTGGGTGCATCCCGACGACATCCACTACGTCAACGACCAGATCCAGAGCGGTCGGGTGGAGGACCGGGCGGCGTACTACGAGTTCCGCATCATCCGCGCCGACGGCGTGCAGCGCTGGCTCGCCTCGCGCTCGCTGCCCGTGCGCGACGAGCGCGGCCGCACGCGCATGCGCCTGGGCGTGAACTGGGACATCACCGAGGCGCACGAGGCCGCCGCCGCCCGCCACGAACGCGAACTGGTGCTGCGCGAGAGCCAGGCCAAGTCGGAGCTGCTCGCGCGCATGAGCCACGAACTGCGCACGCCCATGAACGCCGTGCTGGGGTTCACGCAGCTGCTGCTGGCCGACGACGACGCGACCGACGGCAACGCCGCGGCCGCCGCGCAAGCCGAGAGCACGCGCCGGGCGCGCCTGGAGCACATCCACTCGGCCGGCGAGCACCTGCTGACGCTGATCAACAACGTGCTGGAGCTGTCGCGCCTGGACGGCCCGGCGCGCGACGTGGTGCTGCAGCCCGTGCGGGTCACCACCGTGGTCGAGCAGAGCCTGCCGCTGGTCGAGGGCCTCGCGCAGCAGCACGGCGTCGCGGTGCTCGCGCCCGCCAGCCCGCTGCACGCACGCGCCGACCCCACGCGGCTGAAGCAGGTGCTGGTGAACCTGCTCACCAACGCCATCAAGTACAACCGCCCCGGCGGAAACGTGCGGCTCGACGTGTCCCCCGAGGCCGGCCAGGTGCTGATCCGCGTGTCGGACGACGGCATCGGCATGACCTCCGAGCAGCAGGCCGACGCGTTCGAGCCGTTCAACCGCGCCGGCGCCGAGCGCGACGGCATCGAGGGCACGGGCATCGGCCTGACCATCGTCAAGGCGCTGGTCGAAGGCATGGGCGGGCGCATCACGGTCAACAGCGCGCGTGGCGTGGGCAGCATCTTCGAGGTGCGCCTGGACGCCGCGGCCGAGTCGGGACCGCTCGCCCTGCCCGCGCGGCGGCTGCTCTACATCGAGGACAACGCGGTCAACGTGCTGATCGTCAGCGAACTGGTGCGCCGGCGGCCCGGCATCGAGTTCGACAGCGCGCCCGACGGCGCCAGCGGCGTCGCCCGCGCCGCGCAGACGCTGCCGGGGCTGACGCTGGTGGACATGCAGCTGCCCGACATCGACGGCCTGGAGGTGCTGGCCCGGTTGCGCGCCAACCCGCAGACCGCCGGGCTGCGCGTGGTGGCGCTGTCGGCCAACGCGATCCCCGCCGACATCCAGCGCGCGCTGCAGGCCGGCTTCGACGACTACTGGACGAAGCCCCTGGACTTCAAGGTCTTCAACGCCGCGCTCGACCAGGTGTTCGGCCAGGCGCCGCGCCCGCCCGACGAGGGCCTGCCGTCTCCGCCGTCCACATGACGCCGTTGCGCTACCTCACGGTCGACGTCAGCGACAACGACGAGGGCGTCGTGACGATCGAGGCCCTCGCGGCCACGCCGCTCGCGCAGCACCCGTCCGTGCTGGCCGAGGTGCAGCAGGTGCTGGACTGGGCCTGGCAAGCGTTCCCGCACACGCACGGGCCCGCCGACGAGGGCGGCGAGTGGGATCACGACCTGCAGGTGGGCGTCGAGGGCGACGGCTGGCATGCCGTGACGCTGACGCTCACCGGCACGCCGGAGTTCGCGCGCGAATTCGGCGCGGCCTTCGGCGAGGGCGCCGCGTAGTTCCTGTCGAGCAAGCGGCGATGTCCACGGCGGCGGCCATGGCTTGGCCGCGAAGTCTCTCTTTCCCTCGTTCGACGCATTGCGACGAAGTGCGACTTTGGAGGGACGAGCTGCAGTGACATGCCGCGCCATCAAACCTAGACTCCTCGTCAGCGGCATTGCAGACGTGCGTGCCGCCCGAACCTGCTCGACGACCTAACCGGCGTACGAGTCGGACAAGATTCGCCTTCGCGGTCGGCCGGCCGCGCGGGCCACCCCTCAAGTTGGAGATAGACATGAACAAGTTCCACGGCAACAAGGCCCAGCGCGTCGCCGCCGCCATCGCCACCGCCGCCGTTCTCGCGGCCGGCCTGCTGACCACCACCGCCTCGATGGCCAGCAGCTTCGACAACAAGATGGCGTCCGTCATCGCCAAGGTGAAGGCCGACCCGAACTACAAGCCGATCCCGATGCAGGCCGCCGTCGATCGCGAGTGGTTCTTCAAGGAATCCGAGGCGCTCTACAAGAACAAGATCACCAAGGAGCAGTACCTCGCCGACGGCGAGAAGCAGTTCCCGGGTTACGGAGCCTCGTTCAGCGAGCTGGCGGACCTGCTGACCGGTTCCTGATTCCGAACACCAAGTCCCTCCCACGCGCGGGCGCGTCCCGTGCGCGTGACGACGCCCGATCGGTTGGTGACGGGCGTCGTTTATTTTTTTGGACTGTGCTTTGCGTGGGCCGAGGGGACGCTTTGCGCGTGCGCTTCGCACTTGTCATGGGCTGCGCTTCGCGGGTGTGAAGGCCTGCGCTTTGCAGGTGCGAAGGCCTGCGCTTCGCAGGTGCGAAGGCCTGCGCTTCGCAGGTGCGAAGGCCTGCGCTTTGCGTGTGCGAAGGCCTGCGCTTTGCGTGTGCGAAGGCCTGCGCTTTGCG
>FTJN01929882.1_pt1 | contig 32311 bp, 30 predicted proteins | sample 1658361 | NCBI WGS metagenome assembly FTJN01 (sample SAMEA3914819, study PRJEB12502) | metagenome | biome: forest; material: soil | place: Canada | collected 2010-06-26 | depth 0.3 m
GCGCCGAGGACAGGGCGCGCAGGCGGTCGATGTCGGCGCCGGCGAGGAAGTCCTTCTTGCCCGAGGCCAGGACCAGGCCCTTGATCGAGGCGTCGGTCTCCAGGCGGTCGACCAGCGCGGCCAGTCCCGCGGCCAGCTTGTCGTCGAGCACGTTCATCGAACGGCCCGGGGAATCCATCGTGGCGGTGGCGATGCCGTCGGCGTCGACCGTCAGCTTGAGGGCGTTCATTTGAGCCTCCAGTCCGTCGGGTACGCCGTCCAGCCTCCCGAGGAGGCGCGGGCCTTCTCGGGAGCGGCCCGTCGCGCGGCCCGCCATGGAGTGGCCTTCGCAGAATCAATCTTCATGTCAGATCCTCTCGATGATCGTCGCGATGCCCATGCCGCCGCCCACGCACAGCGTGGCGCAGCCGAGCGACAGGTCCCGCCGCTCGAGTTCGTCCAGCAAGGTGCCGAGGATGATGCAGCCCGTGGCGCCCAGGGGATGGCCCATCGCGATCGCGCCGCCGTTGACGTTGACGCGGTCCAGCGAGACGCCCAGGTCGCGCGCCGTCTTCATCGGCACGGCGGCGAAGGCCTCGTTGATCTCCCACAGGTCGACGTCGCCGGCCTGCAGGCCCGCCTTGGCCAGCGCCTTGCGGCAGGCCGGCGTCGGGCCGGTGAGCATGATGGTGGGCTCGGAGCCGATCACCGCCGCGCTGCGGATGCGTGCGCGGGCGCGCAGTCCCGCGCGCTGGCCCGCCTCGCGCGAGCCGATCAGCATCAGCGCCGCGCCGTCGACGATGCCGGACGCGTTGCCGGCGTGGTGCACGTGCGTGATCTTCTCGACGGTCGTGTACTTGCGCAGCGCGGTGGCGTCGAAGCCCATCGCGCCCATCGCGGCGAAGGACGGTTCCAGCCTGGCCATCGCCTCCAGCGTGGCGTTGGCGCGGATCGTCTCGTCCTCGGCCAGCATCGGCAGGCCGGCGATGTCGTGCACGGGCAGCACCGACTTCCTGAAGTGGCCGGCCGCGCGCGCCGCGGCGGCGCGCTGGTGCGACTGCAGCGCGTACGAATCGAGGTCGTGGCGCGAGAAGCCCTCCAACATCGCGATCAGGTCGGCGCTGATGCCTTGCGGGATGAACGCGATACCCTGGTTGATGCGCGGATCCATGAACCACGCGCCGCCGTCCGAGCCCATCGTCCAGCGGCTCATGGACTCGATGCCGCCCGCCACGACCAGGTCCTCGAAGCCGCTCGCCACCTTGGCCGCGGCCAGGTTGACCGCCTCCAGCCCCGAGGCGCAGAAGCGCGACAGCGTGACCCCGGCCACGGACTCGGCCCAGCCGGCGTCGAGCACCGCGGTGCGCGCGATGTCCGCGCCTTGCTCGCCGACCGGCGTGACGCAGCCCAGCACGACGTCGTCGACGAGCGCGGTATCGAGATCCAGGCGCTGCTGCAGGCCCTGCAGCAGGCCGCGCAACAGCCACACCGGCGTCGCCTGGTGCAGGCTGCCGTCCTTCTTGCCCTTGCCGCGTGGCGTGCGGACGTGGTCGAAAATGAATGCGTCGGTCATGAACAGTCTTTCAGGAAAGGGGATCACGCGTGGGATCGGCCGCCAGGCGGCGACACCTCTGCACGGTCATCCTGCGCGAAGTCGCGGGATCCACCTTTGCTGCCGCGCTTCTTCCGGGGTGGATCCTGCGACGGCGCTTCGCTCCGCGCAGGATGACGTTCTTTTTCACTTGCCGAGGCCGCGCCGCACCGTGGCATTGATGATGCGGAGTTCGGCGAGCGACGCGTCGATGTGCGCACGCTTCTGCTCGAGTTCGGCGATGGCCTTGCTCGTCTTGTCGTACACGTACTTCATCTGCACCGTGCGGCCTTCGCCGTGCGCGCCGTACAGGTCGAGGTAGTGCTTGATCTCGGCCAGCGACGAGCCGATCGCCTTCGCCCGCAGGATCAGCTGCAGCCGGGCGCGGTCGCGGCGCGTGTACACGCGCGTGCCGTTGACGCGGCGCGGGGCCAGCAGGCCCTTGTCCTCGTAGAAGCGGATCGCGCGCGGCGAGATCGCGAACTCCTTGCAGAGCTCGGTGATGCCGAACAACTCGCCGGCGTCGTCGCTGCGGTGGTCGGCCACCACCTCGTCGGCGGTCTGTGGGCGGAGGGCGCCGGTGCTGGAGTCTCTGGCGGACATCGCGGACTGCGGATCCACGCCGTTCAGACGATGCGCTGCAGTTTCAGCGCGACGCTCATGTCGCCCGAGACCTTGAACTTGCCCATCATGAAGCCGGTGGTGGGCTCCAGCTCGCCCGACAGCAGGTCGCCGAGCGTGGCCACGCCCAGCGCCACGGTGCAGTCGGCCACCAGCGAGGCGTCGTTGGACAGCGTGTTGGGCACCTTGGTGGCGTCGATCACGACGGCACCGTCGGCGCCGCAGTCGAACTTGAGCACGGCCCCCAGGCCGCAGTCCTCGCCGACCTTGGCGCGCAGTTGTTCGGTGGCGGTCTGGATGTCCATGGGAATGATGTCCGTCGAGAAGAAGGAGGGGCGGTGGGAGTCGTGCCGGCGCCCTCGGGGTGCGCGAAGGCGGGCCATGCCGCGGGCGCAGAGGTGGGCGAACGGGGCCATGCTATGCCCTGGACGTGACGCTGCCATCAGTGTAATTCCCGACGCGGGATAAGGTTGACGTTAACGTCACCCTGAAGCCTAATGCGGCACGTGCCACAGGGCGTGCCCTCCATCCCAGGAAAAGTTCGTGTCCACATGACGACAGCCTCTCCCGTTTCGACCGACGCCGCCATCCCTTCTTCGCGCTATCGCAGCGTGTTCGTCCCGGGGCTGTTCGCCGGGCAGCGGCTGTGGGTCACCGGCGGCGGCTCGGGCATCGGGCGCGCGGTCGCCCACGAACTGGCGGCGCTGGGCGCCGACGTGGTCATCAGCGGACGCAGCGTCGACAAGCTGGAGCGCGTCGCCGCCGAGATCCGCGAGGACGGTGGGCGCTGCACCTGGCGCGCCTTCGACATCCGCGACGACGAGGCCGTCAAGGCCCACGTGGCCGACGTCATCGCCACCGAGGGCGTCGTGCACGGCCTGGTCAACAACGCCGGCGGCCAGTTCCCGGCGCCGATGATGGCCATCAGCAAGCGCGGCTTCGAGGCGGTGGTGGCCAACAACCTCACCGGCGGCTTCCTGATGATGCGCGAGCTGTTCCTGCAAAGCTTCCAGGCGCACGGCGGCGCGATCGTCAACATGACGGCCGACTTCCGCAACGGCATGCCCGGCATGGCGCACTCGGGCGCGGCGCGCGCGGGCATGAGCAACCTCACGATGACGGCGTCGTTCGAATGGGCGTCGTCCGGTGTGCGCGTGAACGCCGTGGCCCCCGGCTGGATCGCCTCCAGCGGCATGGACACCTACGGCGGCGCGATGAAGACGCTGATCCCCAAGCTCAAGCGCCACGTGCCGCTGCGCCGGCTGGGCTTGGAGGCTGAAGTCAGCGCGGCCATCGTGTTCCTGCTGTCGCCGGCGGCGTCCTTCATCACCGGCGTCACGCTGCAGATCGACGGCGGCGCGTCGCTGGGCTCGCCCTTGTTTCCCTCGGTCGACCACGACCGGTCGGTGCCGTTCGACGGCTTCCATCGCGCGGTCACGCCCGACGTGCTGCAAGACAAGCCGGACGCCGACTGATGCCCGCCATCGTCTCGACGCTCGACCCGCGCTCCGCGAGCTTCGTCGCCAACGCCGCGCGCATGGCCGAGAAGCTGGCGGAGGTGCGCAAGCTGGAGCAGCAGGTCGTCGACGAGAGCGCCTCCAAGCGCGACAGGTTCGACCAGCGCGGCCAACTGCTGCCGCGCGAACGCGTCGCCCAGCTGCTCGATCGCGGCAGCGGCTTCCTGGAGCTGTCGCCGCTGGCCGGCCTGGGCATGCACGACGACGACGGCAGGAAGTCGGTGCAGGGCGGCGGCTCCATCGTCGGCATCGGACTGGTGGCCGGCAAGCGCGTCGTGATCTCGGCCAGCGACAGCGCGTTGAAAGGCGGCACCGTCTCGCCGATGGGGCTGCGCAAGGCCTTGCGCGCGCAGCAGGTCGCGCTCGAGAACAAGCTGCCGCTGGTCTACCTGGTGGAGTCGGGCGGCGCGAACCTGATGTACCAGAGCGAGATGTTCGTCGAAGGCGGGCGCAGCTTCGCCAACCAGGCGCGCCTGTCGGCCGCGGGCATTCCGCAGATCGCGGTCGTGCACGGCTCGTCGACGGCGGGCGGCGCCTACCTGCCGGGGCTGTCCGACTACGTCGTGCTGGTGCGCGGCCGCTCCAGCATCTACTTGGCCGGACCGCCCCTGGTGAAGGCGGCCATCGGCGAGGACGTCACCGACGACGAACTGGGCGGCGCGCAGACGCATGCCGAGGTCACGGGCCTGGGCGAATACCTCGGCGAGAACGACGCCCATGCGATCGCGATCGCGCGCGAACTCGTCGACAAGCTGCAATGGGATGCGGCCCCGCCGGCGAACGCCTGTGTCGTGCCGCTGTACGACGCCGAGGAGCTGATGGGCCTCGTGCCCGCCGACGAGCGCGAGCCCTACGACGTGCGCGAGGTCGTTGCCCGCCTGGTGGACGGCTCCGACTTTCTCGAGTTCAAGCCCGGCTTCGGCTCGGACACGCTGTGCGGCCACGCCCGCGTCGACGGCCAGCTCGTCGGCATCCTCGGCAACAACGGCCCGATCCAGCCCGCCGGCGCCAACAAGGCCGCGCAGTTCATCCAGCTGTGCGACCAGTCCGGCACGCCGCTGGTCTTCCTGCAGAACACCACCGGCTACATGGTGGGCTCGGTGGCCGAGCGCGGTGGCGCGATCAAGCACGGGGCCAAGATGATCCAGGCCGTGGCCAACGCCCGCGTGCCGAAATTCACCTTCGTGATCGGCGGCTCGTTCGGCGCCGGCAACTACGGCATGTGCGGCCGCGGCTTCGATCCGCGCTTCATCTTCAGCTGGCCCAACGCGCGCACGGCGGTGATGGGCGGCGCGCAGGCCGGCAAGGTGATGGAGATCGTCGGCGCCGCCAAGCTCGCGCGCGCCGGTACCCCCGTCAACGACGAGGCGCTCGCCGCGATGGGCCAGCAGTTGCGCGACCGGATCGACCGCGAATCGCACGTGCTGTTCGGCACCGCCCGCCTGTGGGACGACGGCGTCGTCGACCCGCGCGACACGCGCCGCGTGCTCGCGCTCGCGTTGGCGCTCGCGCGCGAGGCCGAGGCGCGGACCCTGCGTCCCAACGCGTTCGGCGTCGCCCGGTTTTGAAAGAATCTCCAGAGACAAGACCATGCAATTCACCACCGAACACAAGGCCCTGGCCGAGACCGTCACCCGCTTCGTCGAGAAGGAGCTGAACCCGTTCGTGCCGCAGTGGGAGGCCGCCGAGCAGTACCCGGCGCACGAGGTGATCAAGAAGCTGGGCAACCTGGGCCTGCTGGGCCTGAAGTACCCCGAGGAGTTCGGCGGTGCCGGCCTGGACTTCAGCTACTCGATGGTGATGGCCGAGGCGCTGGGCACCTGCGGCTGCGGCGGCGTGCCGATGTCCATCGGCGTGCACACCGACATGTGCACGCCCGCGCTGGCCCGCTTCGGCTCCGACGAGCTGCGCCACGAGTTCCTCGCGCCGTCCATCGCCGGCGACGTGCTGGGCTGCGTCGCCGTGAGCGAGCCCGGCGGCGGCTCCGACGTCGCCGCGCTGAAGACGACCGCGCGCAAGGACGGCGGCGACTACGTCATCGACGGCAGCAAGATGTGGATCACCAACGGCCTGCAGGCCGACTGGTGCTGCCTGCTGGCCAACACCAGCGACGGCCCGGCGCACAAGAACAAGAGCCTGATCATCGTGCCGATGGACCTGCCCGGGATCAGCAAGCAGAAGATCCACAAGATCGGCATGGACTCGTCCGACACCGCGCTGCTGTTCTTCGACGGCGTGCGCGTGCCGCAGCGCTACCTGATCGGCCAGGAGGGCATGGGCTTCGCGTTCCAGATGATGCAGTTCCAGGAGGAACGCATGTGGGGCGCGGCGTCGTCGCTGAAGAGCCTCGACCGCCTGATCGACCTCACCATCGACTACACCCGCCAGCGCAAGGCCTTCGGCAAGAGCATCCTCGACAACCAGGTGGTGCACTTCCGCCTCGCCGAGCTGCGCACCGAGGTCGCCGCGCTGCGCGCGCTCACCTACCAGTGCTGCGAGCTCTACATCTCGGGCAAGGACGTCAGCAAGCTCGCGTCGATGGCCAAGCTCAAGTGCGGCCGCCTGAGCCGCGAGGTGGCCGACAGCTGCCTGCAGTACTGGGGCGGCATGGGCTTCACGCGCGACAACCCGATCTCGCAGGCCTACCGCGACTCGCGCCTGATCTCCATCGGCGGCGGTGCCGACGAGGTGATGCTGGGCATCATCTGCAAGCTCGAGGGAACATTGCCGAAGGGCGGCCATTGATGGCTGCGCCGGCGTTCGAGACGCTGGTCGTGCAGGCGGACGGCGGCGTGCTGCACGTGACCTTGAACCGCCCGGCGGCGCGCAACGCGATGTCGCTGCGCATGGTCGACGAGCTGCGCGACGTGCTCGCGCGGGCCGAGTCCGCGGGCGACGTGCGCGCGATCGTGCTGCGCGGCGCGGGCGGGCACTTCTGCGCCGGCGCCGACCTGCAGGACATGGCGCAGGCCCGCCAGCGCGAACTCTCCGGCGACGGCGACGCGATCGCCGCCGTCAACGCCCGCTTCGGCGCGCTGTGCGGCGCGTTCGCGCGCACGGGCCTCGCGACGATCGCCGTCCTCGAAGGCACGGTCATGGGCGGCGGCCTCGGCCTGGCCTGCGTCGTCGACGTGGCGCTGGCCGGGCAGGGCGTGCAGCTTCGGCTGCCGGAGACCTCGCTGGGCGTCGTGCCGGCGCAGATCGCGGCCTTTCTCGTCGAGCGCGTCGGCGCGTCGCAGGCACGCCGCCTGGCCGTGACCGGCGGCAAGCTCGACGCCGCCCAGGCCTTGGCCATCGGCCTGGTGCACGAGGTGCATGCCGAAGGCGCCGCGCTGGACGCGGCACTCGCCGCCACGCTGGCGCAGACGCTGCGCTGCGCGCCGGGCGCGATCGCGGCCACCAAGGCCTTGATGGCGCGCGCGCTGCACGCGCCGGCGGCCGACCTCGTCGATGACGCCGCGCGCGTGTTCGCGCAGGCCGCGCGCGGGCCGGAGGGCATCGAAGGCATGGCGGCCTTCCTGCAGAAGCGCTCGCCGTCGTGGGCGCCGCAATGAACAAGATCCTGGTCGCCAACCGCGGGGAGATCGCCTGCCGCGTGATCCGCACGGCGCGTGCGCTGGGCTACCGGACCGTTGCCGTCTACAGCGAGCCCGACGCCGCCTCGCCGCACGTGGCGCTGGCCGACGAGGCCGTGGCGCTCGGCGGCCAGTCGGCGGCGGACTCGTACCTGCGCGTCGATGCCGTGCTGGCGGCCGCGAAGCGCGCCGGCGCCGACGCCGTCCACCCGGGCTACGGCTTCCTGTCCGAGCGCGCCGACTTCGCGCAGGCCTGCACCGATGCCGGCCTCGTGTTCATCGGCCCGCCGGCCGCGGCCATCACCGCGATGGGCGACAAGGCCGGCGCCAAGCGCCGCATGCTCGCGGCGGGCGTGCCGTGCGTGCCGGGCTATCTCGGCGACGACCAGTCCGACGCCGTGCTGGAGCAGCAGGCGGCGGCGCTCGGCTATCCGCTGCTGGTCAAGGCCGTGGCCGGCGGCGGTGGGCGCGGCATGCGCCTGGTGCACGCGCCGGGCGAACTGGCCGACGCGCTGGCGGGGGCGCGGCGCGAGGCCGCGTCGGCGTTCGGCGACGGCACGCTGATGCTGGAGCGGCTCGTCACCGAGGGCCGCCACATCGAGATCCAGGTGTTCGCCGACGCGCACGGCAACGTCGTGCACCTGGGCGAGCGCGACTGCAGCGCGCAGCGCCGCCGGCAGAAGGTGGTCGAGGAGTCGCCGTCGCCGTTCGTCGACGCCGCACTGCGCGAGACCATGGGCCGCGACGCGGTCAACGCCGCGCGCGCCGTGGGCTACGTCGGCGCCGGCACGGTGGAGTTCATCGTCGACGACCAGCGCCGCCACTGGTTCCTGGAGATGAACACGCGCCTGCAGGTGGAGCATCCCGTCACCGAGTGCGTGACGGGGCTGGACCTCGTCGAATGGCAGCTGCGCGTCGCCGCGGGCGAGGCGCTGCCGCTGCGCCAGGACGAGATCCGCTGGAGCGGCCACGCCGTCGAGGCCCGCCTGTACGCCGAAGACCCGTACGACAACTTCGCGCCGCAGACTGGCCGCGTGCTGCACTGGCGCCCGGCGCGCGCCACGCGCGCGGGACGCGCGGACGCGGGCACGCAGGGCGTGCCGGTCGCGACGCCGGCCTCGGTGCGCATCGACGACGGCATCGCCGAGGGCGGCGTCGTCTCGCCGTTCTACGACGCGATGGTGGCCAAGGTGATCGTCCACGGCCGCGACCGCGCGGACGCGCTGCGCCGCCTCGCCGCCGCGCTGGAGGACACGCCGCTGCTGGGCCTGCGCAACAACGGCCGCTACCTGCGCGACCTGATGCGGCATCCCGAGTTCGTTGCCGGGGCCGTCACCACACGGCGCCTCGACGACTGGGCCGCCGAGGGCGCGCCGATCAACGTCGCGCCCGTGCCGGACGACGAGGACTGGGCGGTCGCCGCCGCGTTGCGCGCGCGGGCCCCCGAAACCGCGCCGACCAGCGGCCCGCTGGAATTGAGCGTCGCCACGCGCCGCCTCGCGCTCGCGTGCGCCGGCGTCACGCGCACGCTGACGGTGGAGGCGGGGTCGCACGTGCGCGTCGGCGAGCGCGTGCTGCACGTCGTCCTGCATGCGTGCGACCCCGACGGTTGGCGCGCGGTCGACGTCGACGGCCTGCGCCGCCGGCGCCTGGTCGTCGACGACGGCGAACGCGTGCACGTGGCGCGCGACGCCGCGGTGCACGTCTTCGCCGAGCCCTCGCCGTTCCCGCAACCCGACGCGACCGCCGCGGCCCGGGTGGCGCGCGCGCCGGTTGCGGGCGTGGTCGCGCAGGTGGCGGTCGAGCCCGGCCAGCGCGTCGCCAAAGGACAGCCGCTGGTCTGCGTCGAGGCGATGAAGATGGAGATGTGGCTCAACGCCGCGGCCGACGGCGTCGTCGTGGCGGTGCGCGTCGCGCCGCGCGACACGGTGGCGTCCGGCGCGGTGCTGGTCGAGCTCGACCTCGACACGAAGGAAACGACATGAACGAGGCGATCCTCACCTGCGCGCTCACCGGCGTGCTCACCGATCCGGCGCAACATCCGGTGCCCGTCACCGCCGCGCAGATGGCCGCCGAGGCACGCGACGCGTTCAACGCCGGCGCGTCCATCATGCACGTGCACGTGCGGCGCCAGGACGAGGGCCAGGGCCACCTGCCGTCGTGGGATCCGGACGTCGCGGAGGACGTCTGCGGCGCGATCCGCGCCGCCTGCCCGGGCGTGATCATCAACCTCACCACCGGCGTCATCGGCAAGGACATCAGCGGCCCCGTCGCGTGCATCGAACGCGTCAAACCCGAGATCGCCGCCTGCAACGCGGGCAGCCTCAACTACCTCAAGCTGCGCTCCGACGGCCGCTGGGCCTGGCCGCCGATGGTGTTCGACAACCCGGTCGCCAAGGTGCAGCAATTCCTCGACGCGATGGAGGCCGTCGGCGCGCATCCGGAGTTCGAATGCTTCGACGTGGGCATCGTCCGCTCGGTGGGCATGTTCCTGAAGGCCGGCATGTTGAAGCCGACCATGGGCACCCCCGAATACAACCTCGTGATGGGCGTTGCCTCCGGCATGCCCTGCGACGCCGACCTGCTCGCGCTGCTCCCCCGCTGGATCGCGCCCGGCGCCGTCTGGCAGGCGACGTTGATCGGCCGCGAGGAGATCTGGCCGGTGCACCAGCGGACGGCTGAACTGGGCGGCATGCTGCGCACCGGGCTGGAGGACAGCTTCTACCTGCCGGATGGGGAGCGTGCGAAGGGCAACGGGCAGATGATCGAGGCGTTGGCCAGATGCGCGGAGCGGGTGGGGCGGGCGATCGCGACACCGGCGCAGGCGCGGGTGATGTTGGGACTGGCTGGCGGCTGAGGCGCGGTTTGGCAGAGGGGGCGTCTGTCAAGCCCCGCATGAATCCTGGGGATTCTGGCCTGTCGCCTCCAGTCCGCCGGTTTGTCCGCCGCCAGCATCGGATTGCTGGAAACGGGCGCGCGCCGACCGAGATCATGTGTTTGCAATGCCAGCAGGGCGTGCGAGGAACAGTAGCGGAGGCCATGGCCGCATCGTGGCAAGCGGCAGGCTCAGGGCGTGCGCCAGCTGAGCGCGCGGAGGCCAGCTATGCGGCGATGATGGCGCCGATCAACTGCAGCAGGAAGCCAGCACCGAGCGCGAGCGGCGCAGCTCGAGAAAGCCAGCGTTGCCTGCGTGCTTTCGCCTTACCCTCTTCGGTGGGGTTGCTCTTCCACGTGACTAACTGGCCGCCGTCATCGTCGAACATGGCCGTGCCGCGAGGCGGGAAGTACCACATTAGAGCGGCAGACCCCGTTGTCACAACGAGGCCGGCGATGTTGAACGCATCTGAGAGTCGCATGGGGTGCTGGCGAGGTTGGGGTGGCCGAATCCTAGCCTCACGCGGCGGACTGGTCGGCGGGCATGGCGCCAGGGCCGGCCGAACGCTGTAGGCATGCGGGTGCTGACGGAGCGCCTGTCCGCCCAACTTCGGCCCGCACCAGGTCCGACGTCGGTGATATCAGGCGTCCGGTCGTGTCCTCCACCGAAGTCGTGGCTTCGATTGCGCTCGCTGTCCTCAGTGCCGACAAGCGAGTTCGGGCATTGGGACGCAGGGTGCTGCGTCTTGCCTTGCCAAGAATATGGCGGCAGGTACTGACTTTTGCGCCACTTGATGCAAAAGCCAGTACCTTCGATTCATGGTCGAGCGGCCGTCCGACCGCCACTACGATGACGTCCTCTTTCACCAACGGAGGATCTCGCGTGCGCAACTCGTTCATCGGATCGTGGCTTCGTGTCATGCTCGCCGCCAGCGTGCTCCTGCTCGGAGGCTGCGCCACGAGCTACGTCGTGCCGGGCCCGCGCGCCGACCTGCAGGCGTTCGGTTCCAGCTCCATCCAGGAAAGCTTCGCCGAGAAGGCCACCGCGCCGTTCCCCGCCACGCTGGCCTTTGCCCGCGTGCAGTCGCCCGTCTACGCGAACTACGGCTTCCGGCAGCCGGCCAGCGCCAACCCGGCGAGCCGCTACAGCGTCATCACCACGCGGGAAGCCGAGGAGGACGTGCAGGTCGATCGACTGGGCCGGCTGCCGCAGGTCGCGGGCGTCACCTCGATCAACCGCATGCTGCTGCCGCCGGACCTGCAGAGCGACAAGGAACTGCGCGAGGCTGCCGCGCGCCTGCACGCCGACCTGCTGCTGGTCTACACCTTCGACACCGCGTTCTTCGACGTCGACCAGGCGCGCCCGCTCACCGTGGTCACGCTGGGCCTGTCGCCGACGCGCGTGACCTCGGTGTCGACGACCGTCTCGGCGCTGCTGATGGATACGCGAACCGGGTACATCTATTCCAGCTACGAGGCGACGAAGAAGGCCGACACGCGTTCGACGTCATGGAGCACGGGCGAGGCCGCCGACGTGACCCGGCGCGACAACGAGCGGGCGGCCTTCGGCCAGTTGCTCGACCAGGTCGAGAAGACCTGGCCGAAGCTGGTGGCGCAGTACGCGCGCAAGACTTGAAGGGCGCACGGCACCAAGCTGTCACACCGACGCGGCATGCTGGCGCGGTTGCGCATCCACCGAGTCGACCATGCTGAAGTTCCTGCTCCCCGTCGCCGTCGCCCTGGTTGCGCTTCCCGCTTGCGCCGCGCAGCCCGCATCCGGGCCGGCGCCCGTCGGCGCGCCGGAATGCAGCGCGATCAACCCGAGCGGCGGCGACATCCGCGTCGTCACCTGCCGCTTTGCCGCCGGCCGGCCGCATCGCTTCACGGCCCGCTTCGGCGGCGGCCATGACGACACCTCGGCGTCGCTCACCGCCAGCCTGGACGGCCAGCCCACCGAGTGCGACGCGGACAGCAAGATGCGCCTGTTCGGCGAGGACGGCGACGTCAGCCTGTACTGCCGCGTGACCGCCGGCGGCGCCGCGCAGGTCGCGCACGTGCTGGTCGTGACCGTGCTGTGGAGCCATGCGCAGTACCGCGACTTCGTGCTCGTTGCGGAGTGACCGGGCGCCGGAAGGCCGGGGACAACTGGTCTATCCTTGGCCTTTCTGCACTCTGGAGCGACTGACATGATCGCAATCGCAGGCGGCCTGCTGGCCGCGTTGGGTGTCCTGGCCGGCGCGCTGCTCGTCGGTGCGCCGCTGGGCCTGGTGGCCGCGGCGCCCGGGCTCTCGCTGTGGATCCTGTTTCCCGTGCTGACGCTGCTTGGCTGGTTCATGCTGGTCGTCAGCGACCTGGATCCGCTGCGCGGGATCGCGACCCGATCGGTCGCGATTCCGCTCTTCGTGCTCGCGCTGCTGGCCGTGCTGGGACTCGTGGCGGCGGGCGCCGGCCTGGTGGCCGTCAACGGCCTCACCGGCACGGCGCCGCTGTGGTACGTCGCCGTCGTCGGCGGCTTCCTGGGCGCGCTGGGCACCGCGGCCTACAGCCGCAAGGCGGGGCCGCCGCAAGCGTCCTGACGGCCGCGGGCCAGCGCTGCGGGCATTCCCTTACGTGGAATGCCGATGTGCCCGTTTCCGCCGTTGCAAGCGCCGTGGCGCGGCAGTAGTCTTCGCGGGCTTTCAAGAGCCAGTGGCCTCCGCCACGAATCCAAGGAGACTTGCCGATGACGACCTCGCTTCGCCTTCGGGCGCCCGTGCTGGCGCTCGCCTGTTTCATGCCGCTCGCGGCCAGCGCCTCCACGGCCTGCGACCGCCTGCTCCGGCATTTCGGATCTGCCCTCGCCGACGCGACCTGCGTCGACAGCGCCGACCTCACCACCACCAATCCCGACACCACGCCGGCCAACAATTCGGTCGCCGGTTTGCCGGCGTTCGCGTTCACGCCGCAGACCGATCGCGCGACGATCTCGCCGAGTCCCGCCAAGCGCGCGCCGATTACCAAGGTCGTGCCGGGCATCCAGCTGAACGGCCGCATCGCGTCCGATCCGACGGGCCAGGCGCGCTTCCTCCTGCGGCTGCCGCAGGACTGGAACGGTCGCTTGGTGGTGGCCGGCGCGTCGGGCACGCGCAGCGAGTTCAACGGCGACTTCTCCTGGAGCGACTACGTCGTGCAGAAGGGCTACGCCTACGCGTCGCAGAACAAGGGCGTGCTCAACCTGCAATTTTCGGCGGCGACCGATCCGCTCGCCTGCCGGCTCAATCCGGCGTCGCCGCTCTACGTCAACTTCTACGACAACGGGCCGAACCAGCAGTTCAGCCGCTGGGTCGAGTTCATGGTCAAGGCCGGCAAGCTTGCACGCGAGGGCGTGTCCTCGCACTACGGCCGGGCCCCGCGCTTCATCTACGCGGTGGGCACGTCCAACGGCGGCTACCAGGTGCGGCGCGCGATCGAGACGGCGCCCGAGCTGTTCGACGGCGGCGTCGATTGGGAGGGCACGTTCGTCGACGAGCACGCGCCCAACCTGTTGACCGACCTGCCACCGGCCGTGCTGAACTATCCCGACTACGCCGCCGGCGGCCTCAGCCCGACCAGCACGGCCGCGAAGAACATCGTCGCGGCCGGCTATCCGCCGGACATCGTCGCGAGCCCCACCTCCTCGCTGTGGACCAACTACTGGGCCTCGTTCTGGGAAGTCACGCAGTGCCAGTGGCAGAAGCGGCTCGACGCGTCGTACGACACGTATGGGACAAGCCCGGGCGGCGGCACCGGCACCTACAACTACGTCGCGCGCCTGTCGGCGTCCGACGTCGGCGCGCAGGTGAACTCGTTCGCCACCACCGGACGCATCCAGCGCCCGCTGGTCACGGTCGCCGGCACGATGGACGCGCTGCTGCCCATCGACCACCACGCGCGCGCCTACGCGCGCAAGGTGGCCGCCGTGCAGTCCGAAGGCTCGCGCCACGACGAGCGCCACGACGAACGCGACGCGCCGTACCGGCTCTACGAGGTGCAGAACGGCAACCACATCGAGACGTACCAGGACACCTTCCCGCAGCTCGCGCTGATCGAGCCGCATGCGCATGCGGCGTTCGACCTGCTGGTGGCCCACGTCGAGGCGCGTGCGCCGCTGCCGGCGAGCCAGTGCGTGCCCAAGGGCGGCACGATCGCGCAGGCCCCGACGCAGGCGGGCCACTGCGCGACGCTCTACGCGCCCTGACGGGGTGCGCGGTCCGGCGGCGTGTGCGTTACTTGCGCAGCCGCCGGATCCACTTGTCCAGCAGCTCGCGGCTGTCCGACGGCAGCGACACCCACATGCCGCCGCAGACCAGGTCGCGCCCCTGCACGACGACGTAGGTGGTCTTGATCGTGCCCGTCACCGGCGTGATCTTCGTCGCCTCGTTCAGGCCCGGCACGCCCATCGCGAAGTTGAGCACCGTGTTGGGCGGGATGTGGTGCTCCGTCAGCAGGCCGACGCCGCTCTCCGACAGATCCCGGACGCGCAACTCGACGACCCTGCCATTGGGCAACTGGACGCGCGCGGGCCAGGACACCTTGACGCGGTGCTCCTTGCGGCTGTCCACCGACGGCGCTCCGCCGAGCAATGGGTTGGTGGACTGGACGGGCGCGGAAGGCGCGGGGGCATCGAACAAGGCGTCGATGTCTTCGGGGGGTGTCGACATGAGGTAGGAATCAGGCAGCTTCTTCGGATTCGGCCGTCTCGGCGGCGGGATCGAGCGGCTCCGTGTGGAACTGCATTCTGGCAAGTTTCGCGTACAGGCCGGCGCGCTGCATCAATTCCTGATGGTTTCCCTCTTCGACGATGCGGCCTTGCTCCATCACGATGATGCGGTCGGCCTTCTGGACGGTGGCCAGGCGGTGCGCGATCACCAGCGTGGTGCGGTCGGCCATCGCCGCTTCCAGCGCCGCTTGAACCATCCGTTCGCTCTCGGCGTCGAGTGCGCTGGTGGCCTCGTCGAGCAGCAGCAGCGGCGGATTCTTGAGCATCGCGCGCGCGATCGCGATGCGCTGGCGCTGGCCGCCCGACAGCCGCACGCCGCGCTCGCCCAGGAAGGTCTTGTAGCCCTCGGGCAGGCGCAGGATGAACTCCTCGGCGAAGGCGGCGCGCGCGGCGGCCATCACCTCGTCATCCGTCGCCTCGGGGCGTCCGTAGCGGATGTTCTCCATCGCATCGGCCGAGAACACGGTGGAGTCCTGCGGCACGATGCCGATGCGCGTGCGCAGCTCGGCCAGCGACGTCGTGCGCACGTCGACGCCGTCCAGCAGCACCGCGCCGGCACCGGTGTCGTAGAAGCGCAGCAGCAGCTGGAAGACGGTGCTCTTGCCGGCGCCGCTGGGCCCCACGAGCGCCACGGTCTCGCCCGGCTTCACGTGCAGGGAGAAGTCGCTGAGCGCGGGATGCAGCGGTCGCGACGGGTAGTGGAACTGGACGTGGCGCAGCTCGATGGACGAGCCCGCGCGCGTGGGCGGCAAGGACTGCGGCGCGGCCGGATCCACCACCGGCGACACCGCGGCCAGCAGTTCCATCAGGCGCTCGCTGGCGCCGGCGGCGCGCAGCAGGTCGCCGTAGACCTCGGACAGCACGGCCACGCTGCTGACCAGAAGCATCACGTAGACCACCGTCTCGCCCAGGTGGCCTGCGGTGATCTTGCCCTGCAGCACCGCCTGGGTGCCCTGGTAGAGGCCCCAAAGCAGCGCGCCGAAGGTGGCGCTGATGATGAAGGCGACCAGCATCGAGCGCACCCGCGTGCGCTTCTTGGCGGTGTCGAACGCGTGCTCGGTGGACACCTCGAAGCGCGCCGCCTCGCGGCCCTCCTGCGTGTAGCTCTGCACGACCGGGATCGCGTTGAGCACCTCCGCGGCGATCGCGCTGGAGTCGGCCACCCTGTCCTGGCTCGCGCGGCTGAGCTTGCGCACGCGGCGGCCGAAGGCCATCGACGGCGCCACCACCAGCAGCAGGATGCCCAGCACCTGCGTCATCACGTACGGGTTGGTGACGATCAGCATCACCATCGCGCCGATGCCCATCACGCCGTTGCGCAGGCCCATCGACAGGCTGGAGCCGACCACCTGCTGCACCAGCGTGGTGTCGGTCGTCAGGCGCGACAGCACCTCGCCGGTGGCGTTGGACTCGAAGAACGCGGGGCTCTGGCGCACGACGTGGCGATAGACGGCGCTGCGCAGGTCGGCGGTCACGCGTTCGCCGAGCCAGGTCACCGAGTAGAAGCGCAGCGCCGAGAACACGCCCAGCGCCACGCCGACGCCGAACAGCATCAGGAAATGATCGCGCAGCGCGACCACGCGGGCGCCGTTGGCCTCGGCGGAGTTGGCGCCGGCGGCGAAGCCGAGTCCGCCGTCGATCAGCTTGCGCAAGGCCATCGGGAAGGCGAGCGTCGTCAGGGCGGCCAGGACCAGGAACAGGATCGCGGCGCCGATCTGGACTCGATAGGGGCGCAGGAACGGGATCAGGCCGGACAGGGAGCGCGGCGATGTCGCCTTGGCACGTTCGGAAACGGTTGTCATATCTCTTCAGTCTACGAGGTGACGATGACCAGCGGCTTTCCAGGGCGTGACAAAGGGTATACCCCCACGCAATAAAAGCCTATTCAATGATTGTCGATGCATTGACTGCCTAAGCAAGTATATTCGCATCCATGTCATCTTCCAACGATCCCCACCCGCGGGCCGATTTCTACTCTTCCGAGCGCTATACCCAGGAAGAGAGCGTCGGCTCCGTGATGAAGGGCGTCATGGGGTCCATCACCACGCAGGTCGACCGTCGCCTGGTCGACCACGACCTGACGCATGCCCAGTGGGTGCCGCTGTTCAAGCTCGCCCACGGCGAATGCAGCACCGTGGCCGAACTCGCCCGCACGCTGCAGAGCGACCCGGGTGCGATGACGCGCGCGCTGGACCGCCTCGAAGCCAAGGGCCTCGTCGCCCGCGTGCGCTCGAGCGAGGACCGGCGCGTGGTGAACCTGGAGCTGACCGAGGCCGGCCGCGAAGTGGCCGCCGTCGTTCCCGCCGTGCTGGCCGAGGTGCTCAACCTGCACCTGGCCGGCTTCTCGAAGGAAGAGTGGCGCGCGCTGCTGAGCATGCTCAAGCGCATGCGCGCCAACGGCGACGCCCTGCGCGCCGCCACTGCCAACAATTCAGCGACCTCAGACTGAAAGATCCCCATGTCCAGCGCCAATCGACAACAAGACTGCCCGCGCCGCGCCGGCGCGTCCTCCAAGACCGGCGAGCCGCAGGTCGAGCGCCGCGCCACGCAGCGCCGTCCGCATCGCGGCATCGAACTCGACATGCCGCGCGTGCTGTCCGCCAGCACCTTCGCGCTGGCCGTCGCGTCCGCCGCCGTGCTGATGCTGGCCGGCTGCGCCTCGATGGGCAACCAGAGCGCGCCCGTGGCCGCCCGTACCCCCGATTCCCTGGGCCTGGCGAGCACGCAGCAGACGACGGCCGTCGATGCCCAGTGGTGGCACCAGTTCGGCGACGCCCAGCTCGATGGTTTGGTGGCCAAGGCGCTGGCCGACTCGCCCAACCTGGGCGCGGCCGCCGCGCGCGTCGCGCGCGCGCAGGCCGTGGTCGATTCGGCGCGCGGCGCCGAATTGCCCCACGTCGACTTCGACGCCTCGGTCAAGCGCGAGCTGCTCTCTCGCAACGGCCTGTTCCCGCCGCCGTACGGCGGCAGCGTCTTCAACCAGTCCAACGCCACGTTCGGCCTGAAGTGGGACGCCGACCTGTTCGGACGCCAGAAGGCCGACATCGAGGCCGCCCTCGGCAGCGCCCGCGCGGCCAAGGCGGATGCCGACGTCGCCGCCCAGCAGATCGCCACGCAGGTCGTGCGCACCTATTTCTCGCTGGCCCGGCTCGAGAGCCAGCGCGCCGTGGCGCAACGCACGTACGACCAGCGCAAGCAGATGCTGTCGCTGATCACCCAGCGCGTGAACGCCGGCCTGGACACGGTCGTCGAACAGAAGCAGGGCGAAGGCGCGTTGCCCGACACGCTGGCGCAGATCGAGTCGCTCGACGAGCAGATCGACCTCACGCGCCACATGCTGGCCGCGCTCACCGCGCAGCCGATGCAGGCGCTGGCCACGCTCGCGCCGTCGCTGGACCAGCTGCACGTGTCGCCGCAACCGCCGGTGCTGGGCGCGGACCTGATCGCGCGCCGCCCCGACGTCGCCGCGGCCATCGCACGCGTCGAGGCCGCCGAGCAGCAGGTCAAGTCGCAGCGCACGCAGTTCTACCCGGACATCAACTTCACGGCCGGCATCGGCCTCGATTCGATCAGCCTGGATCACTTCCTCGAGCTCCCGAGCAAGACCTGGTCGTTCGGCCCGGCGCTGCACCTGCCCATCTTCGAAGGCGGGCAGCTGCGCGCCCAGTTGAAGGGCAAGGGCGCCGACCGCGACGCCGCGATCCAGGCCTACAACCAGCAGGTGATCGACGCCGTGCGCGAGGCGGCCGACGCCGCGACGTCCGCGGCTTCGATCGACCGGCAGCTGGCCTTGCAACGCCAGGCACTCGTGGCCTCGACCGACAGCTACGACTTCTCGCAGAAGCGCTACGGCCAGGGCCTGGGCAACGCGCTGATCGTGCTGAACGCCGAGACGCAGATGCTGGGCGAACGCCGCCTGGAGGTCGACCTCCGGTACCGCGCGCTCGACGTCCAGGCCCAGCTGATGAAGGCCCTCGGTGGCGGCTGGACGGCCGGCACCCCAGCGATGACACCGCCCGCCGCCGCGGCCTCGGCCCCGACGAGCACGGCCAAGAACGACAACCTCACGCCCGCATAAGAGCATCATGAACGCACCTGCTTCCAACACCGCCGCCCCCGAGACCACGCCGCCGGCGGGCAACCCCAAGCGTCGCACCGCCCTGACCGCGATCGCGGTCGCCGTGCTGGTGATCGGCGGCGGCTACGGCATCTACTACTGGATGACCGGCCGCCACTCCGAGTCCACCGACAATGCCTACGTGCAAGCCAACGTGGTGCAGATCACGGCGCAGGCCGGCGGCACCGTCACGGCGATCCAGGCCGACGACACGGACTTCGTCAAGGCCGGCCAGCTGCTGGTCAAGCTCGACCCGGCGGACTCGCGCGTCGCGCTCGACCAGGCCGAGGCCGCGCTGGCGCAGACGGTGCGCGAGACGCGCATCCTGTTCGCCAACAACTCCACGCTGCAAGCCCAGATCGACGCCCGCGCGGCCGACGCCACGCGCTCCGCCGCCGACCTCTCGAAGGCCCAGGACGACGTCAACCGCCGCGCCCCGCTGGTGGCGAGCGGCGCCGTCGGCAAGGAAGAGTACGACCACTCGAAGCAGCAACTGGACTCGGCCCGGAGCGCCTACACGGCCGCCAAGTCGGCGCTCGACGCGGCCCGCGAGCAACTGAGCTCCAACCAGTCGCAGACCGAAGGCACCAGCGTCGCCGACCACCCGAACGTGCAGCGCGCCGCCGCCAAGGTGCGCGAGGCCTGGCTCGCGGTGCAGCGCGCCGACGTGCCGGCGCCGGTCAGCGGCACGGTCGCACGCCGCAGCGTGCAGGTGGGTCAACGCGTGTCGGCCGGCGTGCCGCTGATGTCGGTCGTCACGCTCGACAACGCCTGGGTCGACGCCAACTTCAAGGAAGGCCAGCTCGAGCGCCTGCGCATCGGCCAGCCCGCCACGCTGGAGGCCGACGTCTACGGCAAGCACGTGACCTTCCACGGCAAGGTCGAGGGCCTGGGCGCCGGCACCGGCGCGGCGTTCTCGCTGCTGCCGGCGCAGAACGCCACCGGCAACTGGATCAAGGTCGTGCAACGCGTGCCGGTGCGCATCTCCCTTGATCCGAAGGAGATCGCGAAGAACCCGCTGCGCGTGGGCCTGTCGATGAACGTCACGGTCAACGTGGCCGACGAGAGCGGCACCTCGGTCGAGAGCACGCCGCGCACGGCGGCGCAGGGCGCCGTCGCCTCGACCACGGTGTTCGACTCGCTGCAGCATGACGCCGACGCCGAAGTGGCCCGCATCGTCGCGGCCAACGGCGGCGGCCGCATGAAGGTGCAGGCCAGCGCCGCGCCGGTCGGCGCGTCCGCGCCGACGGCGGCAGCGTCCGTCCCGGCCGACAAGGTGGCGTCCGCCGCCAAGCACCACCACCACAAGCAGTCATGAGCTCTCCCGCACCAGCGGCGCGCGCGCCCCTGAAGGGGAGCGCGCTCGTGATGGGCACGTTGTCGCTGTCGCTGGCGACTTTCATGAACGTGCTCGACTCGTCGATCGCCAACGTCTCGTTGCCGTCGATCTCGGGCGACCTGGGCGTCAGCATCTCGCAGGGCACCTGGGTCATCACGAGCTTCGGCGTCGCCAACGCGATCTCGGTGCCGCTCACGGGCTGGCTGACGCAGCGCTTCGGCGCGGTGCGGCTGTTCACGGCGAGCGTGATCCTGTTCGTGATCGCGTCGATCCTGTGCGGCCTCGCGCCGTCGATCGAGCTGCTGATCGCGTTCCGCGTGCTGCAGGGCTTCGTGGCGGGCCCGATGATCCCGCTGTCGCAGACGCTGCTGCTGTCGACCTATCCGCCGGCCAAGGCCGGCACGGCGCTGGCGCTGTGGGGGGTGACGACGCTCGTCGCGCCGGTGGCCGGCCCGCTGCTGGGCGGCTACATCACCGACAACTGGACCTGGCCCTGGATCTTCTACATCAACATCCCGGTGGGCATCTTCGCCGCCGGCGTGACGTGGAGCATCTACAAGAAGCGCGAGACGCCGGTCGTCAAGCGCCCGATCGACGGCATCGGGCTGGCGATGCTGGTGCTGTGGGTCGGCTGCCTGCAGGTGATGCTGGACAAGGGCAAGGAGCTCGACTGGTTCCACTCGAACACCATCGTCACGCTGGCCGTGATCGTGGTCGTCGCCCTGGCCGTGTTCATCGCGTGGGAGCTGACGGACGACCACCCGGTGGTCGACATCCGGCTGTTCGCCCGACGAAACTTCCTGTTCGGCGCCGGGACGCTGGCGATCGCCTACGGCCTGTTCTTCGGCAACGTGGTGCTGCTGCCGCTGTGGCTGCAGCAATACATGGGCTACACCGCGACGGACGCCGGCATGGCGCTGGCGCCGGTGGGCGTGCTCGCGATCCTGCTGACGCCGATCGTCGGACGCAACGTGGCGAAATGGGATCCGCGCTGGATGGCCACGGGCGCGTTCATCATGTTCGCGGTCGTGCTGTGGATGCGCTCGAACTTCACCTCGCAGACCGACTTCGTCACGATCCTGATCCCCACCCTGATCCAGGGCGGCGCGATGGCGTTCTTCTTCATCCCGCTGACGACGCTGACGCTGGCCGGCCTGCCGCCGGAACGCATCCCCGCCGCCGCCGGCCTGTCGAACTTCGTGCGGATCATGTTCGGCGCGATGGGCACCTCGATCGCGACGACGCTGTGGGACAACCGCGCGACGCTGCACCACACCCGCCTGGTCGAGCAGATGGGCCTCAATGGCAACGCGCTAGACAGCGCGACGACGGCCCTGAACCAGGCCGGCGTCACGGGCGCCGGCGCCTACGCCAGCATCAACCGGCTGATCGACGTTCAGGCCTTCACCTGGGCCGCCGACGACATCTTCATCGGCTCCGCGGTCACGTTCCTGTTCCTGATCTTCACGATCTGGTTCACGCGCCGTCCGCCGAAGATCGCGGGCGCACCGTCCATCGACGCCGGCGGCGCGCACTGAACGCCGACTGCCGAGACGACAAGGGCCGCGACATGCGGCCCTTTTCTTTGTTCGAGCGCAGGTGATGGAAGGGGTGCCTGACCTCGATCGTGAGCGAAATTCGAGGTCAGGCTCCGCCTCGAATCGCGATAGCGACCGGGCTCGCGGCGGCAGGCCAGCGCGATCCGAGGCGGTGCCAGACCCCTCTTCGGCACCGATGTCTCGCGCCGGCAGACGCCTGGCATCGGCCCGTTGCCGTCAGATCCAGACGTCGTTCCGGGCCCGGCGATCCGACTCCAGCGCGCCGGTGTTGACCACGCCGCGCGGCTCGATGAGCATCATCCGGACCTCGTGCTCGGCATACGGCTTGTGCTCGACCCCGCGCGGGACCACGAACATCTCACCGGCACGCACGGTGACCGTGCCGTCGCGCATGTCGATGCGCAATACGCCGTCGAGCACGATGAAGGTCTCGTCGGTGTCGGCGTGGTCGTGCCAGAGGAAATCGCCCAGGATCTTCACGATCTTGAACTGGTAGTCGTTCATCTCGGCAACCACGCGTGGCTGCCAGTGGTCGTGGATCAGCGCCAGCTTGGCGTCGAAATTGATGGGCTGATAGACGCGCTCGGGCGTCGGCGTGGCGTCGGACATGCGGCAGTCTCCGGTCAGGCCGGCGCGAGGGTCTCCGCCGGGCGATGGATGTCGAGTATCGCGCGACCTTCGACGGCCGCTTGCGTCAGGGTGTCCTGCAAGGCCGAACGCTCGAGCGGGACGGTGGCATCCAGCGCGCGGATGCACGTGGCGCAGCCGCGGCCCTGGCTCTTCGAGTGGTACATCGCCGCGTCCACCAGCGCGAAGGCGGTGTCGAAGTCGTGGCCGGGCGACGTGCCGACCAGCGGAAACACCGCGAAGCCGATGGACGCGGAGGTCTCGATGGACTGGCCTCCCGCGACGACCGGCGTCTCCACGAAGGCCTTCATCAGGCGCTGCGCCAGGAAGATGGCCTCGGAGACGGGCATCGCGTCCACCATCACGAGGAACTCCTCGCCGCCCCAGCGCACCACGAGGTCGCGCTCGCGCAGCACGGCCTCGAGCCGGCGCGCGATTTCCACGAGCACGGCGTCGCCGGCCGCATGGCCGTGGCGATCGTTGATGTCCTTGAAATGGTCGACGTCGATCAGGAACAGGGCGCCCTCGAACAGCTCGCTCGCGCGTTCGGCGACGCGCGCCTGCAGGTGCGCGCGGTTGGCCAGGCCCGTCAGCGGGTCGTGTTCCACCTGCAGGAGCAGCGCGTCGTTGTGCGTGGCGAGCTGGCGGTTGCGCACGATCTGGCGGCGTGCGACGAAGGCGATCACGAGCGCCAGCAGCACGCACGCCGCGGCGGCGCCGCTCCATTCGGCGGTGCGGCGGGCCTGCAGCTTGTCGTTCTCGTCCTGGATCAGCTTCTGGACGTCCTGCATGTCGCGCTCGTAGCGGCCGTCGCTCTTGGCCTGCAGCAACTGCTGCTCGCGCGTGTAGAGCGCCAGCGCGCCCACGCGGTCGCCCGCGCGCGCCAGCGCGGGCCCGAGGTCGCGCAGGACGCCGATGCGCGCGTTCGGGCCCGTCTCGGCGTCGTAGCGCGCCAGCACCTCGCGCAGCTTCGCCTTGGCCTGCTCGGTGCGGCCCAGCATCAGCAGGGCGATCGTCTGGTCGTGCAGGCGCTGGCGTTCGAGCCCCGGCTCGTTGTGCGTGGCCAGGAAACCCTGGACGCGGTCGAGCGCGGCGAGGGCGTCGGCCGGCCGGTCCAGGCTCAGTTCGGCGGCGCTCAGGCTCAGCACGTACTGCGCTTCGCGCCGCTGCAGCCCGGCGGCGTGCGAGACCGCGATGGCCTCGACGATCGCGTCGCGGCTGGCCGCGTACTGCTCGCGCATCGCCAGCACGTCGCTGCGGAACGACGTCACGTAGGCCCGCAGGGCCGGGTCGGCCTCGAGCGTCGCGAGCGACTGCGCCCGCGCGAGCAGCCGCTCGGCCAGCTCGGCGTCGTTGTCGCCCTGCGCGAGCGAGGCGAGGATGGCCGTGGCCTTGATCTCGAGGGGACGATTGCCCGCCTGCAGCGCCGCGTCGAGCGCCATGTGCAGGTAGATCGCGGCGGCGGCCGGATTGCGCTCGCCGTGCGCGCCGTAGCCGGCGAACATCAGCGCGTAGAACCAGTTGAAGCGGTCGCATTGCGCCACCAGCGCCGGATCCTTGGACTCGCAGTAGACCGAGTAGCCGGCGACCGCGGCGCGCGCCTCGACGTTGCCGTTCTCTTCCTGCATCCCCTCGAACTCGAGGTCGGCGTTGACCAGGTGGGCATCCGCCTCGGCGATGGGTCCCGCCGTCGCGGCCAGGTCGCGCAGCGCCTTGGCGGCGTCGGCCGTCTGCCTGGCCAGGTGGTTGTCGGCGGCCACCATGCCGAAGCCGACGAGCAGTGCCCGCGTGTTCTCGGGCGTGGCCGGGGTCGCGGCCTGCAAGGCCTTGAGGCCGGCGTCGGCGCCTTGCGGATCCTCGAATCCCTGGGTGATCAGGTGGTCGACCGCCACGGTCAGCTCGGAGGCGTGCGTGGCGACGGCCGCGAGCAGCAGGCTCGCGGCGAAGGTGGCGCGCGCAGCGGCGCGCCAGCGTGGGCGCGCCGAGGCGAGAAAGCGGGCCGGGCGAGTGCCGGCGAGGGGCGCGGAGCGGCGCCGGAATCGTTCCCTGGTCATCGATGTCGTCGTCACGGTTGTCGTCGAACCGAGGCGTGGCCGCCTCGACCAGCTTCCTTCGGCTCGCGGCGGCGACGGGTCGAGGGCCGCACCGGTGCTTTCGCACGATCGTGCCCGTTTCCTCGACGAATCCTGCGGCCCCGTCCATGCGATGCACGCCGGATCCGCCCGGGACGACCGGAGTGTCGCGAAGGCGACATCCGCGCCTCAGCCGTCGACCTGCAGCCCCGGCTCGCCGGCGCTCATGCGGCCGACGACGGCGGCGGCGTCGAATCCGCCGGTTCGAAAACACGCCAGCACCGCGTCCAGGGCCTCCGGGCTGCAGGCCACGAGCAGGCCGCCGGAGGTCTGGGGATCGGTGAGCAGGTCGCGCGCGACGGCGGGCAGCGCCGGAGCCAGTCGGACTTCGGCGCCGTACCCGGCCCAGTTGCGGCCCGACGCACCGGTGACGAAGCCGTCGCGGGCGAGCGCGTCGACGCCCTCGATCAACGGCACCGCCGCCCAGTCGATGTGCGCGCGAAGCTTCGCGCCACGCGCCATCTCCAGCACATGGCCGGCCAGGCCGAAGCCGGTGACGTCGGTGATCGCGTGCACGCCGTCCAGCTCTGCCAGGGCGGCGCCGGGCTTGTTCAGCCGGGTGGTGGTCGCGATCAGGCGGGCGTAGCCGGCGTCGTCGAGGCGCCCCTTCTTGAGCGCGGCCGACAGCACGCCCACGCCGAGCGGCTTGCCCAGCACCAGCACGTCGCCGGCGCGCGCGTCGGCGTTGCGGCGCACGCGGTCGGGGTGCACCAGGCCCATCACGACGAGGCCGTAGATCGGCTCGACCGAGTCGATCGTGTGCCCGCCCGCGATCGGGATGCCGGCGTCGGCGCACACGGCGTTGCCGCCGGCCAGCACGCGGCCGATGACCTCGACCGGCAATTGCGCGATCGGCATGGCGACGATGGCCAGCGCCATGATGGGCGTGCCGCCCATCGCGTAGACGTCGCTGATCGCGTTGGTGGCCGCGATGCGCCCGAAGTCGAACGGGTCGTCGACGATGGGCATGAAGAAATCGGTGGTGGCGATCAGCGCCTGCGAGTCGTTGAGCTTCCAGACCGCGGCGTCGTCGGCGGTCTCGATGCCCACCATCAACTGCGGCGGCAGGAACCCGGGGGCGCTGGCCTTGAGGATGTCGGACAGCACGCCCGGCGCGATCTTGCAGCCGCAGCCGCCGCCGTGCGAGAAGCTGGTGAGACGGAGCGGGGCGGGCGGTGGTGCGGTCATGGGGCAACTACGGAGGCGGCGTGAATGCCGACTGTAGCGACTCCGCGGGCAGAATGGGGTGACCGACCCCGGCCGCGCACCCGCCGGCTCTCTCCCTTCCAGGACCGCCATGAACTCCCTCCGTCAACGTCGAACCCTTCTCCGATCGCTCGCCGCGCTGCCGCTCGTGGCGACCGCGCTGATGGGGGCCGGCGTGGTGCATGCCCAGGCCAACGTCCTGCGGGTCTCCGCGATCCCCGACGAGGCGCCGTCCGAGCTGCAGCGCAAGTTCAAGCCGCTGGGCGAGTACCTGAAGGCGAAGACGGGCATGGACGTGCAGTTCACGCCGGTGACCGACTACGCCGCCGTCGTCGAGGGACTGGCGGCGAAGAAGATCGACCTGGCCTGGCTGGGCGGCTTCACCTTCGTGCAGGCCAAGCTGCGCACCGAAGGCCAGGCGCTGCCGATCGTGCAGCGCGCCGAGGACGAGAAGTTCACCAGCCGCTTCATCGTGCCGCTCGACAGCCCGATCAAGACCATCGCCGACCTGAAAGGCCACACCTTCGCGTTCGGCGCGCCGTCGTCGACCTCCGGCAGCCTGATGCCGCGCTACTACCTGCAGCAGCAGGGCATCGTTCCCGAGCGCGACTTCAAGACGGTGGCGTTCTCGGGCGCGCATGACGCGACCGTGGCCTTCGTCGCCTCCGGCCGCGCCGAGGCCGGCGTGCTCAACGCGTCGGTGATGGACAAGCTGGTCGAGTCGAAGAACCCGAACGCCGAGAAGGTGCGCGTGCTGGCCACGACGCCGCCGTTCTTCGACTACAACTGGACGGTGCGCCCCGGGCTCGATCCCGCCGTCACGAAGAAGCTGACCGACGCCTTCCTGGCGCTCGACGCGGGCAAGCCGGCCGACAAGGAGATCCTCGACCTGCAGCGCGCGTCGAAGTTCATCCCTACCAAGGCGTCGAACTACGACGGCATCGAGGCCGCCGGCAAGTCGGCCGGCCTCATCAAGTGAGCGTGCACGGCGGCGTTCGATGAGCCTGCGATTCGACCATGCCGGCCTCGTCCACCCGAACGGCCGCCTGGGACTCTCCGCGCTCGAGCTGAGCGTCGCCGGCGGAGAGCGCGTCGCGCTGATCGGCCCCTCGGGCGCCGGCAAGACGACCTTGCTGCGCGTCGCCGCGGCGGGGCTGCGGCCGACCACGGGCCGCGTGGCGCTGCTCGGCGACGATCCGTGGACGCTGCGTGCCGGCGCGCTGAAGGCGCTGCGCGGGCGCGTCGGCTTCGTGCACCAGGCGCCGCCGATCCCGCCGCGCCTGCGCGTGGTCACGGCGGTGCTGGCCGGCCGGCTCGGCCAGTGGGGCCTGGGCCGGGCGCTGCGATCGTTGCTGCTGCCGGATGACGTCCCGGGCGCGCGTGACGCGCTCGCGCGCGTGGGCCTGGCCGACCGCGTGTTCGATCGCTGCGATCAGTTGTCCGGCGGCCAGCTGCAGCGCGTGGCCGTGGCGCGCACGCTGTACCAGGCGCCGGCCCTGCTGCTGGCCGACGAGCCGGTGTCGGCGCTGGACGCGACGACGGCCGACGCGGTGTTGCGCGAGCTGGTCGACTACAGCACCGAGGCCGGCGCCACCTTCGTCGCGTCGCTGCACGCAGTCGATCTCGCGTTGCGCTGGTTCCCGCGCATCGTCGGGGTGCGCGACGGGGCCGTCGCGTTCGACCTGCCCGCCGCCGAGGTGACGCCCGAACGCCTGGCCGCGCTGTATGCGGGGGACGCCGGGCCTGTGCCCGAGCGGCCCGTCGAATCCCGGCACTGGGCGACGCTGCCATTCGAGTCGGCATGAACGCTGCCCGGCCGCCCGAAGGCGTTGGCATCGCAGCCGTCAGGCGGAGGGTCGCCTGATGAGCGCCGCCGCCTCGGCCATGCAACCGGTGCCGCGCGATCCGCTGGCCCGTCGGCGCCTGGGCTGGGCCGTCACGGCACTGGTGCTGCTGTGGCCCTTGCTGCGCCTGGCGGAGTTCCATCCGGCGACCTTGTTCGATCCGGCCAACGTGCAGGTGATGGGCAACTTCCTGCGCGGGTTCCTGCCGCCGTCGGTGGCGCCGGACTTCCTGCACGAACTGCTCGCGGCGACCTTGCAGACGCTGGCCATCGCGACCGCGGGCATGGCGCTGGCGTTCGCGATCGCGCTGCCGCTCGCGTTCTGCGCCACGCGCTCGCTGTCGGTCTCGGCGATGGGGCCGGCGGACGGCCGCTGGCGCGGGCGGCTGCTGCGCCAGGGCGTCCGCACGGTGATGGTGTTGCTGCGGTCGGTGCCGGAGATCGTCTGGGCGCTGATGTTCGTGCGCGCGCTGTCGCTCGGGCCCGCCGCCGGCGTGATGGCGCTGGCGATCACCTACGGCGGCATGCTGGCCAAGGTGTACTCGGAGATCCTCGAGTCCACGGACGCGCGTCCCGCGCACGCGTTGCTGCAGGCCGGCAGCGGCCGCGTGGCCGCGCTGTGCTTCGGGTTGCTGCCGCTCGCGGCCGAGGAGCTGGTGTCGTACACGGTCTATCGCTGGGAGTGCGCGATCCGCGCCGCCGTCGTGATGGGCTTCGTCGGGGCCGGCGGGCTGGGCCAGTTGATGGACCAGGCGATCAAGGGCTTCGTCGGCGGCGAGGTGAGCAGCATCTCGCTGGTCTTTCTCGCGCTGGTCATGCTGGCCGACGCGATCAGCCTCGTCCTGCGCAGGGTGCTGGCATGACGGCCCGGCCCGGGCATCGTATCGCCGGCCTGGCCTGCGTGGCCATGATCGTCGTGGGCGTCGTCGCGAGCTTCCAGTATCTCGCGGCAGACTTCGGCGGGCTGTTCGCCGCGGAGGGGCAGCACGCGATGGCGCGCTTCGTCCGTGAGTTCTTTCCGCCCGACCTGTCGCCGGCGTTCCTGCGGCAGGTCGGCTTCGCGTCGCTGCAGACGCTCGCGGTCTCGCTGCTGGGCACCGCGATCCCGATGGTCGTCGGCGGCGTGCTCGCGCTGCCGGCGGCGGGGCGCTTCGGCATGCCGGCCAAGTGGATCGCGCGCTCGCTGCTCAACGGGCTGCGCAGCGTGCCCGAGCTGGTCTGGGCCGCGTTGATGGTGCTCGCCGCCGGCCTCGGCCCGTTCGCCGGCACGCTGGCCCTGGCGCTGCACACCACCGGCGTGCTGGGCCGCCTGTTCGCCGAAAGCCTGGAGAACGCGTCGTCCGTTCCCGAGGCTGCGCTGCGCGATCTCGGCGCCGGGCCGGTGCAACGCTTCGCCTACGGTACGTTGCCCCTGATCGCCGCGCAGTGCCTGGGCTACACGCTGTACCGCTGGGAGATGAACATCCGCATGGCGACGATCCTGGGCTTCGTCGGCGGCGGCGGGCTGGGGCAGATGCTGTACTTCCACCTGTCGCTGTTCCAGCAGGAGCAGGCCGCGACGGTGCTGATCGCGATGACCCTGCTCGTGCTGGCCGACGACGCGTTGAGCGGCTGGGCGCGGCGCTCGCTCGGCGCGCAGGCGCATTGAACGCACAATGGACGCATGAGCTCCCAGAACGAAACTCCGCCGGGCGACACCGCCGCGCTGGCGCCGCTGCCGTTCGAGCAGTACGCGCTGGTCATCGATGCGCGCTCGCCGCACGAATACCTGGAGGACCACCTGCCCGGAGCGGTGAACCTGCCGGTGGTCGACGATGCGGAGTTCGCCGAGGTCGGCATCCAGTACAAGACCGACCAGCACGCCGCCTACCTGATCGGCGCGCAGCACTCGTTCCGCAACCTGGCCAGGCACACCGCCGACCTGATCTCGCGCTACAAGCCGGCGGACCGCTTCCTGGTCTACTGCTTTCGCGGCGGCAAGCGCAGCGCGCTGTGGGCCGCCAACCTGCGCCTGATCGGCTTCACGGTCGACGTGGTGCCGGGCGGCTGGAAGCGCTATCGCGCCTGGGTGCGCGAGGCGCTGGCCGCGCTGCCGCCGCGCTTCGACTACCGGGTGCTGTGCGGCCCCACCAACTGCGGCAAGACGCGCCTGCTGCACGAGCTGGCGCGCCAGGGCGAGCAGGTGCTCGACCTCGAGGGCCTGGCCAGCCACAAGGGCTCGCTGCTGGGCGACGTGCCGGGGCGGCCGCAGCCGACGCAGAAGTTCTTCGACACGCTGGTGCTCGACGTGCTGCGCCGTTTCGATCCGGCACGCCCGGTGTGGGTCGAGGCCGAGAGCAAGAAGGTCGGCAGGCTGCTGGTGCCCGAGGAGGTCACCGCGGCCATGCGGCGCGCGCCGACGGTCCACCTGAGCGTGCCCATGGCCGAACGCGTGCGGCTGTGCCGCGAGGACTACGCCCATTTCGCCGCCGACCCGCGCGCCATGGTCGCCAGGCTTCAGCCGCTCAAGCCGCTGGTCGGCGGCGCCGAGCTCGCGCACTGGCAGGCGCTGGCGGACGCGGGCTGCGTGGACGAGCTGTTCGAACGCCTGATGACGCAGCACTACGACCCCGCGTATTCGCGTTCCACGACGCGCGAGTTCGGGCCCGGCGACGGCGCGAACCGGCTCGCGCTCGACTCGCTGCAGCCCGACGCGCTGGCCGCGGCTGCCCGCACAATGGTCGCCCTGCACCCCCTGCGTTCCACCGGACACTGACCGCCCATGCTCACGCTGCTCAAACTCGGTTGCCTCGCGCTGTACGCCCTGGGCCTCGCGGCGCTCGCCGGCTGGCTGCAGGGGCCGGCGGCCCTCGCCTTCGAATGGCTGGCGGCCGCGTTCGTCGCGATCCACGTGCTCGAACTGCCGATCTTCTGGAAGATCCTGCGCACGTATCGCGGCCCGTTCGCCGCCAGCGTGCTGCAGGCGCTGCTGTTCGGCGCGCTGCATTCGTTGCCGCTGGCGCGCGCGGCGCGCGCCAGCCAGGCCTGAGCCCGCGATGGGCGTCCTCTCCGGCTTGCGCGTCGTCGAGATCGCCGGTCTCGGGCCGGCGCCGTTCTGCGGCATGTTGCTGGCCGACATGGGCGCCGACGTCGTGCTCGTCGAACGCGGCGGCGCCAAGGGCGGCGATCCGCTGGCGCTGGGCAGGAACGCGATCGTCAACCGCGGCAAGCGCTCCCTCGCGCTCGACCTGAAGGATCCCGCCGCCGTCGACGCCGTGCTCCGGCTCGTGGCCGACGCCGACGCATTGGTCGAAGGCATGCGGCCCGGCGTGATGGAACGGCTCGGGCTCGGCCCGGACGCCTGCCTCGCGCGCAACCCGCGCCTGGTCTACGGCCGCATGACAGGCTGGGGCCAGGACGGCCCGCTGGCGCAGGCGGCCGGCCACGACATCAACTACATCGCGCTGTCCGGCGCGCTGTGGTTCTCCGGCGCGCCCGGCACGCCGCCGACGGCGCCGCCGACGCTGGTGGGCGACCTGGGCGGCGGCGCGCTGTACCTGGCGATGGGGATGCTCGCGGCGCTGCTGTCGGCGCGCCAGACGGGTGTCGGCCAGGTGATCGACGCGGCCATCGTCGATGGCAGCGCCAACCTGATGAACCTGCTGCTGTCGGTCCACGCCGCGGGCCAGCAGCCGTTCGAACGCGGGCAGGGGCTGCTGGACGGCCCGCACTGGTACGGCACCTACGCCTGCGCCGACGGGCAGTTCGTGAGCGTCGGCGCGCTCGAGCCGCAGTTCAACGCGCTGCTGTTCGCCAGGTTGGGCGTGGCCGACGATCCCGACTTCCGCAATGCGTACGACGCGCGCCGCTGGCCGCGCCTGCGCGAGCGCCTCGCCGCGCTGTTCGCGACACACCCGCGCGCGCACTGGGTGGCGCTGCTGGAAGGCAGCGACGCCTGCTTCGCGCCCGTGCTCACGCCGCGCGACGCGCTCGCGCACCCGCACCTGGCCGCGCGCGGGGTCTACGCCGAACGCGACGGCGTGCTGCAGGCGGCGCCGGCGCCGCGCTTCTCGGCGACGCCGTCCGCCGTGCCCGGACCCGTGCCGGCCTGCGGCGAGCACGGCGCGGAGATCCTGCGCGCGGCCGGGCTCGACGACGCCGCCATCGCGCGGCTGCTGCCGCCGGCGTGATCGGGCGTGCCGCGGGCCGGGCGGGAATCCGCCTTGCCGATGGTGCCTCCCCATCCATTGGCACAATGAGACGATGCATCCGGCCCACCGACTCCCTGGCAGTTCTTCCGCTTCCGGCCTGCGCGCCCCGCGCTGGCGCCGTGCCTGCGCGCTGGCGCTGGCGGGCTGCGCGCTGGCCGGCGCGGCCGCGGCGTCCGACGCCGAGGACGAGGCGTTCTACCAACGCGCGTCCACCTGCGCCGCCGCGATGCAGGTCGACCAGTTCGCCCTGGTCGCGCGGGCACGCGCCGGCGAAACGGACCTGCGCCCCCAACTGGTCGAATTGACCAAGCTCGGCTTCGCCTACGTCGGCGAGGCCTACCTGAAGGGCCTGCGCGATCCGCGCGGCAGCGACATGCTCAAGGCCGCCACCGCGGAGCAGAAG
>FTJN01000046.1_pt2 | contig 32260 bp, 28 predicted proteins | sample 1658361 | NCBI WGS metagenome assembly FTJN01 (sample SAMEA3914819, study PRJEB12502) | metagenome | biome: forest; material: soil | place: Canada | collected 2010-06-26 | depth 0.3 m
TGGTCTGGATTTGGTCGCGCGCCGGGCTGGATTGCTGGGGCGAAGAATCGGGATGCTTTCCTCGCCGGTAAGAATGCGGCTGCAGATTCCGCAGCTAAGGCGCCTGCCGGTGCCAAGAAGGTTGCAGCCAAGGCTGCTAAGGCAGTCAAAGTTGCCAAGAAGGGTGTAGCACCGGCGGCGAAGAAGGCCGTTGCCGCCGGCAAGAAGACCGCCGCTGGCAAGAAGGTATCCGCCAAGAAATCGGCGCCAAAGAAGGTTGCGTCGAAACGTGCCGCGGCGGCGCCAATTGATCCGACCGCTACGCCGGCGCAATAACGAGCGCCGTTGCCAACCTGCGTTGATCATGTATCAGTGACGAACGCAGGCTTGGCGTATGTTGGCGCCGAATCGGTACTGCACGCGGCTCTTGAACCGCCGCCCCCGCTGAAGCGGCGGCAAAGGCTCGCCGCTGTGCTGAAGTTGAACGCCGCAGCACGCGGCGTTTGTTGCGGCCAGGCAAAGAGCTTCGGAACTCCGACGAGTCAGGCGCGTCAGCTATGCTTCTTCCAAGCGAGCTCGAAGCTTCGCGCGCCACTGAGGTAAGTTCAATCCGCAGACGGGAAGGCGGCGCCATCTACATGTGCAGGTGTGCATTCCTGGCAAGGCAGAGGAAGCGTCAGCAAGTCGACCACATCAGGAATTTAGCCATGTCATCGAATGAGAGCCAAGAGCGTCTCGTCGCAATCGCTAGAAACAACGAGCGCTTTATGTCCATGTTGCGAGCCGTGCGCCAACTCAAACTTGAGTCATGGTGCATCGGCGCGGGCGCGGTCCGCAATTTGGTTTGGGACTCGATACACGGGTATAAAGAACCCACGCATCTGGCGGACGTGGATGTTGCTTACTTCGATGACGAGGAGCTTGCTCCCGCAAGCGACGCGAACCTTCAGTCGGAGTTGTCTGCGTTAATGCCCGAAACGCCGTGGGAAGTCACGAACCAAGCTGCTGTGCATCACTGGTTCGAGAACCATTTCGGGCATCCCGTGTCGCCGCTTCGATCGCTAGAGGAGGCCGTAGCCTCATGGCCCGAGTATGCAACGGCCGTTGGCCTCAGCCTCAAATGGGATGACACCATGCAAGTGATTGCTCCTTACGGCCTTGATGACCTCTTCGGCTGCGTTGTCCGCCGCAATCCAACGCGTGTTAGCTTGGAAACCTACCGGAGCCGAATCGCCCAGAAGAACTATCCGTCACGCTGGCCGAAGGTCACAGTAGTCCATGCCTAAGCGCAAGGTCGGAAGAAGTGGCGGGCGCTGGGCAGCAGTTCCGCCGGTACACGCCGCCCACCCTTTCGCTCGCGACAGGCGGCGCAGATAGAACTTGCTTGGAAGCGCATAGGCGTCGATCGCAAATCAATCCGGAGGTCTCGAGTGGTCTATCAGACTTGCTCCCGCGCGGTGTCCACTAGCTAGTCGCTACCTCGAGGGCGAGCCGCAGATCGCGCCGATTCATCGCTCACCACGCGCAAGTCGAATGGCGCAAGTTTATCGACGGCCGGGCGGAGCGTGCCGGCGCGGCAAGCCTCCGAGAACGATGTTGCGGATGCAGCGGTGGTCGACAAGATCTATATAAAGACGGAATTCTGCAGAGCCCGAACATGCTTCCATACTAAGTTGACTAAGCTCTGCCCCTGCCAAGCTTTCCTCGCCCATCAGAAAATGACGAACCCCAACCCAGGAACCGGAAGAAGCAGAACTCCGCAGAGCGCCAGGCTTAGACTCATGACGCGAACGGCGAACGAGCCACCTTGAATCTCGCGCGCGTAGATGCAGCCGTCGTTCGTCCGCACTGCCACCAAGCGGCTACCCTTTTCTGCTCAAATCGCGTGCAGTTCCGCCGGCCCCTGCTCGGAAAGCACTCCTTGAAGTTATCCATCCAAGCCGTTGTCTCCGCCGGCCGCAAGGCAGCCTCGGGGAAAGTGTTGAATCTCTCGTAGCATCGCGGAATGGAAGATCAAAACGCGGCGCAGGGAACGTCATCGAGCAAGGGCTGCGGCGATGCGGCCGGTTCCACTCCCCAGGAGCGGATGCGAGTGACCATGCGATCTCGCCGGATCGCTGTCCCGGCCAGGCCGGCCAGGGTCAGGTGGGAGGATCTGCAGCCCCTCGCGATGACGGTGTTCGCGCGTGAGGCGGAAGGCGCCGGAGCGGAGGCCATCGTGGCCTTCTTGTTGCCGGAGAAGAAGCGAAGTCTCAAGACGCTGATCGACATCCTCAAGTCGTTCGGCGTGATTTTTGGCATCGTCGTCGTCGCGGAGTACTTCAACGGCAGGGTGCCCAGAGCGTTCAAGGGCATGATCACGCCGGGCGTGCCGTCCGACATTGCGTCGACGGTCGCTCAGGGTGCGGAGTGGTTCGCGGCGGCGTTGTTCGCGCTAGTTGTCCTGCAGACCCTCGGCTACATCTGGCGGCCTCTCGCACTCGTCCCGGCCAAATGGTTCATTCGGCTAAGCACTCGCGCATTCCCTGAAGTCCAGCCAAAGCGTTGGAAGCGCATGGCTGTCTCCGGGCTCGATGGCGCGGTGAACGCCTTCACGTTCGCACTGCTTGCCGGGGTACTTGCGCTTCTCGTCCACTTGGCCCATCTGGGAGAAGGTGCGGAGGATGATCTGCCCTCAGAAAAGGGCGTTCCTCTGGTTCTGAAACTGGATCTCAGCTCCTAGCGTACCCTCCGCGGTCGTCCGCGTGGTGGGCCGACCGGCGTAGTGGATGTGCGCTGCAGTTGGAGGACGGAGGTCGAAGATTTGTTGAGCCCAATGTCGGGTTCCGCCAATCGATCCCGTTCTAATGGATAGACGAGCAATAGATCGCACGGAAGTCGGGCCGGCAGTGATGCCGTGGCCGATTCCGTTGTCGACCTGCAGCCGGGTTCAACTTCGACCGAAGAAGAGAGACGCATGCAAGGAATCTTGGAGACCCGAGCTCGGGGTGCGGAGCAACTCAAGAATGCGGAGAACGTTCGGGCCGCAGTTCTGGGGCTGATGCGAATCACGCTGCAGCACGCCTGCGTTGTGTTGGGCGAGTGGATCGCCAACACGCTAAGAGCAGACCCATCCAAGCTTCAGAACTTCACCGGTGTCGACCTCAAGGACTTTGTCGCGCCCGCTGACGGTGATCTGGTCAGTTTACTGTCCGAGCTACTTGTGGCAGTCGAGAATATCGGCTGGAAGTCAGCTGGTCGCCATTACTGGGAGGCCGCGCCGCTGTCGGAGCCGCTCAAGCGCCTTGTCGGAAAGTCTAAGGCCAACGTCGAGACCGTCCTTCTGGCATTCGTGCGGGAGCGCAACGACGGTGTCGAAGGGCACGGCTTGCCTGGTGACTACGATCCCGAATCGGACGTGGCCGTCATCCGAAGCCTGATCACTCGAGCCGCGCCGTTCCTGCCCACCGTTGCTGAGGATGGCGAGACGCTCCTGATTCCGTCGCTCGGTGGCCGTGAAGGCACGCCCCTGAAGACGCTGAAGCTGTATGGCGGCGACCCTATCTGCTACCGCCGCCTGGTTGCGACGTCCGCCGGCAAGATCCGGGTTGAGGCGCAGATCTCGCGTGCGCTCCTCAAGCGCGAGGACGTCGTCTTCGAAGTCCCGAACTTGCTCTTGGAACTTCCGGCACGGTCGTCCCCCGAGTACTCCATCGCTGAGCCCAGCTGGGCGCCGGACTGGAGGCCGTTCGTTCTGATCCCTGATCGCCTGGCGACGATCCAGGAGTTCACAGGGCGCACGACTGAGCTGTCTGCGCTCGAGGAATGGGCGGACGACATGGACTCGCGACGATGCATGGTGCACGGCGACGGCGGCATGGGCAAGACCACGCTGGTCATCGAGTTCCTGCACCGGCTCCTGGAAGGTGAGACCGAGGTCAAGTGGCGGCCCGAGCTAATCACCTTCTACACGGCCAAGAAGACGCGGTGGGGCCTGCAGGGTCTGGAGCACATCTCGGCGCAGGATGTCGGCGTTGCCGACGTCGCAGTCGAGATCGCCCGCCTGCATTCCACGAAGCCGCTGGATCGCTCCTGGTACGACAAGACTCCGAAGGAGGTGGTGCAGAAGCTTGCCGGCCTGCAGTCCCAGATGCGGGTTAAGCGTGACGACCATCTGATCATCCTCGACAACACCGAGACGATGGCCAAGAACGACGCCGACATCAAGGCGCTTGGTGGCCAGATCAACGAGCTGAGCAAGCATGTCGGTCGAGTGATCCTGACCTCTCGGCGCCGTGAACAGATCGAAGCCTTCCCCATCCCCACGGAGAGCTGGACGCCTGACGAGGGCCTGGAGTTCCTGAAGAAGCGCGGGCGCACGCTCAAGTGCCAGTCGATCATGCAGGCCGGAGCCGCAACCCTCCGGGGCCATTCCAAGGCACTCAACAACAAGCCGATCGCGCTGGAAGTCTTCGCTCAGGCGGCGTCTGCGCCCGGCGAGAGCCTCGATCGCGCGTTCGAGCGTGTGCAACGGATGCAACGTCAGGACTTGGGGCAGTTCCTGTACGACGACGCCTGGAGCCGCCTGGCGCCGGAGATGCGCCACGTGATGCTTCTCATGAGCCGCATCGGCGACGTCATCGACCAGTACATCATTCAGCTGTGCTGCCGGGTCGCCAATGTAAACGTGGCTGCTGCGAGCGAGGCCATCGAGGAAAGCAAGGGGATCGGAACGGTGACGAAGATCCAGGGGATCCTGCAAGTCGCTTTCAACCCGGAATTCTCAAACTACTGTGCCGAGCGCACCGAACTCCTGGATGGCAAGACCGTTCCGACCGAGGATGACGTGAACTGGGTTCAGAAGCGATACCGGGAATTCGTCGCTGATGCGTCCACTCAGGTGCGCGATCGGAATACTCGCGCCTTCGTGGTTCCGTCGGCGCGCGCTGCCTGGAAGAGCTTTCAGGACGGAAACATCGACCAAGCCTTCGAGCACTACGCAGCCGCCTGCACAGAGGATCCCGACAATGGATATCTCTACGATAGGTTTGCCTACGCCCTGTTCAGCCAACGGAGGTACCCGGAGGCGCTCGAGAAGGCAAAACGTGCGACTGTGTTGCTCGCCGAAGAGCCTGAGGCCTGGTTCACCCGCGGCATGGTCGAGGCGCGGCTGGGGCGCGCGCCCGATGCGCTCAAGGACCTGGATCGTGCCGAATCCCTCGGCAAGCCGAGGCACCTCTGCGAGCTGCAGCGCGCCTATGCGTACGTCTACTCGGACCCGAAAGACGTCGACAGTGCACGAAAGTGCGTCGAGCATGCCCTCAAGCTCGCCCCTAGGGACCGGTTCCTCGATCGATTCGCCTCCGAGGCGACGGCATTCAAGAACCGCTGGCTGCGAGACTAGTAGCGCATCCAGTGCGCTTCACTCCTGGAAGCATGCGAACCAGTAGCGGCGGCGACGCGTCTGGTTCAAAGAATGAGTTGGCTTTTACAAAGGTTCGGGCGATGGACGACCAAAAAGACATCGAAGACGACTTCATGAGTGCGGCCGCTGAGGTGGCCCGCGACGAGGTGCCCCTGCACCGTCAAGGTATGGTCGCTGTGAAGAAGGGGCGACGCTCACTCACAGAGCATCAGATGCACTTCTACAAGCGCGTCGACGTGGCACTTTCAAGCGTCGACATACCAGACGATCTCAGCCTTGCCTGTCGGGAAGGGTGCAGCTACTGCTGCAACTATCACGTCCATGTCAGCGCGCCGGAGGCATACACGATCGCAGCTCACCTACGCGCTCAGTGGAAACCAGATCGCGTCAATGAGGTCATCGCGCGCCTGAGCGAGAACGTCGAAGCGGTGAGCGGGATGACGGTAGACGAGCACACTGCGACGAACGTCAGGTGTGCATTCTTGTCGCCTAGCGACGCCTGCTCGATATACGAAGTTCGCCCAGTGGCCTGCAGGAAGCATCACTCGTTCGATGTTGAGCCTTGCCGCATCACCTTCGACGATCCGACCTCGGCCGACGCGGCGCCTCAATCAGTGGAGCGATTGGCCATCGCGCACGGACTCTTCACGGCCTCGATCGGTGCAATGGAGATCGAGGGGCTGGATGCTGCGAGGTACGAGATGTCTGCTGCCGTCCTGGAGGCCCTGACGAATTCGTCGGCCATCAAGCGTTGGCGGGCGGGGAAGAACTCATTCCCTTCGGTCAAAAACCGGGACACTCAACGCGCAACATGACTCTGGTGGCGCGCAGGCGCGCAGGAGAGTCGGTCAGAAGCTCAGGTTCTCGGTTGTGGCTGCGCGCGAGCTGTACCGTGACTCTCCGAGCGAGAGCCTCAGCCCGCCGGACGAAGGTGGATTGCGTACTCCACGACCTGCTTCGGGCCGCGCTTACCTTGAGCCTTGTAGATGTGCTCCATGCAGAAGACATCCGCTGCCTTCGCGTGCCCATCGAGGTGAGCTAGCGTCCCATTGATGGAAGCTACGCCGGTATTCGAGTAGCTCCACAAGCAGTTCCATCCTTGAGCCAGAACTGCTTGGATAGCCCTGGCAATCTCGGCCTCCATGAGGTCAGCACGTCGCCCGCTGAATTTGGAGGCAAATCGACCCTCGGATCCGCGCTTCGGAAGCCGCCCCTTGCCAGAAACCGCCTGCGGCTGGTACCGCACCAAGGCCTCGAGGACATGGTAGTAGCGGCTGTACTCGTCTCGCGTGTACGGCGGATCGATGTAGACGCAAACCGGGTTATGCCCTGTCTCGCGAGCGATGGATGGAATGGCTTCTTCCCAAGGGCCCGCAATCAGCGAGACGGAGTGTTCAACGTTCTCGCTCTCCGTGGCCAAGCTCGTCAGCCGAGTGAAGAACTCATGCGTGATGGACAGCGACCGCTGCTTGAGCGCCTCGGAGATGTCCCCACGGGCTTTGCCAGAGTCCGATATGTCTAGCTTTGGCTGAGCGAAGTGGCCACCGTAGGTGTAGGCACAAGCACTGGCGGCACAGACCAGCGCACCGAGAGCCCATTTCCGTTCGGTCTCGTCAGTGAGATCCGAGATCGACTGCCTTAGGCAATCGAGTTCCGCTGCCTGCCGATCACCGAAGAAGACGCCGCCATAGAGATGACCCAACAGCCGGCCAGAACTGTGCGCTCTCGCGACGACCTCAATGCTTCCGAGGCTCTCTGTATCCCACCGCGCCAAACGCTCGCGTAGTCTGTGCAGCAAAGCTTCAGGAGCGCCGACCGCGAGCTCGGAGTTGACGAGTTGGCTCTCGTCCTCGATGGATTGGCGCACGTCGTCGCCCAACTCATTGAAGCGTCGGCGCGCTCCTTGAATGACTCGCTGCGCAACTTCTTCGCCTCGTGCATGAGTCATCCCACCGCCTTGAACCAGCCCCAGTAGACGGCAGAATTCTTGGGCGTCTGAGGCGATCGTCGGGAACTGCTTGGCAAAGGCGGATGCCATCACCCCTGAGCCGCACATAAGGTCGACCATGGTCGTGCCAGGGGCCTCGGTCGCATCGACGATGTCGAGAAGCTGGCTAGCCAATGCAGCTTTCGAGCCCATGTAATTGGCAGACCGAGCGAACAAGGCGCTGCGACTGGCAGCCAGGCTCCTGTGCCTTTCAATGCTCCTGGCTGCGATTGCATTGAGTGGAGCACTCAGCGAGTAGGCTCGGTAGGCATCGATGTCGGTCTCATGCCAACTCTTACCCGGTGCTTGCCCCGCCGGGTTCGCACTGTCAGCCAACCAAAGCGGCAGGAGCTGCATCCACAGAGGCGAAGCCGAGGATGATGGGGCGGCAGCTCCTTGCGTTAAGCAGGAGAAGGCTCCGAGTTCGGCGACGATGGTTGGCGCGAACAAATCGTCCGGAAGGTGCGGCCCAACGTTCCAGTCGAACTTGGCTGCCGTGAGCATTTTCAATCGTTCGCGCTGCGATGTTGAAACCCAGTCCTCACCTTCGCGTGCGCCGACAGACGGAAGCAGGCCGCAAGAACTCCAAAGCGCTTGTTGTGCTTCAGAGATGTCCAAGCGACAAAGCAGGGAAACCAGATCGCTCATAGTCAGCGTTTTGTCACAGCCACGATGGAGCCGAAGTTAGAGGCGCGGATGTGCGCGGTGGGCTCAAGCGAACTGGACTCAAGTCTTGCGAGGAATGCGTCGAGGCCGATGTCTTTGTGGAAGTTGAGAGCCCAGATCCCGCCGGACTTCAGGTTGCACTGTACCCCTGCCAGCGTTTCGGCCAGGTCGCAGGCGTAGTGCATGGTGTAGGCGCTCAGTGCGACGTCGAACCGCGCTGGTCCCGCGAGGAACTCGTCTCGAGGCATCACGGTTAACCCGTCGAATGCCGCCGCCTTAGCAGCGACCTCGCTGAGGTCGTACCCGACCAACAGATCCGCGGTTTGCGGAACGCGTGAGCGCAGGATGGTTCCGGGCCCGCAGCCTAGATCCAAGACAGCCGTTGCCCCGGCGGCTCCCCGTAAGGTCTTGGCGACGTCGTACAACTCTTCGTAGCAAGCCAGATTTCTGGACGGATCGATCTCGTTGTTGTACCGATCTGCCAGCCAATCGAAGAATGCGCCGACGAGTACGCCCTGCGCCCGGTCCTCGCCTGTGCTGGCCAAGTAGTACTCCTCGAAGATGCGTACCCAGCCGCGGCTGCCATCCAGAAGGCTTTGGATGAGCGTGGCGTCAGCACTCTCCAGGACGCAGACCTCGTCCGTCAGATAAATGAGCGTCGCCCTGCTGTCGGACAGCAGGACGTCGATCAACTCGTCCGTCGGCGACAGGACGAGCCGGCTCGATTTATTCACTCGACTCGTCCACGATGCGCTTGGCGATGCGGCGGTGGACGCCGTCAGATCGCATGTGGAGGCTGAGCGCGATGTAGGTCATCTCGCCAAGTCGAAACGGCGTTGACGTTCCCTGGGGCAAGTCGGCGTTGAGCTGTGCTAAGAGCGACTGGGCGAGCTTGATCGAGCCGTACAGGCTGTACGGCAACCCGATGAAGGCCTCGACCGTGCGCCAGACGAAGACCCAGTCGACCGTGCGCTCGGTCGAATCGTTCATCCGCGGAGACGCCCAGACCGCGACGAGACCTGCGGGCGATGGATCACCGTCGTCGGTGGGGATGTGGGGCACGACCAGGCAGGCCCGCCGGGTCGAGCGCGGCACCTCTCCCGGAGCGAAACAGGCCAGCAGTTCCCTCTTGAACGCGCCCATCTGATTGGCAGATTCCAGCCCCTCGCGGATCCGCCCCGTCGCTCTTAGGAGCACGCTCTCCGCGTACCTCGCCATGTCGTCTTCTTGCTTGCGCAGGTACGACGGCACCGTGTACTGACTCGGCATCTCGAGCGTGAGCTTGAAGGCGACCAGTTCTCGAAGCGGCTGGTGGGCGTCGTCCGAGGACAGGCGCGTCTGCGCCTTGCGCAGGATGTCGATGATGATCGGATAGGCCTGGGCTGCGTGGCGGCAGCGAAGACCGTCAGTCGGCTGCAGGGTCTCCTGCTGAAGCATTGCCCGTTGCGGCGGGTTGGCATCCTGGGGATCGACGGGGAGCACGGGTGCCGAGGAAGGGTGCAGCACCGGCGCGATGGCGTAGAGGGCGTTCACCACGCTGGATGCGTCGACCGCCACCTGGGTATTAGCCTTTAGCTTGGGCTGCAGGTTGCGCACCTTCTTGGAGGCGACGTTGGCCAAGTAGGCGATTTCGTCCTCGGGCCAGTCGCTGCTGCCTTGCAGGCGAAGCACTGTCTCGCTGATGTTGCTCGTCTTGCCCCAGGCAAAAACGTGCACAGCGTCAGGGCCTGAACTGGCGACCGAGCACACCTGGGCGAGCGCTGCCTGCCAGAAGTCCGGCAGTCCGCCGCCTGAGTTCGGCCTGTCATCGACGACGACCACCTGCGTGAACAGCTCGTTGGGAAGGGGGTTGCCGCCTGCCAGCTTGAGCTGGTCCTGCAGGCCCACCTGAACGCCGATGATGACGCGCGGCTCTCGGCCCGAGTTGGGTACGTCGATTTCGACTTCGCAGACGTCCGCGGCGCCGGGTGCAAGCTGGTCGCCCAGCGAGTGCTGGCCGCCGTCGACCACGCATGCTTCCTTGCCGTCCTTGGAGAACCGGACGCGAAGATCAGCAGGCTTGCCGCGGCCCGTATCGTTCTTGGCTTGGAGAAATCCGCTGGCGATGGCCACGGCAAGCGCGATCTTCGGAACCGCCTTCGGGGCCGTCTCCAAGAGCAGGCTTTCCACCGTGCAGGATTCGGCGAGGTCGATGTCCAGCCAGGTCAGAACATCCCGCAGGTGCTGTGCGAAGTCCTGCCCCTGCCCAGCTTTGAAGCCCCGGACGGCACTTTGGACCATGCCCAGGCGCGGATCCCGAAAGACTGCCGGGGCGGTCAAGGCGTTCCGTCGTGCCATCAGGGCAGCAAGCTTGCCGAACTCCTCCGAGTCGATCTGGGTGGAGGCCGCGGTGCTGGAGCCAGAAATCGACAGCTTGCCTCTCCGCTTGGTCTTGTTCGGCTTCGAGGTGTCCTTCGTCGCTTCCTCGGCCTCAACAAGCGCGTGCTTCAGGGTGTCTACACTGAGCGATCCATACAGAAACTTGAGACCCAAGGTCAGCCCGACCTTGTGCATGCCACCCGCATCGTCTTTGAACGGGTGGGCTTCGATGCGCTTCTTCAGGTCGAAGAGCGCCTGCATCATGGGAAGCAGGCCCTTGTCGGGAAGGATCAGGTAGAACTCGTCGCCGCTGGGATGGAACGGCAGGCCGCCGTGTCGAAGGCAGAGTTCGTGCAGTTCCCGGTTGACCAACCGGATGGCGTCGTCACCGCGCTCGTGCCCGGCTTGGTCATTCAGCGCCTTGAAGTTGTCGAGGTCGCCGAACAGCAGCGCTACGGCTGCCGTGCCGTCTGAGCCGTTCCGCAAGCGCTCTACCGAGGGCGCCAGCCTGGACTGCACAGCTTCGGGCTTCCAGTTCGGGCCACCCATGGCGCGGATGTCGCCGCCCCAGAGCGCTTTCGCAAGCTCCATGAACTTGGGCAGAAAGCGCTGTTCCGGACCCGTCACCGCATGCTTGTCACCTCGCACCTCGAATTCGACGGTGGCGCTGAGCGAACCCTTGCGCAAGATCGTCGACGGTGCGTCGTCGTCGAGGCTGCCCCAACGGTACTTCTGTCCGTACTGCTCGATCTGGACGAGCAGGCGCTTTGCGAAGAGTTGGCCTGCGAGTTCGTTGACGCGCTCGGTCACCTCTTGAGGCGACAGCAGCAGGGTGCTGGCGTCGCTGATCAGCGTGTCCAGCAGTTCAATTTCCTGGTTCAGCTCTAATTCCATGTTTCGGATGTCTCCCTGTCCATAGTCTTCTTGCTCGAGTCACTAGATCCAGGGCTTCGATGGCCCCTGACGACGACGGGTACGTGGTCTTGAAGCGGCTCACGGCTTGAGCGCCCGGAGAAGCGTTGGCGACGCAGACACTGATGCCGACCGCAGCCAGTAGCTCGACGTCGTTGTCGTTGTCACCAATCGCCATGACCTTGGCCGGCTCGATCTGCAGGTTTCGCAGAAGCGCAGTCAGCCCGACCGCCTTGGTGGAGCCGGCAGGCCGCACTTCGATGAACCGGGAGCCGCTGGCGGTCACCGACAGGCCCTCGATCGCATCGATAGCGTCGTGCAGCTGTGACCTCACGCCGGGATGCTCTGCCCAGAGCAATGCTGCAACGCAGCTGGCGCCAGCCGGAACCTGATCAGGGGTCGAGACGGTCAGGCCGTTGAACTCGCGCTCGGGCGCGGCGCCGTGCCCGCTGAACACCGCCCACTCGCCTTCGAGCTGTCCGGAGAAATCAGCCCGCAACCAGTACGTCAGCGCGCTGCCGCCGGTGCTTTGCACGGCGTCGTTGAGGTTTCGGATGGAAGCCTCGTCAATCGCGTTGTGGGCCAGAAGGGTACCGTCGCCTGAAATGACGGCGCTGCCGTTGTAAAGGATGAACGGCGTGGCCTTGTGGGGGGAGACGATTTCTGCAAGGAGGCGAGCGCCGGCGTACGCGCGGCCCGTCGCGATGGTCAGCGGAACCCGGTAGTAGTTCAGGCTGGCAACGAGGCCAACCCGGCGCTTCCAGATGTCGGTTGCCGGCGAGTCGCCAGAGTGCCCCAGCAGCGTACCATCGAGGTCCAGGACGATCAGCTTGGCGAGCGCGAAAGGCTCCAACTCAGAGAGATCGGCGAGTGCGTCCGGAAAGGATGCGGGTTGGCTTGTCGACGTGGGGGGCATGTTGTCGAAGCCGACGCGGATTGCTGAGGGTAGATTGCGCTGTGCGCTACGAGGGGGATGGGCCCATGTTACCTTGGCCGACGCCAGCCGCGCCGTCCGAGGCGCCCACATTGCGTCCTTTCAGGCTGGCCGCCCGACCGCCGTTGTTACGCGAGGCCGAGCGGCGCGTTTGGCGGGCACTGGGTCGACGATGAACACGTGGTGCTTGTGCTGGCGGGCTTGTGCAGCCGTGGTGTAGCCGAGCGCCGGAAGGATGTGTTCTTCAACCTTGCCGGCTTGCCCCAGCATGTCGCGGAGCTCGGACATAGGAATCTGCGACCCCTCGCAATACTGCACGACGAGTCGCTTCCATCGGACAGCGGAAATCAGCTCCCCGAGGTAGCTCGCCTCGGCGGATTTGCGAATTAGCGGCGACGCATCTAGCATCTTCATCGGCACACCGGACGCGCTGTCCGGATTGGTGTCGGGCCGCTTCAGTGATGCTAGCGATTCAGGCAAGTGGTAGTAGCGCGAGTAGTCGCGGCGGTTGTATGGGGGGTCGAGGTACAGCAGGTCGAACTGCTTGCCTTTCAGGACTTCGAGCGCGTCACCCACGAGCGCCTGACCGCCGGCGACTCCGACCTGCACCGGGATCCACTTCATCTGGAACGGCTTGAGCGCCTTGCGGTGCCACTGCTTCAGGTGCGCGTAGTATGTGCCTGCGGTGTTGGCGCATGGGTCCATGCTGTTCAGAAACGACGCCAGCAGGTACTTGCGCTCCGAGTCGGTCAGGAGCTCGTCCTCGTCCCAACGCTTGATGGTGTTCCAGGCGCCGGCGATGCGGGTAGCGTTGTCGCGCGTGAAGAACTGGCGCTCCGTGGAGAACTCGGTGACCAGCCACGAGCGGTCAGCCCGCCGAGTGTCGAGGTGCTCGAGGATGTCGGCGCCAGTGGTCAGGCCCGTTGCCTTGCGCAGCCGCGTGAAGCGGGGGCGTTCTTGACAGACGATGCGCGCGTGCTGGAACGCGTTGGGCAGCTTTAGGACGTCGCAGGTCGTCACCTTGAAGCCATTGCCCTTGAGTACGGCGCCGATCGTGCCGAGCCCGCCGAACGCGTCGGCGGCGGTCGTGCCTGAGAAGCCGTGAGTGGCAAGCTGCGCTACTTGAGTAGCACTCGAATGCTTGGAGCCGAAGTATCGAAACATGTCAACGTTCCTCGCTTGTTGCGTTAGATGCCTTGGACATGATGCGAATGACCGACCGTCGGAAAAGCTTCCGTGAGCCAGCCCAAGAGCAGGTGCCGTTCGATGCTGGGCAGATCCATGATCTTTTGGCGCATCCGCTGCTGCTTGCGTTGGATGCGCTCCCGCTCCCTGAACGTGTCGCCTGCAAATCGTGTGTCGAAGGGAATTGCGGGCGGCTCGTAGTTGAGCCACACCACCTCGGTCCGAGCGCTCCCATGGCTGCCCGTCCGGAACTCGAACCGATTCCAGCCGTTAAGAGCCTCGTCGTAGACCGAGGATGCATACCCCGACAGCATCACGGGCGCAGGCAGCGTGTTCAGAAGGGACATCAGTTCGTGGTGGTGGGACTCGTCGCAGTCGAACCGGTAGACCCTGTCCATGCGCCTGGTGGATGGCAGATATGGGGGATCAACGTAGACGAAGTCCGAGCCTGTCCATTCGTAGGCGCGCAGGAAGCTGAGAGCGTCGGTGTTGATGACCGACAGATTGGTGACCTCGTCTCCGCGCCACTGACCAGCGACCAAGGGGTCGACCTCGACGCCAATGCTGCGCACAGCTGGAAGCTTGTTGCGCATGACCGCTCCCATGCCGAGGTACGGCTCGATGTAGGTCTCGTGGTGGGGGATGAGGTTGATCAGCTGTCGAAACAGCGACCCCTTGCCGCCGCGGTAGGTCATGGGATATGGGAAGTTCAAATGATCGATGCAGCAACCATCGTCGAAAGTGACGATGGAGTCTAATTGGTTTGGGCTATCGATCCGGCAAGGCTATTGATTGCGCGGTTAGGAGGCTGCTGGAGCGGTTGGACGCGCGCAGTCCTGGCTGCTGGGGCCGGTCTCATGAAGTTGAAGCTGAACCGGCGAATCTGAAATCCGGGAGTGACTTCATTAATTCATGAAGTAGGTCAGGTTGCCCCGAGCGTCATGCCAGGGTCGCACGCCTGCGCCGCCACGAACTCAGCGTGCAACTTGGATCAACTCGGAAGCCTGCACTGGTCGTCGGCTTACCTTCGCGCATCGATGAGCCCGCAATCGAACACCCATCGCGGGTGCCATCGACCGTTCCCCACTCGCCGCGGCACATCGTTGCGATAGTCCAGGTGACGGCCAGCTGAGCGCCCACTGCTGGATCAAGAGCGGGCGACGTCGGCGTGATGGTTGCCAGAACGATCAACTAGGCCAGAACCCCTTCCGGCCGCGACACTGGGTGGTCTGGTGGCGATGGCTGGGAGTCGACCGCCGCTTTGATCGGAATGGCAACGGCGACCGCGAGGATCCGGCGGCCTCAGCGTTCTGTGACTACCCAGGCGCCCTTGAGGATCACCATGATCTGATCGAAGCCGAGCTCCTCGTAATACTTGCTGGTCATCACGAACTCGGCGAAGAGGATGCCCTGGGCTCTTGCTTCCCAGGCTTGATCGATGAGGCCGTTGCGCGGTACGGAGCTTTCAAAGGGGAAGAGGTTCTTCACCAACTGCTTCGAGGCATCGGGCGTGCGAATCCCACCCTCGCCAGCATTGCGCCAACGGAACTGCGCGTTCAGCCTTTGCAGCCGGTTCTCCCGCTCAGCCTCCCGGCGCTTTTGCGACTCGACTGTCCTCCGGGCCGCTGCGACCTCAGCCTCCTGCGCCTGCTGAGCCTCCTTTTGCGCCCTCACCATTGCCCGAAAGCTCTCGGCCTGGGCGACCGTGCCCTTGGCGGAGTCGAGGAAGTTGCCGAGCTCGGGGAACGCCAAGCGGATGGTTTCGTCGAACTCTCGTGTTCGAGCAAAGTCCAATTTTCCCTCAGCGACGTCCGAAAATGCGCGATCAGCGATGTCGTCGACGCCGTCATTCAGCCCAGAGCCGTTGATCGCCGAGTAGGTGCTCGACGCGGCTTGGAGCAGCGTCACCCAGCGCTTGCTCGCATAGGTGTGCATCGACTCCTGAACCAACTGACGGGGCGTGGCGAATCCGCGGCCTGCGGTCTCACGGATGGCTGCGACCTGCCTAAGGGCGGTCATAAGCGCCTCGTTGTTGAGGCCGCGAACTTGGCGGGTCTGCAGTTCCGCCAGGGCTTCGTTCATGCGAATGACCGCGTCGTGCGGTTGTTCGGAAGTGCCAGGCCGCTGGGCGAGAGTAAGGTTGGCGAGGCGCAGATGCTCTGCGAGAACTTCGGCAACCGGTGTTGCCTTGAGGCGCTGTTTGCGAGCGTCCGCGGCCGACGTTCGCGCGTCTTCGCTTGCGGCTTCGCGGACAACGTGGGCTTCGGTCTGGATGCGCAGTTGCTCGAGGTATGGATGAAAGATCCAGTGCTTGTTGGACGGGTCACCGATTACGGCCTGGCGGAGCTCCGTCAGTCCGATAGTCTTCTTGCCGTGGGCAAGTAGCCGCGCGTCGATCTCGACGCAGGCGATGCCAAGCTGTGCGATGCGTGCCGTCTTGGCAGCGTCAACAGGATGGGTGACAGCGACCTCCACGAGTAGCTCTGCCGGAGGCAGCTTTCCTGCCACGTCGCGCGCTTCGCACATAACGTCCGGCACGATGACTCCGAGGCGCTTTTCGAGTCTCACGTTGGTAAGCGCGAGAGTGACAGGCGACCAACCGTATGGATGGCTGATCAGCCTACCCGAGAACGTTCGCTTCTCGACCGCCGATTTGAATCCGGGGACCCGCAGGCTCTTGGCCTCGGACAGGATCTGCTTGATCACCGCGTGCAGGACAGACTCTGAGCGCTGCAGCTGGGTGAGTCCTTCGGGCAACACCAGATCGTCGGGCCCCAAATCCAGTGCTTCACGCGCTCTGGCCCGGGCGTTGGCGATCGCTTCGGCAGCCAGGTCAACCTCGTCCCAGTGCGACTCCCAGCACAGCCACCTCTCTTCGAGCCGGACGCGGGCCAGGATTTCATCCGGGCCCCACGTGGACACCAGCGGGTCATCGATGGAGATTGTCACGACGGCATCGACGCCGGCGTCCCGCGAGACCAGCGCTTGGCCGGACAGACACACCAGGATGATGCGGCCGTCGTCGAGCTCTAGCGTAGCGGTCTGCTCGTCGACCCACTGCCGGCTTCTGATCTGCGCGCGATAGGCTCGGCCGGTCGCCTCGCCCATATAGACGTCACCGCTTGCTCCGACGACGTTGCGGCGGAGCGTCGGCGCCGGTAGCACCAGTTCCTGGTGGCTGGTCAGGAGCTCGAGCGCAGCCCGTTGCGCCACTCGCTGAAGACAGGCTTCGCGCTGCTGCCCAGCGTGATGTCGAAAGAACGGCCGCTTGGCGCCGTCTCTCAGGTACTCGTCCGCGCTCTTGCCTGCGTTGACTGCCTGCAGCACGCCGCCGCAGGCGGGGCACACGCAGGCGCACGCTAGGCCTTTCTCCGACCGAGTGAGCATCGACACGTGGGTAGCCTTGCGGGTCGCCTCACGCACCGCCCACGCCATGAGCGTCCCGCTTCGCTCCGACCACTCCTGGCCTGGAGACTGAAGAACGTTTATCGATGGGCCAGAGCTACTCATGCGTGCATTTTGGGTCACGACCTGCAATCTGCCGGACCTGGGCTGCCGATCGTGCGCCGGACTGCCAACTCTGCCGCCAGGTAGCGGCTCATCCGTGTCCAGTCCAAGGGCGAGGCCTGGCCGCTTCAGGCACACTAGGCACATGCCCGCCGCCAAAACGCTGCCACAAGCCGCTCGCCGGAGCGCCAAGACCGCGCGCACCGCGCACACCAAGAAGGTCGTGAAGGTCCGTGTGCACAAGGCCGACGGCACCGTCAAGATCATCGTGGCTAAGAAGGTGCCGGCAAACGTGGCCGTCAAGATCGCCACGAAGAAGCCGCTCACTGCAGTGGAAGCCGTCAAAGGGGCTGTGCTGAAGTCGATGTCGTTCGGCCGCGGCTTGGCCAGCTTCGATCTGGGCGGAATCGGCGTTCCGAAGCCGCTCAAAGGCAAGAAGGCGACCGATGCCGTGCGTGCGGCCGGCATCACGACGCCATCGGGCAACTTGGCCAAGCGCTACCGTTGACCCCCGGCGCCATCGTTCTGGCGTATCACGCCTGCGACGTCACCGTTCGAGATGCGTTGGTCAAGCGCACCCTCGACACCCTGACGCCATCTCACGGCGACTACGACTGGCTCGGTGACGGCGTCTACTTCTTCGAGAACGACCCCCACCGTGCAGATCACTTTGCTCAGGAGGCTTACGAGCATCCGGAGCGGCTGTACAGCCGACAACCGATTGCCACGCCGGCGGTGGTTGGCGCGGTCATTTGCGCGTATCGCTGGCTCGACCTGTCGACGCAGCTCGGGATCGAGAACTACCAGGCCGCGTACGAGAGCCTGCTGGATGATCGAACCAGCGCTGGCAAGGACATGCCGGTCAATGAGCCGGCGTTCGACGGTGACGAAACGATTCTCTGGCGCAAACAAGACTGCGCCGTCTTCAACGTGTTGCACCAGCTGCGCAAGGACGCGAATCTGCCCAGCATCCAGGTGATGCGTGCAGCGTTCTACCAAGGAGAAATCGTGGAGGGAACCTCGGAGTTCCGCGAGTTCACCCACGTTCAGCTTGCTGTGCGTGATCTGAGCTGCATCGTTGGCTGGTTCGTCCCTCCTGGTGGCAAGCTCATGACCGATGCCGAAGCGGTCGTCGCCGCCAAGCGGCTCGCGGCTGCGAAGAGCGCTCGTACTGCGGCCAAGAAGCGAATGCGCGCCGAGTAGCACTCGGGCAGTAGGCCAAGCGCGCCCGACAGCTCAGGACGCCTGCTACTCGAATCCATCGGCGGCCACGCCGGGCCAGATCTCGTAGAGCGCGACCGGGGGGGCAACACCGCCGCTGCGCGGGCTGCTCGCCATTCCGAGTACCTTCGCCGCGGCGATGCTGATCTCCCCGATCCGATTGCGAAGACCTTTTTTAGCCACGACGCAGTCGATCGACTTGCCCTTGTAGGTGACGCAGCCTTGCAGTCCCGCACCACGCCGACGGTCTCTTGCACGACGAGCGGCGGCACCGCGATGCAGGGCACGGTGGCGAGCAAGCCCTACGACGACGATCTGGGAGCCAGCGGCGACGACCCGGCGAAGCGCCGACGACAGCGGTCGCCACTCAATACCGAGGGCTGCGTGGCCAGAACCTCAGTCAGCGACACACTCCGTCATCCACCTCCAGGCAGTTCGGCGTCGAGCGATTCCTAGCCGGAGTGCACCACCGACGTCGTGGCTTGGCCGAGCTGAATGGTCCGCCACACGGCAGCTTCGACAGCCGCGGGCATCGGTACGGACATCCAGGTCTCCGACACCTATGGCAAGTTCGGCGGCGGCCGCCACAGCACGGTCATGAAGTTCTCCGCGGCCATGCGCCCCCGGCTGCACACGCACACAGGTCACCACTGCGCTGCTGATCCGGGCACGATGAAGAACTACCTGCCCGGTGGCACGCAGGTGATCACCTCGGAGCCCGGCTCGTTCCGGTTCCAGAAAGGTGCCGAATCGCAGATTACTGAGTGCGTCTGCGATTCCGACTGCATCGCCTCCTGGTGAAGAGCATCAAGTTCAACACTCAGTTCTTGGACGAGTGGAAGTAGATCGCCGCCGCATGAACGCTTGTCTTCGATCTGCTTCGCACCTGCATGAGGTCGTAAGATGATGGTGCGCACCACCATGGGCGAAACGCCATTCACGTTCTCGAATACGTTTGGCGCGAACGTTGTCGTCACACCTGAGGCGATCCGGGCAACACCGGCGGCCATCGCTCAATTCCCGCGATTCAAGGATGAGGCCAGCGCCGACATGGTCGCGCCTGTCGCGAGCTTGGTGGGGTCAGGCTCGTCGTCTGAATCAAGCACTTTTAAGAAGTTGGCGTCCCAAACTGCCGCGTCGGTCGCGCCCACTCACCGAGCCGCATCCCAGAGCCCACCACCTCGATCGTCGAGATAGTCCTTTTCATCGACGATCCGGATAGAGAGACCGTACCGATGGCAACGACGCCCCCTCATGTTCCAGCGCAATACCTTCGCAAGATCGCCTACGGCTTGCGGCATCTGCTGCTTCCGGAGTGCTACTACTTCCCGCGCATGGAGGAGTTTCACTCGGGGCTTCTAGGTCGAGAATTGAAGCTCAAGAACGGTGCGACGACCTACTTCACCGAGAAAGGGATGGAGCATTTCAGGACGATCACGACAGCGCTGATCGACTCGGAGGCGTTCCCGAATGGAGTGGATGCCGAAGACATTTGGCAAGCCTTCTGGGGCGTCTTCCGGTCGCTTTTTTCTGAGGGTCTCATTCCAGACTCTGCGGCAGAGGTCGTCCAGTTGGTGTCCGACCAATTGCTTCCCCTCATACAGACCAGAAAGTTCATCCTGCCGTTCCATGGGATTCAGTTCGAAGGTATCACCGATTTGCCACTGGGTGATCTAAGGCTGATCCCACCTGATATCGGCTACTTTCAGTCTCAAGGTCTTGAGCCTCGATCCCAGCACTTGCCCACGCTGGTCAAGCACCATGTTGGCGTGCTCTGGATTACGGGCAAGAAGGTTGGTTCACCACGAGTGGCCGAGCGTGAATTTCGCACCGCTGCCGACCTGACGGCGGGTCTGTTGGCGACTATCAGCGCGACGATGCTTCAAGAGGGAGCTTCGAGGATTCGCATCGGCGTTGGCCAGCACGGCGGACCGGGGAGGACTGGTGAGACCTGGTTTTCCTGGGGTGATTCACCTGACAGTCTGTCGATGTCCACAGGCGGCGGCCATCGCCCCGCGGTTCCCATCGATGTAAGGCTCCGCAGGGACATTGTAGATGCCACCCTCGTCACAAAGGCTCTGTCGATCATCCGTGCCGACAAGCGCAACGACCTGGAGGAAAGCATCGCCCGCGGACTTCACTGGTTCGCCGATGCCCATAGAGACCCGGTGCTCGTCATGCAGTTCGTCAAGTACTGGAGCTGCATCGAAGTCTTCTTCTCCACGGAGAACAAAGACATCACCCGATCCGTCTCAGCCGGCGTTGCCGCGGCTCTCGCGTTTGGCGACTTTGCTTTCGTTCCGATTGCCGATTACCTCAAGACGAAGAAGCGATTGGCGCACCTCTACGGCAAGCGATCGAAGGCCGTACACGGAGCCGCTCGTGAGCATGTCACCCTTCGCGACATCGAGGAACTGAGCAAGTGGACCGCAGGGCTACTCGTAACGATGCTCAACCTCTCGGAGCGCGGCTACACCGATCGGGCGTCTGTCAAGAAGCAGACGATGCGACTCGACGCGGCCGCAAGTAGGGCGAAAGGGGCTTGAGATCCTCGGCCCGCCGTCTTAGCCTTGCTCGAGACGGCGGCACGCACTGAAATGCCACAACGCTCCCTTGTCTCGCGCGCAAGGGCGACCCGCCGCCAGGCAACACCGTCGTGGTTGATCGCAAGCCGCGCGACCTCCCCGAATTCTCCTGGCTCAACACCGTCTTGGGCAATCTCAAGACGACCCTGGCAGGTGCCCACCACGCTTTCAACTACGGCATATAGGCCGCCCGCTACCTCGCTGCTTTCGCCTATGGGTTCAACCGGCGATTCGGCCTGAGCGCGCTCGCCGTCCGCCTCATCGTCGCTGTTGCGCGCTGCAAGCCCAACTCCGAGCAGGTCATCCGGCAGGCTGAGATTCTTCGCTAGTCAGCCATCCTGCGATCGTCCTTGATCGACGAGACGGTGCAGTAGGCTATCCCCGCGGGCTTGATCCGACGTAGGGGCAGCTGCGCGGAGGCGCAGGTCGAACTCAAGTAGCCCGCCGCTCTAAGTCCATCCCTCGTAGTGGCGATGAGGGGGTACCTCGCCGGCGTGGCAAACTCTGGCGATGCTTTCGGGCCTCTCCGGCCCGGAAACTTCCGCCCGAGAGGCGAAGGGCCGCGCAGCCGGCCCCGCCTCCCAAGCTGTGGGCAGCGCCAGAGGATGGCGCGCCCCGGTCGACGGCGAGCCACAAGGGAGCAGAATTTGTCCGCGAACAAGAAGCCGCGCGCCAGCGGCATTTTCGAGAAGCCCGCCGCCAAGGCTATCGATATCACGGTGAGCGCAAACCGCCTCGCGACGAACAAGCCGGGGCTCAATCCCTATGCGCTGCGCAACGATATCCTCCTCGACGAGGAGAAGGCGCGGATCAGCGCAGAGAACGGGGTCGGCGCAACCCGCAAGCCGCGCAGGCCGCCGCGTCCATACACGCGTTACGATGACGGCGGCCTGACCAAGACGGACAAGGGCTACTCGGCCGCGCAGCTCAAGGCAGATGCTGAGCGCGAAGGCGCAAACCATCGCCGCACCCTCGACCGGAACCTGGGGAGGGCCGGCTTCGTCCGGGTCCCCGACGTGTGCGCGCATCACATCGTCGCCTCGGGGCATCCCGACGCGGCCGGCTCGCGGAAGATGCTCTATTCGTGGAGCATCGCCATCAACGACGCGGACAATGGCGTCTTCCTGCCGGGGAAGCGTGGCGTGGAGGTGCCGACCCTGAAGGACGCGGTGCAGCACGACGACCTGCATGCGGACGAGCGCTACTATCTGCTCGTCGAGCGTCGGTTGATGCTGGCCGACCAAGCCGTTCAGCAGAGCGGCCGCAATGCTTTGCGCGAGATGCGGGGCGAGATGGTTCGGGGAACGTTCCCCGTGGCGCGGGGATAGGCATGGCGATTTGGGAGATTCGACCGGGGGACACGCGGGGCAGGCCAGTGCTTGTGGCGTCCGACGAGCAGGACGTGGACGACCGCACATTCGTGACCGACGGCACCCCGCGGGACTGGGCCCATCGTCCGCCCGTGGAGTTCTACACCCGCGCGCCGAAGAAGAAGCAGCGCGAGCCGGCGAACGTGCTGCCGTTTGTGTCCGGCACTTTCGTCCTGGACGCTAAGGCGAGGGCAGCCATCGGTGGCTTGCTCTCCCGCTTCGGCCAGCTCCTCGAGTTGCATCGCAGCGGCGACGGCGAGCCCCTCTATATGTTCAACTGTACGAACGTGATCGACTGCATCGACGACGCTCGCAGTCAGAGGACCGAGGACGGCCGCCTGAAGCTCGAGGCGATCGACGAATCCAAGGTGCCCAAGGATGCGACGGTGTTCAAGGCTCCCGCGACGGCTCGGGTGCGCAACTACCTCAATGACGCGGCCAAGGAGTCCATCGAGCAGTGGGCGGGAGAGGCTGGCATCACCGGCATCGAGATCGTTTCGCTCGACCCTATCTGAGGTTCGAATCCCCGTTCACCAGGATCCCGTTGGTCGAGTTCTACCTCGCGACACCATTTAGGCCAGAGAGAGGGGCTTCGCGCGGAGTTCGCCGAAGTCGGTCGTGGGTTGGTTCACCTCGCATCCTATGCCTTCCGGAGCGGCTTGTTCGTCGGAGTCTTCGGGAAGTCGCCAATGAGGTTTACGACCCCCCCACAGTTCTAAAGCTGACGAGTTCTGCATCAATGCGTCGGCAACCTTTTTCTGCGCGCTACGTTTTCCGCTCAAGCTCAGCGAGGTCAATGTCCTTTCCCTTTGGGGCATGGACGATGCGCGCAGCGACGTCCACCACTTCATCGTCCACCTCGTGCGGCGAGAGCAGCATGTCAACGTCCTTCGTGCGCATCGACGCCGCCCCGTCGCCGGAGATGAAGTTGTAACCCGCGGCCAGGCTGACGCCTTTGATGACGTTGCTTCGCACCGCCAGCGGCAAGGCCTGCGCCACCTGCTCCATGACTTCGCTGGGGGTGAGCCGGTCGGCCAGTGGTTCGTGCTTCATTCCTGCGTCTCGCGGGCCTTGAGGCGGTTGCGTCGCTGGAGGCTCAGCCCCATCCAGTAGTCCTTGGCTTCGGCCTCCAGCCCGATCTCCAACAGGTCTGCAAGGCAGTCGACCGCCGACGCAATCGCCACCATCTCGTGCGACTTGTTCGGGCTCCGGGTGGGGTCACGCGTCATGTGGAGCACCAGGACGGCCTTGTCGTCGGGATTGGAGGACTCCAACAGTCCTGCGTCGACCTTCCGCACGAAGCTGGTGTCGGAGTTGTAGACGCACAGATCTAGGCGCGGCGGCGCCGTGATGTCCAGTTCGGGGTAGAGGCGCTCCGCACCCAGCACGCCGCCGAAACTGACCTCTTGCGCCTCACCACATGCTTGCAGATCCTCCAGCCGCTTCGCCATCGCGATCGGAGACCTGGCCAGCCCACTGGGATCTGTGAAGCGAATGACGCGGCGCTCCTTCGCGTGCTCCTGGGCCAGCCGCAGGACGGTCGGCCACGGCAATTCCTCCGAGAGCACGAAGCTGGCGGCGCGGGGAATAACCACCCCGTCTTGTCGCAAGCTGCGAAAGGCCGCCGTCACGGTTGGAAAGCTGGCGCCGGTCTCCCGCGCCATTTCAGCCACTCCGATACCGCCGCCGTGGAGCAGCCAGCGCATCAGCACGAGTGACTTCACGGTCTGCTGCGTCACGCGGCGCAGCCCGACCGACTCCCGCTGCGCTGCCTCCAGGATCAGCGGCAGAAGTGCCGTGTCGCTCGCCGGCAAATCGCCTTCGACCTTCCCCTCGCGGATCCCGAGCAGGAACACACGGTCTGCCAAGCTCGCCTGCACAGTCCGGCGAAAGCGCCCCAGCTCCTCCTGCAGGCGATCCCGCGTCAAGCGAGTGTCCACCAGCACACAGACAGCCCGGCTGGTCGGCTCCCCCGTAAGCACGTAGGTCATCGACAGCAGCACGCCACGCAGGACGACTGCCGAGCTGGTGCGCTTGACCTCCAGCAGAAGGTCGCCGCTCGGCCCGGGGAGGCGAAAGTCGATTCGGAAGTCGGCGCTGCCGGTAGAGTCAGTATTCATCTAGTTCGAACTTTGCCCCCAAAGTGTGAACTCTGTGAACAGTTCAAACTTATGGGGTCAGTTTGTACTTTGCCCCTTCCTACCTGCGCCTGCGCCTGCGTCACGGCAGACTGGTAAGCGCTTGGCCCCGTGCCCCGGCGCTCCATCCTGGCCCAAAGGTCGCTCACGAACTTCCAATCACCGACGCATGACCGCCCCCGAAGCGCTCTGCCTCTATCTTTTGCGAGTCGAGGGCCTGCCCAGCCGGGCGGACAACCTCGTCTGGATGGTCGAGAAGGGCATGGTCTACCTGTCGCCCAACACAAAGCTGGCCGAGCTTGGCAAGGGCGCACAGCTGCTCGACCAGAACCTCGCCGGGGCTTTCGCGGCTGCTGCCCTGCCCGTTCTCCGCAAGCGCCACGCGACCAGGTCGCGATCGTCGTCGAACCGAGCCAGTCCGTACCGAGCCCCGCCGACTTCGCCCGAGGCATGGGTCGCGCACGTCGCGACAGTTCCATCGTTCGCGCTAGGCTGGTCGACGACAGGAGCTATAGAAAGACGGCATTCGGCAGTGCCCGAACATGCTTTCGAGCTGAGTTGACTTGGCGCTGTCCCTGCCAAGCTTTCCACGCCCACCAAAAAAAGACGAGTCCCAACCCAAAAACCGGAAGAAGCAGAACTCCGCAGAACACCAGGCTTAGACTCATGACGCGAACAGCGAACGAGCCACTTTGAATCTCACTCGCGTAGATGCAGCCATCGTTCGTCCGCACTGCCACCAAGCGGCTACCCTTTTCCGCATAAATCGCATGCAGTTCAACTGGCCCTTGCTCGGAAAGCGCTCCTTGAAGTTTTCCATCCAAGCCGCCGACCACAGCGAGGTTGCGCAGCATTTGTCCGTCGGTGAACTCGATGTACGAATACGAAGCAATCGACTGTGGGACGCCTACTGCGGTTGTAAACGGGCCTAGCTCTTTCAGCACGCCGTTGAAAACGGTCACCGCCATTTTTAGACTCCTCTTCGATGGGTCATTTCGTTCGCCTGGACCTCCGCGCCGGAGCGTCGAGTTCAGTTACACCTACGTAACTCGTAGTATGCAGACGAGATCATAACTACGAATCTCGTAGCTGACACATGGCAGCTGCGAATATCTCGACAACCACTCAAGACGTTTGGCCCAGGCGCCTGAAAGAGGCTCGCTTGGCCGCGGGTCTGTCGCAGCGGGAGCTGGGAATTGCTGCGGGCATCGATCCATCGGTTGCTTCGACGCGTATCAACCGCTATGAGGTCGGCGTTCACAAAGCAGACTTCCAGATCGCCGTCCAACTCGCCAGAGTGTTGAACGTGCCAGCGGCGTTCCTCTATTCGGAGAACGACGAGATTGCCGCCGTGTTGGTTGCTCTACATCGGACCCCGGCAGCGAAGCGAAAGCATCTCATCGCCCAGCTACTCGAACAAGCGTGAGGAGCTAGCTAGCTCGCCGGGATGTCCACGCAGGGTGCCATCCTGCACGAGCTGAGCCACCTGTGGCCCTACGATGCGTTTCCTATGGCCCGACAGACCCAATGGGCATCTTCAGCAGAGCGTCTGCTGCGTGGCTGAGGTTCATTGAGCGTCCGTTGACCGCCCGGATCCGCATCGCAACGCGAAGCCGGTCTTCGACTCCCTCAAGGTCATCAATGATCGACGTGACCAGGCGCTTACCTTTGTCAGTGATTCTGAAGGCACGCGTCCGACCATCGGATGAGCCCGCTCCCCAGTCTTGAACCAGCTTTTGGAGGCGGAGCCGGCCAAGCGCTTCAGAGATCCGGCTCTTCGGAAAGCCGGTGAGCAAGCAGAGCTCACCCGGCATCGAGAACTGCGCGCCTTGAGTTGCTAGGCGGCCCATGCACAGCAGGGTTCGCAGGTCCAGTACCGGCATCCTCTGAGTCTGCGCCGCCTTCGCGATGAAGGACTCGATGAGCGCCGCGACCTGCAGGAATTGCTCGATCAATGGCAGAGACTTCTCGTCGTTCAGATGCATCTTCAGGGCTCAAATTCAATCGTTACGAAATGATGCAATTTCAGTTGGCATCAAGTTTAGTTCCATTTTGGAACTATCTTGATCGATCACCCGAGCCGCAATCGAATGTTGATGCACGGATGGGCTACGTTGTGAACTAAAAAGTGAATCAATGAGCCGTTTGGAGCGCCGTGTTGTCCTGAGAACAATGGACATTGTTGAGCCTTGACGCATCACCAGCGTCCCACGCTTGCGTGTTCCGCAACCGTCCTGCACAACGAAGATCTCCTGCGGCATTGCGGGCTCCTTTCAGGGACTCGACCTGCAGCAGGAGCACCACGTCCGCGTCAAAGACGCGAATCGAGACGGAGAGACCGAAGAAATCAGAGCCTGAAAGCAAAACGCCCGCCTCTGGGGAGAGACGGGCGTCCTGTTTACTGTCAGCGCATTCCAACTTGGCCGGAGGAATGCATCCAGTCTACTACCCCAGGTCGGCATGTGCAAGCGTCAGCTTGCCCGGGGATGCTTTCGTTTTGAATTTGCCTGCGTACCCCAACCCGCAGCAAAACTTCGTTCTCTTCCCGAACGCCATAACGGCAGAAGGAAGAAACATGTCTGAAGTGAATGATCGTGCACAGTCCCAGAGTGACTGGAATCAACTTGCACAGCTCTACCGAACTGGACTCCTGACCGACGTCCACAACGCAGTGGTCAAACGACTGCCAAAGGTGGGATTCAACTACGTCACCAGAACGTTGCTAGCGCCGTCTCGCATCACGGAGAGCTCGCCCAAGAGCAGCGCGGGCAGATTTCCATCGCGCAAGCTCGGTCGCAGCATTGGCTTCGAAAGCGCCACCATCGAGTACCCCACTGCGCTGAAGAAGGAGCGCGACTCGAATTGCATCGCCCTGCTTGATCAAGGGCAGGCCATTCGGCTGCGCGCCAGGTCGGCGAATCGCTGGGTGAGCTATTGGCATCGACCGGACTTCGTCTGCATCGAAGAGAGCCGAGTCACGCTGATTGAGTGCAAGTCACTCGATGGGATTGAAAAGAAAAACGCGATCAATCCCGGATTCTTTGTCTACGAAGGCGGGCGGTGGATCTGTCCGTCCGCCGTCGAAGAGGCGAAGCGATACGGCTTCGAGTACGAGGTCTGGACTGAAATGGAGTTCACGGACATCGAACTTCGAAACGCGAAGGTGGTCGATGCCTACCTGTGTGGAGCGACCAAGACTTACGACGTTGAGATCGAGATGATTCGCCGCCACCTGGCCCCAAAAACCGTCGGGTTGAGCATCGCTGAACTGCTGGAAGAGTTGCGTGATGAAGTCTCGGTCGATGCGATCTACGCAGCTATCGCCAGGGAGGCCATCGCGTTTGATCTGACATCGAGCCCACTGACGACTCACTCGACGTGCCGCGTCTTCAGCGACGCAACGACGTTGAAGGCCTACCAGCTCGCTCTGGCGAAGCCACTGGTTGCACAGCAATGCGTCGATGCCGGCGGCATTGAATTTGGAGTCGGCATGCAAGTGATGTGGAACGCCGCGCGTTGGCGTTGCATCAGTCTCGCAGATGGCAAGCTCACTCTTGCTCCCAACGCTGACATCCAGCCTATTCCGCTGCATGCCTACCAGCCTCTTTCGGTTGCGACGTTCCTGGTCATGGTTCGATCGGGCGAAATGACGGTGGTTGATTCGACGCCCCGGGGTGCTGCAAGTGACAGCGTGGCGTCGCACCTACAATCGGCAAACCAACTGCAGTTGCAGGAGGCGAACCGCCGCTACGCGCTTGTCGTTCCATTCTTGGCGCCTGACGCCAAGCCGGCGGCCAGCAGGACGATTCGTCGCTACATCGAAAGTTATCGGCGCGCGCTTGAGCAACTTGGGAATGGCTACGTAGGTTTGCTGCCCGGTTGGGATGGTTCTGGCAACCGTGAGGTTCGAATCGTCGAGCCGGTCATGGGCATCGTGCAGCGCTTCATCAACCAGGAGTATTTGACACCTGAGCGGCCGTCAATGCTTTCAGTCTATCGGCGCATCCTGGGCGAGTTGGAGCCGCTCGGACACATCGCGCCTTCCTACCGCTGGTTCTGCCGGTTGATCAAAGCGATTCCCCCCTACGAATCGATGCTGGCACGGACGGGGAGGAAAGGGGCCTACACCTTCGAGCCCCGCGTCAACGTTGTTGATCGCCATGCCACGCCCGTTGCCGAGAGGGCGTTTGAGCTGGCGCACATTGACCATACGAAGATTGACGTCGTCTCTTCGACAGACGGGCCGCCCGTTCGCCTCTGGCTGACCGTCATGATGTGTTCGGCGACGCGACGTGTACTCTCGTTCGCGCTGTCGTTCGAGTCCCCGAGCTATCGTCAGGTCATGCTGGTCATGCGCGAGTGCGTGAAGCGCCACAACAGGCTTCCGGAATCAATCATGGTCGACGGGGGCAAAGAGTTTCACAGCGTTTGGTTCGAAACGCTCTGCGCCGTGTACCACGTGGTCGTTCGGCGCCGTCCGAAATCCAAAGCGCGCTTCGGAGCTCAGATGGAGCGCCTGTTCGGAACGACGAACACGAACCTATTCCACACGCTGGTCGGCAACACGCAGAATACGAAAAACGTTCGTCAGTTGACGCCGGAAGTCGATCCGTATCGAAGCGCGCTGTGGACGGCGGGCCACCTGAAGACGCTCGTTGACAGGTTCTACTTCGAAGACTATGACCAGAAGATCCATACCGGGCTGAACATGAGCCCTCGCCAGGCCGCAGCGTCTAGTCAGGCTGCGCACGGAAAATCGCCTCACAGGTTTCTGAGCTATGACGAAACCTTCCTGATCCTGACGAGCGCCTCAACCCGCAAGGGCACGGCGCTGGTGCAGCCTGACGGCGTCAAGATCAACTATCTTTACTTCAACCACCCGAACCTGCGCTTTCACATCGGTGCAAACTTCCCAGTTCGCTACGATCCTTTCAACCTGGCAAACGCTTGGGCATACGTCAACGGTGCGTGGCTGAAACTGACGTCGCGCTTTGCGTCGACGCTGATCAACCATTCTGAGCACGACGTTGGTGTGGTGACAGCGGCCTGGCGCAACACCCGGAGCGCGACGGAGAGCCGGGTTCTCAGCGAGCCTCACCTGGTCAGGCTCCTTCGCGAACTGGAGACGCAGGAGACCTGGCTTTCGCAGCGACAGTTGTCGCTCGCGGAGCGCCGGATGCGAGAAAGCGAGGATGCTACGTCGGAAGCTGTGGCGATGTCGATGACGCCGGTCGTCGAGCCGCCCGAGTTCGATCCACCGAAGCGGGCTCAGAAACTTAAGCTTGCTGGCAAGTTGGTCGCTCTGGAGGTGCTGCAATGAGCGCCGATCGTGACCAAGACATCGAACTCAAGCTGATGGAGTTTCGAGGCGCTAAAGTGCTTCATGCGAGGCTTCAGGAAGTGTTGGACAAGGCAGTCTTTTACCTCCTGAAGTCGCCTGGCACCGATGTCGTCAACATTGTCGGCCCTACCGGCGTTGGAAAGTCGATGCTGGTTGGTCGGATCGAGGCGAAGATCGTCATGGCAAAGGCGAGCGCCATGCGCGAAAACCGCAACATGCGGCCTTTCGTGTCCGTCGTGGCGGTGGCATCTGGACATCGTGCGTTCGACTTCAAGCGTCTCTATGCCGCGGTTTTGGAACAACTTGGCGATCCGTTTGCGAAGGTGCTTCCGTCCGTTGGCCGCAGCTACTCTGAGAATGGCAACGCCATCATCACGCGTGGCCGTCGAGGTGCGACCACCGCCGCGGTTCGGGAACGTCTCGAGCGCGAGCTCGAATTGCGTGGAACCGCCGTCTGGTGCGTTGACGAAGCGCAGCATGCGGTCTTCGGAGGTAAGTCTGGGCCTCCGAAGTTTCAGCTCGAGGTCTTCAAGTCGATCGCGCAGAGCGGTTCGACTAAGCTGTGCCTCATCGGCCCGCCCGAGTTGGAAGATCAACTCCTTACTTCCGGACAGTTGGCGCGCCGGAGCATGACGATCCACTTTCCGCGCTACCGGCCTGATGGCGATGACCTGGTTCAGTTCGCCAGCGTCGCACATTGGTTCTTTGAGCAGATGAAGTTTGCGTCCACGCCATCTGTGGAGGACAACATCGACTTCATCTACAAGGGCTCGCTGGGCTGTGTGGGGGTCATGAAGGACTGGTTCGAACGCGCGATGGCGGTCGCCATGTCACGTCATGACGACCTGGACGCTGTGCAATTGACCATCGAGCACCTCCGCGAGACTCGGATGGCCGGCAATTCGTTGGCCCTGATGCTCGAGGAGATTCAGCGGATGGAGCGTTTGATGGAGAGCAATGCCGACGACGAATCGTCTGACCGCGCCGGTCTCAGTGATCTGCTTCCTACCCCTGAACCGCCTGCGCGGAAAAGGTCTGGCGTTGGCGGCGCGGATAAGAGTTTGCCGAAGCGCCGCAAGCCGAAGCCGGGCATTCGCGGCCCCGGTCGCGATGCCGTCGGCGGCTCTGAGGCGTGGGGTGCATGATGGATATCGATGCCGTTATTCCTCCGCGTTCCGTCTTGATCGACCTGGCACCGATGGGCGTCGGAACGAGTTTTGTCGAGTCAATGGACGGGTACTTGTGGCGTCTAGCACGCGAACACGATGTGTCGATGAACGCGATCAAGACTTACGTGCACGAAGGCGAAGACATGACGCGTTCGATGCTTCACGCGCGACGAGCGGATTGTCCTTGCCCGAAGGCTCTGCGAATCGCCCAGAGATTGCCAGCACTGACTTCGAGGTCAGATACAGGAACTCTTGGCTTAGGACGACTGCACGGGCACCTCACCTCCAGCTACGCGATTCGGTCTCAGCGATGTTGGTGCCCCGATTGCATTGTGGAGATGCGCGGCTCCACACCCTACCTTCCGCTAGTCTGGAATCTCGAGGGCTACAGCTACTGCTCAAAACACGCCCGGCCGGTTGTGACGGCCTGTCCTGGGTGCGACCTGAAATTCGACGTGACGAGTGAATGGCTGCCCGTGCAGGAGGTGTGTCCGGCTTGCCGCACCAACCTTTGCGAGGTTGGTGCTTGTGAGGGGTCGGAGAGTCTGGACGGACAGGCGTCGGAGGCCGAAATTGCTCTGAATGAGTCGCTTGAGAAGTTTTGTCTTCAAGCCGCCGACATTCCCGAAGTTGCTTTGGGAGGCCGTCGCAGTGGGATGGAGCGAGCCATCAACCACGCGTTGCAATCGAAGGCTACCCCGTCGATCCAGGAACTCTCGATTGCGATCGGGTTGACGCCACTGACGCTTGATCGCTTTCGAGACCGTAATTCAGCGTTGCCTGCCTTGCCGGCACTAAGTCGACTCAGCGTCATCTGCGGCGTCTCATTGGCCGGCATTCTCTATGAACCACTTTGGCAAGAAAATGATGTTCAGGTCGATGCTTCAGCATTGAAAGTTCTTCCTCCGGCCTACGGAAAGCCATTGCGCAACTATGGCCCGTTGGTCGCGGCTGTGCATCAAGCGATCGCATCCGGCAAAGGGACGAGACTGGCGGAGGTTGCGAAGACCCTTGGGGTCAGTGACACCACGTTGCGTACAGCGATCGGGCCAGCGCTGATCGAGGAACTCAGCGACGCGGCACGAGTGCATCGACGCGCAGTCTTGCAAAAGAGCTTCGATGACTTGGTCGACAGCATGAAAGAAATCTGCCGTCGCTTGAAGCGTCAGGGCGTCGAACTAAGCGCGGCTCGCGTTGCCCGCGAATTGGGGCGGTTCGGCGAGCACGCTTGGTTCATGAAGGCTTACCGCAAGGCAGAGCGCGTGAGAGTTTGACAGGCCTCCAGTTGGCTGTCGTGTCGAGGCGGTTGTCGGAAGGCGGCCGCCTCGATTCGCTTTAATCGACGATTGACGCGAAGTTTGGCCGAGAGTTTTTTGACCCATAAGTTGGCCATTTGGCCAACTTATGGGTCCAGTCTCAGGGGCGACGCCGGGGGCCGCGGATTGTCGCGTTCGGTGAATTGGATATATAGTGGTACTAAAGTGGTTCGAATGAATCGAGCTGC
>FTJN01003210.1_pt2 | contig 32143 bp, 34 predicted proteins | sample 1658361 | NCBI WGS metagenome assembly FTJN01 (sample SAMEA3914819, study PRJEB12502) | metagenome | biome: forest; material: soil | place: Canada | collected 2010-06-26 | depth 0.3 m
AACGTCAACGTCAACGTCGACAACAACTACGGTTACCGCAACGACTGGGATTATCACCCGGTCGCAAGAGGCGTGGCCTTCGGCGCGGCGGCCGCGGTGACCGCCGCGGCGATCGGTTCGGTGGTCTACAGCGTTCCGCCCAGCTGCTCGACGGTGATCGTCAACGGGATCAGCTATTCGCAGTGCGGCAGCACCTGGTACGCGCCGCGCTACTCCGGGACGACCGTGCAATATGTCGTGGTCAACGCGCCCTAGTGAGCCAACGGCCTAGGTCGGCCGGCGCATCTGGAACTTCTGGGCCTCGCCGACCGTGAAATAGTCGGCGGGACCGCCGCCCCGCAGGATCGGCTCGGCGGCCACCGTGTCGTAGACGCCGTCGATCAGCAGCGCCTGGTCTATATGGACCATCACCACCTCGCCCAGGGTCAGCCAGGCGTCAATCGGCGCGCCCTCGGCGTCGGTTAGACGGATCAACTGGGTCAAGCGGCATTCGAACGCCACCGGGCTTTCGGCGACGCGCGGCGGGGCCACGCGCTGTGACGCCGCCGGCGTCAGGCCGGCCAGGTCGAACTCGTCGACATCCTCGGCCACGGTCGCCGAACTGATGTTGACGGCCTGGGCCAGGGGCCGCGTCGCCAGGTTCCAGACGAACTGGCCGGTCTCCTCGATGTTGCGCACCGAGTCCTTCCAGCTGGTGCTGGAGAAGCCGATGATCGGCGGCCGGTAGTTGAAGGCGTTGAAGAAGCTGTAGGGCGCCAGATTACGCACGCCCTGGGCGCTGATGGTCGAGATCCAGCCGATCGGCCGGGGCGCGACGATGGCGTTCAGCGGATCGTGCTTCAGGCCGTGGCCGACCTTGGGATCGTAGGAATGGATCGCGGTCATGGTCGCCTCGCCCTGCGTGTCCCCCTCTTAGGCGGACGCGCCCCGAGGCGCCAGTCGCGCGCCGCTAGCCGGGCCCTAGCCGCGAGCGTCGGACAGGGCGGAGAGTTCGGCCATGATCAGGCCGGCCGCTAGCGAGGCCGGCGCGGCGTCGTAGGTCAGCTCGCCGCTTTCCAGCAGCAGGGCCAACTTGGCGCGCGCCCGGCAGACCCGGCTTTTCATGGTCCCTTCCGGCACGTCACACATCTCGGCCGCCTGGCGGTGGGAAAAGCCGCCCGCCCCGACCAGAATCGCGGCCTCGCGCTGCTCATCGCTCAGGGCGTTCAGGGCGTTGCGCAGGTCGTTCAGCATCAGGGACTGGATCTGGTCGGTCCCGGTGGCGGGCACCTGGGCGCTCATGGCCTCGTCCAGCGGCGTTTCGCGCCAGACGCGTCGACGTTGGGAGTAGAAATGATTGCGGGCGATCTTCAGGATCCAGCCCTTGAAGTTGGTGCCGACGCTGAATTGGGCGCGGTGCTGCCAGGCCTTGAGCAAGGCGTCCTGCGCCAGGTCGTCGCCGGCCGCGGCGTCGCCGCACAGGCCGCGGGCGAACGAGCGAAGGACGGGAATGCTGGCGACCACCTGGCGCTTGAATTCCGCGTCGTCCAGCGCCGCCCGCTCGGCGCTCGGCGCGAAACTGCGGGTCTCGGCCGCGACATCGCTCTCCGCGCCGGCCCAGCGGGCCGAGGTGCGGCGAAGTTTCTCGGTGGGGCTCAGGTCCGTCATGGGAAGCTCCGAAACTCAGAGGCTGGGCGAAGGTGGCGGGGCGAGGTCACGTTGAGAGAAATCATAGCGGCGTTGCATGCCAAGGCAGGCCCAGCACGCCGACCACGCCGCGAAACAGGAAGGTGACGCCCAACGCCGCCTGCAGGATGCTGAACACCCAGCCCAGCACGCTCATGGCCGGTAGGCCGACCGTGCGCATGATCGGACCGGCGAAGACCATGCCGGCGATGTTCAGCAGCATGTTCAGGACCAGCATGGCGATCACCCCGCCCAGCATGTGCTGATCCTCGGCGACGCTGACGAACAGCAGCAGGGCGACCAAACCCCAGGGTGTGACGATGCCGGGAATGGCCAGCGGCGTGATGAAGATCCCGATCGGGCGCTTGGTCGTCGGATCCGGCGGCGGCGCGGGCTCGTGCGGCGCCAGGACGCTGGACAGGATTTTCAGCGAGCCGATCAGCAGCAGCAGGCCGCCGGTCACGAGAAGGGCCTCGCGCGACACCCGCCAGTTGGTGGCTAGGGCCGAGCCGATGACGGTGGCCGCCACCAGGATCAGGAAGGCCAGGGCGGTGCTCTTGAGGGCGAGCCCCAGTCGGACCTTGCCATCGAGCCCCTGGGTCACACCGTAGAAGGTCGGGATCAGCTTCAGCGGGCCCAGGGTCAGGAACAGGATCGCGAAGATGAAGCCGAGATTGATCGACCCGGTCATGGGGCTCTCCAGGAGACTTGGTCCGAGGGGCGGATCACGCGCGGGCGGCCTAGCCCGCCGTCGGCGGCGCGCCCGCCGGCAGCGTCTTGATCATGTCGGCGACCATGGCGTTCAGCCCGTCCTGGGTGGCGTCCTTCTCGTCGACGCGTTTCTGCGACGTGGCGCGCCAGGCCAGCTTGCCGCTGGCGGTGTCGATCAGGTCGAGCATCAAGGCGCCCTCGACGTAGTTGATCGAGCGCACATCGACGTCCATCGGCGCGCCGTACATGCCCCAGCCGTAACCGCCGACGCAGCCGCGCCGGCCGCAGGCCACCCCGCCGCCCATCGGCGGGCCGCCCATGCTGGTGGCCGAGTAGTCGGTCTTGTTCTGCAGGCCGATGTGATAGGCGACCAGCACCTTGGCCTGGCTCGGGCTGACCTGGCGGTAGCCCTTTGCGGCGAGGTTGGTGTCGATCGCGCTCTTGATGCGGTCGCGGATGATGTCGTTGTCGACCCGGGGGTCGCCGCTGCCGGGCTGGGCGTCGGGCGCCCAGGCATAGGTCGAGCCCGCGATCGGGGTCTGGCCGGCCAGGACCGAGACCTTGCCGCCGGGACTTTCGCAACCGGCCACGGCCAGGCACGCGGCGGCGGCCGCGGCGAGAAGCGCTTGATGCATGATCCTGGATGGCATCGGACGAACTCCTGCTCGAAGGGTTGCGCCCCCTTCGAAAGCGGAGGCGGCGGACAGTCAAACTCTCCGCCCGGCGCGCGGTGGTCTCAATCAGGTGAAACCCTGACCGTAGGGAGTAATCCCTTGAGTTGAGCGCGCAGACGCCGGGTCAAACGAAAAGGCCGGCGGTCGCCCGCCGGCCTTTGGACACGTCCGTGTAGATCGCCTTAGCGTCCGGTCAGGCTGGCCTCCATCTTGGCCATGATCTGGTCGATGCTGAAGCTGGCGGCTTTCTGTCGCGGAGGATATTCGGGGAAGCTGGCCAGGAACTTCGCCACGATCCCCTGCCCCGCCATGACCATGTAGGCCTTGGACAACCACCAGTCCCAATAGGTGTTGGAGGTGATATCGGCCCGCTCATAGGGGTCGGTGCGCAGGTTGAAGATCTTGGGAATGCGCAGCGACGTGAACGGTTCGGCCCAGATCTGCAGGGTGCCGGTGCAGCGCTGTTCTTCGAACACCATCTTCCAGTTGTCGAAGCGGATGGCCACCAGGGCGCCGTCGTCGTCGAAATAGATGAAGCCTTGGCGCGGACTCTTCTCTTCCTTGCCGGTCAGGTAGGGCAGCAGATTGTGACCGTCGAGATGGATCTTGTAGGTCATGTCGCCGGCCTTGTGGCCCTTGAGCAGCTTGGCGGTGACGTCCGGATCGCCGGCCGCGGCCAAGAAGGTCGGCAGCCAGTCGTTGTGGTGGACGATTTCGTTGGAGACCTCGCCGGCCGGAATCTGGCCGGGCCAGCGGACCAGCATCGGAATGCGGAAGGCGCCTTCCCAGTTGGTGTCCTTCTCGTTCCGGAACGGCGTCATGGCGCCGTCCGGCCACGTGTTCATGTGCGGGCCGTTGTCGGTCGAATACATGACGATGGTATCCTCGGCGAGCCCGAGTTCGTCGAGCAGGTCGAGCAGTTCGCCAACGTTCTTGTCATGGTCGATCATGGTGTCGTGATAGGGCGACTGCCAGCGGCCGGCCTGGCCCAGGCTGGACGGCTTGGTGTGGGTCCGGCAGTGCATGTGGGTGGTGTTCATCCACACGAAGAACGGGGTGTCGGCATCGTGCTGACGCTTGATGAAGTCCTTGGCGGCGGCGACGAACTCATCGTCGCAGGTCTCCATGCGCTTCTTGGTCAGCGGTCCGGTGTCGGTGATCTTCTGCTTGCCGACCCGGCCCCAACGGGGTTCCACGGTGGGGTCGTCGACATCGGTGGCCCAGGTGTGCATCACACCGCGCGGCCCGAAGTTCTTCTTGAACTCAGGGAAGTCCTTGTCGTTCGGATAGTCCGGGTCCTCCGGATCCTCCTCGGCGTTCAGGTGGTAGAGATTGCCGAAAAACTCGTCGAAGCCATGGGCGGTCGGCAGATACTTGTTCTGGTCGCCGAGGTGGTTCTTGCCGAACTGACCGGTGGCGTAGCCCAGCGGCTTCAGCAGCTCGGCGATGGTCGGGTCTTCCTTCTGCAGCCCCACGTCGGACCCTGGAATGCCGACCTTGGTGTTGCCGGTGCGGAACCCGCACTGACCGGTGATGAACGACGCCCGGCCGGCGGTGCAGCTTTGCTCGCCGTAGCTGTCGGTGAACCGGATGCCTTCGTTGGCGATGCGGTCGATATTGGGCGTCTTGTAGCCCATGAGGCCGTTCGAGTAGCAACTCAGATTGCTGATGCCGATGTCGTCACCCCAGATGACGAGAATGTTGGGTTTTCCGTTGGGCATGATGATCATCCTGCAGACGCGCTCACTGCGCGGGACGCTGGAAGATCATCATGCCGCCGGCGCGACGAATATCGGCGGGACTACCGGCCGGCCCGAGGAGTTCACCCTAGGCGGCCGGAGGCGTTTCCCGGGGCGGGCTAGGGTTTGGCCGCGAACACCGTCTTCCAGTCGCTCTTCATGCTGACGACCGTCCACCCGCGGGCGCCGGCCTCGTCCAGGGCCTTGTCCAGCTTGCCGATCTTGGACTGGCGGTCATAGGCGTATTCGCGCGCGGCGTCGTCGTGATGGACCAGGATCTGCAGGTTGGGCCGGGCGCTCGAGGCCGAGTATTGCAGCATCTGCAGGTCGCCGTCGGAATTGCCCACCGCCACCAAGGGCGGGCGACCGATGTGCAGGTCGATGTTGCTGGGCTTGCCTGGTCCGTCGTCGAGACTGCCCAGAACCGGCTGCGCCACCAGGACGCCCTTCCCGTCCCGGATCTCGAACTTCGTGGTCATGCTGGTGCCGATCACCTGCTCGGGCGGCACGCCATAGGCCTGCTCGGCGAACGTCCGCATGAACTGCACCTCCCCGCCCGAGACGATGTAGGTCTTGAATCCCGCCCCGCGCAGATAGGCCAGCAGCTCCAGTTGCGGCTGGTAGGTCAAGGCGGTGTAGGGCGTGTGGAAGCGCGGATGGCGCGCCTGGTCGAGCCACGCCTTGGCGACCGCCTGGTATTCGGCCGTGGTCAGGCCGACCTGGACGGCGAACACCGCTTCGATCAGGTCTTTCTCGCTGAGCTTGGCCATTGCCGCCTGGTCGCGGTCGGCGATGGCGGCGAAGGCCGGCTTGTCACGCAGCGCCGGATCCTTGGCCACCATTTGCCCAATCCGCTCCATCGCGAAGGCGAACTGGAAGTAGATCGGCTGTTCGGCCCACAGGGTGCCGTCGTTGTCGAACACGGCGATCCGTTCGGGCGGCGGTACGAAATCGGCCCCCGGACGCGTCACCCGCGCCACGTAGCCCGTGATCGCGGTCTTGGCGGGGCCGGCGTTCCACGACGGCAAGGGATCGACCTTTGGCGGGGCAGCGAGCGCGAGGCTTGGCCCGCCGCCGGCCAAAAGTCCCAGGACGGCGATGCGGCCCAGCAGGCCTCTACGGGTGGACATGACCGATCTCCTTGGATGTGGACGTCAGAAAAAGCCTTCCAGCGACAAGGTCGGCAGGTGCGCCACCTGGGCGGCGCTGATCACGCAGATGATCACCGCGACCACGATCAGGGCCGCCTTCACCCGCGTCGCCTTGAACGTCTGGCTGATGCCGCCGAAGAATAGGGCCACGGCCAGCAGCACCGTGCCGCGCACGAAGCGGTCGCTGATGTCATTGTCCTTCTGGCCTCTTTCGAACAACTCGTCGGCCTGCCGCTGCAGGCGCTGGGCCTCGGCCAGCCGCGCCAGGTGATACCGCGGCATGTTGAAGGGCGTCGGCGGCGCGGCGTGGTTGGTCCGTGGCTCGGTCTTCAGCCAGGCCTCGAAGGCGCCAGCGAATTCAGGGCGAAAGCGCTGCCGATAGAAGGCCTGGAGCTCCGGCTCTCTCTGGGCGGTGGCGCTCAGCCAACCCTGGAACATCAGCAGGTCGCCGGTCTCCAGCTGACCCGCGGCGGTGGCCGCGCTGGTCGCCTGCACGCGGGCCGCGCCGGCCTGGGTGTAGTGCGCCGCCTGCTCGCCGTCCCACAGCGCCGCCTGGAAGCCGACCCAGGAGGTCATGGCGGCGGCGACCGAGATCACCACGGCGGCGGCGACCTCGACCATGTAGGCCCCATCGAACCGTCGGCTCACGGCCTGGCGTCCGTGGCTTGTGGTTGCTCATCGGATTGCGGATTGAACTCTTCCATGTCGCGTTCGAGGAAGTAGTTCAGGGCCGTGCGGATCAGGGCGATGGCGCCCAGGCGGCCGATATCGTCCCAGGTCGGGGCGATGGCGGTGCGGACGATGTCGGCCGCCAGGGCGAATTCCAGGGCCAGGACGATCCACATCGCGAACTTGGTCCAGATCGTGCGCCGGGCCTGACGCGACCCGCCACGGCGCGAACCGAATACGACGACGGCCTGAACCAGGGTTTCCACCATGCCGATCGCGATGCAGATCACCGAGCAGAGCTCGGCGGCGAGCGCGACATAGTTGGCGCAATCCCGCAGCAGCATTTCCATGGAGATCTCCCGTCGGCTCAGCTCCGATGAGCGCAAGGAAACGGCAATTGGAAGGGGCGCGCCATCCGGCGAAGCGCCGAGCCGCCCCCGGAGAAACCTGCACCGAATGGCCGACAGCTAGGGAATTTTCCCTCCGGCAACAGGGGGATCGCCTGATCGATCAGCGCCCCCGCCCATGGTCACTAGAACGACCGGTCGGTGGAGGCCAACCATGCCAGGTCAAGACGTTCCCATGCCTGTTCCATCGTCGCCGCCCAGCCGGAAACCGCTCCGCGAGGCGATGGTGTGGATCCCTGGCGGGGTGTTCACCATGGGCTCCGACCATCACTATCCCGAGGAACGGCCGGCGCGTCGGGCCGCCGTCGACGGCTTCTGGATCGACCCCGGGCCGGTGACCAATCGCCAGTTCGCCCGCTTCGTGGCCGCCACCGCCTACGTGACCTTCGCCGAGTATCCGCCTGACCCCAACGACTACCCGGGCGCGGATCCGAGCGTGCTGACGGCGTCCTCGATGGTGTTCACGCCGCCGCGAGGTCCGGTCGATCTTCGCCACCCCCTCCAATGGTGGGCCTTCGTGCCCGGCGCGGACTGGCGTCATCCCTATGGTCCGGGCAGCAACCTGGAAGGCTTGGATGACCACCCCGTCGTCCACGTGGCCTGGGTGGACGTCCTGGCCTACGCCGCCTGGGCTGGAGTCGAGTTGCCGACCGAGGCCGAATGGGAGTTCGCCGCGCGCGGGGGTCTTCAGGACGCCGAATATGCCTGGGGCGACACCTTCCAACAGGACGATCGCCACATGGCCAACACCTGGCAGGGCGCGTTTCCGCACCAGAACACCCTGGAAGACGGTTGGGCCCGGACCTCGCCGGTCGGCGCCTATCCGCCTAACGGCCATGGCTTATACGACATGATCGGCAACGCCTGGGAATGGACGGCGGACTGGTGGTCGACGCCTGATCCCCTAGCCGCGGCGCCGCGTTGCTGCGCGGCCAAGAACCCGCTCGGCGGACGCGAGGAGGACAGCAGCGAACCTGGCGGCCTGCGCATTCCCCGCAAGGTGCTGAAGGGCGGATCCCACCTCTGCGCGCCCAGCTACTGCAAGCGTTATCGCCCGGCCGCCCGACACGCCCAACCGATCGACACCTCGGCGTCCCACGTGGGGTTCCGCTGCATCGTCAGATCCCGCGCCTGAGCCGCTCGGAGGCCGCCATGACCAAAGTGCCACTGCCGAGTTGGATGGACACCGCGCCACGGCGCAAGATCCTGGACTTCGTCGCCCGCGTCACCCGTCCCGGTGGTCGTGACTATGTGGCGCCGGCCGATCGGGTCGCCGTGTTCGACAACGACGGGACCCTGTGGGTCGAGCATCCGCTCTATGCCCAGGGGATGTTCGCCCTGGACCGCGCCAAGAGCATGACGGCCTCGCATCCGGAGTTGGCCGCCACGCCGGCCTTCCAGGCCTTCGTCCACCAGGACATGGCGGCGCTGGCCGCCTGCGGCAAGCAGGCGATCATCGAGCTGCTGCTGCAACTGCATGCCCACGCCACCGAGGAATCGTTCGCGCTGGAGGTCGCCACCTGGTTGGTCGAGGCTCGGCATCCGCGCTTCGACAAGCCCTACACCGCCCTCGCCTACCAGCCGATGCGCGAATTGCTGGCCTATCTGGCCGCCAACGACTTTCGCAACTTCATCGTCACGGCCGGCGGGATCGACATGGTCCGGATGTTCTCCGAGCAGACCTACGGCGTGCCGCGCGAGCGGGTGATCGGCTCAAGCGGCAAGACCGAATTCCGGCTGAACGGCCGTCGCGCCGAGATCCGCAAGCTTCCCGAGCTGCATTCGTTCAACGAATATGCCGAGAAACCGGTCAACATCGCGCTGCACATCGGCCGGCGCCCGATCCTCGCGTTCGGCAATTCCGACGGCGACCTGGCGATGCTGCAGTACACAGACTCCGGTCACGGCAAGCGGCTGTCGATGCTGCTGCACCACGACGATCCGGAGCGTGAATACGCCTATGACAAGGACACCCACGTCGGGAAGCTTGACGTGGCCCTGACCGCGGCGGCCGAGCGGGGCTGGACGGTCGTCAGCATGAAGGACGACTGGTCGCGGCTGTTTCGCGACAAGGCCCGTTAGCCAACGCAGTCGCCAAGGGACAACAAAGAGAAACCCGCCGGCCTGGGCCGGCGGGTTTCCCTGCAAGAGAGCGATTCACGGACCCGCTAGTGCTGCGCGGCGGCCATCTTGTCGAGCTTGTTGGCTTCGGTGCGGGTGATGACGCCGTCATGGTTCAGGTCGTACTTGGCGAACCTCACCGCGGTGGCCGCATCGATCTCCCCGGGAGTGACGAAGCCGTCCTTGTTCGTGTCCAGGGTCGCGAAGAGCCCGGCCTTGCCGATGCCCGCCCATCCGTCGATGCCTTGCTCGCGAACCTCGGACCGGACCCGTTCGGCGCCCTTCGCCCACTCGGCGGCGCTGATCTTGCCGTCCTTGTCGTGATCGGCGCGCATCAAGAAGGCGCGGCGATTGTTCTGGTACTCTGTCTGGGTGACCTTGCCGTCCTTGTTGGCGTCGGCCAGCAGCTCCTGGGCGTTCGCCACGGACGCGGCCATCAGGGCCACCGCCGTGATCAGAAGAAGTCTACGCATCTAAGCCTCCAGTGAACGGGGCTTGGGCCCCTGGGAAAGACCGAACACGACGGGCTCAGAACGCCTCGCCGATGGAGAAGTAGAGGGCCGACGTACCGTCCCCGACCGCGTAGTCGATGGCGACGTTGACGTGGTACTTCGTGGACGCCTCGAAGCGGACGCCCGCGCCGGCGGCGGGCAGCAGGTCCTTGGTGTTGACCTTGGAGAACTCGCTGGCGACTTCGCCAACCCCGACGAAGGCGACCACGCCGAAGCGCTTGTAGATCTTACGGCGCACCTCGCCCTGGACAGCGAACATGGCATGGTCGCGGTACTGGCCGGCCGTGTAACCCCGCAGGTCGTTGTTCTGACCGAAGTTGCAAAGATCGTAGAACGGCGCGCCGTCGCCCGACCGACACATCGAGCCGCGCCAAGCCAGAACCGTCTTGTCGTTGACCTCGTGATAGCCGTTCACCGCCGCGGTGATCCGCGGATAGTCGAAGTCGCTGCCGAGCGCATCGGAGGCGTACAGCCATTGGGCATTGGCGTAGACGCCGGCCCGGGGGTTGTACTCGTTGTCTCGGGTGTCGTACTCGCCGGCCAGGCCCAGTTGCGAGACCTGGCTTTGCAGTTCGATGTCGGGCAACTGGAACCGCGGCAGGAGGCTCGCGGTGTCGACCGTGGTGTCCATCTTGATGTAGCGGTAGCGAAGGCCGGCGTGGAAGTGGTCACCCAGACCCATCAACACCTCGGCCAGGGCCCCGGACGATTTCTGCTCCAGCGAGATGGATCGCCCTTGCGAACCGGCGTCCGAGCCGATGCCGAAGAAGTCGACATTGAACACCCCGGTGCCGACGCCCGCGGTGATCCGGTATTTGTCGCCGCCCAGATAGGCCTTCTGAAAGGCCGCGACGCCCCAGCTCTTGGTGTCGGTATAGAGACCGCCGACACCGCTGGTCCAGGGTCGGGCCGATCCGCCGGGCTGGTAGATCGCCAGCGCCGCCACGCCCAGGCCGTTTCCGATCGCCGGATTGGCCACCGGGATGGGCATGGCCACGAAGCTGGGCTTGATGTGTCCCACCTGTTCGGTTGGCGTGCGAATGGTGGCGGTCGTGGACTCGACGTCCTGCGCCCGCGAGGGTGTCGCCCACAGGGACGTTGGAAGGGCGGCGAGAACTCCGCAGAGGAGCAGGTTGCGCATGACGGCCGCCTTTCAGCGAGGAAGACGTCAACTTTGGGCGCCGGCCCAGATCGAACAATCAGGTGAAGCCCGCGCTCCCATGCGGGGCTTTTGGTATTGGTCGCGCGGATTGGCCCCAGCCGAAGTCCGTCAGGGATCTAGGGCGAATAACTAAGGGTTTCACCTAGTAGATAGAGGAGCCAAAGCGCTGCAACCGTGCTCTCCGGTTAGAGGATGGGAGTCAAAATGCGTAGGTTAACCGTAGCACTGGCCAGCGCCGTGCTTTTGGCGGGTGGAATCGCCGTCATGCCGACTTTCGCCGCCGAAAAGCCCAAGTCGACCGCGGCCCCCGCGATCGATCCCGCGGCGCTCCAGGCCGCCAGCCGGATGGGCGCCTACCTTCGATCCCTCCAGAGCTTCGAGGTGATTTCCTCGGCCAGCCTGGAGGAAGTGATCGATGAAAAAGGGACGAAGACCACCACCCAGGTGACCGGCGCCTACAAGGTCCGCCGACCCGACGCCTTCGTGGTCGATGTCACGTCCGCCAAGAAGGCGCGGCGCTTCATCTACGACGGCAAGTCCTTCACCGTCTTCGCGCCGAAGGTCGGCTACTTCGCCACGGTCTCGGCGCCGGCGACCATCGACCAGACGGTGGACGTCATCTACGAAACCTATGGGATCATCCTGCCCCTGGCGGACCTGTTCTACTGGGGAACGGATGCCAGCCCGACCGACTCGGTCACCTCCGCCAAGCGGCTCGGCCAAGACAAGGTGGGCGGCGTCGATACCGATCACTACGCCTTCGCCGGCCCCGGCCTGTCCTGGGAGGTGTGGATTCAGCGCGGCGACACGCCCCTGCCCCGCAAGATGCGGATCATCACGGTCGACGATCCGGCCAAGCCGACCTTCACCGCGGATCTGACCTGGACGACGCCGGTCACCTTCGCGCCGGACACCTTCACCTTCAAACCCGCGACCGACGCCAAGCCGATCGCCATGGCGGAGGTCGATCAATGAGCCGTCGCATGACCCGCTCGGTGAACGCTTCACGACGCCCCGCCGCGACCCTGGCCTGCCTGATCGGAACCGCCGGCCTGATGGTCGGCGGAGCCCTCCCCGCTTCGGCCGCCCCGCCGCATCTGCGTGGCGGCGGCTTCCATCCGACCGCGATGAACGTGCACGCGCCGGGCGGCCCGGGGTTTCATGGCGGGGGCGAACCGCCCGGACCGCGTCCGGGGCCCGGCCCCGGGCCTCATCCTGGCCCAGGCCCAGGCCCAGGCCCCGGACCTGGGCCCGGTCCCGGGCCTGGTCCTGGTCCTGGTCCTGGACCACACCCGCCGCCCCCTCCGCCGCCACCACCCGGACCTTGGGGCTGGGGTTGGGACGATGATCCGCTCTGGGACTATCCCCTGGCGACCGCGGCGGCGGTGGGCGTGGTGGCCGGCACGACGGCGGCCATCACCTCGGCGGCCCTCGGCTCCACGGTCACGACCCTGCCTTCGAGTTGCGTGACGGTTTTCAACGGCAACCTCACCTACTTCCAGTGTGGTTCGGTCTGGTACCAGCCCCGATATGCCGGTTCTGGCGTGACCTATGTCGTGGTTACGGCTCCCTGAGTGAAGCGGACGGTGCGCTCGATTTAAGATCGTGCGCGCCGTCTCGTTTCATTGCTGAAATAATTCACAACCTCTCGCAGAAAATTCACGAAGTATTTCGCTTAAAAACAGACAATTGTAGTCTGCAGAACCACCGGAGCGAGAATCGCAAATGCCTTTGCCGAACGCGCCGACTATCCTGCTGGCCGACGATCACTCGATTGTCCGAGCGGGGCTGCGCGAAGCCTTGGAATCGCAGCCTGGCTGGACGATCTGCGGCGAGGCCTCGAACGGACGCGACGCCCTGCGCCTCGCCAAGGAGCTGGTGCCGGACGTGATGATCCTGGACATCAGCATGCCCGACCTCAGCGGCGTGATCGTCGCGCGCGACGTTCGCAAGCTGAAGACCCATACCGAACTGCTGATCTTCACGATGCACGACAGCGAACAGCTGGTGCGCGAGGTGCTGAGCGCCGGGGCCCGCGGGTTCGTGCTCAAGTCGGCCTCGACCGAAAACATCATCGCCGCCGTGGCGTCCTTGCTGAACCACAAGCCCTATTTCTGTCCCGGCATCACCGACGCCGTCCTACGCGGCTATCTGTCGCCCGGCGGGCACGGCCTTGGCGAGGTGATCGAGGGATCCGAGACCCTGACCACCCGCGAACTGCTGATCGTCCAGTTGCTGGCCGAGTCGCGCAGCAACAAGGTCATCGCCTCGATGCTCGACATCAGCGTCAAGACCGTCGAGAGCCATCGCGGCAACATCATGCGCAAGCTGGGCGCTCACTCGCTGGCTGACATCGTGCGCTACGCGATCCGCAACAAGCTGATCGAGGCCTGACCATTCGGGGGTCTCTCAAGGGGCGCTTGGCGCCAAGCGACGCCGGGCCCAGGCTGAACGTCGACGCCTGGGCGCCATTTCTAGCCGTGAGCGAGGACTGAACTGAACCCCAGGGTGGGAGAGCCGGTCGTACACATGCGTCGGGACATGTCGACCGGCTCTCGACCCGCGACCACGACCGCGCTCTTGGGGGATGAGCGAACCGAGGCTTGCCAAGGGAAATCGGGGGTGACGCCTTGGCGGGCGAGCCGTTCCAGACTGTCGCCGCCGAAGCCAAAGCGCCATCAGGTTAAACCCTAAGTGAAGAGGGAAAATCCCTGAGGGTCGCGTTTAACTCAGGCTTGGTGAGCCGAGCTGTTCATCGCCGCCGTGGCCGCGTGTTTCTGCCGGGCCCGATCGATCGCGTCGTCCAGAAGTTTCAGAAACTCGGCCTGCATTTGCAGGGACTCGATGTCCGACGCCCGGACGCCGTCCAGAGTCGACTGGCGAATATCCTCGAGTTGTTCGAGCGAAAGCGCCGCGCAGAGCCGAAGGCTCAGGAACTGGAGGGCGGCTACTCGGATCTCAAGATTGGTCATCGGCATGTCGCTGCGAAACAGGGGTGCGAGCAGATACGGATGTAGACTGCCGCCGGATGCCGGCGATGATGTGACCATAGCTTCGAACGTCTAGCTGCGCCATGGCTGACTCCCGACAGGCGAATCCAAAAGACCAGAGCAGACTAAAGCAACAGGGGATATTCCCGAGTAGCCTCAATTGTTAATCAATGCAAACAGCATGCATGAGGTTTCACTGAGGTGGCGGAAACAAGACCATATGTAAAATTTTACTTGGTTTCCGATTAGGTAACGATGAGTGAATGCAGAAGCGAATGTCCTTCGAAGCCCCTGACCTCGGCACCTGAGGCGGCGTATTTTTCGTTCAGCCACGCATGGAGAGCCGCCTTGCAAAACCAAGCCCGCACTTATCCGGGCAGCACGCCCAACCTGAAATCGGGCTAATCCCGTGGCTATGTCGGAAAATCGACCCATGCGGCGATCTGACGCCGAGATTGTCGGGGCGTGTGAGCCATGGCCACGCATCGCTCCGCGCGGTCTCAGAGCCCGGCGGCGACCTCCGCGATGAGGCGCAACAGCCACGCCACGGGGCCGGCCTGGCTCTCGCCGCCTCGGATCACCGCCCCGAACTGAGCCGGCTCGGGGTGGCGCGTGGGCTCGACCATGACCACCGACCCGCGTTCGGCCGCCAAGGTCGCCAGGCGCCGCGGCAGCAGGGCCGCCATGTCGGTCTGGCTGACCATCACCAGGGCCGAAGACGCGTCCGGCACGGTGACTGGGCCGTCCAGGCCACGGGACGCGGGCAAGGCGTAGTCGTCGCTCCAACTGGTGATCCGGCGCAAACCCAGCTCGCGCCGGGATCCGCGTCGCGTCTCCTCGACCTCATGGCCGCCCGAGACGACCAGATAGGGAATTTCGGCCAGGACCCGCGGCGTGATCTCGTGACGAGCGGCGGGGTGGTCGGCGCGGATCACCCAGACCGCGGTCTCGACGAACAGCGGGGTATAGCCGAAGCGCGGGGCCACGTGCTCGAAGCCGCCGAGCACCAAATCCAGGCGTCCGTGATCCAGATCCTCCGCCAGGGGACCTTCAACGGCGCGAATGCGCAGCTTGACGCCCGGGGCCTCCGCCTGGAGACGTCGCACCACGCCCGGCATCAGCACCGAGCAGAGATAGGCGCTGGCGCTGATGTGGAACACGCGCTCGTCCACCGCCGGATCGAAGCGTGGAACCGTGACGGCGGACTCCAGCAGCTTCAGCGCTGCCCGGATCGGTCCGCCCATCTCGACGGCGCGGGGCGTCGCCTGCAGGCCCGAAGGTCCCCGCACGAACAGCTCGTCGCCCAGCGACAGGCGCAGGCGACCCAGGGCGTGGCTGACGGCCGACTGCGTCAATCCCAGCTTCGACCCCGCCCGGGTCGCGCTCTCTTCCTCCAACAGGGCGTCGAACACCCGCAGGAGATTGAGGTCGAGGTTTTTGAAATGCGCATCGTTCATGGCTGTTGTGACGGAATATCATTTTGCTCATGACCTCGGGAGTCCTATCTCCGGTCAAGGTAAGGCCCTCCCCGGCCCTTCCCATCCCTCTGTGCGAGATCCGCGGCCGGCGCGAACGTCGGCCGCTTTAAGACGTGGAGCAGCGCGTGAGCGACGCGGAAGGCTATCAGGCGATGGCCGAACTCGATGAAGAAGCGGCCCGTGGGCGCGGCCAGCGCCCCCAGGCGCGCTCCCTGGGTCAGCGGCTGCGCCTGCCGCTGATGATCGGTGTTCCGCTGATCATCCTCTGCCTGGTCGCCTTCTTCGTGCTGACCGGCGGCAAGTTCGAGTCGACCGACGACGCTTATGTCCAGGCGGCGCGGGCCGCGATCAGCCCCAGCGTTGCTGGGCGGGTGGTCGAGATCGACGTCAGCGAGAACCAGACCGTCAAGAAGGGTCAGGTGCTGTTCCGCCTCGACCCGTCCGATTTCGAGGTCGCCGTGGCCCAGGCCGAGGCCGCTCTGGCGGCCGCCCGCTTCGAGACGCAAGGCTCTCGCGCGGTCTATGACCAGCGCAACGCCGACCTGGCCGCCGCCCAGGAAACCGTCGCCTATACCCAGCGCGAAGCCGCCCGCCAGCGCGACCTGGCCGCGGCCGGCGTCGCCACCCGGGCCCAGGCCGATTCCGCCGCCCACGACGCCGAGCAGGCCCGCCGGCAGGTCGCCGTGGTCCGCCAGCAGATCGCCTCGGCCTTGGCGGATATCGGCGGTCGTCCCGACGTCGCCGCCGATCGCCAGCCCAAGGTGATGCAGGCCAAGGCCGCCCTCGACCGCGCCAAGCTGGATCTCAGCTACGCCACCATCGTCGCCCCCGCCGATGGCGTGGTCACCAAGGTCGAACAACTGCAGGTTGGCAACCGCGTCGCCGCCTCCCAGACCCTGTTCTGGCTGGTCTCGGGTCGGCCGTGGATCGAGGCCAACTTTAAAGAGGATCAGCTGGCCCACATGCGGGTCGGTCAGCCGGCGACGATCAGGATCGACGCCTATGACCACGACCTCAAAGCCCATGTGGTCAGCTTCAGCCCGGGCACCGGCTCCAGCTTCGCCCTGCTGCCGCCCGAGAACGCCACCGGCAACTGGGTCAAGGTCGTCCAGCGCCTGCCCGTCCGGCTGGCCCTCGACGAAAGCGCCCCGCAGCTCAGCGCGGGCCTGAGCGCCAAGGCCAAGGTCGATGTGCGTTCAGCCAAGGATGCGGCGGCCAAATGACCGGGGCCGGCAACGGCAAGGGCGACGCGGCCAACCGGGTCCCGATCACGATCGCCGTCATGCTGGCGACGGTGATGAGTTCGCTGGACACCACGATCGCCAATGTCGCGCTGAAGCATATCCAGGGCAGCATCTCGGCGTCGGCCGAGCAGATCACCTGGGTGCTGACCTCCTACATCGTCGCCGCGACGATCATGACGCCGCTGACCGGTTTCCTGGCCGACCGCATGGGCCGCAAGATCGTGCTGCTGGTGTCGATCGCCGGTTTCACGGTCGCCTCGATGCTGTGCGGGATCGCCGACAGCCTGCTCGAGATCGTTCTGTTCCGCCTGTTGCAGGGCCTGTTCGGCGCGGCCCTGGTCCCGATGTCCCAGGCGGTGCTGCTCGACATCAATCCGCCGGAGAAGCACGGCTCGGCCATGGCGACCTGGTCGGCCGGCGCGGTGCTGGGGCCGCTCCTGGGCCCGGTCCTGGGCGGCTGGCTGACCGACAATCTCGACTGGCGCTGGGTGTTCTTCATCAATCTGCCGATCGGCATCCTGGCCTTCTGCGGCGTGTTCCTGTTCCTGTCCGAGAAGAAGGGCGCCCATAAGCGGTTCGACGTGCTGGGTTTCGTCAGCTTGGCCCTCGCCATCGGCGGCTTCCAGCTGATGCTCGACCGCGGACCCAGCCAGGACTGGTTCGCGTCCACCGAGATCTGGACCTATCTCGTCGTCGGGATCATCGCGCTATGGATCTTCGCGGTGCAGCTGGCCACGGCCGAGAAGCCGTTCGTCGACCGCACCCTGATGGCCGACACCAACTTCGTCACCAGCTGCGTGTTCGGGTTCTTCATCGGCATCCTGATCTTCAGCGTCCTGGCCCTGCTGCCGCCGATGATGCAGAACTTGCTGGGCTATTCGGTGTCGTTCACCGGTCTGGTCAGCATGTCGCGCGGCGTGGGCTCGTTCATCGCCATGTTCACCGTCGGCCATCTGATCGGCCGGATGAACATCAAGGTGCTGCTGTCGATCGGCCTGGCGGCCAGCGCCTTTGGGCTGTGGATCATGACCCAGTTCAGCCTGGCCATGGACACGCACCTGATCATCGTCTCCGGCTTCCTGTCGGGCATCGGCACGGGCCTGATCTTCGTGCCGCTCAGCACCATCGCCTTCGCGACCGTGAAGCCTCAGTATCGGGCCGAGGGCGCGGGCCTGTTCACCCTAATCCGCAACTTCGGTTCGGCCGCCGGCATCTCAATCATGCAGGCCCGCTTCGTCAGCGGCGTCGAGGTGCACCACGCCAAGCTGGTCGAACACGCCCGCCCGGACAATCCACTGTTCCAGGCCTATGCGTCGCTGGCCTTCGCCACGACCGAGGCCATGACCCGGCTCGACGCCACGATCACCCGCCAGGCTTCGATGCTGGCCTATGTCGACGATTTCCAGCTGATGCTGGGCATCACCATCCTGTGCGCGCCCCTGATCCTCATCATGCGAACCCCCAAGAAGTCGGGGGGAGAGACCGTTCATGTCGCCGACCATTAAGCGCTTCGCCGCCCTCGCCGCCTCCGCCAGCCTGGCCGTCCTGGCCGGCGCCTGCACGACCGTGGGCCCGAACTTCGCCCAGCCCGATGGGCCCGGGACCGTGGCCTATGCGGCCAAGGGCGAGGCCGCGCCGGCCGAAGCCCGGCTCGACGCCGCGCCGACCGCCGGTCCGTGGTGGAACGCCTTCGGCTCGCCCGCCCTGGACGCCACGATCCGCCAGGCCTTGGCCGACAGCCCGACCCTGGCCGAGGCCGACGCCACCCTGCGTCAGTCGCGGTCGGCCTTGGCTCAGGCGCGCGGCGCGGCCGGGCCGCAGGTCGACGCCACGGCCGGCCTGAACCGCGAGCGCGCCAACCTGCAGGCGTTCGGTTTCACCAGCTTCGGTGACGTGTCGCTCGAGAATCCCACCTTCAGCCTGTACTCGGTGGGCGGGAGTGTCGGCTACGACCTGGACCTGTTCGGCGGAAACAAGCGCCGGATCGAGGGCGCGGCCGCCCGCGTCGAGGCCCAGGCCCGCCGTAGCGACGCCGCCTATCTGACCCTGACGGCCAATGTCGCCCTGCAGGGCCTGACCATCGCCACGCTCAACGCCCAGATCGACGCGGTGAACCAGATGATCGCCGCCGACCAGGCTAATCTTGAGCTGGTCCACAAGGCTAACGCCCTGGGCGGCTCCACCGCCACCGCCCGAGTCTCGGCCCAAAGCCAACTGGAGCAGGACCGCTCTCTCTTGCCGCCGCTCGAAGGTCAACTGGCCGCCGCGCGCCACGCCCTGGCCCTGCTGGTCGGTCACGCGCCCGCCGACTGGACCGCGCCGGATTTCACCCTGGCCGAGCTGAACCTCACCGCCCCCGTACCGGTCGCCCTGCCCTCGGCCCTGGTGCGCAAGCGGCCCGACATCCTGGCCGCCGAAGCCGACCTGCACGCCGCCACCGCCGACATCGGCGTGGCCACGGCGGACCTCTATCCGGACATCAAGCTGACGGCGTCCCTGACCCAGGGCTCGCTGAAGCCACAGGACATTTTCTCCTACGACGCCACCGCCTGGAACGTCGGGGCTGGCCTGACCGCGCCGATCTTCAACGGCGGCGCGCTGAAGGCCCGCCGCCAGCAGGCGCGGGAGGCGGCCGTGGCCTCTTTGGCCCGCTATCAGCAGACGGTGCTAACCGCTTTCGCCCAAGTCGCCGACGCCCTCTCGGCCCTGGCGGCGGATGACGCGGCCATTGCCGCTTACGGCCGCACCGAGGCCCAGGCTGGCGAGAGCCTTCGCCTGGCCCGCGTCGCCTACGACAAGGGCGGCGGCACGCTGTTGGAGGTGCTCGATGCGCAGCGCCGGGTTCACGAGGTCCAGTCTTCTCGCGTTCGCGCCCAGGGTCAGCGCCTAGCCGACGCCGTGCGGCTGTTCGCGGCCTCCGGCGCGGACTGGCGTGGCGCGGCGGTTTAACTGAGATGACCAAATAGAATATTTGGTCAGGCCAATCGTCTTGTGTGGACCATGCCGCCGGCTATGGTGCTGCCCGTAGCGACGTTGAGTCTTAGGCGCGTCGGGATTTCGGGAGGCTCACCATGCGAACACAGACGGCCGCTGTCGGCCTCGCCGTTCTGTTGTCGCTCGGCTCTGCCCTTCAAGCCCTGGCCGCGGAGTCCTCGGTTCCGTCCGCGCGGACCGGCGTCTGCAAGGGGGGCGACGGAACCGCCGCGGCCTTCGGAGGCCGCCGCACCTTCCGCTGGAGCCCCGAGGGCCTGGAATATGCCAAGGCCCACCGGACCGACCCCGCGATCGCACCTGCCTACGCCGCCGTGATCAAACGCGCCGACGCGGCCCTGGCGGGCCCGACCTACACGGTCGTCGACAAGACCCGCACCCCACCCAGCGGCGACAAGCACGACTACATCTCGATGGGGCCTTACTGGTGGCCCGATCCCACCAAGCCGAACGGCGAGCCCTATGTTCGTCGCGACGGCGAGTTCAACCCCGAGCGGGCCACCAACGAATTCGACGTCACCGACCTGGACGCCATGAGCGCCGGGGTCGAGGCGCTGTCCCTGGCCTATTACTTCACCGATGACGCCCGCTATGCGGCCAAGGCCGCGCGGTTGCTGCGGGTCTGGTTTCTGGACCCGGCCACCCGGATGAACCCCAACACCAAATACGCCCAGGGCGTGCCGGGACGCACCACGGGCCGGGCCGAAGGCGTGCTCGACACCTACCGCCTGCTGCGGGTGATCGAGGGCGTCGGCCTTCTGGCTCCGTCCAAGGCGCTTTCGGACGCCGATCAAAAGGGCCTGGAGCGCTGGTTCGGCGACTACACGACGTGGATGCGCACCGATCCGAACGGCCGCGAGGAACAGGCCGCCGCCAACAATCACGGCATCTGGTTCGACTACCAACTGGCCGGCTTCTCGCTGTTCGCGCACCAGGACGCGGTGGCCCGACAGGTCGTGGCCGAGGCCGGAGCGCGCCGGATCGCGACCCAGGTCGCGCCGAACGGTTCGCTGCCACTAGAGCTGACCCGCACCCGCGCCCTGCACTACAGCTACTTCGCCCTGGAGGCCCTAGTCGGCACAGCGCAGTTCGGGCGCTGCGTGGATCTGGACCTCTGGCGCTACCAGACCGCCGACGGTCGCGGCCTGCGCGCCGCCTTCGACTTCCTGGCGCCCTATGTCGGCAAGGAAGCCAGCTTCCCCTATCCGGAACTGAAGCCCGAAGACGCCGCCTCGGAGGCCTTGCCATTGTTCGCGGCGGCGGCCGACGCCTATGGCGACAAGGGCCTGGCCGACAAGGCGGCGACCTTGGCGCGGCGCTATCCGGCCCATCTCAACCGTCTGCTGGCGGCGCCCAAACCCTGACGCTCAAAAGGGTCGGAGCTATTGGATCGCGAGCGCGCTATACTGGCTGCGCCAGTGATCGCCCCGCGCCATGCGGGATCGCCGGCCTGAAAGGACGTCATGTCCGATCTTTCACGACAACCTTGCGCGACGTCTCGCGTGGTCCCTCGGTGACGCGTTGGACCGAGCTGCTCGAATCCATCGGCATCCATCGGGTCTCGGCGCGTGAGATCCGGGCCGAGGCGTTTTTCCTGGGTAACCGCCACAAGGGCGCGATCGTCGAGGGCGCGCGGCTCGAACTTCAGGCGCGTGATCTTGACCCGCATCGGGCGGTGCTGTTGCGCGCGGTGATCCGTTCCGCGCCCGCGATCGACAGCGCTGGAGCCGACCTGTGACCGATGAGGAAACCCAGACCCTGCGCCGCGAAAACGACTATCTCAAACGCCGTAACGCCCAGCTGCAGGACGACGTCACCAGCCTGGGCGGCCAGGTCTTGCGCATGCAGCAGGAGCTGGAGCGCGTGAGCGGTCGGCGGGCGATGGTATCGCCGGACCCGCTGTCGGGCGGCCAATAGATGGTCTTGACCCCCGGCCAGTTCACCGCCCTGAGTAACCTGCAACGCAAGAAGGCCGGCGAGGTCGTCGACTGGATCAATATCAGCGACGCGCGCGCCTTGACCGACCTCGGCTTCGCCGAACGCACCGGCGGAGGCTGGGTCATCACGGCCGCCGGAACCGCCGTGCTGCTGGCCAGCGAAGCCAAGGACGCCGGCCAGCCCAAACAAGATCAGGGTGTGACGCCTATTCCACTGAAATAGAACCCAAAATCCAGTCTAAATTCAGTCGCCGATGAAGCGGTAGCCGATCCCGGGTTCAGTGAGGATCATCTTAGGCGTCGAAGGATCGGCTTCCAGTTTCTGACGCAGCTGGCCGACGAACACGCGCAGGTACTGGGTGTCGTGAGCATGGGCCGGACCCCAGACGGCGGTCAGCAGATCCTTGTGGGTCAGAACCTTGCCGCGCGCCTGGGCCAGACGGGCCAGGACATCATATTCGCGGGGCGAAACCTTCACCACGGCCCCGTCGCGGGTCACGAGGTGCTTCTCCAGGTCGATCTCGACCGTTCCGGCGCGAATGGGTTCGATGGGGCCCTGAGCCGCGCCGCGCTGGCGCAGGGCCACGCGAAGACGGGCCAGCAACTCCCCGACGCCAAACGGCTTTTCGACATAATCGTTGGCCCCCAGATCCAAGGCCTGGATCTTTTCGGCTTCGCGGTCGCGGGCCGACAGGATGACGATCGGGCCGTCATAGAAGGCGCGAGCCTTCTCCAGCACCTCCTTGCCGTCCATGTCGGGCAGGCCCAGGTCCAACACCACGGCGTCGGGCGACCATAGCGCGATGCCGCGCAGGCCCTCCTGTCCGCTGTCGGCGCGCAGGGGCTCGTAGCCCGCGGCGTCCATCGCCGGGCCAAGGAACCGGTGGATCTGCGGCTCGTCGTCGATGATCAGGATGCGTTGGCGGACGGCGCTCATGGCTTGGTCATAGCAGATGATGCGGAGTCGCGATCGCCTTGGGCAGGCTGATCAGGATCCGCGTGCCCTTGCCGTCGTGGATCGGACTGGCGGCGGCGATGCGGCCGCCCATGGCGTCGATGAAGCCCTTGGAGATCGACAGGCCCAGGCCCGCGCCCTGACTGCGGTCGGTGGGCTCCTCCATCCGGCGGAATTTCTCGAACACCCCTTCCAGCTCGGCGGTCGGAATGCCCCGACCCTCGTCCTCGATGCTGATCACCAGATTGGCGCGATCCTCGTAGGCGGCGACCTCGATCCGGGTGTCCGGTGGGCTGTAGGCGATGGCGTTCTCCAGGATGTTGACGACCGCCTGCTCCAGAAGGCTGGAATCCACCCGAACCAGGCTGAGCTCGGTCGGGAAATCGCGGATCAGGGTCCGGTCGCCCAGCCGGCGCGAGACCCGGTCGGCGGCCGCGCCGAGCACATCGCGCACGTCGGTCCAGTCGGTGCGTAGGCGCAGGGCCCCGCCCTCCAGCCGAGTCATGTCCAGCAGGTTGCCGACATAGCGGTTCAGCCGCTCGGCCTCCTCGCGGATGCTGAGCAGCAGGTCATCGCGCACCGCCGCGGTCATGCCCTTGCCGTAGTCCAGCAGGGTGCTGGAGGCCCCCAGCACGGTCGATAGCGGCGTGCGCAAGTCGTGGCTGATCGAGTTCAGCAATGCCGAACGGAAGCGGTCGGCGCGACGCAGGGTTTCGGTCTCGACGGCCTCGGTGGCCAGTTCGGCCCGCTCCAGGGCCACGGCGCCCTGCTCCAGCAAGGCCAGCAACAGCCGCTCGTCCTCGGACCCGGCGGCCAGCGCTCCGGCCTCGATCCCCGCCACTCCGGCCCGCGAGCGCACGCCCTCCAACGGCCAGAAGGTCCAGCGGGTCTGAGGCAGGGTGCCGGTGCCGAACCCGGCCGCCTCGCCCTTCTCCCAGGCCCAGCGCGCGGCGGCCATCGGCGCGGCGTCAAGTTCTTCCAGGGTCGGCGCGCCGGCGACGGCCTGGAGCTCGCCATGGATCGGCAACAGCACGACAGCCTTGGCGCCCACGGCCGCCGCCGTCTGTTCCGCGATGGCCTTGGCCGCCGCCTCACGCCCGGCCGCGGCGGAGAAGGTGCGACTGGCGGCCAGCAGGGCCGAGACCGCCGAGGCCCGCCGCTGGGCGTCGCGGCCCTGGTCCCGCACCCGCCCGGCCAGTCCGCCGGCCGCCAAGGCGACCGCCCAGAACACCACCAGCGTCAGGAAATCGGTCGGCGAGCCGATCACGAAGGTCTGGCGCGGCTCCAGGAACAGGTAGTTGTAGACGAAGAAGGCCACGGTCGCCGCCGCCAGGGCCGGCCGCAGTCCGCGCAGCACGCCCGCCGCCAGCACGGCGGCCAGGAAGATCATCCCCAGGTCGACGCGGTCGAAGGCGACGTCCAGGCCCCAGGCCACGACCGTCGACACGGCCACGCAACCGGCGGCGATCAGGTAAGCGGTCCAGCCCGCCGCCGGTCGGCGCGTGGGCGGCTCGACGACGGCCTCGTGGGTCGCTTCGGTGACCACATGGATCGCCGCGCCACGCGCCTCGCGCAGCAAGGCCGCCGCCAGCGACCGGCCCAGTAGTTCGCGCCAGCGACTGTCGGCCGACTTGCCGATCACGATCTGGGTGACGTTGTTTCGGCGCGCATAGGCCATCACCGTGGCGACGATGTCGGCGCCGCTGAGCACCACGGTCGAGCCGCCCAACTGCTGTGTCAGCTTCAGGGCGTCGCTCAGCCTCGCCGTCGCCGCGGGGCCCTTGGCCGGCTGGTCGAGGCGGTCGACATGGGTCACCGTCCACGGCGCGTCCATCATCATGTCAGAGAGCCGGCGGCCGGTCCGCACCAGGCCCGAGGCCATGGCGTCGCCGCCCACCAGCACCAGGATGCGCTCGCCGGCCGCCCAGGGGCCCTCGACCCCCTTCTCGCGCATGGCGGCGACCAGTTGATCGTCCACGGTCTGAGCCGCGCGGCGCAGGGCCAGTTCGCGCAGGGCGGTGAGGTTCTCGACCTTGAAGAAGTTCTCCGAGGCCAGGCGCGCGGTCTCGGGGACGTAGACCTTGCCCTCGGTCAGCCGCTCGCGCAGCTCGTCGGGGGTGATGTCGATCAGCTCGATGGCGTCGGCCCGCGACAGGGCGCTGTCCGGCACTGTCTCGCGCTGGCGCACGCCGGTGATGCGTTGGACGACGTCGACCAGGCTTTCCAGGTGCTGGACGTTCAGGGTGGTCCAGATGTCGATGCCGGCGGCCAGCAGCTCCTCGACATCTTGCCACCGCTTGGGATGGCGCGAGCCCGGAGCGTTGGAGTGGGCGTATTCGTCGACCAGCAGCAGGGCCGGCTTGCGGGCCAGGGCCGTGTCTAGGTCGAATTCCATCATCACGTGGCCGTGATGGTCGATCGGCTTGCGCGGCATCACCTCCATGCCGCGCAGCAGGCTCTCGGTCTCGCGGCGGCCGTGGGTCTCGACCAGGCCGATCAGCACGTCCTGGCCGTCGGCCTTGCGACGGCGGGCGGCGCGCAGCATCTCGTAGGTCTTGCCCACGCCCGGCGCCATGCCCAGAAACACCTTGAGGCGCCCTCGGCTCGCCTTGACGGCGGCGGCCAGGAGCGCCTCTGGGTCGGGACGTTTGGTGTCGTCAGCCGGCAAACCCTATCCGCCTTTCGGGAAGCGGGCGTCGAGCGCCCGGTTGACCGCCAGCACATTGACCCGAGGTTGGCCCACGAAGCCGAACAGCCGCCCTTGGACCTGGCCGTCGATCACCGCCTGGACGGCGGCGACCGGCGTGCCGCGCGCCTTGGCGATGCGCGGGGCCTGGAAGCGGGCATAGGCCGGCGAGATGTCCGGATCCAGTCCCGAGCCCGAGGTGGTCACCGCGTCGGCTGGGATGACCGCGCCCGGGTTCTCCGCGCGCAGGGCGTCGGCGTCGGTCTTGATCCGCGTGGCCAGGGTCTCATTGAGCGGACCCATGTTGGAACCGCTGGAGGCCGAGGCGTCGTAGCCGTTGGCGCCCGCCGCCGAGGGGCGCGGGTGCAGATAGCCGGGCTGGGCGAAGGCCTGGCCGATCAGGGCCGAGCCGACGACCGCGCCCTTGGCGTCCTTGACCAGGCTGCCGTTGGCCTGGGCCGGGAACGCCGCCTGGGCGACGCCGGTGACGGCCAGCGGATAGGCCAGGCCCAGCAGAGCCGTGAACAGGGCCGTCGAGACGATGGCGGGACGAAGATGGGAGAGCATGACTTTCGAGTCTCCGAGAAGGACAGCTTAGGCCAAGCCGAGGGCGGATACGATCAGGTCGATCAGCTTGATGCCGACGAACGGGGCGACCAGGCCGCCCAGGCCGTAGACCAGCAGGTTGCGCGACAGGAGCTTTCCGGCCTCGATCGCCCGATACTTCACGCCTTTCAGCGCCAACGGGATCAGGGCGACGATGACCAGGGCGTTGAAGATCACCGCCGACAGGATGGCGCTCTGTGGGCTGTGCAGGTGCATGATGTTCAGCGCGCCCAGGGCCGGCAGGGCCACCACGAACATGGCCGGGATGATGGCGAAGTACTTGGCCACGTCGTTGGCGATCGAGAAGGTCGTCAGGGCGCCGCGGGTGATCAGCATCTGCTTTCCCACCTCGACGATCTCGATGACCTTGGTGGGATCGCTGTCGAGGTCGACCATGTTGCCGGCCTCGCGGGCGGCCTGGGCGCCGGTTTGCATGGCCACGCCGACGTCGGCCTGGGCCAGGGCGGGCGCGTCGTTGGCCCCGTCGCCGCACATGGCGACCAGGCGACCCCTGCCCTGTTCCTCGCGGATCAGCCGCAGCTTGTCCTCCGGCGTGGCCTCGGCCAGGAAGTCGTCGACGCCGGCTTCCGAGGCGATGGCGGCGGCGGTCACCGGGTTGTCGCCGGTGATCATCACCGTGCGGATACCCATGCGGCGCAGGTCGGCAAAGCGTTCCTTGACGTTGGGCTTGACCACGTCCTTGAGGTGGATGACGCCGACCAGGACGCCGTTTTCGCTGATCGCCAAGGGCGTGCCGCCCGAGCGGGCGATGCGGTCGACGGCGGCGCTCACCTCGGCTGGGATCAGCTTGGGATCCAGGGCCAGCGACTTGTAGACCGCGTCCACCGCCCCCTTGCGCCAGGACATGCCGCCGGCGTCCAGGCCTGATTGACGAGTCGTGGCGCTGAAGGCGATCGAGGTCGCGCCCACCGGGGCTTCGATGACGATCCCGGCGTTGCGGCCCAGCTCGACGATCGAGCGGCCTTCGGGGGTCTCGTCGGCCAGAGAGGCGCTGACGGCGGCGCGCATCGCGGCCTCCGGCGGCACGCCCGGCGCGGCGATCACCTCGGTGGCCATGCGGTTGCCGAAGGTGATGGTGCCGGTCTTGTCGAGCAGCAGGGTGTCGACGTCGCCGGCCGCTTCCACGGCGCGACCCGAGGTGGCCAACACGTTGTGCTTCATCAGCCGGTCCATGCCGGCGATGCCGACCGCGCTGAGCAGGCCGCCGATCGTCGTGGGAATGAGCGTGATGAACAGCGCGCCCAGCACCAGCGGATCCAGGGCCACGCCCGAGAACTTGCCCAGGCCCAGCAGGGTGACGACCGCGATCAGGAAGATCAGGGTCAGGCCGGCCAGCAGCACGGCCAGGGCGATCTCGTTGGGCGTCTTGCGACGGTCCGCGCCCTCGACCATGGCGATCATGCGGTCCAGGAACGTGTTGCCGGCCGACGCCGTGACCCGCACCTTGAGCCAATCGGAGACCACCGTGGTGCCGCCGGTGACAGCCGAGCGGTCGCCGCCGCTTTCGCGGATGACCGGGGCGCTTTCGCCGGTGATGGCCGCCTCGTTGACGCTGGCCATGCCCTCGATGATCTCGCCGTCGGTCGGGATCACGTCGCCGGCCTCGACCAGGATCACCTCGCCCGGGACCAGCTTGTGGGCTGGGGTCGGGATGATCGTGCCGGTCTTCTCGTCGATGATCAGCTTGGCGCTGGTGGTGACGCGGGTGGCGCGCAGGCTGTCGGCGGCGGCCTTGCCCCGGCCTTCGGCGACGCTCTCGGCCAGGTTGGCGAACAGCACCGTGGCCCACAGCCAGCCGGCGATCTGGATCGCGAAGCCGACCGGTTGGTGACCGACCGCCGCCGCGACGGCCGAGACCGTCGACAGCAGGGCCACGATCCAGGTGGCGAAGATCACCGGATTGCCGGTCAGCTGGCGCGGGTCCAGCTTGACGAAGGCGTCCTTGGCCGCGCGGGCCAGGATCGGGGCGGTGAGGCCCCCGGCCAGGGTGGCCGACCCGCGCCGGCCCCCCGTGGCGTTCGTGTCTACGGAAGTCATCTTCAAATCGCCTTTGCGATCAGTGCGTTGGGTCAATGTGCTTGGGCGACGGCGTTGAGCACCTGGAAGTGCTCGACGATCGGACCCAGCGCCAATGCGGGGAAGAACTGCAGGCCGCCGAGGATCAGGATCACCCCGACCAGCAGGCCGATGAACAGGCCGCCGTCGGTCGGCAGGGTCCCGGCGGACGGGGCCAGTTTCGGCTTGGCCGCCAGGGAGCCGGCCATGGCCAGCACCGCGACGATCGGCATGAACCGGCCCATGGCCATGGCCACGCCCATTGTGGTGTCCCACCAGGGCGCGTTAGCGGTCAGGCCGGCGAAGGCCGAGCCGTTGTTGGCCGTGGCCGAGGTGTAGGCGTAGAGGATTTCCGACAGGCCGTGCGGCCCCGAATGCATCAGCCCCTTCAGCGCCTCGGGCAGGACCGCGGCGATGGCCGAGAAGCCCAGGGTAGCGACCGGAATGGCCAGCACGGCGAGAATGGAGAGCTGCACCTCGCGGGCTTCGATCTTCTTGCCGAGGTATTCCGGGGTGCGGCCGACCATCAGGCCGGCGACGAACACCGACAGCACGGCCATGACGACCATGATCGCGATGCCCGAGCCGATGCCGCCGGGCAGGATCTCGCCCAGGTGCATCAGGAACATCGCCATGCCGCCGCCCAGGGGCATCAGGCTGGAATGCATGCCGTTGACCGAGCCGTTGGAGGCGCCGGTGGTCATGGCGACCCAGGCGGCCGTGGCCGGCGCGCCGAAGCGGGTCTCCTTGCCTTCCATGTTGATCGAGGCGTCGACATGGGCGGCGACCAGGGCTGGCGCGGGTTGGGTCTCGGTGAGGTAGACCGTCGCCGCGCCGGCCGACAGCAGGATCATGCCGGCGACCACGAGAGCCCGAATGTCCTTCTTGGCCAAGACGCTACGGCCGAAAGCGAAGAAGGCGGCCCAGCCCAGCACGTTGATCGACACCGCCGTGATCAGGTTGGTCAGCGGGGTCGGGTTTTCGAACGGATGGGCCGAGTTGGCGTTGAAGATGCCGCCGCCGTTGATGCCCAGCATCTTGATGGCTTCCTGCGAAGCCACGGCATAGAGCGAGATCTTCTGGTCGGCGCCCTCCAGGGTATGGGCGGTGACGCCGGCCGCCAGGGTCTGGGGCATCCCCAGCGCGACTAGAACCACGGCCACCACGAACGACAGCGGCAGCAGCACGTAGAGCGTGGTGCGGATCAGGTCGGCCCAGAAATTGCCGACGCCCTCGCCGCGATTGGCGACGAACGCCCGGGCCAGGGCCGCGGCGATGGTCGCGCCGGTGGCGGCCGAGACGAAGTTCTGGGTGGTCAGGACCAGCATCTGGCTCAGCGTCGACATCGTCGTTTCGCCGGCATAGCTCTGCCAGTTGGTGTTGGTGATGAAGCTGATCGCCGTGTTGAACGACAGGTGCCCGGAGAGCCCCGCGAAGCCTTGCGGGTTCAACGGCAGAACGCCTTGCAGGCGCAACACCGCGTAGACCAGCAGGAAGCCGATGAAGTTGAAGGCCAGCAGCGCGCCGGCATAGCCGTACCAGCTCTGGTTCTTTTTGGGATCGACGCCGCAGGCGGTGTAGAAGAAGGCCTCGAACGGCCGAAGAACGGGATCGAGCCAGGTGCGCTCCCCGTTCCAGACCCGCGACATGTAAACGCCCAGCGGCCAACCGATGGCGACCGCCAGGCCCAGCGTCAGGGCGATTTCCGCCCAGCCTTGCCAATTCATGGCCATTCCTTTTTTTGAGAAGGGGGTTCCGTCAGAACTTGTCGGGTCGCAGCAGCGCCACGACCATGTACGCCGCGACGACGAACGCCCCGGCTCCCCACAGCACGCTCACCAGCATGGTCACACGCGCCTCAATGCAGCGGCGAAAGCGGCGAAGGCCAGAAACAGCCCGCCGCCCAACGCCAAAAAGATGAGATCAGCCATCTTCGGCCTCCAGCTAACTTGGCTGGAGAGGACCACGGAGCGGCGTAAGGGCTCCATGCGGGATGGGCGTGGGCGGCATAAGGGGAGCGTAAAGGGCGAGGAACGTGATTGCCCGCTCAGCCATCCACGAATGTCATCCCGGACGTAGCGAAGCGAAGATCCGGGACCGCCGGAAGCGCTGAGCTCAGGCGTCGGTCCCGGATCGGCGCGCTATGCACTTGTCCGAGATGACAACGGTGGTGGAAGGAAACGCCTCAGACCTCGAAGGTCATCCCGTCATAAGCCGGCTCGACGCCAGGCGGAAGTTTCTCCGCCAGGGCGTTGAAATCCAAGTCGATATGCAGATTGGTCAGGATGGCGCGGCGCGGCTTGGCGCGGGCGATCCATTCCAGGGCCATCTCGACCGTCGCGTGGGTGGGATGCGGCGTCCAGCGCAAGGCGTCGACGATCCAGACGTCGAGATCCGCCAGGGCCGCCCAGCTTTCGTCTGGTATGCCAACGGCGTCCGGCGTGTAGGCCACCCCGCCGATGCGATAGCCGACAGCACGAATCTCGCCGTGGTCAACGTCGAAGGTGGTGACCGGAATCGCGCCGCTAGGACCATCGATCGTCCAAGGCTGGCCGTGCGCCGGGATGGCCCGGGCCTCGCAGATCGCCGGATAGCCGCCCTGGGTCTGGAAGATGTAGTCGAACCGCTTGGTCAGGTTGGCCGTCGTCGCCGCGTCCATATAGGTCGGCACGCGCTTGCGGGCGTTGAGGAAGAACGGTCGCAGGTCGTCGATGCCGTGGGCCTGGTCGGCGTGGTCGTGGGTGAACAGGCAGGCGTCCACGCGTTTGACCCCCGCCCTGACCGCCTGCAGGCGGAAGTCCGGAGCGGTGTCGACCACGACCGTGGTGTCGGTCGTCGGATCGCCGCTTGGCCGGCGGACCAGCATCGAGCAGCGGGTACGGGTGTTCTTCGGTTCGGCCGGATCACAGTCGCCCCAGTTGCCGTCGGCGCGCGGCACGCCGCCCGACGAGCCGGAGCCCAGGATGGTGAACTCCAGCTTTCCGGTCATGGCCTTGGTATCCGGTCGAACAGGGCGAAGAAGGCGTCCTCGGTGCGCTGTTCGGTCTCCGATCGGGTCCAGCCCCGGATCTCGGCCAGCTTGTCCAGAACGTGAGGCAGATAGGCCGGCTCGTTGCGGCGGCCGCGCATCGGCACGGGGGCCAGATAGGGGCAGTCGGTTTCAAGGATGATCTTGTCGGCCGGCATGTCGGCGATGATGTCGCGCACGTCCTGGGCCTGCTTGAAGGTGGCGATGCCCGAGACCGAGAACCAGGCCCCCAGCGCCGCCATGCGTTTGGCGAGCTCCGCGCCGCTGGTGTAGCAGTGCATCAGGATCTTGAACGGGCCCTTGGCGTGCTCCTCTTCGAGGATGGCGGCCATGACCTCGTCGGCCTCGCGGGTGTGAACCACCAGCGGCAGGCCCGTTTGGCGCGCGGCGGCCACGTGGGCGCGGAACACGTCGGCCTGCGCGTCGCGCGGGCTGAGGTCGTAGTGGAAGTCCAGCCCCGTCTCGCCGATGCCGATCACCTTGGGGCGGCCGGCCAGTTCGACCAGGCGCTCGGTCGTCAGGTCGATGTGATCCTTGGCTTCGTGCGGATGGGCGCCGACCGTGCACCAGATGTCGTCGTTGGCCAGGGCGATGGCGTGGACGGCCTCGAAGGACGGGATCTTGTCGCAGATGGTGACCATCAGCTCGACGCCGGCGGCGCGGGCGCGGTCGATCACCGGCTGGCGATCCTCGTCGTACTGATGGGCGTGCAGGTTTACGTGGCTGTCGATGAGCATGCGGTCACATGGCCGCCCGGGCGGCGGCGCGCAAGTCCATGATCGCGGTCCAGAACACGTCGGCGCGGTCGAGATTGACGGCTTCGGCCTCGCCCGGCGCCCGCATGATCTTTTCCCAGGCCGCCACCCAGCGATCCAGGCCCGCCGGGGTGCGCTCGCCGGCCATGCCGGTGGCCATGGCGTGGATCTGGTCGCCCAGGCGGTCGAACAGCAGCTCGAACCGCGCCGCGCCCTCGGCCCCCTTGAAGGTGTCGGCCATGGCCAGCAGCGCGCCCTCGTCCAGGTCGGGCAGCTTGCGCAGGATCTCGCCCGCCGCGTCGTCGGCCGCCAGGGCCCCCGCGGCGGCCAGCTGCAGCGCCCGGCCTGGCGCGCCCTTGGCCATGCGGGCCAGGCGGTCGGCTTCGTGGGCCGAGACCCCGGCCCGCTGTTCGACCATGCCGGCGGCCAGGGACAGGGGTGGCGCGGTGACGACCAGGCGCCGGCAGCGTGAGCGGATAGTCGGCAGCAACCGACCGGGCGAGTGGCTGACCAGCAGGATCACGCCCCGGGCCGGCGGTTCCTCGAGAGTCTTGAGCACGGCGTTGGCGGCGTTGACGTTCAGGTC
>FTJN01004770.1_pt1 | contig 31856 bp, 17 predicted proteins | sample 1658361 | NCBI WGS metagenome assembly FTJN01 (sample SAMEA3914819, study PRJEB12502) | metagenome | biome: forest; material: soil | place: Canada | collected 2010-06-26 | depth 0.3 m
CCACCGACTCACGACGGCGGCTACGAAGGCGTCTCCAGCCAAGTTCATCATCACCCAAAAAGCGCAAAGCGTTTAAGAGTCTCAGGATGACGGATTGTTATCATACCGTTTCCTCTGCTAACTGGTCTAAACGCGGATCTACTTTTTTGGAACTCTCACCCAGCGATGTGCTTTCCTGTGAAACCTCCTGCGGGAGAGCAATTCCCAGACAGCTGTCCTATTAATGGACAATGAGGAGCTTCCTTTTCTCCCTCGGCTTCTGCCTTCTGGGGGCATTTGTAGCCGAGGCCTCTCCCGTCACGATCCTGAAGGAAGGTGCGGTCCAAGTATTATCTCCCAGTGGCCAGGTGACCAAGGTGACGAAAGGTGTTGTCGGATCGCGATATACTTTGGTCGAAGTTCAGGGTTCCATGGTTTTGCTGCAGGATACTGGTGGAACGAGGTACCTCGTCGCGTTGAAGTCCACCGATTGTCCGCCTTCGATTTCACCGGTCGCGGTAAAAAATAATGTTCCGAATACCATTGCTTCCACCGCGATGCCCGATTCCAAGCCATCCTTTATCCAGCCCGGTGCCCTTTGGCTGGATGATCGCGGCAAGCATGTCCAGGCCCATGGCGGGGGGATCATCAAAGTGGGTGAGACCTACTACTGGTTTGGAGAGGATCGTTCGGAGGACAATCCTCCCGGCATTCCGATTGTCTCCTGTTACACTTCGGACGATCTGATCCATTGGAAGTTTCGGAATCAGGTGGAGAAAGCGGCTGATCCTGCGGGCCTCGGCGCCGGATGGATTCTGGAACGTCCCAAAGTGTTCTACAACGACAAGACCAAAAAGTTTGTCATGTACGCGCACCTGGATACCAAGAATTACAAATATGCCCATGTCGCGGTCTTCGTTTGCGATACGCCCGACGGCAACTACGAATATGTCACCAACTTTCGCCCGCTGAATCAGGAAAGCCGGGATATTGGCCAATTCATCGATGATGACGGCAGTGCCTATCTCATTTTTGAAAGCCGGCCAACCAAGGGCTTTTTTATCGCCAAGCTGGCGGATGATTACCTGAGCGTCGAAAAGGAAACGTGCTTCATCAAAGCCCCTTTGGAAGGTGGCGGGCTGGTTCACTACCAAGGCCTCTACTATGTGATTGGGTCGAAGATGAGCGGCTGGTATCCCAACCCCAACAAATACGCCACATCCCCCCGGTTGGAGGGCCCCTGGTCCGAGTTCACTGACATCGCTCCTCCGGACACCAAGACTTATCAATCGCAATCGACTTTCATGATGAAAGTCGTGGGAACCAAAGCGACCAGCGTCCTCTTTATGGGCGACCGGTGGATGAACAGCGATCATCCCCACCGACTGGCCGATGCGCGTTATGTGTGGATGCCTCTCGAAATCGGCGCGGGCAAGCTCAGGCTTCCCCAACCGGAGGAATGGACGATCGATCTCAAGACGGGAGAAACGTTGCTTAAGCCCTAGTGCGCGAGAACCTTTGGAGAAAGATATGCTGATTAACCTGCGCTTCATCTTTATTTGGGCCCTCGCGGCCGGGTGGCTTTTTTGGGGAAGTCCTGTGGCGGAGGCTCAGCAACCCCCGATGGGAGCACACACGTTTGCGATTGGGGACAAGGATTTCCTGCTTGATGGAAAGCCGTTTCAAATCCGATGCGGGGAAATTCACTATACCCGGGTGCCACGTGCCTACTGGGATCAGCGATTGAAAATGGGCAAGGCGATGGGGCTCAATGCCGTTTGCGTCTATCTTTTTTGGAACAAGCTCGAATGGAAGCAGGGCCAGTTTGACTGGAGCGGTGAGAACGATGCCGCCGAATTTTGTCGGCTTGCCCAGCAAAATGGGCTGTGGGTGATTCTGCGTCCCGGACCCTATGTTTGCGCCGAATGGGACGGGGGAGGATTGCCGTGGTGGCTGTTGAAGAATCCCGGGATCAAGATGCGCACCTTGGACCCCGCTTTTATCGAGCCGTCCAAAGCCTACTTCAAGGAGGTTGGCCGGGTTCTTGCGCCATTACAAATCACCCGGGGAGGACCGATTCTCATGGCGCAGGTGGAGAACGAATATGGCTCTTACGGCAAGGATGCCGAGTATATGGGCGTGCTGAGGCAGGCTTTGATCGATGCCAGTTTCGACGTTCCGCTCTTTGCCTGCAACCCGAAGAAGGACATTAAAAATGGGCTTCGCAGCGATCTTTTTCAGGCCGTCAATTTCGGAAAAGATCCCAAAGGGTCCTTCGATGCCCTGCGCGGTTTTCAGCCTTCGGGGCCTCTCGTGAATGGAGAATTCTATCCGGGTTGGTTCGATTCATGGGGAGGCACCCACCGGACGGGCAATATGGGGCAGTACCTGGCAGATCTCGAGTACATGTTGAAAAACAACATGTCCTTCAGCATCTACATGGCGCATGGAGGGACCACCTGGGGGCTTTGGTCCGGCGCAGATCAACCCTTTCGGCCCGATACGACCAGCTATGATTACGATGCCCCCATCAGCGAGGCAGGATGGGTGACGGATAAGTTCACCAAAACTCGGGAACTGATTTCGCGATACCTGATGCCGGGAGAAACCTTGCCTGCTCCGCCTCCGCCGAATCCCGTGATCGCCATCCCAAGATTCGCCCTGACCGAGGTCGCTCCCATCTTCAAAAATTTGCCCGCGCCCATCCAGGAGGATCAACCCCGATTGATGGAACAGTATGATCAGGGTCACGGCTGTATTCTCTATCGCACGACCGTTCCGGCGGGACCGGCCACCACGCTCTCGGTGAAGGAAGTCCACGACTTCGCCTGGATATTCCTCGATGGCAAACAGGTGGGGGTGATGGACCGTCGCCGTCATCTCTATGCCGTGACGCTTCCGGCTCGAACCAGTCCGGCTCAACTGGACATCCTGATCGAGGCAATTGGACGGGTGAACTTTGGCCCCGGCATTCATGATCGCAAGGGCCTTTATGCCCCGGTTCGACTCGAGGGCCTGGCCTCGCCGCTTGCGGGGTGGCAGGTTTATTCCTTGCCGCTGGATGATGCTGAATTGGGCGGACTTCACTACGAACCTGCCCCCGCCACCGGGCCCGCCTTTTGGCGCGGTAACTTTGAGCTCGCCCAAACCGGGGACACCTTTCTTGATCTTCGCAGTTGGGGCAAGGGCGTTGTCTGGGTGAATGGTCACTGTCTCGGACGATTCTGGGATATCGGCCCCACCCAAACCATGTACACTCCGGGGCCTTGGCTGAAGACCGGGCGCAATGAGATTGTGGTGCTGGATTTGGTGGGCCCGCGTGATCCGGAAATAGCAGGATTGGCCGAGCCCATTTTGAACGAATCTCATCCGGAACTCGACTTTACCAAGAAGCCCCGCGCAAGCGGCACGTTCCAGGTGGATCAGATCAAGCCCGCTCAGGAAGGAAGTTTCAGTGAGGGAACGGAGGCCAAGGACATTCACTTCGCCGTACCGGTTACGGGACGTTACCTCTGCCTCCAGGCCCTCAGCACCCTCGATGGAAAGCCTTTGGTGAGCGTGGCGGAATTCGAAGCCATCGATGCCAATGGCCAAAATCTTCCGCGAACCAATTGGAAACTCCTCTGGGTCGATAGTGAGCAGGAAGGCAAGGAAGGCGAAAACGCGATCGACGGACAATCCTCCTCCCAATGGGAGACCTCCCGTTCCGGTGGGGCGCTGCCTCATGAAATCGTGATTGATCTCGGCCAAAGCACAACACTGGGAGGTGTCCGTTACCTACCTTCCAGCGATGGCAAAAATCCCGGGCATGTGAAGGATTACCGGATCTTTGTCAGCGACACTCCCTTCGGTTTGGCGACCGAGGGTGTGAAAAAGTCGAATGTCTCTCCCTGAGGCACTCTTAAAATTCAGACTCCATTTCTTATGCGTTCCTTTAACCCTGCATCGTTTGCGTCAATTTCGTTCCTCGCGGGACTTGGCCTCATGGCTGAGGATTCTCCACCGGCACCGATTCTCGACGGATATCGGGCCGACCCCGATATCCGGGTCTTTGGCGATACCTATTACGTTTATCCCACCTCCGACAAGGCAAACTGGAACACGACCGACTTTTCGGCCTGGTCATCGAAAGATCTCATTCATTGGAAAAATGAAGGAATGATCCTGGATGTGGCACACAATCTTTCCTGGGCAAAAATCAAGGCCTGGGCTCCCACGGCGGAGAAGCGCGATGGGAAATATTACTTCTATTTCGTGGCCGATTCCCGCATTGGTGTGGCCACCTCCGATAGTCCCGCTGGGCCCTTCGTCGATGCCCTGGGGCATCCGTTGATTGGACCGCACGACACCCCCTTTAAAACCTACCCGATCGATCCCGATATTTTCATCGACGATGATGGACAAGCCTACCTCTATTACGGGAATGGCAGCCTGGCGGTCGTGAAGTTGAAGCCCGATATGATCTCGCTGGAAGGCCATCCCGTGGCGATTCCTCTCATTGATAAGGCTCAACCTTTTCGCGAAGGAATCTTCGTTTTCAAACGGAAGGGGCTCTATTATTTCATGTGGTCGGTGGACGATGCCCGGAGTGAGAACTATCGCGTGGCTTACGGCACCTCCCATTCACCGCTAGGCCCCATCGAAATTCCGCCGGACAACCTTGTTCTCGGCAAGCATGGCCTGGCGAAGGGAACGGGGCACCATTCCGTGGTTAATGTCCCCGGCACAGATCGTTGGTATATCGTTTACCATCGTCATGCCATCCCGGGTGGAAATGGCTATACGCGGGAGGTCTGTTTGAACCGCCTGGAATTCACCGACGATGGCCGGATACTGCCGGTCGATCCCCTGAAAGAGACTTTCCCCCCAAATTCCGCAGGCGAAGTGATCGTCGATGGAAAAGGCAGCGTGGCCGATCCCCTGTCGGCGCCAACTGGGGCTATTCCTGCAAAACCATAATGAAACATATTCCCTCTCCATCCAACATCGCGTTCGCCTTTCTTTTGGCGACGGTCACGCTTTTCAGTAACACGGCTTCCGGCGCCCTGCAGACCGGAACGAATGCCGCAGGCCAGTTGCAACTGGCCAGCGATCTTGCCGCGCAGAAATCGGATGCATTTGCGTCCGTCGCGATTCAAAACGGCATCCAATTTCGCGTGGGAGGCGTGGTCAAGAATGTCCTCTTTTACAGCCCCGGCATCGTGCGGATCAATGCCAGTCTGGGTGAACCTTACACGACGCAGCCGAGCCTGACGGTGGTGCTGACTCCTCCCGAGATTCCTTTTCAGGTGAAGGATTCGGAACCGAACCTGGAACTTTCCACCGCCGAGCTGCGCGTGGTGGTGGATAAGAAAACCGGGGCGGTGACGTTTTTGCATTTGGACGGTTCCGAAATCACCCGTGAACGGGTCGACCAACCGGCTGAGATCAAGAAAGTGACGATCTCCAACCAACCCACGTACGAGGTGAAACAAAACTTCACCCTGTCCGGCGACGAGTCCCTCTACGGCCTCGGGCAATACAACCAACGCTACATGGATTATCGCGGTCAGCAGGTGCTCATGGTCCAGACGAATATCGGCATGGTCGTGCCGCTCCTCGTTTCGACGAAGCGCTACGGCATCATGTGGGATATCTATTCCAAAAGCATCTTTAAGGACGACGCCACCGGTGCCTCCATCTGGGCCGAGAGTGCTCCCGCCGGAATCGATTACTATTTCATCTTCGGAAAGACCATGGATGGTGTGATCGCCGGCTACCGTCAACTCACCGGTGCTGCTCCCATGTTCCCCAAGTCGGCCTTCGGGCTTTGGATGAGCAAGGAGCGGTATAAAACGCAGGATCGTTTGATCGAGGTGGTGAAGAACTACCGGAAAGAGGGAATCCCGATCGATAACATCGTCCAGGATTGGCAATACTGGGGCAGCGACAGGGATGGAACCTGGAGCGGCATGATCTGGAACAAGGAACGCTTCCCGGATCCGGTCGGCTTGACGAAGACGCTTCACGACGAGCTTCATGTGAAGCTCATGAATTCCATCTGGCCGTCGGTTGGCAACGATACGGACCTGGCGCACGAACTGGATGCGCACAAGCTTCGCTTCGAGCCATTGCACTGGATTTCCAAGAAGGCCCGCATTTACGATGCCTACAGTCCGGAAGGCCGTGCCATCTATTTCAAATACATCAAGCAGGGCCTGCTTGATGTCGGCGTGGATGCCCTCTGGATGGATGGCACCGAAGTCGAGGTCGGCGGGGCTTGTCACGATGCGGGAAAAGTGGAGTCGGATATCAAAAGCCTGGGGATCAATGCCATGGGCGATTTCACACGCTATCTGAATCCTTATTCGCTCCTCACCACAAAGGGCACCTATGAAGGGCAGCGGGCCACCAGTAACAAGCGCGTTTTCACTTTGACCCGTTCCGCCTTCACCGGCCAGCAGCGGTATGCGGCCATGCCGTGGTCCGGCGACACGAACGCAACCTGGGTCACCTTGCAGAACCAGATCGCTGGCGGCATCAATGTCGGCATGTCCGGGTTGCCCTACTGGACGCAGGATACCGGCGGTTTCTTTGTCCCCGGTTGGCCCGGAGGCGAGAAGAATCCCGCCTATCGCGAGCTCTTCGACCGGTGGCACCAATTTGGTATTTTCAATCCCATCTACCGTATCCACGGGACGAATATCGAGCGCGAGCTCTACGTCTTCAAGGATCTCGATCCCGAAGTTTACAAGGGCCTCATCGACGCCAACCATCTGCGCTACCGGCTCATCCCCTATATTTACAGCATGGCTTGGATGAGCACCGACCAAGGCTACACCATGATGCGCGGGCTCCCCATGGATTTTCCGGACGACCCTGCCGCGCGCAAGATCCAGGATGAATATATGTTCGGGTCGATCCTCGTTCATCCCATCACCACGGCGATGTATCGCGGGGTACGCTCCGCTGCCACCACCGTCCCGGGGGATGTGTTGACGACGCCCGAGGGGAAACCGGGGCTGACGGTGGCCTATTTCCAAGGGCGGAATTTCGAGCAAGCCGTTGGCACGACGGTGGACTCCAAGGTGGACTATAACTGGCCGGGGCCTCCCTTGGCCGAACCACCCGCCGGACTCAAGAGTCTCGATAATTTCTCGGGGCGCTGGCAGGGCACTCTCACCGCGCCGGAAGAAGGCGAATATGAGATCGGAACCGAGGCCGACGATGGCGAGCGGCTCTGGCTGGACGACAAGCTGGTCGTTGACGACTGGAGCGTTCATCCGATGCGTTTTAAGAGCACGAAAATTTCGCTTCAAAAAGGCCAGAAGGTGGCCGTGAAAATTGAATACTTCAATGGTACGCGGGACCGCGGTCTGCGCCTGGCTTGGAGGACGCCCAGCGAATTGGCGAAGGGGGGAGGAGAGAACAACTTGGTGAACACTTACTTGCCCAAAGGCGCTGACTGGTATGATTTCTGGACCAACGAGCGTTTCACCGGCGGCCAGAACGTCAGCAAAGCCTGCCCGCTCGATATCCTGCCGCTCTATGTTCGTGCCGGTTCCATCATACCGATGAGTCCGGTTATGCAATACGTGACGGAAAAGCCCGATGCCCCGTATGAGATCCGCATTTATCCGGGGGCCGATGCAAAATTCACGGTCTATGAGGATGACAATGAAACCTACGACTACGAAAAAGGGAAGCGGTCCACCTATGAGCTTTCATGGAACGATGCGGCCAAGACGCTGACCTTGGGTAATCGGGAGGGGACCTTCCCGGGGATGATTCAAGAACGCCAAATCCATGTGGTCCTGGCCGACAAAGGGCAAGGCCAGGGTATTGCTGAGGACAGCAATGCCGGACAGACGATTCGCTATGGCGGCAAGGAAATGCAGGTCAAGTTTTAGCTGAGGGCCCTATGAATACCCCATCTCAAGAGCTTCAAGCGTCCCCTCCGGGACGCGAGGTCTTTCATCCCACGCCCGGCACTGAAGTGCCGGGCTACTTTCGGTCGTCCCTCCGGGACGCATGGAGGAAGCCGTCCGCTCCCGGCGCTCGGGGATTCTCCATGAGAAAGCTGCTCGCGTTGATTGGAGTAGGGTGGATGGGGTTGGCTTTATCGGCCGTGGCCGCCACGGAGAGCGATTCTCTTTTTCGCAATCCTGATGCCCCCCTGGACCAGAGAGTAAGCAATCTGATCTCGCAGTTGACGCTTGAGGAAAAGGCCACGCTCTTGAATCACGTTGGACCGGAAGTGGAGCGTTTCCACATTTTGTCCGATAATTGGAATCAATGCCTGCACGGCGTCCGGTGGAGTGGCGGCCCCACGACGTTGTTTCCCATTCCCACCGCGATGGCCGCCACTTGGAATCCGCCGCTCATCCATCAGGTTGCCGAGGCAACCTCCGATGAGGCCCGGGCCATCTACAACGCCTGGCACGATGATCCCGCGTTTAAGGGGAATAGGAACGGCCTTATTTACCGCTCCCCGGTCATTAATATCCTGCGTAATCCCTATTGGGGCCGCGACAGCGAGGCTTGGAGCGAAGATCCGTTTCTTTGCGGTCGTATGGCCGTGGCATTTGTGAAGGGCTTACAAGGCGACGATCCCCACTATCTCAAGCTGGCCTCCACGCCCAAACATTTTGCGGTGAATAACGTGGAGCTCAATCGCCAGAACCTCTCGGCGGCCGTGAGCGAGCGGATGTTGCACGAGTATTGGCTTCCCCATTTTCAGGATGCGATTGTGGAGGGGAAAGCCCGTTCGATCATGGCGTCGTACAACCAGATCAATGGCGTGCATAACGTCTACAATCACGACCTGCTCACCCAGATCCTGAAGACCGATTGGGGCTTCGATGGCTTCGTGGTTTCCGATCTCGGTGGTGTGCATGACAAGGGGATGGTGGTGCAATCGATCAATGCCGGATGTGATTTTTCCGACAAGGAATTCATGAAGTTCATTCCGGAAGCGGTGCGTGCGGGACAGATCAGTGAAGCCAGGCTTAATGAGGCGCTGGCTCGCGTCCTGAAGGTGCGATTTCAACTCGGAGAATTCGATCCACCCGCTCGGGTGCCGTGGAGTAAAATTACCATGAGCGCCGTTTGTTCCGCGGAACATCGCGCGCTCTCCCAGGAGGTCTCCCGCCAATCCATGGTCCTGCTCAAAAATGCGGATCATTTTCTGCCGCTGGACCGCACCAAGATTCGGAAATTGGCGATCGTTGGACCACTGGCGCATCACTTCATTCAAGGCGATTCCAGTTACATCCGGGCGCCAGGACGCAAAACGGTCGATATTTTTCAGGGCATCCAAGATCGGAATCCCGGTTTGGATATCGTCTGTGTCGATGGGGCCGTGGTCGCCCCGGATAAACACTCCATTGAATCCCCGGCGGAAATTCAAAAAGCGGTGGAAGCGGCCAAGGCGGCCGATGTCGCGATCGTCTGCGTGGGAACAAATCTGGCCATCGAAATGGAAGGGCGAGATCGCAAGACCTTGGCCTTGACCGGCAATCAGGAGGAGTTGGTGGAAGCGGTGATGGCGGTCAATCCCCGCACCGTGGTGGTGCTCATCAATGCGGGGCCGTTGACCGTTCCATGGATCAAGGACCACGCCCCGGCGATATTGGCAGCATGGTGGAGTGGCGAGGAGCAGGGGCATGTCGTGGCCGATATTCTTTTCGGGGAGGTGAATCCCAGCGGCCATTTGCCTTATACGGTCTATGCTTCCGAAGCGCAGGTTCCGCCCCAGGACGAATATGATATTTCCAAAGGCTACACCTACATGTACCTGCGGGGAGATGCTCTTTTTCCGTTTGGTTATGGCCTCAGCTACACGACGTTCCAATACTCCGATCTCAAATTGTCCCAAGTCACCGCCAAGTCCGGAGATACGATTACGGCAACCTTGGACGTGACGAATACGGGTAAGCGCGATGGAGACGAGGTCATTCAGATCTATGTCAAAGAACCGGCCGGCAAGGTGGTTAAACCCCATCTGCGATTGGTCGGATTTAAAAGGGTTTCGATCAAGGCGGGCTCCCGGGAAACGGTATCGATTCCCGTGGAAGTGGCGCGCATGCGCTATTGGGATGAGACGACGCATGCCTTCGTGGCCCAGCCTGGGGCCTATGAATTGAAAGCTGGTTCCAGTTCCATAGACTTGCCCCTGAGTGCCTCATTTAACATCGCCAACCCGGAACCTCCCCTCAAATGAAGTTTTCTAAAATCATGCGCTACCTTCTCCTGTCTTTGGTTTTGCTGGCTATCGGGGGACTGGCCGGAATGGCTTCGGCACAGACTTTCGTACACCCCGGAGGCCTGCATACCCAGGCCGATCTCGACCGGATGAAGACGCAGGTGGCGGCGGGCGCTCATCCTTGGATCGATGGCTGGAATAGGCTTCTCGAGGATCCCAAGGCGCAAAACACCTACGCGGCCAGACCTCAGGAGAACATGGGGGTGAGTCGGCAGAAGGCCCAGGACGACGCCACCGCCGCGTATCTCAACGCCCTCCGCTGGTACATCTCGGGAGACACCAGCTACGCCGATTGTGCAGTGCGGAACTTGAACGGCTGGTCCGCGAAAGTGAACCAGGTTCCCTATGGAACGGACCAGCCCGGTCTGGGAGGAATTCCCATCGGTAACTTTGCCCTGGCCGCTGAGGTTTTGCGACTCTATCCCGGTTGGGCGGGGAAAGACCAGGCTCGCTTCAAGCACATGTTGCTCACCTATTTTTATCCCGTGTGCGATGACTTTCTGAAGCATCACAACGGCGGCGGCGTCACCCGCTATTGGGCGAATTGGGATGCGGCCAATATCCTGTCGCTTCTGGCGATCGGCGTTTATTGCGACGACCGGGAGAAATTCGATCAAGGAGTGGCCTACTTTAAAAAGGGGGAGGGGAACGGCAGCATCATCAATGCGGTGAACCCACTCTATCCCGGCGGGCTGGGGCAATGGCAGGAAAGCGGTCGCGATCAAGCTCACGCCTTGGGAGGGATGGGGTTACTGGCGGAAGCCTGCCAGGTGGCGTGGAATCAGAATATCGACCTGTTTGCCTACTCCGATAATCGGCTCCTGGCCGGGGCCGAATACACCGCCCAATACACGCTGTGGAAAGGAGTTCCCTATACGTTTTACACCAATAGTGAAAACGCCAATCAATACTACATCTCCCGGAATTATCACGGGCGTTTGGGGAACTGTCAATTTTTTGAACTGCTCTATAACCACTACACGGTCATGAAGGGGCTCCGTGCTCCCAACGTCAAGCTCTTCGCCGAGGTATTGCGTCCGGAAAGGGGAAATGCCGATATTTTTGGCTATGGCACACTCGCGTATACGCTCGATGCGAAAGCTTCCCCCTACCCTGCGTCGCCGATTCCACCGGTTCCGATGGATTTGACCGCAACGGCGGGATTGGGCCGCATCGACTTGAAGTGGTCACCTTCCGGTGCTTATACGACCCAAGGCTATACGGTTCTTCGATCCACCAGCAAGGACGGTCCCTTCACCAGCATCTTCTCGACCACGACGAATACAACGCCCCGCTATACAGACACGGCGGTCGACAAAGGGACAACCTACTACTATGCGGTCAACGCCATCAACCAGTCCGGCATGAGCGCCAATTCTGCAACGGTTCAGGCCACGCCAACGGCGGGCGGTGCCTTGCCGGAAGGATGGGTGGAAGGCAATGTGGGTAAGTCCTCCGTTCACGGGGATACGTATTCGGAGGTGGCCAACAACACCTTCGTGATTGTGGGCGGCGGCACGGGAGTGGAAGGTACGCAAGATAGTTGCCACTACGTTTATAAAACCGTGACCGGCGATTTCACCATCACAGCGCGGTTGATCAGCTTGGAGGGCAAAGCGAACAAAATGGGCCTGATGATGCGCGAAACCACGGACGGGGATTCCGCAACGGCGGCGTTCTCTCTCGGTGAATTGGGTGGACGCCAGGCTCGCTTCCGGACAAGGGACCTGAAGGGAAAAGAAATGGCCATCCAATACGGCTGCGACTACACATGGGCGCCTGCTTGGTTCCGCATTCAGCGCACGGGAAATCAGTTCACCGCCTCGCAATCCTCCGATGGGGCGACCTGGTTTGCCGTCGGAACGAGTTCCATTCCCATGGCATCCACCTATCTGGTGGGCTTGATGGCAGCATCGGATCCGAAAGCGGATACACGGGCGACGGCGACTTTTGACAACGTGATGATGGAGATCTCGCCACCAACTCTGCCCATGGCTCCCACTGGTCTCACGGCGAACGCATCCGGAGACAACAATATCACCCTCACCTGGACGAACCGCGCAAGCGATCAGACGGGATGCAAAGTGGAATGCTCATCCGATAAGGTTCTCTTTTACGAAATCGCGGATCTCGATGGAAAGGCAACCAGTTTCGTCAACACAGGCCTCTCCAAAGGGAAAGATTACTCCTATCGCTTGCGGGCCTATAACACCGGTGGATATTCGGATTACTCAAATACGGCCAGCGCACAAGCGGGTCTCCCCGACTCGGTGAAGGTCCGGTAGATGGAACCCGGGCAACGGCTGGAGCATTCTAAGATATCATGCGCCGACTGGCGGATGCGGAAGACATCCTGAAAGGGGGCAGAAGACTTCTCTCGATCCTAGGTGTACATCAGATTTAATAATGCTCTAATGGGGATTCGTTCCCAAGCCGTCGGCGATAATGGCCGCGCTCAACTTGTCCCCGACGATCTTTTGCGTCTTGGCGCTGGGATGCCAATCGGCGCCGAGTCCGTTGGCGACGAAGTCCTGAGGGCCGACATCGAAGTAGTGGACCTTGGTATCCGACTTCAATTCCTCCATGATTTTGGCAAAGTATCCACGAACGGTGGTGAGTGGTTTGCGGTCGGTGGGCCAATCGCTCAGCATGGGGCCCACCATGCAATAGATGTGAGCGTTGGGATATTGAGTCCGGATGCGTTTGACGAAATCGAGATAGATTTGGATCCACCTGGCCTCGTCGGGATTTTCCTTCCGAAAATCATTGGTCGCCAGGTTGATGACGACAACGTCCGGAATCCAGGAACTGAAATCCCATTTGGGGCAGGTGGGATCGACGGGAAGAATGGCATCGTAAAGAGGGAGCAGGCTCTGGTTGTCGAGCCAGAGCTTGCGTCCGGAGCAGGCGATGCAGACGTAGTCCGCCCCGAGAGCCCGGGCGGCGACGGCACCATAGGCCAGGCAACTGTTTTCCGTGGCGGGGCGGAAATGCTCGTTCTTGCCGGCGGCTTCATTGCCATAGCCGCAACTGATGGAATCGCCGATGACTTCAAGTTTGCGCGCAGGCACCGGGACGGGAAGCAGCCGGGCTCCTTCATTGGCCTGTAGGCCGAGAAACTGGGTCGTGCCTTGGTAGAATTCAGTCCGCTTGATCAACTGCACGGTGTGTTCCTTGTTGGGCAGACCGGAGGCTGCGGAATAGAGATTTGGCCCAGGTTTCAATTCAAGAACCTCGCCGGGCTGGCCATCGACCATCACCTGCCAGAAATCCTTTCCCTTCTCGTTGAAACGGACCTGCAGGTCGGTTCCCTCGAACTTGATTTCGATCATCGACGCCGGCCAGGCACAGCGTGGACCGGTAGAGTCCTCCGCAAATCGTCCCACATAGCGAATGTGGGAATCGTTTGCGGGAATGGTGGTGGGGAGCGGTGCCAGTTCCTGAGCCTCGGCGGAGGCATGGGGCAGGAGTGCCAGGGCAAGACAGACCAGCAGGTATCTTTGGCTCATGGATAGATAGGATTCCCAATCCTAGCGGGTCGGCTCCAGATGTCAGTCGCGACGATAAGCCCGGTTCCCTTCAACAACCGAAGGAAGGCACGCAATGGAAATTGCGCCCGACAAGAGCGTTCCCAAATAGAAATTTGGGAACGAGGAATCGGAGGCAGGTGCATAAGGAGAACCGATCTTTGCGTGGGAATGAACAGGGCTGGTTTGGCGTCTTGCGGCCCGGAGGGCCGCCGGAAATTAGCCGGTGGTGCCAACCACCGGTTAGAGAATTTGAAAGTCCCGTCCCGGAGGGCCGGTGATCGCGGTGATGCGGTGTTTCCACCGGCCCTCCGGGACGGACCACCTCTTTTTCCGTTTACCGGTGGTTGGCACCACCGGCTAATTTCCGCCAACCCTCCGGGTTGAAAGGCAGGTTCATGGAGAGCTTGTCGAAGGATCAGCTTTTAAGGATTTGTCGTAGTTGAAACGCCGCTTTCTTTTACCGATAGTTCCTCCTTCAAACCTTGCGGCGGGATTGAATCAGAAGCAGCAGGCCGAAGCCCGCGAGCATCATGGCCCAGGTACCGGGCTCCGGAACGACCTCAAGGCTACCGTTGTAGAGATAGAGTTGCAGACCGTTGGTGGGATAAGCCACGGCACTGCCGTTGATGTCGGTCATCGTGATGTTGAAGGGATTGTAGCTCGAGGTGCTTGTGCCGGAACCTAGCACATAGCCGTTCTGGTTCAAACCGCCGGTGGTTACCAGGTTGGCGAAGTTGCTGTCATCGGAGGCCAGACCTGTTCCCGTCTGGATCAGCAGGTAAGGATTCTGGCTGCGCAACTGCAACATGTCGTTGGCGGTGGGTGAGCTAAAGAGCGCCGTCAAATCGACCAGGTGGATGTTGATCGGGGCGGTCGGATCGAAGGTCACTTCGCCGACCGAGTTGCCGAGCACGTTCAGGTAGGTCGAGTTGAGATTGGGCGTGGCGAACGACGTGCCGGTAGAAGCGCCCGCGCCGAGGAAGAAGGTTAGGGTGCTGCCTGAGTTCACGGTGAGGATCTTGTTGGCCAGATTACCGGTGTTGTTGAGGGTCAGGTGGGTGCCGTTGACAGTGTCGTGGGTGGCGTCACTGACCTGTTTGGTCCCGGAGGCCAGGGTTCCCCCGGAAGCCACCGTCACGCCCGTGCCGGTGCCTGGCAGGATGGTGCCGCTGCCCGCCAGAGTCGCGGCGCTGCTGACCGCGACAGTCGCCGTTCCGGTGCCCGAACCGGTGGTGTTATTCACGTAAAGCGTTCCTCCAGAGACCGTGGTGCCGCCGGTATAGGTGTTATTCGCGCCGAGCGAGACAGCCCCTGCCCCCGTCTTGGCGATACTCACGACGCTGGCCCCGCCGCCGACCGTGGAAATGACGCCGTTGAAATTCACCAGTCCTTCCGCTGCCGCAAGATTAATCGAGCGATTGCGGTCATTGGTGGAATCGAGCGCGGTGATCGCTCCGTTAAACGTGGCGGTACCGCTGGCACCCAGGCCAGTCTTGCCTCCGATGACGATCGAAGCGCTGGCATTGGCGTTCGTGCCGATGCTAATGGGCGCGCTGGTGGTCCAGCCGTTCGCCCCGATCAGGAATGAAGCGGCTCCGCTCCCGCCATTCGTGGCCGTCGCCCCGGTCTGCAGGACATTGATCTGGGTGAAGTTGTTGAAGGCATTTGCATCATTGACGTTGAGCGTGGCACCACCGGTGACATTCGCAGACGATCCGGTCAACAGGTTGAAGGTCCGGGCTCCCGTGGCACTGGTCAGGGCGGTCGATGCATTGAGGTTCACCGTGCCGCTGTTGATGGTGACCGGCAGGGAATTGGTCAACGTCTTGGTGCTGGTGATGGAGTTGTTGAAGGTATAAACCCCACCAGGATTGCTGATGTTGCCGCCAATAATCAGCCCCTTGCCGCTGCTGCTGGTCAGGTTGACGGCGCCGTTCAAGGTCATGGTTCTGCTGGTCGACGAAGTCAGGTAGAGGGTCAGGTCACTGGCGGAGGTGACGGCAACGGTTCCGTTAAACACCAAGTCTCCCGAGGTGCCAATTTCGGCCCCCTGGCCATTGGACGCAGAGAGGTTCAGGTTCAGGCCGAAAGTCTGGAGTGCGGTGCTGTCATTGCGGATCAGCAGACTCCCTCCCGCGTTCGTCTGGTTGGTCAAGGCCAGGGTATTTCCATTGATCGTGTAGGCTGCGGCACCCGACTGGAAGTAGAGGGCTGAATCGCTTGCGGCGATGCTGGTGGCGTTCAGTGTGAGACTCGAAAGATCGTTGTTCAAGGTCGTCGTGCCGGTGGTGGCGCCGAAGGTCACGCGGTCGCCGGTCACGGGAGCCACCGCGCCCGTCCAGTTGCCGGTATTGCTCCACAAAGCGTTGCTTCCGGGGTTGGCCCAGGTTCGGACGACTTGCGCCTGCGCGGCGGGAGGGTGCAACAGGAAGGCCGCTGCGAGAACAGTGGTGACGCAATGAAAGGAACCAGACCGGGCTGGATGGCTCAAAAACCGCAGGCTTTGTGAATTCATAGACTCCTAAATAACCATGAAGGCAACGGCAGTGAAAAGGCAGGCGCAACGCATATTGATGCCTTAGGAATTGGCGACCGTGGGTTTAGAAGGAAGACAGGGGACGAAGTTCAACTTCGCCGGATGTAAATGGTAGCCGTCGACCTCCGGGCGACGGTCGGTATGCGCGGCCTTGGGGACCGTCGCCCGGAGGTCGACGGCTACCTTCCGAGGTTATAGCGTATAGAGAAACACCGTGGCCGCGGAAAGTGGTCGCCCAATCATTAAACAAGCGCCTGTCATCCTGAGCTTGTCGAAGGATCAGCTTCCCTTGAATGGAGCGGTGAGGAGGAGGTTGCAGGCGAGAGGAAACGGCGTTTCAACTACGACAACCCCTTGAACGCTGATCCTTCGACAAGCTCAGGATGACAGAGCTCATTTTGCCCGCACGGGGCCCGGACGGAGCCGGGCCCCTCCAGGGGACGGTCATCCCAAACCAAACGCACCACGCGTATCCGAGTCTACGGCTCCGGTTTGGAATGATCCGCGAGAAACTTCAGGACGATGGCGGTGAGATCCATCTCATCCGAGTCGAAGTTGAAGGCGTGTTTCGTGGCCTTCTCCAAGGTGAAGAATTCAAAGGGAACGCCCCGTTCCTTGAGCATTCCGGCAAGTTCCTCCGATTGCTTGTAAGTCACGCCCGGGTCATTCCGTCCGTGAATGATCAGCGTTGGCGGTGACTGGGCCGTGAGATAGGTGATGGGACTGTAGCGGCGAAGTAAAGCGGTCTTGATTTCAAGGGGATCGTCCTTGCTCTTGAGAAAGGTCCAGCCGCCCCAAGCCGGAAAGGTTTCGAAATTGGCCACGCCGTAGAAATCGACAATGCATCTCACCCGCGCTGAAATCTGCGGATAGAGGCGACCTGCTCCGAGGGCATCCGAATCGGAGCCGTATCCGGCCAGGAGGGCCAATTGGCCCCCCGCCGAATCGCCGGCCACGCAGATGCGATTGGGATCGACTCCGTAGTCCTTCGCGTGGAGGCGGACAAAACTGATCGCATCGAGGCAGTCGAGGATGTTCTGGGGGCCACCCTTTTTCGTGCACTCCTTCTGGCCGTTGATCTCGGCGAATTCATTCAGTTGATACTCCGGGCAAAAAACCGCGTAACCGGCCGGCACGGCGCGCTTGGCGAATTCCACCGGATAGCCCCAGATCTTTTTACCGCCCGACCAGCCACCACCGTGAATGACGACAACCGCAGGCCTCATCGTCTCGTTATTCTGCGGGAGATAGACGTCCATTTTCTGCGGACGGTCCGGGGCAAGGAAAGTGACATCCTTGTCGGTCGGTGCGAGCGCTGGCGGAGGAGCGTCCGCCGCAAAGGAGAGAGTCATTCCCACCAGTTCAGCCAGCACGAACGCCAGTCCGCCCGCCCAATGCGCTTTGACGCGTCGTTTCATTTCGATGGATCTTTGCTGGTAGGCTGACCGTAAACGAAACTGTTCCCGGACAGGCCGATGGCCACCAAGCCGAAAGTGTCCTGACTGGCTGCCATGCTGGTCGGGATGTCGATCTGGCCGGTGGGATAGTAGCTGATGCGGTCCCAGGTCGTTCCGTCATCGGTGCTCCGAAAAACGCCCCAATCGGGACTGCCTTCCAGGCGTCCATAGAAGTAGACCGCCCCCGCGGCACCGGTACCCTTGCCGACAGCGAGGGTAAGGGCGCGTTCCACGCCTGAGATTTTTTGGTAGGTCGTCCCATCGACCGAATGCCAGAGACCGCTTGCGCCTCCACTTTCCCAGCCGTCGGCAAACCAGTAGCTGTTGGGCACGAAGGGATTGGCCGCCAATTGGCCATGATGACCGCCCGCGGGAAGCTGGCATTCGGATACGGGAGTCCATTTGCGACCTCCGTCATCGGAACGATAGAGACGCGCCGCGCCGCCCCAGATCGTGTAGAGGAAGAAGCGGTCGGGCACAAACGGGTCGGCCACAAGCGCCCGCTGTTTCAGCGCGCCATTCCAGTAGCCGCTGATCCCGTCAAAGCTACCATTGGGCTTGAGCGGGAAACCATCGCCCGGCGCCCAGGTCTTCCCGCCGTCCGCAGACCAGTAGGGAGGGCGGTTGCCCAGGGGATACCAGACGAGATGGTCCGCGCCGGCGCTCCAGTCTTTGCGTCGGCTGATGGCGATGCTGCCGGCGGCCACTCCGGCAGGATGGCTGGCGAACGGCGTCCAGGTTTCACCTCCGTTTTCGGAATAACCGGAGAAGTCCTTGCCGGAGCTCGTATGATGGATATCGGCCGTGACCACCGCCACGAAGGCACCCGCGTTGGGGCAATAGGCCAGCCCCGTGCCATTGGAAATGAGCTGGGTTTGCAGGTTGGCATGGATGGCTTCAAATGCGTCCGGTTTCTTGATCAGAAAGGCGGTCGCATCCTCCACGGCCACGACCATCTGATCGCCGCTTCCGGGAGGGATGATGATGTCGTGGGTCACAAATTCCTCTATGCCCTTGCTGTCGATTTCCCATTTCAAGGGGGTAGGGGAAGTCTCCGCCGCATCATCGCCGGGCAAGGTGGTGAGAACGCCTTCGTTGCCTTGCGGAACCCAGAGCCGGGATTTGGCATCGAACAGGATTCCTCCGTTGGAACGCCAGCCTTCCGCGCTGCCTTTCACCTGCTGGGGCAGCCAACTGAAAGTATTGCCGTAACTGAGCCGGTTCGCCAGGCAGACCCAAGTCGCTCCTCCATCGAGCGACCGGGAAACGCTGCCGCCGTTGCCGATCGCAAAGAGGCGCTGGGGATTCGCGGGATCGACCGTGATGCCGGTGGCTTGATTGCCGGAGGAGCCGAAGTTGGGAGAGAGTTCGCTCCAGTCGCCCGTCCGGGTCATCTTCCAGATCTTCGTGCTGCTGCCTTTCACCACGTAGAGATTGCCCAATTGATCGACGAAGCTGTTTCCCACGGAACCACCCAAGCCGGAACCGCCGCTGACCTCGGCCCAGGTGTTTCCCGCATCGACCGATTTGAGCACCCCGACGCCGTCCACGATGGCGTAGACCGTGACGGTGGACGGAGTGGGGCGGTCGAAGCGGATGCCGACGACGTTGGCCGTTGCCGCCGGTGCGCCGCCGGAGGTCAATTGAGTCCAATTCATTCCGCCATTGACGCTTTTCCAGAGGCCGTTTTCCCGGGAGCCGTAATAGACAATCCGGGTATTCGCAGGGTCGATGCCCATGCATTCGCCCTTGGCTCGCCAGCCTCCGTTGGGGGCCATTTTCACGTTCAAGTCGCTCTGGGTGAAATTGCGCCCGCCATCCGTGCTGCAGAAAACGGAACCGGCCAGCGAGGTGACGTTCTTTTTATCCGAGACGCTGTATTTCGCGGGAAAGGAAATCAGGACCACCTTGGGATCGTTCGGGTCGACCGCGATCGACTCAACGCCGATTTTCGCCGGGGCGGCAGCGATGTTGGCCGGGATTCCGCTCGAGCCGATGCGCACCACCAACGGCACCCACTCTTTCTCGGTGGCATCCCACCGGTAGGCGTTGCCCACATCGGTGCGGCAATAGCGCACTTCCGGATTCAAGGGATGGATGACCAGACCGACGACGAAGCCTCCGGCGCCCAGTCGAACGGGCTTCCAGGTGTAGTCCGCGGTGAGATCCGCTCCTTTCGCGGGCAAGAGACCGAGCGACGAGACGACGAACAAAAGCGGGAGCCATTTCATGCGGAGAGCCTCTTACTGGAAGACGAGGTTTTGGACGTGCCGGGTGACGAGATCGAGTTGATCCGCATTGGTGACCCGGCGTCCCCCCAGGAGAAAGTCGTCGAAGAGCACATCGGAGATGCCATGCCCGGCATCGTAGCCGGCAATCACGCTGAGGGTATAGCCGACATTGGGAGCGATCTGGGCGACACGGATGTTGCGGAAAACAATATGCCGCACCGTGCCCCGCTCGGAGTCGCGGTTCCAGCGCGACCAAACGATGCGGAGATCCACGAGCTTGTCGTAGTGGTGCTCCACCCGGATGTTTTCCCAAGTGATGTTCTCCACCAGTGCCCGGTCGCCGGTATGGATGCCGAAGACCGAGCCGAAGTTATGGACGGCCATGACGTCGATATCCTCGAAGCGGATATTCCGGATGTGATCCGTGCTTGTCTCGTAGCCAATCTCCATGGCGGTACCACCGTGGGTATTGTAGAAACTGCAGCCCGTCACGAGGATATCTTCGACCGTGCCGTGCCACAATTCGTGGTTCTGACCGGGATTATCGTTGAGCGCCTTGATCGCGATATTGTCGTCGCCGTTGTGGAGCATGCAACCGGAGATTCGCACCCGGCTGGAACCGACGATGTCCACTCCGTCGGTGCCGTAACTGTCTGCGATCTGTCGAACGCCGCTCGCTTCCATATCCGAGCAACTGCCGAAGACGATCATCCAACTGCTGGGACTGAGCATCAGGATATTTTCCACCCGGCAATCGGTGCAGGCCTCGAAGACAATGGCCTTGCGCGTCTTTTCCCCGCGCTCCGGCCAGATGCTGCCTTCCAGAATGCCGTAACCGCCGATGCGAACCCCCGAGGCCTGTTCGATCCGGATGTTTCCGCGAAGCACGGCCCCGGCATCGATCCAGCAGACCTCGCCCGATTTCAGATTGAGCTGGCCCACATCATGGACTTCTCCTCCGGCAAAGCGTTTGACGTGCGGACCCGAGGGAGCCTCCGGCGCGGGAGGCATGGCGTAGAGATAGAGGAGCGGCAACCCTTGGATTTCGATTTGGAGATAGAGAGGACCGGTCAGGGTGAAGGAGAGGTGCGTTCCTTCGATCTCGGGCTGGATGTTGTGCCGGAGAGGGTGGACGAGCACCTTACCCGGCGCGGAGGGAAGGGTGATTTCGATCCGCACCTCCCCGGTAAGCTCGAAGGAGGTGTAGTCCGCGACGGAATGTTTCATGACGTCCAGGGGAATGCCGTTGGCAGTCGCCTGGAATACCGTGGAGCGGGTGAGGGTGGGAGAGAAATAATGGGGTGTTGGAGTCATACAGTTTCAAGAATGGGGAGGGGTTCAACGTGTGGGACCAGCACGAGCGAATGGCCCGCCGAAAGGCTCAATCCTTCCGGAAAGCGGGCGACGCTGAAGCCATCTTCCTCGACCAGCGGGCGTGACGCCGGACCGATGAGGAGGGTGCAGAGTTGGGAGGACGGATTTCGGATGCGGAGTTGCCGGAGTTGCAGGCTCCCCGAAAGGACGGTGATCGTGAAGCCCTCGGCATCCTTTTCGAAACGGCCGTACCCGTCCGACGTGATAAAGAAGAGCTGGCAACTGCCGTCCTGGTTGAGGATTTTGGGATCGAAGGTCACCACGCCATCCACGGAGGTGAAGCCCAGCGCGGCGTGGATGATCCCCCAGGACGACATGGGCCGGAAGTAGTGGCCGCCAAACTCCTGGTGGTCCCAGTAAATGCCCCAGCGCCGGTACCGTTCGTCCACGTTGCGGATGAGTTCAAGCGCCTCCGCGGTGAACCCCTCGTAGATCAGCAGGGAAGCAAAGGCCAACTCGACACCGGTCCAGCAGACGTTGGCTTGATCGACCCAGCAATCCTCATCCACATCGTGGAGGAATTTATCGCCCGGCCATTGGCAATTTCTCAGGCCCTGGTCGGCGTGATAATTGATCCGCATGATGGAACGCAGGGCGCTTTGCACCCGATCATTCCGGAGAAACGGCGGCAGGTTAAGCAGGCGCACGGCCCAGTGCCCGATGATCTGATCGGTCAGGCATCCTTCGTCCTTCTGCGCGCCTTTGGCATAGAGCCGGTAGTAGGAACCGTTCCATGCCTGGCCTTCCAGAGACGCCAACCCGCGCTGGAGCACATCCCGGTAACGGAGCAGGGCGGTTGCATCACCGAGAATCCGGGCGACTTCGACCGCGGAGGCATAGGCCGCCAGCCATTGCGTGGCCACATAGGGCGCGACGCCGTACATGGGAAAATTATCGTAGGAAGACATGATGCCTTCCATGTCCGGCAAGCCGTCACCATCGTGGTCCCGTTCGCGTAAGCCATACTCCAGCGCCCGTTTGACCGAGGGCCAGACTTCCTTGAGAAAGGCGTGGTCGGACTGCCAAAGTCCGGCGCGCAGGGCCATGCAGGCGTACTGCGCGGGCAGGTCGAGCCGCACGCTGGAGGCCTCGCGGGGATCCTTGTCGCGATAGTTGAAATTGATCGAATGGAGGACCGAGCCATTCTCGTTTTGGAAGCGGAGATGGGAGCGGATGAAGGACTTCTCCAGTTCGGGGAAGAGGGCCGCAGTGGCCACTCCGCCGTACATCGCCACATCCGTGGTCGAGAGACCCGCGAACGATTTGGCCGGACTCAGCCCTTCGATGATGCCAAAATTTCCCTCCCGCGTGAACCAACTGCTGGTGCGGAACGTGTTCAGGTTGGAGTTGACCTGATCCAGCACATAGTCGGGAAGGGAGGAATCAAAATAGGCATCGTGAAAGCGCTTCGTCTCGTGGTGAAGGCGATCCCTGTTTTGGACGGCATAGTCCATGACCGCGATGGAGGAATCAAAAAAGTTACTGTAGTAATGCCCCTCGTTGGGTGCGGTGTTGCCGGTGACGACGGCTGGCCCGCCCGCCATCGCTTCCAGATATCCCGTGGGGCCGAAACGGGTCTCTCCCGTGCGGCGACCGGGACGGTTGGGAAAATCCCAAGCCGCGATGAACGAATGCTCAAGCGAGTCGCCCTTCTTCTCCAATTTCATCGATCGGCCGATGGTGGAAAAGCAGGCGTGCTTGGCCCAGACCCGTCCGGTGACGGGATCCGGCGAATTACGGGCCAGCGTGTCATCCAGATCGGGCAAACAACTTTCGCGCAGGAGGCGCTCGTAGTAGGGATGGGGATGGCCCCAGCCGCAATAGTAATGCGACTCCGGGTGCAGCGAAGCGATCCCCATGCCGCCGAAGGAGGTGTGCTTGCTGTCCATTCCCGTGCACGACATCTCGAAGGCACGAAATGCCCCCTTCGCGGCGATCCGGTTGGACCACGCTTTCGAGGGCACATCATAGCCGACCCAGTTGCGCATGCTGGCCAGCAGTGAAACCTGGACCGGTTTTTCCGAAGTGGATCGCAGCGAAAAATCGAAAAACGCGATGGGCAACGCGGAGTCCTTCGCGTTGTGAGGAATGAACGGAGACCAGGCCTTCAGGTTGATTTCCAGCGGCACGTTGCCATCGAAATAGCGGAGCGTTACAAAGGGAAACGAAGCCGAATAGTGGATGCGGTCCACTCCCGACAGCCAGGGAAAGATATATTGGAACTCGTGTCCCTCCAACCCCGCCACACCGTGACTCTCTTCGATCTGCAACAGGCACAATCGGGGATTTTCTCCCTCGACCTGACAGCGCAGAAGAAAGAACAACGCGGAATGAGAGGCCTCCTTGAAATGAGGGCCCGTGCCCACCGGCTGGTTGTTGAAGATGTTCCAATTATAGAATTGCCCGTCCTGTCGCAACTCAAACCATCCGCACCCCAATCCTCCCATGGCGACGCCGCTTCGCGGTTTGTGCCTTCTCTCCATTTCAACCTGATAAGCCATATAGAATTTGGTAATCGGACGACGCACGCAGCTGCATTTTTCTGCAGCGATTTCAAATTTCACTTTGGGAAAAATTCTTGACGAACGCTATCCAATCGTTACGCATATCGATGCATGAGTGACGACATTTCTGTCTCCCGCCCCGTCACCACTCGTGATGTCGCCCTGAAAGCGGGCGTGGCCCAGTCCACGGTTTCCCGGGCTTTGAATAACAATCCGCAGATTTCCGATGGCGAGCGCAAGCGGATCCTGGCCATTGCCGAGGAGCTCGGCTACCGGCCCAATCCCTTCGTTTCCGCCTTCACCGCCCAAGTGCGTTCCTATCGACGCTCGCCGAAGGGAGCGACCATTGCGCTTCTGGATTCCTCTGCGGAAGGCGAGACCTCCTTCGGCAGCAGTTACCGTCGCGGGGCGGAATTGCGTGCGCAGAGTCTGGGTTACCGGACAGAGATCTTCCGACTCAAGGACATCGATGGCTCGATTGAACGCCTGAACAAAATTCTTCACGCCCGCAATACCTACGGCCTGCTCGTCCTGCCCGTGAGCCAGTCTTGCGACCTGAGCAAACTGCGCATGGATAACCTGGCGACCGCCACCGTCGATTACACCTTGCGACAACCCGATCTCTCCCGGGCTTGCCCCGATTACTTTCAAGGGATGGTTCTGGCTCTTCGCGAGCTTTGGGCATTGGGCTACCGGCGGATTTGTTTCTGCGCCAGAAGTGTGGAGGTCACGGTTATTTCGCCGCATTGGCTGGGAGCCTACACCGGCTGGAGGGAACTTCTTCCCCCTTCCGACCGCGTGGAGTGTTATACCCACCCCGTCTGGGACAAACGCCATTTTCAAAAATGGCTCAAACATACCAAGCCGGATGCCATCATCACCAACAGCGACCACTTCTTCCGCTGGGCCAGCGAAATCAAACTCCGCCATCCCAAGGTGGCTTTTGCCGCCTTGTTTCAGCAGGAGACCCCGACTTTTTTCCAGGTCGATCAAAACCCCCTTCAGGTGGGAGCTGCTGCGATCGACTTGATCATCGGCCAGATTCATCGCAATGAACGGGGCGTTCCTGCGGCGCCCAAGACCGTGTTGATCAAAAGCTCCTGGGTTAATACCTTGGCCGACAAGTCTGGGAAGAAAACAGCTTCCGCCAAATAGTCATCCATCGGTTTGGGACCTAAGCCGTAACGATGCAGTTAACCCGAAGTTCGGCAAGTCACAATGAGGGTGAAATCCAACTGCAATGCAGTTGAAAGGCACTTCAGGATGAGGTAGTTGCATCGGAGATTTGATCTATTTTACAACTCCCCTTTCGGTGGTAAGCCGGAGGCTTTAAAGAACCGTAGCCGGTGGTTGAGCCCGCTGCAGCGGGCGACACCACCGGAATGATCCCTCTCCGGGGCCGACCCCGAAAGGGGTCGCAGACGCCTTGGGAACCGCTTCTGGCATCCCTTCAGGATGCACCGCTTTTGGGATCGCGGTGGTTTTGGACGAAGCCGGGCATCCGCCAAACGGGAAAAAGGGATGCCGTCAGAGGTGACGAGTCTGACGAGCGCTGTTTCCATACCACCTTATCTATCCTTCGAGGCTTTCCTTTCCCGCATCGGTATGCGCTTCGCCAGACTTTCATTGCTTTTACTCTCATGGTTACTTAAGAACACATGAGCGCACTATGCCAGGAGTTCTTCGCCAGGGTAGCCCAGTCTGGCTCCTCGCGCATGATCGCGACCCCTTCCGCGGTATCCAACCAGACCACTCTTTCGATGAGTCGTTTCTCCAAAAATAGGAACAAGCGTCTTTCCCAAGGCTTCAGCCTGGTGGAGGTTGCCATGGCTTTGGGCGTCGTCAGCTTCGTCATGGTGACCCTGGTTGGGCTTCTCCCGGGCGGCCTTACCTGCTTCAAGCAGGCAATGGCCAACACCATCGAATCCCAGATTGTGCAAAGCCTGACGAATGACCTCTTGCTCAATAATTTCTCGAACTTGGTGGCCTATGCCCCCACCGGAGCCAAGGCAACGCCCACCTACTACTATGATAGCGAGGGAGTGCAATTCCCCAGCCAGACCGGGGCCATCTACAAAGCCACGATCACGCTGAGCCCCCTGGACAGCACGAACTCGCCCGTCTCCTTCAATAATAACGATATCAGTGCCTCCCCTGCCTCCATCGCCGCCTACTGCCTGGTGATTACGATCACCAATGTATCCGACAACACCAGTCTTACCCTGCAGCATCCCCATAAGTATTCCATTATCATAGCCAACAATGGTCTGTGATGCCGGGAAGGTAGGCGCGGTTACCTGGGCGATTCGGCTTCCGAATCCGCCATCACCCCACTCATCTATGAGGTCACGCTTTTCGTCCAAACATGACGGATTTACGCTCGTGGAGCTGATGGTCTCGATGGTCATTCTCATTGCGATCATGGGGATTATTTTCACCTTCACGCAGCAAACCAGCAAGGTCTGGAAAAATACCACGGGCAAAGTGGAGGCTTTCAGAAACGCCCGCGCCGCCTTCGACGCCATGACCCGGACGCTGAGTCAGGCCACGCTGAACACCTACTATGATTATGTCGATAGCAACGGCAATTTTCGAGGTTCGGGAATGTCGTCCGGCAGCATTTCCCAAGCCTTCATTCCCTACAGCTACGCCCGGCAGTCCGAGTTGCATTTCATCTGTGGGCAGGGAAGCACGCTTTTGACCGGGATGACCTCCTATACGCCGGTCACCCACGCCGTTTTTTTCCAGGCCCCGATGGGTGAAAGCACCAATTCGGCCTACGTGAACCTGGACAAGCTCCTCAATGCCTGCGGCTTTTATGTGGCGTATGGCCCCGACCCCAGTGTGCCCTCTTTTTTGGGAACATCCTCCGCCATGTCCCGCTACCGCTACCGGCTCATGCAGTTCACTCAACCCGCCGATGCGCTGTCGGTTTACCTGACCAGTCCGACCGTCAATCCGACCTCGTGGTTCACCTCCTCGATCTCCCCGGTTTCGGCCTCCAGCGCGAACTTTGTCCTGGCTGAAAACGTGGTGGCCCTGATCTTCTGGCCCAAGCTTTCAGCCGGGGACCAGACGGCAAGCAACGCGCTGACGAGCGACTACTCGTACGACAGCCGAAGCGCCGGGACTTTCTCCACGGCCAACAGCTCGAGCGGAACGATCAAGGAGTGGAAGGTAACCTACAACCAGCTTCCTCCGGTCATGAAGGTGACCATGGTGGCGATTGACGAAGCCTCCGCGCTGAAGCTGGGCAACACCACGACCGCGCCCAACGCTAGGGTGGGGTTGACCTCCACGCTCTTTACCGTGGCCACCTATCCCACCACGCCCGGACAACAAAACCAGCTGCAAATCGACCTGAAAACCCTGGAGGACAGTCTCAGCGCATCGCATCTCAATTTCCGCGTCTTTGAAACCGAGGTCTCCATCCGGGGCGCCAAATGGACGACCAATTGAAGAAAACTCCAGCCATGAAAAGAACCTGTTCGAGCGAAAGCCAAGTGAGACCAGTTGCAGTGGCTATTGCGATTGAGGCAGCTCCTCCGGAGGGATCGGAAGATGGCGAAGCCATCGTGAGCTACAGCAGCCGGGGGTTGAGCGCGCCTCGCGCGATACCCCCGGAAAAGCAAAGCAGACATCCGATCCCGAAGGGATCGCAGCACGTCGGTTGCAGAGGAGTACATCGTCCATTGGCCAATCGTGGCTGCGATCTCTTCGGGATCGTCCTTCGAGGTCAGCAATCCGGGGGTGCCGCGCGTGGCGCTAACCCCCGGCTGCTGTGGCTGAGATGGCTTCGCCATCTTGACCGCTATAGAACAAGAAAGGCTTTGGTCCCAATTGCAATCCCATACGGTCTGAGAGCCCCAGGAAGCAGAAGTGGCGTGGCCCTAGTCATCGTGCTGGCCAGCATTGTGCTCATCACGGTCCTGGTCCTGGCCTTTCTGGCGAGCATCCACACGGAACTGCGTTCCTCCAAGGTTTATGCGAACGGATCCTCGGTCAAGCTCCTCGCCCAGTCTTCCGTGGACCTGGTCATGGCGGAAATTCGGGATGCGACGGCCAACCCTGCATTCTGCTGGGCCTCCCAACCCGGAATGATCCGGACTTTCGACAACGCTGGGGCACCCCGCCAATATTACAAACTCTACTCGGACAGTGGCATGATCGGAACTGGTTCCTTCGATTACACCGCGACGGCCCATGCCGTGCCGGCCGATTGGTATAAACAGAAGGGCCTCTACGTCGACCTGAATGAGCCGATCCGGGTCAGCGGCGCCAACCACTATCCCATCCTGGACGGCGACGCCACGGACCTGGCCTCCATGAGCGCCTCAACGGGTGTTGCCGGCTTCTCCGTGACCTCGGCACCGGTCGACCCGAATTCCGCCGACGCTGCGCCGATGCCGGTGAAATGGCTCTACGTTCTCAAGGACGGCCAAGTGGTCGTCCCGGATTCCACCGGAGCCGGAAGTACCATCACCTTCACGACCAGCAGTTCCAAGCCGGACTCCGCCAATCCGATCGTGGGACGGATGGCATTTTGGACCGATGACGAATCCTGCAAGGTCAACATCAACACCGCCGCGGAGGCCGCGAGTCCCTGGGATATTCCGCGCGTGGACACCGTCTACGATTCGCAGGTCATGAGTCTGAATCAGCCCGTTCAGCATGAGTTTCAACGGTATCCGGGCCATCCGGCCACGGTTTGCCTGAGCACGGTTTTCGGCTCCTGGTTGCCCGTGCCGGCCACTGGGCCCAACACGATCACCCCGACTCTCTACACCAATCAGCTCAAGCCCTACTACGATCTTGTGCCCAAGGTGGTGGCGGGCACCGGAGAAAACGTCTCCTCGGGCCCCGTTTCCACCGGCTCGGCGGGCAAGAGTTCGCAAGCGGGCACTTCGGCGCCGGCTGTAGGCACCACCGGCACGGTGCTCTCAACTCCGGTGCTTACTCCGGACACCGACCGGCTTTACGACTCGATCGACGAATTGATGTTTGCTCCCAACCGGACCCCGAACAGACCGACGCTCACCCAACAAAAATTGGAGGAGGCGAAATTCTTCATCACGGCCCACAGCCGCTCGCCCGACCTGAATTTGTTCAACCAGCCCCGGATCAGTGTCTGGCCGCTTTCCGCTCTGGGCACCCAGATGCCCTACCGCAGTCCCTCCGATCAGCTCATCGCCTTTTGCGGTCAGATTGGAAAGGATTCCAACGGCAATCCCTTGCCCTACTACTTCCAGCGCTCCGATCCCAACGACCCCTATACCGATCTGCCGGTCAACAATTCCAATAGCGGGTTGGAACGGAATCGGCGATTGCTGGAATATCTGCGTTACCTGACCAAGCAACAAATCCCGGGCTTCGGTGGAGACTTTGCCGACAAGTACAACAGTGTCGACAAGCTCAACGGAGGAATTACCGGAAAGGAATGCGACCAGATCCTGACCGAGATTTTCGACTACATCCGTTCCACCAACACACGGGACCAATCGGTCGCCACCTCGACGACGACAACGACCAGCAATCCCCTGACGCCCTACACCGTCCCGATCAGCCCGGTGACGTCCTACCCCGTTCCGGTTCTCGGGGTCGGACAGGTGCTGCCGATCGTCGACACCACCACCAAAACCCGGGGATTCGGACGTTTTCCCACCCTGCAACAGGCCGGCTTTGTTTTCTACGCCAGCGACGACAATCGCGCCACGACACCCCTGGCCAGCCAGATCAAGGCGCTGTTTGTGATGTCCGTCTTCGATCCATCGCTGGGATTCTCCTACAACTATCCCTACTACACCATGAAAGTTTCGGGACTGGAGAGCCTGACGTGGGACGGTGCCGTGAAGATGTTTCCCAGTTCCACCGACACGACCGTCATGCCCTATGCGGGTCCGCTGAATTCGGAACCCTTGACCGGAGGCACGAGCAGCTTCCGGCGCGTTATCTGGAGTACGCTCAATCACGGCGATGACAGCGGTCCCTTCATCAGCCAGGCCTGTCCCATCAGCAATCCCTTGAATCTTTCCCTGACGAACAGCCCGACGGCGACGCCCAAGGGATTGGGACTCTCCACCTTTCACTTTCAGGGTGGTTCGGTCACGATCAGTTTCTATAAGACCCTGGCGAATGGCACGACTTCGGGATCGGCCCTGCAGACCTTCACGCTCGCCTTTCCGCCTGGAGATTTCCCCATTCCCGCCCTGTCGTCCGCGCCTCCGGCCACGGTGACTCTGTCGGTCCTGCCGGACGGCACCGCCGGGGATCATGTTCCCTCCACCGTGGGGACCACGCATTACCCGGGCTGGGAAAGCTGGTACAAACGCTATCAATGGGTGCCCTCCATGAATAATGGCGGGGCGACGAATGTGGCGACCGGCGCTTTCACGCCGGGCTACAACACCATCGTTTCCAATCGTGATACGATCCGCACGGTCATCCCCAGTCCCGGCGACATGAGGCTCGTCGCTGCCCGCCAGACGATCTCCTCCACCGATGCGCCGAGTTTCTTTACTCCCCATCCCGCCTGGAATACCAGTTTCAACATGGCCCACAATTTGCAGACCTCGTGCGGGGCGACCTTCTATCAGGCCTCGGTGACCAGCACCCAAGGCGGAGGAAAATTCGCCAATGTCGCTTATGACAGCTATTCATCCACCACACCGGTCAGTTGGAAATGCAACGATGAATACGGCCATTTCACCATCAGCCCGCTCTGGTCCGATACCACCAGCACGGCTGGCGTCTTTGTCGGCGGCACGGGCACCGTTCCGGGCGATTGGGACAATGGTCTCGCGAACTACAAGGATGGAGCCTTCATCAACAAGGCCGATGAGGGAGACTACCAGCCCAACGGCACCGCGCACGTCAACTTTCCCTATTACGTGATATTCGGAGGTGCCTCCAAAGGGGTGGGGCAGACCTTCTTTTCGCCCAATCGCATGATGCCCTCGGCAGGGATGTTCGGTTCCCTGCCGACCGGAGTCCTGGCCAACAAGCCATGGCAAACGCTCCTCTTTCGTCCGGGGCCGGCGGGACATCCCGGTTTGGGCAGCCCGGTCAAATCCCCCGTGGGCCCTCCTTACACCACACCGCCCGATTCACTATTGCTGGATCTTTTTACCATGCCGGTGGTGGAGCCCTATGCCATCAGCGAGCCTCTCTCGACGGCGGGAAGGATCAACATGAACTATCAGATTCTTCCTTTCAGCTACATCACGCGAAATACGGGAGTCCAGGCCGCGTTGAAATCGATTCAAATCATGAGCATTCCCGATGCGTCTGGTGGCTCCTATAAGTACACGACGGGCCCCACCTATGCGCCCCCGGCGACCACCACCTTTCGCTTCGCCCTCAATATTCCGGCGACGCTGACGCAATTCGACTCCCGCTTTAATAACAAAGACATTTTCCGTTCCCCGGCGGAAATTTGTTCGATTGATCTGGTGCCCGATGATGGCGTCGCCCCTTCCTCTCCCACGCGGTCCAATATGGATTCCTATTGGAGCACCCATCAGGTCACGGGCGATAACACCCGGGAACGGCCTTATGCGAATCTCTATCCGCTGCTGACCACCAAATCGAATACGTTTACGGTCCACTTCCGCGTCCAGACGTTGCAACAAATCACCGGCGCAAACGCGGATCCAACCAAGTGGCGCGAAGGCACCGATCTCACCACGGGCGAATATCGCGGGTCTGAGACGATCGAGCGGTACGTGGATCCCAACGATTCCATTCCCGATTACGCGGAGAACCCGAGCACATCGCCGGTCAAGCCGTTGACCAGCTTCTATAAATTCCGGGTGTTGTCGCTCAAACAGTTCGCACCTTAGATTTCCACGCATCCTCCTCATGTTTCGCTACTCATATGATCTTGGCGCAAAACGCGAAGGCCGACCTGGAAGACTCGCCGGTGGCTTCTCGTTGGTCGAGGTGCTTGTCGTCCTGGCGATCATTGCCATCCTGACGGCCACTGCCGTGCCGGCCATCAGCAGCA
>FTJN01003639.1_pt1 | contig 31834 bp, 24 predicted proteins | sample 1658361 | NCBI WGS metagenome assembly FTJN01 (sample SAMEA3914819, study PRJEB12502) | metagenome | biome: forest; material: soil | place: Canada | collected 2010-06-26 | depth 0.3 m
GGCGCGGGCGGAACTGGCGGCTCGGGTGGCAGGGGCGGCAGAGGCGGAACCATCGCCAGCGACTCCACACCTTCCGCCGGCAGGGGCGGCTCCGGTGGTTCGGGCGGAGCGGGAATGGCCGAGAGAGGCGAAGGAGGGGCCGGAGGCGCGGGCGGAGCCGGAGGCGCGGGCGGCGGCGGAGCGACCCAGTCCTGGCGGGTGACGCCCAGGGCGGCCAGGGGCGTGGCGACGGCGGCCAAGGCGACGACGGTCAGGGCGACCGTGAGCGGCCGGCGGCGGGCGGACGTGTTGGTCATGATGCAGGCGATCCTTGTCTTCAGTGTTCGGGCGTCGGCGGCCATGGCCGTCGCGACACGAGGGAGGGCGCCGCGAGGGCGGGGAGGGGCGGCCAGGCGGATCAGCGCCCGGGCGTAGAGGGCGCGGTCGACGGTCTGTAGCGCGATGGCGTCGGCGGCCTCTTCCGAGCGTTCGGCCAGGACGGCGTTCAGGCGCCAGACCAGCGGATTGAACCAGAAGATCGCCAGGGCCAGCCGCGACACGACCAGGAAGATCCAGTCATGGCGGCGCAGATGGGCCAGTTCGTGGGCCAGGATGGCGGGCGCGGCGTGACGCTCGGCCAGGCTGGCCGGGTCGACGACGATGAAGCCGGGCCAGACGCCCCAGCTGAGCGGGCTGGCGATGCGGTCGCTGGTCGCCAGGTGAGGCCGGTCGACGGGCGCGAGGTCTTCCAGCGGCGCTAGCCAGTCGGCGCACCGCACCGCGCCGCCCTTGCGGGTCCAGCGCTCAAGGGTGATCACGCCCAGCAGCAACTGACCGGCGATGGCGATGGCGCCGAACGCCCACACGCCGCCGACTAGTTGGGTGGGGGGGGGGCAGGTCAGGACGCCATGCGCCGAGCCGCCGATAGCCGCGGCTTGGCCCGTCCCTATCGACGCGGCGGCGGACGCAAGGTCGGTCGCGGACGGCGGCAGCAGGGCTAGGTCCAGGGCGGGCAAGACGTTCATGATCACGGGCAGGGCCACCAGCAGGCAGACCGTGCCGCGCAGGATGTCCACCTGGTCGATCGGGCGTTGGGTCAGGAAGCGGGCGCAGACCAAGCCGGCGCCGGCCACGATGCTGGACTTGACCAGCAGGGAGAGGAGCAGGGTCCAGGTCACGGCTTGCGCTCCACGGCCTTGTCGATGACCTGCTCAAGGGCGGCGGCTTCCTCGGCGGTCAGCCGCTGGCCCAAGCCGAGCAGGGCCGTGGCGGCGTTGGCGGCCGAACCGGCGAAGAAGGTGTCGATCATCCGCCGAAGGGCGTTGGCCGCGACCGTCTCGGTCCGCTGAACGGGGCTATAGAGAAAGCCCTCGGCGCCCGCCGACCGCTCGATCAAGCCCTTGGCCTCCAGCCGTGACAGCATGGTGCGCACGGCGGAGTCGCTGAGCGGATCGGACAGGGCGGCGCGCACGCCGGCGGCCGTGCTGGCCTCCATGCGGCAGAGGGTCTCGAAGACCTCGCGTTCGCGTCGGGGCAGGGCTTCGATCACGGGACTCTCCGCCAGGTGTTGACGCTACATGTGTAGCGCTACATCCGTAGCGGAGTCAGCCGGCAATGCGGCGATCGAGATGAATTCGCCGTAACCTGGCCGCCTCTGGTTTCAGTTCAGCCGAGAGCCATGATCACTGGCGCGTCCCCGTGACCGGGAAGGTCCCGAACGGCCCGGTCTTGGCCGTGCCCGTGAAGGTGTCGCCGTCCAGCACGACGTCGAACTCCAGCTTGATCGGGAAGGGCTTGGTGGCCTTGCCCGACCAGACGCCGTGATTGCCCTCGACCGTACCCTTGAGGTCGACCGAACCCTGCGACGAGAACTGCCGGCCCGTGACCACATTGCCCTGGACCGTGAACACCCCCTTGGCGGGTTGCTTGCCGGCGGGCGAGTCGATCACGACGTCCCAGGTCCCCGCGAACGTCCCGACGGCGCCGCTCTTGCCCTTGGCTGCGCTTGGAGCCTTGGCGGGAACCTCGCTCAGCTGGTGGCCGCGCAAGCGCAGATACTGCCGGATGGCCTCGATGTCCGCGTCCGGCATTTCCGGGAAGGCCGGCATGCCGCCGCTGACCAGTTGGCCCTTCACGGCGGCGTGGAAGGCGTCGCGGTTGGCGGGATAGGCCGACACGCGCAGGTCCGGCGCGGAGCCGCCGCCCACCGCGTTCCAGCCATGGCAGACCAGGCAGCCGGACATGCCGAAGGCCGTGGCGCCCTTCTCCTCCAGGGCCGCATTGGGACGATAGTCTGGATCGTCGGGCGCGGTCAGCGGCGCCAGGGGCTCGGTCGCCGGAAGCTGGTCCTTGCCGTCCAGCGCGAAGGTCAGCACCCGGCGGGGCATGCGATAGTCGGTGCGGTACTCAGCGTTGCCGCTGGAAAGGATCCCGCCGCCCGACGCGCCGCTGCCGGTGATCACCGTCACATACTGCCTGCCGCCAACGCTGTAGGAAATCGGCGGGGCCACGACGGGCGCGCCGGTCTGGAATTTCCAGACTTCCTTTCCGCTCCGCGCGTCATAGGCGACGATGTTGCCGTCGATCCGACCCTGGAACACCAGGTCGCCAGCGGTGGCCATGACGCCGCCGGGCCAGTTGCCGGGAAGTTGGGTGCTCCAGCGCGCCGTCTGGGTCACCGGATCCCAGGCCTTGAGGAAGCCGCGGCGCGCGCCCGGCAGGTCCGGGTCGGGGACCATGTTCACGGCCAGGCCACCCAGCTTGGGCTGATGCTTGAAGTCCACGCCCTCGTCGCCGATGAACGAGGCGCCCTCGATCACCGGGATATAGACCAGACCCGTGCGCGGGCTGTAGGCCTGGGGCAGCCAGCTGTGGGCGCCGCGCGCGCCAGGCCACAGCTCGAACAGGCCGGGCTTGCCGTTGTAGCGGATGCCCGGATCCTCGACCGGCCGACCGGTCTTCATGTCGATGCTCTTGGCCCAGGTGACCTTGGCGAAGGGCTTGGCCGACAGCAGCTCGCCGGTGGCCCGGTCCAGCACGTAGAAGAAGCCGTTCTTGGGCGCCTGCATCAACACCTTGCGCGGCTTGCCGTCGATCTTCAGCGTCGCCAGCGTCATGTCCTGGGTGGCGTTGCAGTCCCACTGCTCGCCGGGGCAGACCTGATAGTGCCAGACATATTGGCCGGTATCGGCCTTCACGGCGACGATCGAGGCCAGAAACAGGTTGTCGCCGCCGCCGGGGCTGCGGACCGTCTGGTTATAGGGGAACCCGTTGCCGACGCCGATATAGAACAGCTTCAGCTCAGGGTCGTAGCTGAAGGCGTTCCAGGCGGTGCCGCCGCCGCCCTGTTTCCACCACTCGCCTTTCCAGGTCTTGGCCGCCATGCGCATGGCGTCGTTCTCGAAGCCCAGCTTGGGATCGCCGGGGACAGTGTGGAAGCGCCACAGCTGCCGGCCGCTCATCGCGTCATAGGCGGTGACATAGCCCCGGATCGCGCTGACGTCGGCGCCGCCATGGCCGATGATCAGCTTGCCGTCGAACACGCGCGGCGGTCCGTTGATGTAGCGCATCTCCCCGACGGGAAAGTCGCGCTTCTCCCAGATCACCTTGCCGGTCTTGGCGTCGAGACTGATCACCCGGCCGTCCTGGGTGGCCAGGAACACCCGGCCGTTCCAATAGGCGATGCCTTTGGGGCCCCAGCCCATGCGCAGGAGGATGCCCGCCTGCTCGCGGGTCTTGGAATCGTATTCCCAGAGCAGCTTGCCGGTCGCCGCCTCGAAGGCGCGAATATAGGAGTGGCCGGTGGTCACGAAGAGCTTGCCGTCCGCCTCAATCGGGCCGGTTAGGGTGTTTTCCGACGGCAGGTCCGCGTGCCAGGCTAGGCTCAGCTTTTTGACGGATCCGACATTGATCTGCTTGAGCGGACTGTAATGCTGCTCGCCGCCCGTCCGGCCGAACGACGGCCAATTGTCGGGATCCGACAGGGCGGACGGTTCCCGGGGCGGCGATCCTTGACCGCACGAACTCAACACAGCCGCGCCGAGTATCGTCAGGGCCAGTCGGCCGATCAGCCGTGTCGCCCGGCCCATGTTTTCCAGAGAAAGCATACAGTCCCCTCCCAAGCGCCGCGGTCGCACGCGGGTCGTGACGATGCCCGGGCTCCACAAGAGACGGTTGCTCCCGCCGTTGCTCCGAGGCTAGTTATAAGTCACCGTGTCTCATAACTCAGGAGGGGAAACAACATGCATATGACCGGAGAGCAGCGGATTGCCGCCTCGCGTCAGCGTGTGTGGGAGGCGCTCAACGACCCCGCCGTCCTGAAGGCGTGCATCCCAGGCTGCCAGTCGCTGGCAAAGGAAACGGCGGATCGACTGAAGGCGACGGTCGAGGTCAAGATCGGCCCGATCGGCGCGCGGTTCGAGGGGGCGGTGGCGTTCTCCGACCTGGATCCGCCCAACGGCTATACCCTGACCGGGGAAGGCCAGGGCGGCATCGCCGGCTTCGCCAAGGGCGGCGCCAAGGTGCGGCTGGCCGACGACAACGGCGGTACGCTGCTCACCTACGAGGTCGACGCTCAGGTCGGCGGGCGGCTGGCGCAACTGGGCGGGCCAATCATCGACGCCACCGCCAAGCAGTTGGCGACCAAGTTTTTCAAGCAATTGGGCGAGGCCGTGGGGAGCCCGGCGGAGGTCGCGGCCACCGCGCCGTCGGCCCAGCCCACGACGGGACCCGCGCCGGCAGCGGCGTCTTTGCCCGGAACGGCGTCTAGGGGCCTTCCCGTGGCCTGGATCCTGACGGTCGTCGTCGCCACCTTGGTCGGCTTCCTGGTCGGACGAGGGCAGGGCGACGGCTCGGACTGGATGGGGCTGTCGATTGGCCTGCTGGTGACGATCGTCGCGGCGGCGGGCTTCGAGTTCGGCCGGCGGTCGGCGCCGGTGGTGGTACTGGATCCCGCCCTGCTGGCGCGGCTGGTGGAAGGAGCCCGACGGTGAAGCCGGCGCCGTTTGACTATGTCGCGCCCGACACCGTCGAGGAGGCGTGCGAGCGCCTGGCCGAGGCGGGCGGCGGCGCGACCGTGCTGGCGGGCGGCCAGACCCTGATGCCGCTGCTGGCCTTGCGGATGAGCCAGCCCTTCATCCTGCTCGACATCAACCGCATCGCCGCGCTGAAGGGCGTGACCCGCGCGGGCGGCGGCACGCGGATTGGGCCGACGATGCGCCAGAACCAGATCATCGCCGACCAGACCCTGGGCCGCGTCCTGCCCGGGCTGGTCACGGCCACGCGGCATGTCGGCCATCACCAGACCCGCAACCGGGGCACCATCGGCGGTTCGATCGCCTTGGGCGAGCCGGCGGCCGAACTGCCGGCCACGGCAGTGGCGCTGGGTGCGTCGGTCGAGGCGCGGTCGGTGCGGGGGGCGCGCTCGATCGCCGCCAGCGACCTGTATCTGGGCCCTTACATGACCACGCTGGAACCGGACGAGATGGTGACCGCCATCGACTTTCCCGACTGGCCGACGGGCACGATCAGCCTGTTCCGCGAGGTCGCGCGGCGCCCGGGGGATTTCGCCCTGGTCGGTCTGGTCGGCGCCCTGACGGTGGAGAACGGCAGGATCGCGCGAGCCGGCCTGGCCTGGTTCGGCATGGGGCCGACGCCGATCAAGGCGCGCCAGGCCGAGGCGGCGCTGGTCGGGCAACCGATCGCGGGCCTGCACACACGCGCTATCGCCGCGCTGGCGATCGCCGACACCGATCCCTTCGACGACCACCACGCCACCGCCCGATACCGGCGCACGGTGGGCGAACGCATCTTCGAGCGGACCCTGAGCGAAGCCCTGAACGGAAGACAGGCGGCATGAGCGAGCATCGGATCAAGGTCAGCGTCAACGGGCGTGATCACCAAGCGACCGTGGAGGGGCGACTGACCCTCGCCGACTTCCTGCGCGTCGACGCGGGCTATACGGGCGTCCATCTGGGTTGCGAGCACGGGGTGTGCGGGGCCTGCACGGTGATTGTCGACGGCGAGGCCGTGCGGTCCTGCCTGCTGCTGGCGGTGCAGGTCAACGGCGCCAGCGTCACCACGGTGGAGGGGTTGGCGGCCGCCGACGGAACGCTGCATCCCGTACAGCAGGCCTTGCGCGACGAGCATGGACTGCAATGCGGCTTCTGCACGCCAGGCATCGCCATGACCCTGGCCGCCCTGACCGATGGTTCGGACATGCACACCGGCGATGAGCTGATCGAGGCGCTGTCAGGCCATCTCTGTCGCTGCACGGGCTATCAAGGCATCCGCCGCGCCGCTCGCAAGCTGGCCGGCGAAACCACGGGAGAGCCGGCATGAGCGCGCCGATCGCCGCCGGACGCTTCATCGGCCAGCGCATGCCCCGCAAGGAGGACGCCCGGCTGCTGACCGGTCGCGGGGTGTTCGTCGATGACATCGTTCTGCCCGGCATGCTGCACGTCGCCTTCGTGCGTAGCCCGATCGCGCGGGGCAGAATCCGCTCGATCGACACCGCCGTGGCGCAAGGCATGCCCGGCGTGCACGCCATCCTGACCGCCAGGGACCTGGCGCGCTTCAAGATCGACATGCTCAGCTTCTACCTGACCGCGCCGACGATCGAGATCCCGCCGTTGGCGACCGACCGCGTGGCTTATGTCGGCGATCCCGTCGTCATGGTGATCGCCCAGGACCGCTACCTGGCCGAGGACGCCGCCGGCCTGGTGGTGATCGACTACGAGGAAGAAGACCCCGTTGTCACCAATGACGACGCCAGGCATGGCCCACTCGTTCATCCGGGCACGGATTCCAACATCGCCGCCTCGGTGGGCGTCGAGGAGGACGACGAGTTGGAGGCCGTCCTGGCCGCCGCCCCGCACCTGGTGACCGGCACGATCACCCACCAGCGGATCGCCCAGTCGCCGATGGAGACGCGTGGCGTCGTCGTCTCCAAGCAAGGCGAGGAGGAGCTCACCGTCTATATCGCTTGCCAGAGTCCGCAGATGGCGGCCCGCTATATCGCGCAAGCATTCGGCCTGCCCCAGACCGGCATCCGGGTCATCGCCAAGGACGTCGGCGGCTCGTTCGGGCTCAAGGTCCAGCCGTGGCGCGAGGAGCTGGCGGTGATCGCCGCTGGCATGATCCTGGGGCGTCCGATCAAGTGGACCGAGGATCGGCTCGAGAACCTGGTCGCCGCCAACCAGGCGCGCGAGCAGGAGATCACGCTGCGGGTCGCCTTCGACAAGGACGGCCGGCTGCTGGCCTCGCACGCCGACTACGGCATCAATAACGGCGCCTATCCGCACGGGCCGGACGCCAACATCGCGGTGATGATGTTCCTGTGGTCGGCCTACAAGATGCCCCAGTTCAGCTTCCTCACGCGGGGTTGGTACACCAACACGGTCGGGCTGGCGGCCTATCGAGGGCCTTGGGCGATGGAGTCCCTGGCTCGCGAGACGATGCTCGACATCGCCGCGCGGCGGATCGGCATCGACCCGATCGAGATCCGCCGGCGAAACCTGATCACCAAGGCCGACCAGCCTTGCACCACCCCGATGGGCATCCCGCTGGAGGACGTCACCCCCAGCCAATGCCTCGACAAGCTTCTGGAGGTGATCGACGTCGCCGCCTTCCGTGTCGAGCAGGCGGCGGCGCGCGAGCAGGGCCGCTATCTGGGCCTGGGCGTGGCGACCTATATCGAACCCACCGCCGGCAGCACCGGCGTCGCCGTGCTGGCCAGTGACGTGGCGCAGATCCGCATCGAGCCGACCGGCAAGGTCACCGCCGTGCTCAGCACGCACTCGCAGGGACACGGCACCCAGACCACCATGGCCCAGGTGATCGCCGAGCGCCTGGGCGTGCCGTTCGAGGACGTGTCGGTGTTCGAGGACGATAGCTCGCGCGGCGGCTTTGGCGCGGGCGCGGCCGGCAGCCGTCAGGCCGTGGCGGGCGGCGGGGCCTCGATCCGGGCGGCGGACCTGCTGGTCGACAAGGTTCGGCGTGTCGCGGCCCACCTGCTCAACGCCAATCCCGACGACGTACGGATCGAGGGCGGCATGGTGCATGTCGCGGGCGTCGCGGAGATGACCCGTAGCCTGCGCGAGATCGCCGAGATCGCCTATGGCGATCCCGACCGCCTGCCGCCCGGCATGGAATCCGGGCTCGAGGCTCAGTATCGCTACCAGCCGCCGCCCATCACCTTCGCCAGCGCGGCGCATGCCTGCATCGTCGAGGTCGATGTCGAAACCGGCTTCGTCTCGATCAAGCGCTGGATCTCCAGCGAGGATTGCGGCGTGTTGATCAATCCGGCGGTCGTGGAGGGACAGATCGCCGGCGGCCTGGCCCAGGCGATCGGTTCGGTGTTGCTGGAAGAGATCGCCTATGACGCCCGGGGCAATCCAACGGCGGTCACCTACAAGGACTATCTGCTGCCGGCGATCTCGGATGTGCCGGACTTCGAATATGTCCACGCCTCGACCCCGTCCAAGGCCGAGGGCGGGTTCCGGGGCGTGGGAGAGGGCGGCGCGATCATCGGGCCGCCGACCCTGGTCAACGCCATCGCCGACGCGCTGTCGCCGTTCGGCGCGCGCTGCCTGGACTTGCCGCTGACGCCATCGAAGATCCTGGACCTGATCGAAGGGCGTTCCATCGCGCGGCAGGTGGTTGGGAAAACCTACGGGGCGGCGCCCACGCCCGACACGTCCCCGAGTGCATCCATCGCCCAGAAGCCCGAGGCGGTTGATGACACCGCGCCCACCGCCGCCGCGCCCGCGCCCGCCACGACCGTCATCGACGGTATGTGGAAGATGGTGCTGTCCACGCCCGTCGGTCCGCAGGAGATGACCGGCCGCTTCGCCACGGAGGGGAACGTGTTGACGGGCACGCTCTACAGCCAGATGGACTCGCAGGACTTCGCGGGCACGGTGTCGGGCGACACGCTTCGCTGGGACCTGAAGGTCGTCAAGCCCGTTTCCCTGACCCTCAAATACGACGTGCGGATCGAGGGCGACAAACTGACCGGCCAGGTGAAGATGGGCTTCTTCGGCAACGCCAAACTGACCGGTGAGCGGATGTAGTCGACTCGCCTACCAGGCGTCGTTCGTGGCGAAGAACCGCGTCCAGAAGTCGTATTTCGGACCGCTGGCGATGGGAATGGGACCCACGCCGTCGCCGAGCACCATGACCCGCGGGGTCTTGGCGTCGAACTTCGGCCACGACGGCAGCCCCGGTCCGTTCGGATCGCCGGTCTTGGCGTAGTTGGCCCAGTAGGACGACATCTGGTCGGCCACCTTGCGGTCCTCGTCGGTCCACGGCAGGTCGACCTTGTCGAGACTGTTGAAGACGTAGAAGATTTCCGAGCCGTGATAGGCGCCGCGGGTGTCGTGATCCGGCCCTGGCGTCGCATGGGCCCACCAGTAGGTGTACATCGGCTTGCCCGTGTCGCGGGTCCATTGCCGGGCCCACAGATAGGTCGAGATCTGACTGTTGTCGTGGATCGCATCGTTGTTCGCCCGCGCCGCGTCGTCGTCGTTGGTGGCGGGATAGAGCTTGAGGAACTCGTCGGCCATCGGGCCGAACTTCCCGCGGGCGGCCGCCTGGAAATCGGCCAGGGTCGCGACCTGGCGCGGCGATCCGCGCGTGATCTCGGGTTTGGGCGCGCCCGGCGCGCGGAGCTTGGCCCAGATGCCTTCCGGCGCCGCGCCGCCCTCGTCACGGTTGTTACCGGCGATGTAGGTGACGGGGTTCTGCGCCTTCTGGGCGAAGGCCTGGCTGAAGGTGCGCGGCAGGACATAGCCGTCGATCACGGGACGGAATAGCGGCGGTCGGCCCGTGCCGCCGGTATAGACCTCGACCTCGGTATTGGGCGTCTCCAGGAGGAGAGATTTCCAGGGCATGGCGCGCAGCTCGGCCAGCGACTTGGCGCCGAGCGTCTCGACATAGGCCGCGCCGTCCTTCTCCGCCTTGGATTTCTCTCGCCAGGACGAGGAGAGGTAGCGCAGCTCCAGGTCCTTGGGCCAGCGCACCTGGCTCTCGGCCAATGCCTGGTTGTAGAGTCCCTTGGCCATCGGCGAGATCGACAGGAAGTTGACCGTGCCGCCGCCGGCCGAATGGCCAAACAGCGTCACCTTGTCAGGATCGCCGCCGAACGCGGCGATGTTGCGCTTGACCCATTGCAGCAGGGCGATGTCGTCCATCAGGCCGTAATTGCCGGAAGCGTTGTGTCCGGATTCCTGGCTGAGCTCCGGCGTCGCCAGGAAGCCGAGCGGGCCGAGACGATAGTTGAACGTGACGAGGATGACGCCCTTCTTGGCCAGTTCCTCGCCGTCGAGCTTGGGCACCGAGCCGGATTCCGCGCCGAACCCGCCGCCATGGACCCAGACCAGCACTGGCCGGCGTTCGCCCGATGTCGCCGCGCCGGTCCAGATGTTGGCGAACAGGCAGTCCTCCGACATCGGTTCGGCGGCGGGGTTTTGAAGTTGTGGACAAACACCGCCGAACGCGTCGGCCTTGCGCACGCCGGTCCAGGCGACAGGCTTGGCCGGCGGACGCCAGCGAAGGTCGCCGACCGGGGCGGCGGCGTAGGGAACACCCTTGAACACCGTGATCGACGGATCGTGAGCCGAAACACCCTGGATCAGGCCGGTCTCGATCCGGACCGGTTCGGAGATCGCCGCCGAGACCGACGAAGAGCCAAACAGCAGGGACACCGCGGCGGCGAGGCCGTAGGCCAAGGAAGAACGGAGATCGAAAGGCATCGGCACGACTCGTCGAACGCGGGAACAGGATGGAAAAGGGCCCGAGGATCGATGTCCTCGGGCCCGTCATTGCTAGAGCTTCATGCGGAAGCCGACGGTGAAGTAGCGCCCGATGGGATCGTCGGTGAGCGCGAACCCGCCGAAGCCGCCCGGCGCGGCCGCGGTGCCGGTGGCGTTGGCCGCCGGCGGCTTGGCGTTGAACAGGTTCTGGACGTTGAGGAAGACCTCGCTCCTGCCCAGCCGCTCGTTGTTCAGCTGGTAGGCGACATTGATCGAGGTCTGGCCATAGGAGTCGATGGTGTCCTCGCCGTTCAGGAAGACCACCGTCGGGTCCCCCGAGATCTTCAGGTCGTTGCGCCAGCGCTGCATCAGGTCGACCCGCAGCGAGTCCGTGAAGTTGTAGCTGGCCATGCCGGTCAGGCGCCACGAGGGGGCGGCGGTGATGCCCGTCGAACCGAAAGCGACGCCGCCTTGGTCGATCGTCGGCACGGCGGGTTGGCGGTAGTAGATATGCGGCTGATAGGCCGCCAGCCCCCGCAGGGTCAGGCGATGGCCAAACAGCGAGCCGCTGTAGTTGGCCTCGAAGTCGACTCCCTTGGTTTCGACGACCGCCAGGTTGATCGGCTTGACCAGCCAGTCGGTGACCGCGCCGCTGGAGTCGCGAACGATCAGGTCGCAATAGGTCGCGACGTTGGTCAGGTTACAACCGTTCTGGATCGCCGGCTGGAAGCCTTGGACCGTGGTGATCGCGTTCTTGATCTTGATCTCGTAGTAGTCGATCGCGACGCTGAGGCCCGGGGCGAAGCTGGGCTTGTAGACCAGGCCCACGGTCTTGGTGTTGCCGACCTCCGCGGTCAGGTCCGGGTTGGCGACGTTCACCGAAGGCAGGGGATTGGTGGCGAGGGTCTTCAGGTCCTGGTTGGTGACGATGACGACCGAGGTCGGAGCGTAGAGATCGTTCAGCGTGGGCGCCCGGATGTCGCGCGAGAGCGTGCCGCGGAAGCGCAGGTCGTCATTGACGTGCCAGTCGGCGCCCAGCTTCCAGGTCCAGTAGTCGCCGACCGTGTCGTAGCTCGTATAGCGGGCCGCGCCATTGACCTCGAACGACTGGATCAGGGGCACGTCCTTGATCAGCGGGACGTTGGTTTCGGCGGCGATTTCCCACACGCGCTGCTTGACCTGCCCACTGGCCGGGAAGGTGTTGCGGTAGAGGAAGGTGCGCGCGCCGGTGGTGTTGCAGTTGTAGCGCAGGCTGGTGCAGTCGGCGAACTGGTCGGGCCGCGCGTCGCTGGTGGATTCGAAGGTCTGCTGGCGCCATTCGCCCGACAGCGCGACCACGACCGGGCCGGCCCAGGTGGCGAACGGCGAACCCGAGATATCGCCGGTGATGTCGTCCTGATTGGTCTTGGCGACGTAGTTGGTGTCTTCCAGGATATAGTCCATCGCTGCGGCGCTGGCCGAGGTGGGGCCGAACAGGTTGAGCGGCGCGCAATTGGCATAGGCGCTGGCGGTCGCGGCCTGGGTCGCCGCATAGCAAACGGGCGTTCCGCCGGTTCCCGCCACCGCGTCCAGGGCGGCGGAGAGCTTCTGGTTGTTGACGTTGTTGATCAGCAGCGTCGTCAGCTTGGTCTGGCCGCGGGTGTAGCCAAGGTTCCAGTCATAGGCCCCAAGCTTGCCCTTCAGGCCGGTGTTGAAGATCAGCTGACGCGATTCCGGGATCGCGCCGAACCGGGGAGCCTGGTCGAAGATCTTGCTGAGGTTGAAGGTCGCGCCCGGGATCTGCGCGGCATAGGCCGCCGGCAGGAACGCGTTGTTCTTGTTCAGCACGATGTTGGAGAGGTTCGGCGCGTCGCCGTAGAATTCGTTGCGCTTGAAGGTGCCGCCCAGGCTGGCGAAGAACTGCACGTTGTCGGTCAGATCATAGTCGAACCGGGCATACAGCTGGTGCATCCGCTGGGACGCCTTGAGCGAATTGTCCAGATAGCCGCCCGCGCCGCCGCTCTGGGTGGTCGTGCCGGCATAGGTCGTGCCGTTGACAAAGGGGCTGAGCACGCCGTCGGTGGCGAAATACTGGCCGTTGATCGCGCAGGCGCCGGTGCAGGTAATCCGGCCGCCGAACGGCTGGGCCGACAAGGTGGCGTTCTCGATCAGCTGGTAGGGGACGGTGGTGCCGTTGCCGATAACGACCGGGCGCGTGAAGAAGGAGCGGTCGGAGCGTCGGCTGACGCCTTCGTCGTTGCGATATTCGTAGCTGGCCTCGAAATGCCCGCGATCATCCAGGACCTTGGTTCCGACCGCGACGCCCAGCTCCTGTTGTTCGCCGTCGCCGTATTTGGAGACCCCGAGCTGGCCCTGGGCCTTGAAGCCGTTGAACTTGGTGTCGGTGATGAAGTTGACAACGCCGGTCACGGCGTCGGAGCCATAGACGGCCGACACGCCACCGGTGACCACGTCCACGCGCTGCACCAGCAACTGCGGAATGACGTCGGCGTCGACGATGTTGCTGATCGAGGTCGGCGGCACGCGGCGGCCGTCCATCAGCACCAGGTTACGGTTGGCCCCGATGTTGCGCAGGTTCAGTTGAGCCGCGACGCCGTTGCCGCCGCCGACGCCGCCCGTCGCCGACGGGTTGCTGGTCTGGCTGCGCGAACCGGAGAACACCGGCAGAACCTGGACGGATTCGGTGAGGCTGGTGGGGCGCTGGTTGATCAGCGTCTCGGTGGTGACGGCCGTCACGGGGGTGGGGCTGTTGTTGCCGTTGCTGATGACGCGTGAGCCGGTGACGACGACTTCTTCGACCTGGGCGACGGCGTCGCCACCGGGTGGAGCGATCGGCGCGGTCTGGGCGTATGCGGCTTGACCGATGACCAGCAAGCTTGCGCCGCCGAGCAGCGCCGACACGGAATTTAGGTGTTTCACGTTTCCACTCCCCAGTATGCCCGTGTCGACGCGCATTACGGTGTGCGCGATCCACGGGTTAGTTTTGTTTGACGCCGAGGCGCTTGATCCTCGCCACCCCGCGAAGGGAGTGGGGCAGGTTGAGTGCAGGCTAAGGGAGGTTCGTCGAGCAAGCGGCATTCAAACGGCGGGGGTGGAGATAGATTTTAGCGCTGCGTCGCTGTCTCAAGGACAAGTCGATGGGAGTGATAATCTCAAGGCCCCAGTGTTCTTTCCCACAAGGGTGCGAAAAGCAGATTCTGTATTGCGTTCATTGGATTTTCCAGGCGGGAACACTGCGAAAATACGCGCATAGGTGGCTGCTCTTCGTCTCTGAGCCGCTTGCGATTTCTGAGGCGGACCTGAAGGATCTGCTGGCGGAGATATAAGTTCTGGGCGCCGCGAGGTCCGCGTGATCGGACCTCTGCTAAGGAGGATGAAACGTCGTCGGCGGAGAACCGTATGCCCGAGCCCGTTGCTCTCGAACGCTACACGCGCTTTGCGGTGCTGCTGCACTGGCTGATCGCCGCGCTGATCATCGTGAATCTGGCCCTGGCGGTGACGTCGGCCAATTCCGAAGGACCGTTGCACAGGACAGTCCTAGATCTGCACAAGTCGATCGGTTTCAGCGTTCTGCTGCTCAGCCTAGTCCGACTGGCTTGGCGTCTCTACCGCCCGCCACCGGCCGCCGTCGAGGGCAAGGCCGCGTGGGAGCGGCCTCTGGCCTCGATCGTCCATGTGGCGTTCTATTTCATGATGATCCTGATCCCGTTCCTGGGCTGGTGGGTGAGTTCGGGCGCGAAAACGCTGCATCCCATCAACGTGCTCGGCTGGCATGCGCCGTTCCTGCCGGTCATGCGCGGACGGGAATACACCGGGGGCATCATGGCGATGCACCAGTTCCTGGGCTTCACCATGGCCGCGCTTCTGGTGCTGCACATCGGCGCGGCCTTGAAGCACAGGTTCATCGACCGCGATGGGATCATGGGGCGCATGTCGCTCCTGCCGCCCACGCGTGTCGAAGACTGAGCGCCGACCTGTTCGGCGGAGCAAAATCAATACGAACCGCGCGGAAACCAATGCGGCGGCGACCCCGCGTTCGGGCCTAGAAAATTTGAGAAACGCAGGCGAGGGGCGTTCCCGATAGGCGACACGACGCCTCGTCCAGCGACAGTGAAAGTCACGGCGAACGCCGTGGGGAGGCGTTCATGTCACATCATCCGCGCGCATTCGTCTTGACCTTGCTGGCCGGGGTCGGTTGTCTGAGCCTGGTTCAGGCGGCGTCGGCCCAGGCGCCCAGCGCGCCCATCCAGATCGATACGGGCCTGCTGGCGGGCGCGCCCGCGCGCGACCCCGCGATCACCATTTACAAGGGCATTCCCTACGCCGCGCCGCCCGTCGGGCCGTTGCGTTTCCGTCCGCCCGAGAGGCCCCCGGTCTGGTCTGGCGTTCGCCGGGCCGATAGGTTCGGCGCGCTCTGCCCGCAGCCGCAGGGTGGTGGCCCCGCGCCGGCGGGTGTGATGGACGAAGACTGCCTGACGCTGAACGTCTGGACCGGCGCGACCTCGCCCGGCGAGAAGCGTCCCGTTCTGGTCTGGATCTATGGCGGCGGCTTCCTGAACGGCACGGGCGCCAATCCCGAATTCGACGGCGAGGGCCTGGCCAAGAAGGGCGTGATCGTCGTCACGTTCAACTACCGGCTGGGCGCGCTGGGCTTCCTGTCGACGCCGGAGCTCAGCGCCGAGTCGGGCCATGAGGCGTCCGGCAACTACGGCCTGCTCGACGACATCGCGGCGCTGAAATGGGTCCAGCGCAACATCACGGCGTTCGGCGGCGATCCGACCCAGGTGACCATCGCCGGCCAATCGGCGGGCGCCGGCTCGGTCGGGTTCATGACCATGTCGCCGCTGGCCAAGGGTCTTTTCCAGCGCTCGATCGCCGAAAGCCACGCCCGCTATCCGCGCGATCCGGACCTGCGGTTCCTGTCGGTGTCCTATCGTCCGTTGAAGACGGCGGAAGCGGCCGGCGCGGCCTATGCGGCGGCGCGCGGGGCCAAGACGCCCGCCGAGTTGCGCGCCTTGCCTTGGCAAAAGCTGGTGGAGGGCAGCGATAGCGTCGATGCCGACGTCTATACGGGCACCAGCGGCAAGCCGCCCCTGTTCCGCCCCGTGCTGGACGGCTGGGTCGTGCCGCGGACCTATGACGCGGCGCTCAAGCAGCACGCCTATAACGACGTCGTCTTCGTGGCGGGCAACAATCGCGACGAAACCGGCGCGGTGCCCGAGACCGCCTTCGCCACGTTGCGGGCGCGGACGGGGCCGCCGCGGGCCGGCGCGCCGCAGGTCAGCGTCACCCTGGCCGACTTCGTCCTGTCAGCGAAGACCAAGTACGGCGCGCTCGCGGCCGAATTCCTGAAGCTCTATCCGGCCACCAATGACGACGAGGCCGCGCTGGCCAGCAACGCGGCGGCGCAGGACAACAATCGGGTCTCGACCTACCTCTGGGCCACCGAATTCGCCAAGGGCACGGCGAGGCCCGTCTACACCTACTGGTGGACCCACGCTCCGCCCGGCGCGGGACACGATCTGCGCGGCGCCTATCACGGCTCGGAGATCAACTACGTCTTCGGCAATCTCTATGCGACCGACCGTCCCTGGACCGACGAGGATCGGGCCATCGCCGATCGCATGTCGTCCTATTGGGCCAACATCATCAAGACCGGGAATCCCAACGGCGAGGGGCTGCCCGCCTGGCCGGCGTTTGACTCCGGGTCGCACGCCGTGATGCGGCTGGGCGATCAATGGCGGCCGATGCCGGTGGCCGAAAGCCCGGAGAAGATCGACTTCTGGCGCCGCTTCTACGCCACGCAAGACGCCTGGTAGCTCTTGGCCAGCCGGCGGCTCCACGAGCCGACGGCTGGCTTGGCGCTCTTCAGAAGCGCCCTTTTTCCCGCAACCAACCGTCCACGAAGTCGAAGGTCCGTTTCACCGTGTCTCCGTATTCAGGCCGGCAGGCGTTGAACAGGTGAGTGGCGCCCTCCACCGCGGCGAAGGTTTTGTCCTTCGCGCCCAGGTGGTCGAAAATGATCTCGTCGGGCACGACCAGGTAGTGGCAGCTCATCGTCAGCAGCAGCGTCGGTACGGTCACCCCTTCGGCGTTGGCCGGGGTCGAGGTCATGGCCGAGTTCCAGTCGACGCCCACGATGTCGTCGGCGGTGATCGCGTAGTCGGACCGCGTGCGGACCGCCGAGGCCGCCAGGAACCGCCGCACGGTGGTGTTCTGGGTCATCAGGTTCAGGGAGCCCAGGGACTCCAGCGCCTGTTGTCCGCTGGGCGGGCGGACCGAGGAAATCACTTGCCGGGGCTTTTCACCGTCGGCCCGCAGCAGGATATGGCGCGCCTTGGTGTGGGCGACGAACGAGACGTCGGGTTGATACAGTCTGGCCCCCGCGGCGTTTTGACCAAGCCCCGGAATGACGAAGGGCTCGTCATCCGTGAAGTGGCCCGCGCCCGCCGCGATCAGCCTCAGGCGCGCCTGCGCGTCGGCGACGATGCGCGCGTTGCGGTCGGCCTGGGCGCGGTGGAAGCGTTGCGCGAAGACGGCCGTGTAGCGGGCGCGCTTACCGACTAGGTCGTAGCCGTTGGCGGGGGTGAACATGTCCAGTTCGGCGATGCGCTTGTCGCCATCGACCGCGGGATCGACCGCGCTCATCTGGTGAAAGGCCCCAAGCGTGGGGTCCAGCAGGATCAAGCCGTCCGGCTTGGCGAGGCCGGACAGGCCCTCGGGCTTGCACGGATAGATCTTCTCGGGCCCGCCGCAGGCGGCCGGGCCGTGCTCGGCGACGTTCTGATAGAGGGTGACCATGTGGCCGCCGCCGCTATGACCCACCAGGATCACGCGGGTCACGCCGGGGAGGGATCGCGCGAAGGCGACGCCGCGCGAGATCGAGGGCAGGTAGGCTTCCGGAGCGGTGTCACCGCGATGGTTGACCATCAGGACACGATAACCCCGGGCGGCCATTTCGCGGCCCAAGGGTTCGTTGAAGGTGTTGGCGTTTGGGTGGCTATAGACGAGGACGATCCCAGCGTTTTCGCCGGCGTTGGCGGGCTCGTACAGCAGACCCTCGGTTTCCTGCGGGGCGAGGCGGACATAGCGGGTGGTGAAGCTCGTCGCGGGCGCCTGAAGGGATGCGGGCGAAGCTTGTCGCGCCAGGGACGGCCCTGGATTGGCGCAGAGCAGCAGGGCGGCGACGAGGGCCGCGCGCGAGACCTGAGCGCGCGCCCGAAGGCGTGTTCTGGCGCGTTGGGCGTGTCTAGAACTCAGTCGCATGTTCGGCGATCCTCCCTATCGGCTCCTTGATAGGCCGACGCGGCCGCCCGTGGCCGTGGATTTTGGTGCTCGGCGATAGGATTCGCGTGCGCCGGAATGCCGATGGGGCAGGCGACTGGATCCGCCTTGAGGCCCCTTCGAACAATCAATGCGCGCCTTCACCGTTTGAATGGCCGTCGTCTCGCTCGCTTGACCATGCTGGCCCGGCAGATCGTTTCGATGGGGAAGGACCGCGCCCGTGCATCAGCCCGCGCCCGATCAGGCGTCCGCGAGCAGGCCCTGCTTTGATCCGGGCCGGGCGGTCTGGCTGTCGACCCACATCCTTCCCCACGAGCGTTCGCTGCGCCATTGGCTGCTGAGCCGGCGGCAGCTGTCGGTGGATGTCGACGATCTGATCCAGGAAAGCTACGCCCTGATCTCGGCCCTGAAGTCCGTGGATCACATCGATAACCCCAAGGCCTATTTCTTCCAGACGGCCCGATCACTGATCCTTCGCCAAGCCCGCAGGGCCAAGGTCGTGTCGATCATGGCGGTCGACGATCTCGACATCGTCGGTCTGGCCGACGAGTTGTCGCCGGAGCGTCAGGTGGCCGGCCGCGAGGAACTGCGCCTGCTGAACCAGGCCCTGGACACCTTTCCACGCCAGCGCCGCGAAGCGTTCAGAATGCGCAAGGTCGAGGGCCTGTCGCAAAAGGAGATCGCCGCTCGGCTCGGCCTTTCGGAAAAGGCGGTGGAGAAGCACGTCGCCAAGGCGGTGAGCCTGCTGATAAATCTTTATGGTCGGGGCGGGAATCCGGGGTCCGGCGCATCTTGGGTAGAGACCCTTCGATCTCGGTGCAGGCGTGAACGGGCGAGAGACTAGCAAAGACATCGACCGAGCCGCCGCCGCGTGGGTGGCGCGCATCGATCGCCGTCCCCTGACCGACGCTCGGCGCCGGGATCTCGAGGCGTGGCTGGAGGGCGACCTGCGCCGCCAGGGGGCGTTCGCGCGGGCCAATGCGGTCATGGCGCGCGCGGATCAGGCGCGCCACGCGACCCTCGAGACGGCCTTCGCCTTGCGCGCCGAGACGTCTCGTCGCCGCCTTCTAGTGGGGGGCGGTCTCGCGGCGGCCTTCGGCGGCGTCGCCGTGTGGGGCGCGCGCTCGTGGAGCGCGCCTCTGGTTCTGAAGTCGGCCAAGGGCGAGGTGCGGCGCGTGCCGCTGCCCGACGGCTCGAACGTCACCTTGAACACCGACTCGTTGCTGAAGGTCCGCTTCTCGCCACGAACGCGTGACGTCGTCCTGCTGGGCGGCGAGGCCCTGTTCAACGTCGCGGTCGATCACACCCGGCCGTTCGTCGTCCATGCCGGGGAGGTGCGGCTGCGCGGCCAGGCCGCCAGCTTCGTGGTGCGCAAGGATCACGAGGGGCCCGTGCGCGTGCTGGTCCAGACCGGTCACGTGGAGATGACATGCAAAGGCGCCGCCGCGCCATTGATCGTGTCGGCCAACGCCGCGGCCGTCATTCCGCAAGGGGACGCCGATGGTCGCGTCATCGCGACGCCCGTGACGCTCGATGCCGATGAAGTTTCCCGTCGCCTGGCCTGGCAGGACGGACTGCTGGCCTTCAATGGCGAGACCCTGAGCCGGGCGGCCGCCGAGTTCTCCCGCTACTCGTCAACCCGCATTGTCGTCGATGATCCGGCCCTGGCGGCCGAGCCGCTGACCGGGCTCTACGCCTCCAGCGATCCCGAAGGGTTCGCCCGCGCCGTGGCGGTGTCGTTCGGCGCGCGCACGGTCAGCGAAGGCGACGTCGTTCGCATCGTCCGCTAGGTCCATGTCGCGACCTCTGTGGCGGAAATTTTTCGCCTAGCCAGGGGGGAAAGGGCTCCCTGGCGCATCTCTTCCCAAAACAACGGGCGATAGCCCACATTAGGGGGAAGACATGACACGCTATCCACGCATGTTCCGCGGGGTGTCTCTAGCGGCGCTTTTGGTCGCGACCGGCGCCATGGCTCAAGAGCGCACCTTCGACGTTCCCAGCGGTCCGGCGGCCAGCGCCATTCCGCTGTTCGCGCGTCAGGCCGGCATCCAGATCGTCGCGCCGGCCGGACGTCTGAAGGGGATCGTCACGCCCGCGATCAAGGGACGTCAGGATGCACGAGCCGCTCTGAAGACCTTCCTGGTCGCCACGTCGCTGGAGATCGCTTCGGACAACGGTTCGGTGATCATCCTTCGCGAAGCCCGTCCCGCGTCTCCATCCCCTCAGGGCGGCCCGGCGGCTGAGACCTCGAGCACCGCCGACGACGGCGCCCAGCTCGCGGAAGTGATCGTCACGGCCGCCCGCCAGACCCAGAACCTGCAGAAGGTCTCCGCGGCGGTGCAGGTGGTCGACGGCGCCGAGTTGCGCCGCCAGGCGATCGTCAATGTCGGCCAGGTCTTCCAGTCGACGCCCAGCGTTCAGGCCACGGCCCAGCCGGGCGGCTTCAGCATCGACATCCGGGGGCAGGGCGGCGACATGCCGTCAGGCTCGACCCAGGGCTCGGTCGCCCTGGAGTTCGACGGCGTCTACAGCATCCTGTCGCAGTCCACGACGGTCGGCTTCTTCGACGTCGACCGTATCGAGGTGCTGCCCGGGCCGCAGAGCACCCGCTACGGACCCAACGCCGACGGCGGCGTCGTCAACGTGATTTCCAAGGATCCGACCCTACGCGACAGTTCGGGCGCGGCGTCCCTGACGGTTGGCAATTACGGCCTGGTTCGGGGCGAGGTGGCGCAGAATATCCCGCTGGGCGAGCGCGCGGCGTTGCGCCTGTCGGGCGCGGCGATCCATCGCGACGCCTATATCAGCCCGATCGGCTCGAACGCCGTGGGACAGTCGGTCCGCGCCAAGCTCCTGTTCGAGCCCACCGACGCCCTGACCCTGAAGCTGCAGTACCAGTACGACCATATCGGCGGCACGGGCGCGGGCGTCGAGCCCTACACCATGACCAAGGTCGCGCCCTACGGGGGCGACAGCATCAATGACGCTTCGAACCCCTGGAAGCTGGGCGACTACTCGACCAACGGCACGACCTCCTCCAGCAACAAGGCCGATATCACCCAGCAGACCCTGACCGGCGGCCTCGGCTACCGGCTCGGCGACTGGGCCGCGCTGGACGTGGTCTCGTCCTACACCAAGGTGACGGGCGACGAGACCGCCTGCTACGCCGGCGGTCCGCCCTGGATCATCGGCGGCGACCACACCTGCTATCAGTATGAGCAGTTCGCCCCGTTCCATCAGTTCTCGACCGAGGCGCGACTGCACAGCGCGCCCGGCGCGGACATCGTCTGGAACCTGGGCGTCTATCACTTCGACTACACCCGCCAGACCTATAACAGCACGCCAAACAACGTGCCGACCGGCGAGATCGGCGGCGCGCTCAACGCCACCACCACCAATGCGGTGTTCGGTGAGTTGACCTATCCGCTGACCGACCGGGCGCGGGTGATCGTCGGCGCGCGGCAGAGCTACGACAAGCGCGAGCTGCGTCCGGCCGGGATCACCACCCGGTTCTCGCGCAAGCTGGATCACTTCGACTACCGCCTGGGTGGGGAGTTCGACGTGACGCCGGATTCGATGGCCTACGCGACGGTGTCGACCGGCTACCGGCCAGGTGGCCTGACTGGCTATGACACGACCACGAGCGCGCCCTACGAGTTCAAAAGCGAGGTCAACACCGCCTTCGAACTGGGTTCGAAAAACCGCTTTTTCGACAATCGTCTGCAGGTGAACGCCGACGCCTTCTACTACAAGCAGGACAGCTACCAGAACATCGACTCCTACCACGGCTTCGTCGCGGCTGGAGAGACCACCGCCTGTCACCCCGGCGACGCCAGACCGGCCTGTTCGCTGCCGACCTTCAACCTCGCGGCTCATGCCATGGGCCTTGAAACCCAGGTGCGGTTCGCGCCGACCCACGCCGACACCCTGAGCCTGAGCGCGACCTGGCTCGACGCCAAGTTCGACAAGAGCCAGGGGGCCTGCGCCACCATCGCCGCCCCGACCTCGGCCGGCTGCTGGATCGGCTATAACGACCAGTCGACGGACGCCCTGCTGTTCTTCGACCTGTCCGGCGCGGTGCAGCCGCACTCGCCGAAGTTCGCCGCCACCTCGACCTATCGCCACACCTTCACCTTCGCATCCGGGGCGACCCTGGGGCTGGGCGGGGAGGTCTTCTATAGTGGCGGCTACTGGGTCCACCCGGTGCAGGACGCGTCCAGTTTCGGCTGGCAGCCGGCCTACATGCAGGGCGGGTTGAACGCGAGCTTCTCGCCGGCGGAGGCCGCCTGGAGCCTCAACGCCTATGTCCGCAATGTCACCAACTACGCGGTCAAGCAGTCCACCCTGCCGATCACCACGATCGGCGATCCGCGCACGTTCGGCGTCACGCTCAGCACGAAGTGGTGAGGCGGCGGGGCGGGCCGTTCCAACCAAAACGGCCAGCCCCGCCCAAATCGTTATGTCTCCGGCGTCCTTGGGCTCGCTTAGTTCAGGGCCTTGGAAGTCCGGTCAGGAGCACGGATCGATGCACTCAAGACGAAACGCCTTGGCGTTGGTGGTGGGCGTGACCCTGGCCGGCCTGAGCGCCCAGGCGCGCGCCGGGCAAGGTCGATCCGCCGTGGCGATCACCCAGGTGTTCGGTGACGGGCAGAAGTTGACCGCGGTCGCCGTGGAATACGACCAGCCGATCGACGGCGCGCGGCTGACGACGGCGACCTTCACGGTCGAAGGCCGCACGGTCACGCGCGTCTACGCCAGCGCCTCGCCGGACATCGCGGACGGGGCGACAGGCGGTCGATACGCGATCGTCGAACTCTCTCCGGCCGATCCTGACGCGGCCTTGCTGGGTCGGAACGGGCGCGAACTGGCGCGCAAGCCGGCCAAGGCCGTGGTCGTCCAGGCGCGGCCGGTGTTCGCCGTTTCGGGCAAGGCCTATCCCGCCGACGCCGCTTCGATCACCACGACGGCGACGCGCAACCTGATCGTCGACGACTTCAAGCCGCTCGAATTCGTCGACCCCGAGACCGGCGACCGGCTGCGCTACAACCTGTTCGTTCCGAAGAATTACGACCCGGCCAAGACCTATCCGCTGGTGCTGTTCATGCACGACGCGGGGACGACCGGCACGGCCAGCGACATCACCCTGGTCCAGGGCCTGGGCGCGGTCGTCTGGGCCGGTCCGGCCGAGCAAGCCAAGCACGAGGCCTTCGTGCTGGCGCCGCAGTACGACACGGTCGTGGTCAACGATGCCTCCGAGGCCACCAGCCTGCTGGACACCACCGTCCACCTCGTCGAGCGGATCGCCGGCCAGTACCGCATCGACCGCGACCGGATCTACGCCACCGGCCAGTCGATGGGCGCGATGATGTCGCTCGCCCTGAACATCAAGTATCCGGACCTGTTCGCCGCCTCGCTGATCGTGGCGGGCCAGTGGGATCCGGCCAAGGTCGCGCCCCTGGCCAGGGACAAGCTCTTCATCATCGTCTCGCAAGGCGACCTCAAGGCCTTTCCCGGCGAGAACGCCATCACCGCCGTGCTCGAACAGAACGGCGCCAGGGTGGCCCGGGCGGTCTGGGACGGCGACGCCACGCCCGAACGGTTCGCCGCCGACGCCGCGGCGCTGCGCGGGCAGGGCGCTCCCATTCAATACGTCGCGCTGCGCAAGGGCACCGTCGTGCCGGCCGGACAGCCCGACAACGGCGGAAGCAACCACGTCAACACCTGGCGCATCGCCTACGGGATCGAGGGCGTCCGCGACTGGCTGTTCGAACAGCATCGTTGAGCCGCGCGCGGCGAGGAGATTTGATGAAGACGCTTTTCCGGACCGCCGCCCTGGTCGGTTTCCTGGCCTGCGCGGCGATGTCGACGACGCTGGCCCTGGCCGCCGATCCGCTGCGGGTAGGAGCCGGCAAGACCGACATCACGCCGGCTGACCTGACCGCCCTGAACCCGATGGGCGGCGGGAACTTCACCCGCGTGCATGATCCGATCTATGCCCGCGCGCTCTATCTGGAGAGCGGCGCCAGTCGAGCGGCGATCATCTCGGTCGACCTGATCGAGGTCGGCGACATGACCCCGCTGCGCCAGCGCATCGAGCGCGAGGTCGGCGTGCCGTTCAACGCGATCATGATCACCGCCACCCACGACCACAGCGCGCCACGGATCGGTGACGTCTCGCCCGGCGCCCTGGCCCATCCCGGTGGCCCGGAATCCAAGGCCTATACCCTGGCGACCTTCGACCGGATCGTCGCCGCCCTGAAGGTCGCCAAGGCCGCGGCCCAGCCCGCGCGCTACGGCCTGGCCAAGGGCCATGCCGACGTCAACGTCAACCGCGACCTCTACACGGCCAAGGGCTGGGGCATGGGCTTCAACCCCGAAGGGCCATCCGACAAGACCATCTGGGCGACCCGATTCGAAACCCTCGACGGCAAGCCGATCGCCGTGTTGTTCAACTACGCGGTCCACAATGACGTCACCCTGGGCGCGGGCGAGGTGACCGGCGACCTGTCGGGCGTGGCCCAGAAATATGTCGAGGACAGTCTCGGCCAGGGCGCTGTCGCGCTGTGGACCATGGGGCCGGCTGGCGACCAGGACCCGCGCGTCTTCCCGCACGTGGGCATGGGCGGCGGTTCACGCGACCCGGCGCCCGCCTACCGCGCGGCCGAGGCGCAAGGGGTAATGGTCGGCGCCGAGGTGGTGCGCGTCGTTCGCGGCATCCACGACCTTTCGCCCACGGCGCGCCTGGTGACCGACGCTCGCGAGGTCTCGTGCCCGACCAAGACGGGCGTCAACCAGATGGCCGACATGACCACGGTCCAGGTTCCGGAGGTCAAGCTGCGGCTGGGGCTGATCCTGCTGGACGACATCGCCTTCACCAGCGTCTCGGGCGAGGTGGTGACCAATATCTACAGCCATCTGCGCGCGGCCTCGCCGTTGACGAACACGATCATGATCACCTTGACCAACGACCGTGTCGGCTACATCGCCGATGACGCGGCCTATGACCGGCCGGTCTTCGAGGTCAACGGAAGCCCCATGGCGCGGGGATGCGCCGAGAACGCCATCGTCGGCGGTCTGGTCGCGATGATCGAGCGGCAGGGACGCTGAGCATGAGAACCGGGATGCGACAGGGTTTTACCACCCGGGATCTGTTGAGCGGGTTGATCGCGCTCTTGCTCGCTTTTTGCGCGGCCGCGTCGCCCGCCCGGGCGGAATTGCGGGCTGGAGCGGGCAGGGCGGAAATCCGACTGCCGGGCGACCTTCTGCCCATCCAGGGGTTCGGCGTGCAGTACGATCCTCTGCAAGCGCGGGTGCTGATCCTGCAGGGCGACGGGCCGCGCGTGGCGCTGGTCGTGATCGATCTGACCTCGATCTCCGAGGAGGAGGTCTCGGCGATGAAGGCCGTTGTCGGTGGAGCGGCCAGCGTCGAACCGGCCAATGTGATCATCTGCGCCAGCCACACCTTTTCCGCGCCGCACATCATGCCGGCGGGCCGCCCGTTTCCCGGCCTGGACTCGGAAGCCGAGAAGGCCAAGAACGAGGCGTTCCGCGCGGCGGTCGCCGAGGCGTTGAAAGCAGCGGCCACGACGGCCGCGAACAATTTACGCCCGGCGCGTCTGGGTTTTGGCCAAGGCGTCAGCGACGTCAACATCAACCGCGACCAGCACACGCCTGAGGGCTTCTGGCTGGGCGTCGACAGCGCCGGCGCGTCCGACAAGTCCGTGTCCGTGATCCGCATCGAGGACCTTCGGCGCCGTCCCCTGGCGATCGTGGCCAACTACGCCGTGCAGCCTTCGATCATGGACCAGTCCGTTGTCGCGGGCGGCGCCAAGGCCATCACCGGCGACCTGGCCGGCGCGGCCATGCGCCGGGTGGAAACGCTGTACGGCGACGGCCTGGTCTCGTTCTTTCTGGTTGGGGCGGCGGGTGATCAGGCCCCGATCCTGAAGGCCCGACGCGCCGTGGCCGACAAGGATGGCCGGCTGACTCAGACGGACATCGGCGACCAGGGCTACCCGCTGGTCGATCTGCTCGGCGAGCGGTTGGCGCAGGACATCGTCCGGACCAGCGAGAAGATCAGCATGCGAACCGATGACGCCGGGGTGAAGGTCACCCGGGGTTCGACGGTTCTGAAGGCCCAGGAGCGGCCGAAGTCCCTGCAGGATCTCCACCCCACCAAGACCTACGCCTTCAAGTCGGCCGGAGATCTGCCGGCGTCGTTCGTGATCCTGAGGCTCGGCGACATCGCGGTGACGGGTGTCCAAGTCGAGCTGTCCAGCCAGAGCGGCGAGACGATCAAACGGCGCTCGCCCTTCGCTCATACCATCGTGGTCACCATGGTCGACGGCGCCGCCAAGTACATGCCCGACGCCGGCAGTTACGACAAAGTCACCTACGAGGCGATGAACTCATCCTACGCCCGAGGTTCAGCCGAAGCGCTGTCGGACGAGATCCTCAAGGTGCTTGAGCAGGCGGCCGCTGATCGTCGCTAATCCGCGTTGAATTGGCGCTTGGCTCAGGTCAGGGCGCTTTGGATATCGCGTTGGGCAGGAACGGCGCCCAGGCCTCGACCAGCAGGCCTGGGACGGCGCTATCGAGGGAGATGTGGCCGTTCACGAATTCGAGCCGCAGGCGCATGCCGGCGAGACCGACGCCCGCGGTGGCCAGGGCGCTGTCCGAAAGGCCGACGCCGTAGTCGCGGATCGAAAGCAGCACCATCTCGCCGGCCTGGCGCAGGGCGATGGTGGCGCGCGGGCTGCCGGAATGGCGATGTACATTGGCCAGGGCTTCCTGGGCCACGCGGTAGAGGGCGATTTCGGTTGGCCGGTCCATCTTGGGAAAATCGTCGGCGATATCGATCTGCAGCGCCAGGCCCGTCCGGCGGGCGAAGCCCTCGGCCATCTGCCGGATGGCCGGACCAAGGCCCAGGTCCTCCAAGGCGGGCGGGTGCAGCACATAGGACAGGCTGCGGATCTCTTCGAGGGCGTTGGCCAGCAGGGCCTCGACCTCGACCCGAACCTTGTCGGCGCGGCCATCCACCCTCAGGCCTCCCAGCATCAGTTTGGCGCCGGTCAGATACTGGGCGGTGCCGTCGTGAAGCTCGCGCGCGATCCGCCGGCGCTCGTCGTCCTCGGCGTGCAGCAGGGCCGCCGTCGCTCGCCCGAGGGCGGCCTGGGCGTGGCGCTGAACGGTGATGTCCTCGTGCGCGACGATCAGCAGGGGCTTGTCGGGCGGGCCGAGCCGCTTGGCCGTCATCCTGGCCCACATCGACCCGACGGGCAGCGGCATTTCATATTCGATCCGCAAGGGTTCGGTATCGCCGGCCAACAAACCGCGCAGGCCCTCCGCGACCGAAGTGGCGGCGCAAGAGTCCAAGCCCTCGCAGAGCGAAATGTAGTCGGTCCCGAGGCCGAAATTATCCATCGAAAGTCCGTTCGACTCGGCGAATTGCGCCCAGGCGTCATTCACCGCGATGATCTTTCCTTCGCCGTTCAGGAGCGCGATATTGGCCGCGATGGAGTCGAGAATGGATTCGTGCAGGTTGAAATCGGACCAGTCGCTCATCTCGTGAGCCGTAAGCATTTGGGATTTTGCCCTATATCTTGATCAACTGTATCTCGAAGCCCGTGGCTCGGATTTTGGCGTTAAAATGTCCGGTGCTATTCTACACTATATTGGCGACACTGAACTTTCGACTTGCGTGCTAAATTCAATAGGCCGGTCGCGGCGATTGAACGCGTAATGAACATCGTCACCAAATGCCGCCCTCGAACAAGCGTTCCATCCTCAAAATCGCGGCGGGGCCGCATGCGCGCCAGGGATGAGCATCGTGCGGCGCCGTGGATCCAGCGTCCGTGGCGGATAGCGCCGGTGGCTAGGGCTCCAGCCCATTATAGACCGGCGAACCCGCGCCACCCGGCTGACGCAGCACCTGACGGCGCAGCCTGGGATCGAAGCTGATGTGAACGCAGCGATTCTTCTCGTGGATCAACTGGTCGAACTTCAGCGCGCTGTCGCGAATCCGCTTGGCCGCGTCCAGGTCGCTCAGACCATCGACATGGAAGTCGGCGGCGTAGCCCAGGGCGTGGGCCGAGGTCGGCACGCCGCCGACCGCCGCGTTGACCCGCGGATTGCGGTAGGCGCTGGTGATCTCGATCGTGACGTTGAACAGGGCCCGCACGCCTTCCATCTGCGCGGCCAGTTGCTTGAGGTTTTCCAGATGGGCCGGCGTGGGGTCGTTCTTGACGCCCATCGATAGCGCCTTGCTGGAGATGATGAACTCTTCGAGCGAGAAATGCGCACTGAGCTTCATGGCGACCCCTCCGGTTGTCGCGGAAGGTTAGCGTTTCGCTCGCGCAATCCAAGGGAGAATTTGCGTGGCGCTTACTGAACGGTGCCGTAGTGCCTGGCGATATAGGAGACGAAGTACACCAGCGCGGCCAAGGCGAAGACGGCATGGAAGCGAATATTGCGAACGAAGCAGGCGGCCAGGCACAGTCCCACCATCAAGGTGATCCGGACCGGATATTCGGCGCCCAGGCTGGCGAAGTGTTGGGCGCCTTTTAGCCAGGTGTCGACGACGTCCATGAGCAGGCTGAGGATCAACAGGCCGAAGAACCAGGCCCGCCGCGACATGAAATAGTCGCCGTAGCCTTCGTACTCGCTGATCTCCGTGGGGAAGATCACGCTGCACAGCAGGAACAGCATGGCCGCTTCGGCGATCAGGAAGATGTAGGTTTCGAAGGTGAGGACCCGCAGTTCGTTCAGCTGGAACTGCCACCACCAGAAGGCGGTGATCGAGACCATCATATAGACCACCCAGCACAGGTGCGGCCACCAGAGGTGTTCCTTCTTCGGATGCTGGATGAGGCCGGCCACGCCGTTCAGCAGCCGGGCCATGCTGAGACCCAGTATGATGCTGATCACCGTGCGGGCGTGCACCAGGAGGTCGTGGCTGGGCGGAGCGACTTGCATGGATGCCAGGAAATCACCCGGCGCGGTTGAGCGCTAGTCCCTCTGACGGGCCTTGGCGGCCGTCCCTGAATCCGGGCAGGATGAGGTGTGTCCGACCAACTCTCCCTTTTCGCCGCCCCGCCCGTCACCGACCGGCTGTTCTTCGCGGCTTTTCCCGATCCGGCGACCGCCGCGGACATCGCCGAGCGCGCCGAGCGGTTGCGCGCGTCCCACCACCTGAGCGGGCGGCCATTGGCGTCCGACCGCTTTCACATCACGCTCCACCATCTGGGAGACCATGCGGGCCTGCGGCGCGACATCGTTGCCATGGCCAGCGAGGCGGCCGAGACCCTGACGACCCCGCGCTTCGAAGTGACCTTCGATAAGGCGGCCAGCTTCCACAATGGCGGCAATAATCCGTTCGTCCTGCAAGGCGGCGAGGGTCTGGAGGCTCTGAAGAGCTTCCAGCGTGACCTGGGCCTGGCCATGGCGCGGGCTGGCCTCGGTCGCCTCGTGGACAAGGCCTTCACTCCGCACGTGACGCTGCTCTATGACCGCGGCCTGGTCGTCGAGGAGCCGATCGCGCCCGTGACTTGGACGGTCGGCGGCTTTACGCTGATCCACAGCCTGCTGGGCCGCACCGAGCACATTCCATTGGCGCGTTGGACCCTGCGCTGACGGGCGGCGCGATCGCGTGAAGGTTTCCTGCCGTCAAAGCTGAACCAATCACCGCCTGGCGCATTGTCTAGCTGTATCCCCCCTTGATTTGAACTTGCCCCGGAGCCTCCAGGCTCCGGGGCATTTGTTATGTCCGAGATGTCGGCGGGGCGTCGGCCAGTAGGGCGGCGACATTGATCAGGGCTTGGCGCAGCACCGCCGCCTTGGGCGGGCCGCCCAGCGATATCCGCAAGCCGTTGGGGTGGTTGGGCGTGGCGGCGAAGGCGTCGGCGGTCACCAGCGACAGGCCGCGGGTCGTAGCCAAGGCGCGAATTCGGCGGGGGTCCCACTTGGCGGGCAGGTCCAGCCAGACGTGGACCCCCTCGCGGGCCCCCTGGGCATTGGGCAGAAGCTCGGCGGCGATGGCGCGGCGGGCCCTGGCCTCGGCGCGCACGCCGGCCAGTAGGCGCTCGGCGGCCCCGTCGCGGATCCAGCGGACGGCGACGGCCGTGGTCAGGGGCGACCCCATCAGGGCCGTGGCGTGCAGGCCGGCGGCGATCCGCTCGGCCATGAGACCTGGCGGCGCCGCCAGGAACGCGGTTCGCAGGCCCGGCGACAGGGTCTTGGAGAGGGTGGCGATGTGGAAGGCCCGCTCGGGAATCAGCGAGGCCAAGGCGGGCAGGGGCGTGTCGAACAGTCGGCTGTAGGGGTCATCTTCGATCAGCCATGCCGCGCTGTCCCCGACGATTCGCGCGACGTCTCGGCGCCGCTCCAGGCCCATGGTCGTGGCGACAGGGTTGCGGGTGGTCGGGATCAGATAGACGGCGGCCGGGCGCTGCTCGGCGCAGAGCCGGGTCAGCGCTTCCGGCAGGAAGCCCTGCTCGTCGACCGGGCAGACGGCCAAGCGCAGGTCCAGGCGCCGCGCCAGGGCGATCAGGCCAGGATAGCTCAGGGGCTCCACGACGATGGCGGCGCCGGGGCGGGCGATGGTGGTGAGGATGGCGACCAGGGCGGACTGAGCGCCGGGGCAGACCACGACCCTCTCGAGCGCGACCGCGCCAAGGCTGGGCTCCAGCCAGGCCGCGCCGGCCGCCCTTTGGCCGGGCGTGCCGGGACCCGCGTGATAGGCCATCAGCGTCGCCACGTCGGTGCGGTCCAGGATGGCGGCGGTCGTTTCTCTCAGCAGGGCGGCCAGCGAGACGCCCTGGGGCGGCGGCGGCAGGTTCATGCTCAGATCGACTAGGCCCGCCTCGTCGTCGATCGCTCGGCGACGCACGAAGGTGCCGCGCCCGACCGCGCCCTCGATCAGGCCGCGCTCGCGAGCGGCGCTGTAGGTCCGGGTGACGGTGGTGAAGTCGACGCCCAGCTGATCGGCCACGGCGCGTTGCGGCGGCAGTTGATCGCCCGGCTGAAGTTCGCCTTCGCGGATGGCGTTCTCAAGCGCGTCCAGCAGCGCCAGATAGATAGGCCGTCCGCCGTCTCGCCGGACATGCCGGAGCCAGCCGGTGGTGGGCCGATCCCGGCTCATGGTTGCTTTTCCATGGCCAAATGCATATATTCTACAAGTAATGTATGCAAGAAGGTTCGCATTGTATGGAACGCTCGGTCCTCGCCACCTTTCACACTCCGTCTAGCCTGCGCTCGGGACTGCTCTGCCGCTGCCCGCGCTGCGGGGAGGGCAAGCTGTATGCCGGCTTCCTGAAGCTGGCCAAGCGTTGCGACCGTTGCGACCTGGACTACGGCTTCGCCGATCCGGCCGACGGCCCGGCCTTCTTCGTGATGACCGGGGTCGGCATCCTGGTGATCGCGATCTGGGCCTGGGCGGTGATCGCCCATCAGCCGCCGCTGTGGGTGCAGTTCGCCACCGTGTTCCCGGCGCTGCTGGTCGGATGCCTGGGCACGCTGCGGCCGGTCAAGGCCTGGCTGGTCGCCGAGCAGTACATCCACAAGGCCAGCGAAGGCGGCGCCTCCAGCGTGAGCAAGACCCAGTAAGCGAGGGCGCGCTGTCGGCGAGGGGGCGCCCACGGCGGGGGCAGGGCGGACGCCCCCTCGGACGCGCCGCCTGAACGACGACGCGCGACCCCGCCCGCGAGGCGGGCGGGGTGTTCGGATCACCAGTTGAACATGGTCCCGTCCTCCAGCCGGTTCACCGGCAGGTAGGCGCGCCTGTAGGGATATTGCTCGGCCAGGGCCTCGTCGATGTCGACGCC
>FTJN01002104.1_pt3 | contig 31772 bp, 24 predicted proteins | sample 1658361 | NCBI WGS metagenome assembly FTJN01 (sample SAMEA3914819, study PRJEB12502) | metagenome | biome: forest; material: soil | place: Canada | collected 2010-06-26 | depth 0.3 m
CGCTCGCGGCCGGCGACCAGGCGCTCCATGTCCGGGCCGCCGAACCGGAAGTGCCACAGCAGCGGGTTCTTGAGGATGTCCTCCCACGGCCCGACGCCGGGCAAGGGCGCGTCGATCAGCACGAAGCGGCCCACCCGGTCGCGGTGCTCGGCGGCGAAGGCGTAGCCCACCATGTTGCCGATGTCGTGGGTGACCAGATCGACCTTGGTGATCTTCAGGGCGTCGAGCACGCCGGTCACGTCGCCGGCCTCGGTCTTCTTGTCATAGCCGCCGGAAACGGGCTTGGACGACAGCCCAAGGCCGCGCAGATCGGGCACGATCACGGTGTGGTCCTTGGCCAGATCAGCGGCCATCGGCTCCCACATGTCGCCGGTTTCGCCATAGCCGTGCAGCAGAACGACGGCCGGGCCCTTGCCACCGACCCGGACGTGGATCGTCACGCCGTTGGTGGTGATCTCCTGGGTCTTGAAGTCGGCCGGGAACGGCTTGACCTGCGCCATGGCGGAGGTCGAGAGGAATAGGGTCGCCAGGGCGACGGGCGCGAACTTGAACATCTGCGGACCTCCGGGACGACGCGGAACAGACCGCGCCACGGCGCCTGACACGACGCCCTCTCCTGGCAGAACGCAGGTTTTGCAAGAACCCTCATCTAGGCGCTCAAATCCCTAGAAATGGCCGACCAGTCTCACCTCGGGCTCTGGAACGGCCTGCCTGCTGGTCGGTCGAGCGGGTTTGGCTGACGACCAAGGCCAACACTTCCTGGATCATCCGAACCTTCGCTTGTTGATTGGCAGCTGCGATTACCTTGCCGTACCCGGCAATCTGAGCGTGGCCCATTTTCCGATTGAAAGAATTTTTGAGGGACTTCGAGGGGCATGGCGTCGTTGGGCCATGCGCATCGGATTTCTCTTCAACCACGATCAGATCCATCAGGTGGCTCACAGCCTGCCGATCGCGCTAGCCCTGGCCCGCGGCGGTGGCGATCTGGAGATCGTGGTGGCCACCACCAACCGGCGGCTGACCGCCGAGGTGATCCGGCTGGGCGGCGGCATGGTCGGCCACGGCCTGCGGCTGGTCGAGTTGGGGTTGACCCGGCGCGCATCAAAGATCCTGGCCGCCACGACCGAGGCGATGCTGCCGGCGACCAAGCTTATGGTCTACGGCGACAATCTCGACTTCTTCCGGTCGCTCGACGTCCTTGTGGTCGCCGAGAAGACCTCGCTGATCCTCAAGACCCGTCATGGCCTGCGGGACCTCAAGATCGTCCACACGCGCCACGGCGCCGGCGATCGCGCGATCGGTTTCGACAGGGTCAGCGCCGGTTTCGACCACGTGCTCGTTTCCGGGCGCAAGATCCGCGACCGGCTGGTGCACGAGACGGGTGTCGATCCTGGCAAGATCTCCGTTGTCGGCTATCCCAAATTCGATCTGCTGCCGGCGCGGGGATCGACCCACCCGCTGCTCGACGACGGCCGGCCCGTGGTGCTCTACAATCCGCACGTCTCGCCGCACCTGTCGTCTTGGTACGAGGCCGGTCGCCAGGTGCTGGACTGGTTCGTCGAACACGACGACCACAATCTGATCTTCGCGCCGCACGTGATGCTGTTCGAACGTCCCTTCGTGGCGACGATCGACAAGCTGCGGCTCGATCGCGCCGGTCGGATCGAGGAGCGGTATCTGCGCGCGCCCAATATCCACATCGACCTCGGCAGCCGGCTCTCGACGACCATGGCCTACACCCAGCGCGCCGATCTCTATCTCGGCGACGTCAGCAGCCAGGTCTACGAGTTCATGCTCAGGCCCCGGCCGTGCGTGTTCCTCAACAGTCACCGCTTCGCCTGGGGCGGCGATCCCAACTTCGGCCATTGGCGCGCGGGCCCAGTGATCGAGGACGTCGCCGATCTGGGCTCCGCCATGGAGCGGTCCCACCGGGAGCACGAGACCGTCTGGCGGCCGGTGCAGGAGGCGCTGTTCAACCAGAGCTTCGACCTGACCGAAGAGCCCTCGGCCGAGCGCGCGGCTCGTGCCGTGGCGCGGTTCGCCGGACAGACCTGGCCCGACCCGCCGGCGGTCGGCCTTGAGGACGCGGCCATCACCCGAACGGGGACGTTCTGATGCGGATCTTCTACGTGATCAACTCCCTCGAGGGCGGCGGGGCGGCGTTGCCGATCCCCGTGGTGGCCAGGGTGCTCGCGGCCCAGGGCGCGAAGGTCGACATCCTGGCTCTCACTCGGCGCGACGGCCGGGCGTTGCCGCCGATGATCAGGGAAGGCCTGGATGTTCGTGTCCGACCCGGCGGTGAGAAGGATCATCTCGACGCCCTGGCCTGGCTGGACCGGATCGTCGCCGAGGAGCGGCCCGACCTGCTGTGGACCTCCCTGACCCGCGCGACGCTGCTGGGCCAGATCGTCGGCCTGCGCCGCGGCGTGCCGGTCGTCAGCTGGCAGCACAACGCCTTCCTGAAGCCGGCCAACCGCCTGCTGCTGCGCGCGACGCGGCGGCTATCGAGCCTCTGGATTGGCGACTCCCACAGTGTCACGGCCCTGACGGCCTCGCGCCTGAAGGTGAAGGCCGACCGCCTGGCCACCTGGCCTCTGTTCGCCGCTGATCCGGCCGCGCCCCAGTCCAAGCCCTGGCGGCCCGGCGAGACGCTTCAGCTGGGCGCGCTCGGGCGCTTGCATCCCGCCAAGGGCTATGACGTGTTGATCAAGGCTCTGGCGCATCTGCGCGCCACGGGCTTCAAGTCTCCCACGCCGTTCGAGGTCCGGATCGCCGGGGAGGGCGCGCAACGGGAGCGGCTGCAGGCCATGATCGACCAGGCTGGCCTGGACAACGTTTTTCTCACTGGGTTCTGCGACACGCCGCGCGAGTTCCTGGCCGGGCTGCACCTGTATCTCCAGCCGTCGCGGCGCGAAGGCCTGTGCATCGCGGTGCACGAGGCGATGCAGGCCGGTCTTCCGACCCTGGTGACCGCCGTGGGGGAAATGCCCTACAGCGTCGTGGATGGCTTGACGGGGCGGGTCGTGCCGCCTTGCGACTCCGAAGAGCTGGGCAAGGCGTTGAAGTGGTTTTTACGGGCGCCCTACAAGCTGGCGAGAATGGGCGAGGTCGCCAGGTCGCGGGTGTTGGATCGGTTCGGTCAGGCGCACTTCGCCGCCACGGGCGCCGAGATCTTCGCCCAGCTTCCGGTACGGCGCGACGCCCAGCTTTCGGCCGTCGCGAGCCCGGCCGCGTGAAACGCCCCGCCAGGCCGTCATCGGGGCCAGAGGGCTCGACGCCCTTGTCGCCTGTCTACCGGCGCAGGCTGCTGCAGGGGCTGATCGCCAGCGCCGCTTGGCCCACGGGCGCCGTCGCGGCGACCGACCCCGAGGTGCTCAACTTCGTCGCCTTTGGCGATTGGGGGCGGGAAGGCCAGCGATCGCAAGGCGTGGTCGCCGAGGCCATGGGCGCCGCCGCGGCGGAGATCGCCAGCCGGTTCGTCATCTCGGCCGGCGACAACTTCTATCCGGCGGGCGTTCAGTCGGTGACCGATCCCCATTGGCGGCGCTCGTTCGAGGACGTCTATACGGCGTCGGCCCTGCAGACACCCTGGTACGCCGCGCTTGGAAACCACGACTACCGGGGCGTCGCCCAGGCCCAGGTCGACTACACCCATCTCAGCTCCCGCTGGCGAATGCCGCGCCGATACTACAAGGTCGCCGGCGAGGCTCTCGGGGCGAACTTCCTGGATCTCTTCGTGATCGACACCTCGCCGCTAGCCGATCGCGGCAACTATGACGAGATGTTGCAGCAGTTGGCGCGCGGGCATCTGGAGGCCCATGACGGCGCCCGTCAGATCGCGTGGCTGCGAGACGAACTCCGCCGATCGACCGCGCCGTGGAAGATCGTTGTGGGACACCATCCGATCTATTCCGGGGACCACGGTGATTCCGCCGAACTCGTCGCCCAGGTGGCGCCGTTGCTCGAAGCCCATGGCGTCCAAGTCTACATCAACGGCCACGACCACAACTTGCAGCACATTCGGCGAGGCCGCGTTGACTATGTCTGCACCGGCGCGGGCGCGGACGCCGTCGGAAGCGTGACGCCGGTGGAGGGCACCTGCTACTGTCTGTCGCGTCCGGGCTTCGCGATGTTCGGACTCGACCGCGAAACGCTTCAACTGGAATTCCGCGATCTCACGGGGCGCACGCTCTATCAGGCCCGGCGGCGACGCTTGGATTGATCCAGGAGCGGGGAAATCCACCGACTCTGCTCAAGGCCGCCGCCGCCATCGCGGCCATCAAGGGAGATCAGATGCCTAGCGCCGATCGCGACGCCATCAGCAAGGTTCCAGCGGTGACCCTGGGCTTTTGGGTCATCAAGATCCTGGCGACGAAGCTGGGCGAGACCGGTGGCGATACGCTCAGCATGACCCTGGATCTGGGCTACCTCATCAGTTCGGGGATCTTCCTGGCCATTCTCGTCGCGTTCATCGCGGGCCAGATGGCGGCGAAGCGCTTCATCCCGTCCTTGTATTGGGCGACCATCGTGGCCTCGACCATGGCCGGCACCACGATGGCCGACTTCGCCACGCGTTCGCTCGGGATAGGATATCCCGGCGGCTCACTGTTGCTGGCGGCGTGCGTCGTGGCGTCGTTGGGCGCCTGGCGACTGGCCGTGGGAAGGGTGGACGCCGACAACATTTCCTCGCCCAAGGCGGAGCTGTTCTACTGGCTGACCATCACGTTCTCCCAGACACTCGGCACCGCTCTGGGGGATTGGACCGCAGACACCGCGTCGTTGGGTTATCTCGGGGCCGCGCTGATCTTCGCCGGCCTCCTCGGGGCGGTCGGGGCCGTCTATTTCTGGACATCCTTCAACCGCGTCGCCCTGTTCTGGAGCGCCTTTATCCTGACGCGCCCGCTGGGGGCGGCGGTCGGCGACTTTCTCGACAAGCCGCTCGACCACGGCGGGCTGGCGCTGAGCCGTCCGATCGCGACGGCCGTCCTGACCGCGATCATCGTCCTTCTGGTCGTCCTGTTGCCTCAGAGGAGCGGTCGCCACCCGGCCAGCGAGCAGGGTTAGTCTCGGCTGGTCCAGGAAGCGTCCGCTTCGACAATAACCGTTGAGGTGGTCGCTCCGCCCCGTCGTCGTTGGGACAGGAGGACGTCACCATGGCCCCAGACCACGACCCTATCTCTGAAAACGCCCTGATGAACCTTACGGTTCGATCCATCGGTCTCGAAACAGGGCGTCTAGACCGGACTGATCTGCTCGACGAACTCGACGTTTCGACGAACGAGCTCCTGGCTCTGGTCGCCGCCCTGGAGGACCAGTGCGACGTTGTCTTGCCCGACTGCGAGCTGGCCCGCTGCGAGACGCTGGGCGACCTGATCGATCGTCTGCGCGCGAGGGCGGTCCTCGGCGCCGTACTGGCGCTAGACGGCCGCGCCGACCAAATGGCCGATGCCGGCCGTTACGATCATGGCCAGCGCGCCCCAGAAGGTGACCCTCGCCGCCGCGCGCCAGGGCGGCGCTCCACCCGCTTTCGCCCCGGCCACGCCGAGCAGCGCCAGGCAAGCTAGCGCCACCAGCACCACGCTGGACTTCGGCGCGGCGATAGGACCTGGGCGTGGCTTCTTCTCGGGAAACGCGACCTCGCCGCCTAGTAGGCGACGCGGACGCCGAGGGAGAGGGTGCGGGGGCGGAGCGGAGTCACCTGGTCGGTCGATCTTAGCGAGAATGGGTTGCCGTAGGCGAAGGTGTCGCCGCGCGCATTGGTCGGATTGTCGAGGGCGAGGGTTGTCCGCCAGCGCGGCGTGGCCAAGCCGACGGCCAGGCGGCCGGTCGCATAGTCGCCCATCAGGGGCGCGGTCGTGGCGTCGAAGGTGAGGTGGGAGTGGCCGACATAGGCGTAGCGGCCGTCGAGCTCCAAGGTCAGGTCCGAGCTCAGCGGCCGGTCGTAATGGACCGTCACGCCGCCGGCGCGATGGGGCACGCCGGCCAGGCTCACGTCTCTGCGGACCGGGAAGGCGGGATTGGCCTTCTCCAGTTCGGGGGCGTTGAACAACAGGTTGGCGCTCAACCGCAGTCCAGCCACGCGATAGCTGCCTTCGACTTCCAGACCCAGGTTGCGCCCGTCGCCGATGTTGGCGGTGAAGGGCAGGCCCGAGGGCAGCAGTTGGTCGCTCTGGATGTCTTTCCAGCTGGCCTGGAAGGCGGCGGCCCGCAGACGCAGGCGGCCGTCGAGCAGGGAGACCTTGCCGCCGGCCTCCAGGCTCCAGAGCTCGTCGCCGTCGTAGCGGCGACGCGGCTCGGCCTCGCCGCTGGCCGAGAACACCTGGCCAGGCGGCCCCGTCGTGTTGAAGCCGCCGGCCCTATAGCCTTCAGCCGCCTGGACATAGATCAGGGCGCTTGGCGACAGGGCGTAGGACAACACCAGCTTCGGCGCGAAGCCCGAGCTCTCGAGCGCGCCGGAAAACGGCGCGATCGGCCCGGTCAGGGCCGTGGCCCAGCTGGTCACCCGCGTCTTGGAGGTGAAGAGCCGGCCGCCGAGCGTCGCGCTGAGGGATCGTCCGATCGGCAAGGTCGCCTCGCCATAGAGCGCCGCCTCGTCCAGCTTGTCGCGCCGCGTCTCCGCGAAAGCCTGAGCGGGGGCGTCGGCCAAACGCGTCAACGCCAGATCGATGTCCTGATGGGTGCGGGCCAGAAAAGCGCCGACCAGCCATTGCACTCGGGCGTCTTCCGGCGAGGCCAGGGAGCCTTCGGTCACCAGGCTATGGGTGCGGTCGTCGTCGTCATAGGTCGCCGGGCCCGGCGACAGCGCGATCGGCGGCGCCGAGGTGGCGTCATAGCGGCTCGAGATGTCGTGATCGACCGCCGAGATCGTCCACCGCGCCAGGATCCCGCCGATCTGGCCCTTCAGATTGAGATGCGCCTCGGCGAAGTCGTTGTCGTGCGGTTCGCGCACCTGGTTGCCGCGGGTGTAGGGCGGTTCCGTTGTCAGGGCGTACTGGGTGTCGTCGGAATTGATGAACTGGGCGGCCCCGCCGCCGGTCAGGGTCCAGCCGCCGCCCAGGTCGACCTTCACGTTCAGGCGGCCGCCCGAACGAAGGGCGCTGTTGACGTTCTTCCAATCGAGGCCCGCGTCGTCGATATAGCCGCCTTGCCGGTCGCGATAGAGCACGGCGCGGACCGCGCCCCGGCCCTTGAAGATCGGCAGGTTGATCATGCCGGACAGGCCGTTCGAGCCGTCGCCGCCCTGCGTCGCGCCGACATTGCCCGCGATCCAGGCCTCGAAGCGATCTGGGGCCGGCGTTTCGGTGACCAGGTGCAGAACCCCGCCCAGCGAGCCGGAACCGTAAAGCGCGCCCTGCGGTCCGCGCAGCACCTCGACCTGAGCCATGTCAATCAACAGCAGGTCCGGGTCCGGGGCGTTGTAGGTCAGCCGGGTGTCGTCGAGATAGAGCCCGACCATCGACTGGGTGCGGCCCGTCAACGGCCCGTCCGACAAGCCGCGCAGCATGATCTTGTCCCGGCCCGGACCCAGATTGGTCACCGTCATCGCTGGTACGGCGAGCGCCAGGTCGTTGGCGTCGCGCAATCCCTGTCCCGTGATCGCCGAGCCCTCGACCGCGCTGACGGCATAGGCGAGCCGATCGGCCGGGGTCGGGCGGCGCGTGGCGACCACGACCAGTTCGTCGAGCGCGGCGGAAGGAATGGGCACAGCCCGGGGCGCCCTCCGGACGACAGGCTGGGCGGGCGGAAGCCTGACGATCTCGATGGCGCCGGCGTCGATCAGACGGAAACCGCAGCCCGTGCCCGCCAGCATCCTGGCTAGGCCGTCCTGAAGCGTGAAGCGCCCTCGAAGCGGCTGGCTGGTCGGGGCGCAACCGGCGGCGGCCTGGGTGCTGATCGAGACGCCGGCCTGGACAGCCAGATCGACAAGGGCCGTCTTCAGGGGTTTGCTTGAAATATCGAAGTTCAGGCGGGGCTGGGCCGCCGAGGCGGGCCCGCTCCATCCGGCCACGCACGCGAAGCTGGAAGCCAGCGCCCAGCGTCGCCATGCGTCAGCTCGCAACGAAACGCCCTCCAAATTCCAGAACGGCGTTACCGTAGTTCGATTTGCCGGTCGGTGCGATGCACGGACAGCGAGAAGTAGCTCGCCAGGCGTTTGACCACGAGATCCTGGTCGCCCAACTCCAGCACGCCGGAGAAGCGCTTGCCGGCGAGGGCGGGCGAAACCTTGATCGGAATGGGATAGCGTCGGTTCAGATAGGCGACCATCTCGCCAAGCGTCTCGTCGTCGCAGACCATCCGGCCCTGGGTCCAGGCGAAGGCGGGATTGGGATCGGTGGTGGTCTGGATCGAGCTTGGCGCGCCTTCCAGGTGGCTCAGGCTCTGGCCAGCCACCAGGCGAGCGACGGGCGTCTGGCCCAAGGCGGGCTGGCGCACCTCGACAATCCCGCGACGCACGGTGACGCGTACGGTCTTGTCATAGTGGCGAATGTTGAACTCGGTGCCGACGACCCGGACCTGCTGGTCGCCGACGGAGATCAGGAAGGGGCGGCCGGGGTCCTTGGCGACGTCGAAGGCGGCCTGGGCGTCGGCCATCTCGACACGCCGCGCGCGCCAGCCCAGCCGGACGGTCAGGGTCGACGCCGAGTCCATGCGAATGTGGGTGCCGTCGGCCAGGGCAACCTCGCGGGTCTCGCCGGGGCGGGTTTGATAGACCGTCGGCGTTCCTTGGTAGCCGCGCCACGCCATCGGGCCGACGACGATGCCGAGAACGGCGGCGGCCGCGGCGGCGGACCAGATGGGCAGAACGGTGCGGCGGCGTGGCAGCGGCACGACCCGCGACGACGCCGGCCTCAGGTTCGGAGCGATCTCGGATGCGCGGTCCGTCAGTTCGGCGGTGAGGCTTTCGACCTCTTCGAAGGCGATCAGATGGTCGTCGGAGGCTTCGAGCCAGACGGTCAGGGCGGCCCAGTCCTCGGCGGTGGCCTGGTCCGACTGCACGCGGACCAGCCACGCGACGGCCTCGTCGCGCAGGGCGTCAATCGCCTTGATGCTGTCCGCGCCGCTCATCGGTGCTCACCGTTCCCTGAGGCCCAGGCCTCGTTGCTCGCCCCAATGACGCCACAAACGCCAAGGCGCCTCCAAACTTTCTTGAGAATGTTTCCGAGCCTCATCGGCCCACCTTGGCGAGGATGCGCTTGAGGCTGGTCATGATGTACTTCTCGACGCTGGAGCGCGACACGCCCATGGCCGCCGCCGTCTCGGCGTGGTTGAGGCCTTCCAGCTTGTGCAGACGAAACGCCTCCTGCACGGCGGGCGGCAGGTCGTTCACGACCGCGACGATCTGGGCCAGGCGTTGGCGTGCGGCCAGGGCGTCGTCCGCGCGCGGCTCGTCGGCTGTTTCCCAGTCCGTGGCGCTGGACGCGCCCGCGCCGCGCCACTGGGCGTCGCGCTGGCCGGCGCGACGCTGGGTCTTGATCCGGTCGAGCATCAGGTTCGTGCCCAGCCGGTAGAGATAGGCGGCGGGGTTGTCGATCGGCGCGACGGGCGGCGGGGTGATCTTCAGATAGATGTCCTGCACCAAGTCCTGGGCGGCTTCCTCTGACCGGAGGCGGACGCGGAAATAGCGCACCAGCTCCTCCCGCCGTTCGAGATAGCAGGCGAGCACGGGATGGACGTCGCTGTCGTCCAAGGACTCGATCCACGCTCCGGGCCCATGGCCGTTTGACGCCGGGAGTCCGGCGACCCGGGCAGTCTTTCCGATGCCGCGTCCGGGCGCAATCGCAATCCCTTTGAGGAGGTTTCGAGGCCATGTCGTCATGGCTCACCGAAGAGCGTCCCGACGCTCGCCGGGATGTGGAGATCGCCTTGCTGGAAGTGATGATGCTGGACGACGGGGCTATGCGCGGCAGCCTGCGGTTCGACGAGGCCAGCATGCGGCGCTTCACCGATCTGGCGCCGAAGGTAATCTCGATTCATCACCTGATGCGCCCGCAGCGCCTGAGGGTGGAGGCCTATCTCGAGGCCGCCTACGCCTCGGCGTTCAACGGCATGATCCGCAGGCATTATCCGACCCTGATGAGCGTGCAGGACGGCGAGGGCCGCATCCATGCCGCCGTCGGCTTCCGGTTCGCGGCCGCGGAGCCGCTGTTTCTGGAGCAATATCTCGACGAGCCGGTCCAGGCGGCGATCGCCCGCGAGCTGGGCGAGCCGGTGGGGCGCGGCGGCGTGGCGGAGATCGGCAATCTCGGCTCGAACAGCGCCGGCGCCTCGATGTTCCTGTTCCTGTTCCTGGCCCTGGCCCTGGCCCGACATCTGGACCAGAACGGCTGCACCCACGCCGTGGCTAAGGCCACGCGCCAGCCGCGCCGGAGCTTCGGTCGGGTCGGCTTCGAGACTCAGGTCCTGACCCGCGCCGAGCCGGCCCGTTTGGGCGACGCCGCCACGGAATGGGGCGCCTATTACGAGCGCGATCCGGAAGTGTTGGCCGGCGCGATCGGTCCGGCCTTGCGGGCCCTGAGCCAGATGCTCGTGGCCGAGCCTATCCAAATCGAGGACATCCTGCCCCGTCTTCACCCGGCTTGCCCGGAGGTCGGCAATGAGCCGGGTCCTACGGGCGATCGACGCCCATGCCTTAGCCTCGCCCGAAGCCGTCGCGCTGAGCACGCCGTCGGCGACTTGGACCTACGCCCAGCTAGGCGAGGCGGTGAGCCGCACGGCGACGGCGCTGTTCGCCTTCGCGCCGCCAGCCCGCCCGGGCCGCGAGGTGGCCGATCGAGGGCGCAAGGCGCAGGCCGCCGCGCTCCTGGCGACCGCGCATCAAAAGGCGCACGGCTAGGCCGATGATCTCATCAAGCGCATCGCACGCCGCGTCACGCCGTCCGTCCGTCGCCCGCGCAGGTGCGCTCGCTACTGTCCTCATACTTGCCCCGTTTCTGCTCGGCGTCGCGGTCCAGGCGCCGGGCGGGGTCACGCGGTTTGACACAACCTTCGCCGCCGCCGTCTCGCGCCTTCGCCAGCCTTGGTTGTTGGTGGTCGGGGTCTGGCGTATGGCGCAGTTCGCCAGAGGCCATCGGCGCTAGGCGACAAACGCCTGGGCCATCAAGGTCTGGGTCAGGGCCTGCAGCGGCGGCGCGGTGTAGGACAGGCACTGGGTCATGCCGATGAAGATCAGGTCGTTGGCTGGGTCGATCCAGAACCAGGTGCCCGCCGCGCCGTCCCAATGGTACGTGCCCCGTCCCACAGGCACGCCGGCCAAGGCGGGGTCGGTGAACACCACGCCGTTGAAGCCGATTCCGAAGCCTGGGCGGATGCGTTGATGGCCGGCCACGAAGCCTTTCTCCATCAGCGCGTCTGGCAGGTGGTTGGACATCATCAGATGCGCGGCGTCCGTCGACAGGATCCGTCCACCGGCGAAAGCGCCCTTGTCGAGCAGCATCTGCGCAAAGCGTGCGTAGTCGCCGAGGGTCGAGATCAGGCCGCTGCCGCCTAGCGGCAAGGCGGGGACTTCAGTCGGGTCGGGATGCAAGGGATTGGCGATGGCGGTCAAAGGCGTGTCGCCTGCCTTGAGATACAGCGCGGCCAGCCGATCGGCCTTCTCCGGCGGGGTATGGAAGGCCGTGTCGATCATTCCCAGCGGGCCAAAGATCCGAGTCCGCATGAAGTCGGGCAGGGTCTGGCCGCTCAGCCGTTCAATTACGGCGCCCTGCACGTCCATGCCGATGCTGTAGCGCCAGGATGAGCCGGGCTGGTAGGCCAGAGGCAAGGGGCCCAGCCGCGCCATCATCTCGTTGAGGTCGGCCGACTGCCAGACCTGGGCGGTCCTGTAGGCTTGGTCCACGGGCGAGTTGGGATCCGACAGCGCCGTGCCGTAGACGAGACCGGCGGTGTGGGTCAGCAGCTCCAGCAGTGTCGGCGCATGCGCGGCCGGCTCCAACTTCGGGACGCCGTCGGCATTGATCCCGCTCAGCACCCGTGCGCCGGCGAACTCGGGGAGGTGCTTTTCGATCGGATCGTCGGGGCGCCACAGGCCCTGGTCCCAGAGGATCATCATTGCGACCGCCGTCACCGGCTTGGTCATCGAGAAGATCCGGTAGAGGTCATCGATCTGGCTGGGCTCGCCGGCCGCGATGTCCTTCATGCCCATGGCGTGGACGTGGCAGACCTGACCGTGGCGCGCGACCAATGTGATCGCTCCGGCAATTGCGCCGGAGTCGATCTGAGCCTGGACCGCGGCGTCCACCGCGGCCAGAGCGCTCGACGACAGCCCGACGGCCTCGGGCGTGGCGGTGACCAAGGCCGGGGGCATCAGATCAATCCCGAGCGGGCGATGGCGCCCAGATGGCGGGCGCTGGGCTTGGGCGCGCGCGCGAAGGTCTCGTAATCGACGTGAACCAGGCCAAACCGCTCTTGATAGCCCTTGGTCCACTCGAAATTGTCCAGCAGCGACCAGCAGATGAAGCTGCGCACGTCGATACCGTCATCCAGGCACTGGCGGACCTGGGCCAGCGCGCCGTCCAGGAACGCCACCCGGCGCGCGTCGTCGTTCGTGGCGATACCACTTTCGGTGACGTAGATCGGCCGACCGATCCGTTCGTGGGCCAGGCGAATCGTGCCGCCGAGGGCCTGGGGGTAGAACTCGTAGCCGGCGCCGGTCATCTCCGCGTCGCTGGGCGGCGGCAACTGGCCGCTAGGACCGACCCGCACTCGCGTATAGGTTTGCACCCCTACGAAATCAGCTTGTCGGGCGGCGTCCAGCCAGGGGCCATACAGCATCTGGATCAGGCCTTCGGCCATGGCGGGGTCGCCTTGCACGTCCTGCATGGTCAGGGTCAGGCCGACGGGAAAATCGCCGGGGCCGGCCTTCATCGCCGCGACCGCCTTGGCATGGGCGTCCAGCAGCACGGGCTCGCAGACATCGACGGGCGCGAATAGCAGAGATGAAAAGCGGTCCGAGCCGCTGGCGCGCCGGCAGGCGGCGATCATGGCGTCGATCGGTTCCTGCCGGCCGCCGCCACGCCGCAGCAAGGCGACCAGTCGCTGGATATTGGCCTCGTTGAAGGTCGAGGCGTAGCTGATCAGGTCGCCGAGATGCTCCGTGGCGCGGGCGGCGAAGCGCGCGAAGAGGTCCGCGCCGTCGGCGACCTCGAAGCCACCCCGCGCGGCGAACCAGCGCGGCACGGTGAAATGGTTGTAGGTGACCATGGGCTTAAGGCCCCGGGCGTGACAGGCCTCGAGCACTCGGCGGTAGTGGTCGAGCGCCGCGAGCGAAAATCGCCCTTCCTCGGGCTCGATGCGCGCCCATTCGATGCCGATCCGATGGCAGTTGAAACCAAGGTCGGCCGCGATGGCGATGTCTTCGGCGTAGCGATTGAGGCTGTCGCAGGCGTCCAGCGAGGGTTGCGCGAACACGGTTGGCGTCACGTTCTCGCACAGCCACGCGTCGGAGTTGGTGTTGGCGCCTTCGCTCTGGTGCGCTGAGATCGCGGTCCCCCACAGAAAACCTTCGGGGACGGGGCGGCGGTCAGAGGAAGGCAAAACGCGAACTCCTAAAGCTTGTCTTCGATGGCGGGGTACAGGCGGCGGATCATGTCCGTCAGGACCTGCAGCGATCGCTGCACGCCATCGGCGTTGTTCATGAACACCGCCTCGAGGGCGAGGCCGCGTACGGCCGCCACATAAAGCTCGTGGATGGCGTCGGCCTCGGGAACGGGCTCCAGGCCCGCCGCGCGGACGCGCTCGGCGCTCCACCGGTGCGAGCGCTCATCAATGAGCTTCTGCTGCGCCCGGAGCTTCTCGGCCAGATCAGGCTCCGACCGTGACGCCAGCATGATTTCCATCACCGCTATGCCCGAAGGGCGGCTGATGACGCCCCACATGGTTTGCGGCAGCGCGAGCAACCATTGGACCGGGTCCATTTCGGCAATGATCCGGTTGTGGATGGCCCCGTCATCCTCGAACACCGACTGGACGACGGCGAGCATCAGGTCGGTCTTGGCCGGGAACTGATGGGTCATGGCCCCGCGGCTGACGCCGGCCTCGTCGGCGACGCTGGAGACGGTCGTGGCGCTGTAGCCCGTGCGGTAAAGGCAGGCGATCGCCGCTTCAATGAGCCGGGCGCGCATGTCGGCGCTACGCTCGGCTTGCGGACGGCGACGGCGGGGGGAGGGGGGCGTGGTGCTCATGTTGTCCACCCTAGCTTGACGGGCGGGCGAGGCCAGCTTCGGGATGGTCATGCCAGGTGCTCCGCCCAGAATTCGGCCATCTCGCGCCAGGCGGCGCGGCCCTCCGGCGTTTCGGCCAGGATGGGCTGGAAGACGTGCGGCATGCCTTCGTAGACCTCCAGCCGTGAAGCCTGGCCAGCGGCGCGGAGCTTGCGATGCAGACGCACGCTGTCGCTCAGCAACGTTTCTCTGGTCCCGACCTGAAGGAGCGTCGGCGGATAGCCGAGCGAGAAATCGGCCTGGATCGGCGAGACGAGCGGTTGATCCCACTCGTCTGGCATGGCGTAGGCTCTCAGGCCCGGATCGAGCGTGCGCGCATCAAGATAGTCGTACGGCGCCAGCGTGGTGTTGGTGTCGCCGCCGCGGGCGAGGTCCACCACCGGGGAGAGCAGGATCAACGCGGCCGGGACGGTCAGGCCCTGCTCGCGAAGAGCCAGGGTCGCGGACGCGGCGATGCAGCCGCCGGCGGAATCGCCAAACAGGCCTGGCGTGTGCGGCGAGCGTTCGATGATCGCGTTCCAAGCCTCGATGACCTGATCTTGAATCGCGCGCCAGTTGGCGCGTGGGGCCAGGGTGTAGTCGATCGAATGGACCACACGGCCGCTGGCGGCGGCGGCGAGCGCGGCGGTCAAGAGATTAGCCCGGGCCGAGCCGCCGACGAAGCCGCCGCCGTGAATGTAGACCAAGGGTGCGCGGTCGGCGGCCTGGGCCGAGCCTTCCTGGGTCGGCGTGACGGTCAGGACCGGGATACCGCCCGCCGTCCAGTGCTCAAGGCGCGGCGCTAGAACCGCGAGAGGTCCGGCCGTGAGATATTCGGCGAACACCGCGCCTCGGGCGGCGGCCGCGTCGAAGTCCTCCAGGGTGGCGGGTGGCTCGCGCGGCGGCAAGTTCGCGACGGCGTCGCCGATCACCTGAAGGATCGCGGCGGCTTCAGGTGATACGGAGGCGGCGATCGCGCGGCGAATGTCCATGGTGGGGCTCTGCAACGTCAAAAGTGGCGACCGCGGCCGGATGGCCGCGGCCTCGGGGTTTCTAGAACTTGGCGTCGAGCGAGACGCCGACCGTGCGCCGCGATTCCGGTCCGCTGATCTGCGAGAACGACAAGGGGTCAAACTGATAACTGGCTGTCGGCGTGGCCAGGCGAACGGTCGACCGATAGGTGTCGAACAGGTTGCGCGCGAAGACCGAGACACCCAGCCGCTCATCCTGAGTGCGAACGCCCAGGCGCCCGCCGAAGATCGCGGCGGCCTTGTTGGTGTTCTGGGGGCTGTAGGCGGCGTCGTAGTTGATCTTGGAGGTGTAGACGACGTCGGCCTGGACGAAGCCTTCCCAGCCAGGCTTCACCGCGTGAGTATATTCGCCAAAGCCCGTCAGCTTCCATTTGGGCGCGCCGACCAGCCGGTTGCCGCCGGCGTCGTCGACCTTGGCTCCGCTGGTCAAGGTCTGGCAGCCTTGCGCGGCGGTCTCGCCCTGGGCGCAGGCCACCAGATAGCCGTCGCCATATTTGGCGTCGTTGTAGAGCGCGCCGAGATTGACGGTAAGGGCCGACGTCGGGCGGCCGATCAGGTTGAGCGACACGCCCTTGGTGATCAGCTTGGGCGCGTTGCCGACGATGAAGGCGCTGGCGGCGGGGTCGAAGAACTGGGCCTGGAAATCGTCGATTCGGGTATGGTAACCGGCCAGGCTGGCGACCAGGCGACCGTCGATCAGATTGGCTTTCAGGCCGATTTCGCCGGCGTGGGGGATTTCCGGACGAACGATGACCGGGGCCAGCCCCGTCCCGGTCTGGTCGTTGATCGCCGCGCCTTTGTAGCCGCGCGCATAGGTCCCGTAGACCATCACGTCGCGGTTCAGATCGTACTGCGCGCCCAGGCGATAGGAGAAGTAGCCGTCCTTCGTGTCGCCCTGGATGGTGGCGATGCTGAGGATGGGGCGTACGGCGTTGGCGGCCAGCTTGCCAGTGGTCAGGGCGCTGACATGTTCATGTCCATAACGGGCCCCGGCGATCAATCGGAAGCGAGGCTGGATAGTGATCGTCGCGTTGCCGAAGGCGGCGTAGCCCGTGGTCGAGGCCGTGGTGTTCTGCACCTGACCGATGAAGAACGGCAGACCCAGATCGGCGGCGATCATGCCGCGTTGGGTGTTGGAGCTGTCCAGATCGCTGTCGAAATAATAGAGGCCCAGGACGTAATCGACGACGTGGCCCGCTGGTGAGGTCAGGCGCAGTTCCTGACTCAGGTTGCGGATCGCCGTGGGGGAGGTGTTGATGTTCAGGCGATCGACCGGGACGCTGTCCACGTCCGAACCATCCTGCCTGGACCGGGATTTCCGATAGGCGCTGATCGAGGTCAGGGTGAAGTCACCGAGATGAGCGTCTACCTGACCGGAATACCCGTAGGTCTTGGTCGTCTGGTCGTTGCCGCCGTCGGTGCAGCCTTCCTGGTTCTCGGAGCCGACGCTGACGCCGCAGGCCGCGAGTCTCTGGCTCAGCAGGCTGCCAGGCGTCGACTGGTAGACGGTCCAGGGCGCGCCGCCCTTACGATGAAACTGGGTGTAGTCGGCGATCAGGTTGACGGTGACCTTGTCGCCAGGCTCCCACAGCAATCGTCCGCGAACGCTCTCTCCACGGCTGCGTAGCCAGCTGTCGTCGTAGTCGTTGTACTGGATGCGCGGCGCCTGGCTGAGCGAGCCCGAGACCCGCAGGGCGGCGTTGGGCGCCAGGGGAATGTTGACCACGCCGCGGCCGATATAGTTTTCACGTGTTCCGGCGTCGATGTGAGCGCTGGCCGAAAATCCGGTCGGATCGGGCGCGACCGTGGTGATGTTGACCACCCCGGCCGAGGTGTTGCGGCCAAAGAGCGTGCCTTGCGGGCCTTCCAGCACTTCCACCCGCGCGATGTCGAACAGTTGCGGCGGATTGGTCGAGGTGTTGGCCAGGGCCACGCCGTCGACCACCACGCCGACCGAGCCCTCGGCCGAGCGGGCGAACGACAGCGAGCCAACGCCGCGGATGCTCAGCGCGCCGTACGGGCCGGCCGAGTTGAGCGACGGAACCGAGTGCGACAGATCCGTCACCTCGTTGATGTTCTGCTTGGCGATCTGGTCGCCTGACACCACCGTGACCGAGATCGGAACATCCTTCAGACGTTCCTCGCGCTTGTTGGCGGTCACGACGATCTCGTCGACCTGCGCCGACTCGCTGGGGCGCTGCGCCGCGGTTTGAGCCAGGGCCGGCACGGCGAGCGCCATGAGCGCGACGCCATTGGCCAGCGAAATGATGAGCTTTCTTCCAGACATTGGTCCCTCCCAGGTCCCGACGGTCTTCGCCGCCATGATCCAGCGATAACTCATCACTTACGAAACGTACATCCTTTTTGTTGCGATCCGAGATTGGACTGTTAACGTGGGTCTCAAGAACAAGAACGACAGGGAGAACGCATGGGCAGGGAACCTTCGGTCGCGGGACCGATACCGAGCCGCGAGCCCGCGGCGACGCGGCTAGGCTGGGGCGTGAAGCTTGGCTATGCGGCCGGCGCCTTGCTGGATGGGGTAGCCACCCAGGGCCTCAGTGTCTTCGGTTTCTTCTACCTGACCGCGGTCTGCGGTACGCCGGCCGCCTTGGCGGGCGCGGCGGTGGCCGCGGGCCTCGTGATTGATGCGATCGTCGATCCATTGATCGGCTCGCTTTCGGACGGCTGGCGCTCGCGATGGGGGCGCAGGCTGCCCTTCATGATGGTGGGAGCGCCGGCGACGGCGATATTCCTGATCCTGATATTCTCCTTGCCCCGGGCGCTCGGCGGTTGGGCGCTCGCGGTCTGGATCGCCCTGATTTCGGTGGGCTTGCGCGTCTCGGTGTCGCTGTTCCTGCTGCCCTACAACGCCGTCGGCGCCGAGCTCAGCGAAGACTATGCCGAGCGCTCGTCGATCGCCGCCTGGCGATGGGGCGCGGCGATGCTTGGCGCGCTCGTGGCCATCGTCCTGGGATTCGGCGTTTTCCTGGGCGGGCCCGAAGGTTTGAACAATCGCGCGGCCTACACGCCCTTCGCTATCACCATGGCGCTGATCGCCCTGGCTGGCGCGATCGCGGCAATGCGTGCGCTTCACGTGATGCGCGGGCGTCTCCATTCTCCGCCGATCGAGAGCGGATCGGCTCATCGGATATTTCTGCGAGCCGTGGGCGAGATCTTCGCCAATCGATCCTTTCGGGTTCTCTTTCTGGGCGCGACCTTGCTGTTCAGCGCCCTGGCTGTGCACGGCACCCTGGGCCTGCACGCCAACACCTATTTTTGGCGCCTGCGGCCTCAGCAGACCCAGATCGTGACCTTGTCGCTATTTGGCGGCCTGCTGCTGGGCGCACCACTGGCCGGGCCGCTGCTCAAGGTGCTCGAAAAGCGGATCGTGCTGCTGGTCGGCATCCTGGGCTTTGGCGCGGCCTTCTCGGGCCCCGCGATCCTGCGACTGCTGGGTCTGTTGCCTTGGGAGGGCGACCAACTTGTCGGCATCCTCGCCTGCGCCGTGTTCACCGCCGGCGCCCTGATGGCGGCGGCGGCGATCGCCTTCGCCTCGATGATGGCCGACGCCGCCGACGAGCATGAGTTTCTGTTCGGCACGCGTCGCGAAGGCCTGTTCTTCGCGGGATGGGCCTTCGCCAGCAAGGCCGCGGCAGGCGGCGGCGCCTTCATCGCGGGGCTGGGGTTGCAGTTGATCGGGTTCAAGGCTCAAGGGGGATCGGCCGTGGTCCAGCAGGCGCTATCGCCCGCCACCATCCAGTGGATCGGTGTCCTCTATGGTCCGGGCGCGGGACTACTGGCTCTGGCGGCGGCCTTGAGTTGCCTGTTCTACCGCCTCGACGCCAAGCGTCACGGGGAGATGCTGGCCGTGGTGCGCCAGCGTCGACAGGCCCAAGTCGCTACTATGGCGACGGCATGAGCGGCGTATTTCTCGGCGTCGAAACCGGTGGGTCCAAGATTCTCGCCAGGCTGGTGTCTGAAGACGGTGGCCAGGTCGCTGAAGGCCGATGGCCGACGAGCACGCCGGACGCCGCGGCCGATGCGATCAGCCGCTTCGTCGCTGAAGCCAAGGTGGGCGCTGATCTGCGGGGCGTGGGCCTGGCGGCGTTCGGGCCGCTCATCGTCGATCCAGACAGTTCCGACCAGGGCCGCGTGCTCGCGACGCCCAAGCCCGGCTGGACCGGCTCGAACCTACGGCGTGAACTGGCCCGGCGGCTGGGCGTACCGGTCAGGGTCGACACCGACGTCAACGCCGCCGCCCTGGCTGAATTAACGCTCGGGGCGGGGAGGGATGTGGCAACCCTGGCCTATATTACCGTCGGCACGGGCATTGGTGGCGGACTGGCGACGCGGAGCGGGACGCTGCGCGGCGCCCTGCATCCAGAGATCGGCCATCTTCGTCTTGTCCGGGCGGCCGGCGACAAGGCTCAGAGCGCCTGTCCCTATCATGCCGATTGCGCCGAAGGCTTGGCCGCGGGGCCGGCGGTGGCGGCGCGTCTGGCCGGCGCTGATCTTGGCGCTCGACCGGACATCCAGGACTTGGTCGCGGGTTATATTGCCCAGTTGGCCGTCGGGCTGGTTTTGTCCTGGTCGCCGCACCTCATCGTGATCGGCGGCGGAGTCGGCGGGGCGCCTGGCCTGCTTGGGCGCATCAGATCCGCTTTCGGGCAGGCCCTCGGCGACTATGGCGTCGGGCCGGTGGCGCACGCGGACGATTTCATCATGGCGCCCAGCCTGGCCGATGCTGGGCTGGAAGGCGCTCTACTCATGGCGGCTAATCCGGAGATCCGGCCTTGACCAAATACAACGACCCCACCGACCGTTCGAGTTGGACCATCGGTCCATTCAGCGCGCCCACACGGATTCTCGAAGCACGTCCCGATCTGTGGTTCGACTGCCCGGTCTCGGGCGCGCGCGTCGCGTGGGCGGCCAAGGACGTCTTCAACGCCGGGGCTGTCGTGCATGGCGGGCGCATCTGCCTGTTGGTGCGGGCCGAGGACACCGTCGGCCGCTATGCTGGGGTCTCTCGCCTAGGGCTAGCGACCAGCGCCGACGGTGTGAACTTCGAGCTCGAGCCCGAGCCCGTCCTGGCGCCAGGCGATGATTGCTGGCAGGCCTGGGAGTGGCCCGGGGGCATCGAGGATCCCCGCGTCGTGATGGCGCCCGACGGGACGTTCGTCTGCACCTACACGGCCTTCGACGGCAAGGTCGGCTGCCTGTTCGTGGCCACCTCGCCGGATTTGCGGACTTGGACCAAGCACGGTCCGGCCTTCGCCGGATCACCCTATGCGCGCTTGGCCACCAAGGCGGGATCGATCGTCACCGCCCTGCGCGATGATCGCCTTGTCGCTGTGAAGATCGATGGACGCTACTGGATGTATTGGGGCGAGGGGTCGGCCTATGCGGCCACCTCCGATGACTTGATCCGCTGGACGCCGCTGGAGTGCGACAGCGGACCCGACAAGTATCTGACCTGGGACCCGGATCACCAAGGTCCGATGGGGCATTGGGCGCTTGACCGGGTGACGGGATCGCGCGGCCTGCGGCCTCTGGCCGGGCCGCGCAAGCATCGCTTCGACTCGCTGTTGATCGAACCTGGCCCTCCCGCGGTTCTGACCGAGAACGGCGTCGTGCTGATCTATAACGGCGCCAACCATTTTTCGGATGGGGACCCGAGCGTTCCGCCGTTCGCGTATCAGCCCGCCCAGATGCTGTTCGACGCCCGTGATCCGACCGCCTTGATCGCCCGCGCCTCAAAGCCCTTCCTGGGGATCAGCGGCGAGGAGGCGGCCGGACAGGTGGGCAACGTTCTCTTCGCCGAGGGGCTCGTGGTGTTCGAGGGGCGATGGTGGCTCTATTTGGGTTTGGCGGACTCTCGCTTGGGCGTAGCCACAGCGCCTCTCGATGTAAAATAGGACGCGACGGGCCTTGGCGACTTTTCTCTCGTTCGCGTTCCCTGGAGTTTAGCAATGATCCGCGCCGCCTTGTCTCGACGCGTCTGATGGCCTGCTCCAGCCCTCGACGATCTCGCTCCGCTCGTGACCATCGCCGACGAAGGCGGATTCACTGCCGCGCGGCCACGGCGCTTGGCCCGTCGAAATCGACCGTCAGCCGCAGGCTCACCGACCTTGAGCTGTAGCTGCGCACGTCATTGTTTCGGCGCTCGACCCGGGCCTTGTCGCTGACCGTCCACACGGTGCTGAATCATCTGGTGGGCTCCGCGGAGTCGACGGTGCTCAGCACTCTGAGTGCGGTCTGTCCCATGGTCGAGGAGCGGACGCGCTCGGCGCCTGGCTCGGCAGGTCTGGTCGTCGTCTCATCGGCTGCGCGGTGTTGACGCGCCCGGTGGGTCGCGCCAAAAATTGACAGATTTAGTACGGAAATGTATTAATAACGAAACGCGCGACAAGCGCGAGTTGGAGAAACGCCCGTGAAGACCCTCTTGATCACCCTGGCCGCGGTCGGCCTGTTTTCAACCTCGGTCGCCGTCGCGCAAACGCCGGCTCCGGCCGCGGTGGCCACGGCGTCGGCCAAGCCCTATTACAGCACCGAAAGCCTGATGGGCGACCTGCTCGACAATCCCGCCACCAAGGCGATCCTAGTTAAGATTGTGCCAAATCTGGTCAACAACGAACAGATCGACCAAGCGCGCGGCATGACCCTGGCGCAGCTGCAGCAGTACGCGGCCGACATGCTTCCCGATGAGAAACTGAAGGCGATCGACAAGGAACTGGCGGCCGTTCCGGCGCCCAAGCCCTGAGGCGCGAGCGCTGAAGATTTCGAGATAACGGAGGCTCGCGGCGATCGCCGCGAGCCTTTTGTTTGGCCCGGCCTAACTTGCGTTCGCCCGTGACTGGTGACGGCGCCTGGGCCGCGATCGGCAGTCCGGCGACGAGCGCCTTCTTGAACACCGGTCTGTCGAACATTTCACCCTGCCCCTATCCATAGGGTCATCAACAGGCGCGCTCTTCGCGCCGCCTGACGCCGGATCACGCGCGGCGGGAACCGGCCCTGGCCGTCAGACCAGCTTGATTGTCGTGGCGTGGCCCTGCAGACTCTCGCCATGCGCGGACACGCGCACCATGCCCTTGGCGCCGGTGGCGCGCAGGATCGCCAAGGCCCGGCCGCGGAAGGTTTGCGCGTTGCTCGACTGAAGCGATCCGACCGCCATCGGGTTGGCGCTGCCAAACCCGATCAACTGGGCGGGGCCATCTACCTTCAGGCTTACGGGTACTTGGCCTTCGGGCAGCAAGCGACCTTGGGTGTCAAGCACTTCGATCCCGACATAGCTGAGGGTCTGACGATCGGCCCGGCCGCTCGCTCGCTCGGGCGTCAGGCGTAGATGCGTGGCCGTCGAGACGCTGTCCAGGCGCTTGCGAGCGATCTGCCGGCCGCCCCGCCAGGCGATCGCCTCAAGCGCGCCGGGCGCATAGGGGACCTCGAACTCGGCGATCATCTTGTCGGCCGTGACCAGGGTCTTGGCGCCGACCAGCTTGCCGTTCAGCCACAGCTCGGCCCTGTCGCCTGTGGTATAGAGCCGCACGGCGAGGCTCTTGCCTGCGGCGTCCGACCAGCTCCAGCTGGCCAGCTCGTCACGCCAGCCCCAGGGCGCGATGAACTCCTTCATCCCCGGAGCGATCGGCCGCTGGACCAGGATTTCGAGCGGGCTGAGGCCCCAGGTCACGTCGCGCGCCAGGGACTGGGGCTTTTGGGCCCCGACCAGGTCGATATCGCCGCACCAAGCGTTCACCCAGGGAAACTGCGCCATGTAGTAGGGCACGTTCTGCTTGACCCGAACGGTCGCGCCGATGCCCGCCTCGCCCAGATAGTCCATGGCCGTCCACACGAACTCGCCCAGGAAATAGGGCGTCTTGTCGGCCAGCGCCTGATAGGCCCGCGCATCGAGCGGGAAGGTCTCGGAGGCGTAGATGATGCGTTCGGGATGCAGCGCATGATCGGCTTCGATATCCTCCAGCCGGTAGTTGTAGCCGGCGACATCTAGAAACACCGTCGAGGCCTCGTCCGGCTTGCCCGCGAACCCGGGACGCGCGGTCTTTTCCGAGGCGATCACCGGGGTTCCGAGCACCCCGTTGAGCGCCGCGGTGACCGGCCGGGTCGGGTCGAGTCGTCGCACCTCATTGGCGAACTTCCAGCACCATTCCATGCCCTCGGGCGTGGCGCGGTAGGGGATCTCGTTGCCGATGCTCCACAGGATGACACTGGGACTGTTGCGCGCGCTGAGCACCATGGCGCCCAGCGCGTTTTGCCAATCTTCGCGGATGTAGTGGGAATAGTCGTCCTTCTCTTTTGCGACGTGCCACATGTCGAACGACTCTTCGATCAGCAGCATGCCAAGCTTGTCGCAGGCCATGCGCAGCGAGGTTGAAGAGGGGTTGTGCGAGCTGCGGATCGCATTGAAACCGCGCGCCTTGAGCAGACGCACCCGCCGCTCGTCGGCGTCGGGGAAGGCGACCGCGCCCAGCAAGCCATTGTCATGGTGGATGCAGCCGCCGCGCAGCTTGATGGGCGCGCCGTTGATCTTCATGCCGCTGGCCGCGTCCATCGTGACGATGCGGACGCCGAAGGGCTGAACCAGGCGATCGATCACGGTCTTGCCCCGCCGTAGTTCGGTCTCCAACGTGTAGAGATAGGGGGCGGCGGGCGACCACGGTCGGGCCGAAGCGATGTCGAGCGTCTGCCGGGTCTGGCCGGCGGCCGGACTGCTGGCCTGGGCCGCGACCCGGCCTTGGGCGGTGCGCAGTCGGGTGACGAGCGTCAGGCTCGGATCGGCATTGTCGAGCTGGGTCGTCACATCGATGGCGGCTTGGCCGTCACTTATCCGCCGCGTCCAGGCTCCGACGCCCCAGCGCGAAATTCGCGCCGCCTCGGAAAGAACGGTGATCTTGACCTGGCGATAGATGCCCGATCCCGCGTACCAGCGGCTGTTCTTGCCAAGATTGCGCACGCGCACGGCCAGGACGTTGTCGCCATCGGCGCGGAGATAGGGCGTCAAATCACAGGCAAAGGGCGTGTAGCCGTGAACGTGGCCGCCCAGGTCGTGGCCGTTGAGCCAGACCTCGCTGAGATTGCTAATCCCGTCGAAAGCCACCTCGACCCGCGCGTCGGCGGGTAGGGCGGCCAACCGAAAGTGCTTGCGATACCAGCCTTCTCCGCCCTCGGTGAAACCGGTTGCCGTGCCGCCTACCGCGCGCTTGTTGAAGGGGCCGACCTGCTGGGGCGCCCGACCGCCGGGGACGTCCTCGACGCTCCAGTCATGCGGCAGGTCCACCGCGCGCCAGGCGCTGTCGTCCAGTCCCGAGGCTTCCAGGCCATCGCCCGCGCCTCGCAAGAACCGCCAGGCCAGATCGAAGGCCTGGTCGCGGCCCACGCCCAGGGGTGCATCGGTGGCGGCGTCGGCGATGGCGGGGATCAGCGGCAGCATCGTCAGGGCGGCAGCGGTCATCAGGACCCCGCGACGGTCCATCTGCGATGAGACGCTCATTGGGTGGCGCCTTGGGGCGCGAGCGCCGCGCGAAGCTGGGCGTCGATATGGTCCAGCGCGTCAGCCTTGAACAGGCCAAACTGCACCAACGAGCGCGGTGAGAAGTTTCCCAGGTGTGGCTTGAGCTGGTCGTTGCTGATCCGCCCTTCGAAGCCGGGGATTTCGCGCAGGATGATCGCCTTGGCGGTCGGGTCGGCCAGCAAGGTCGCGATCGCGGTGTTGGCGGTCGTCATCTGGTAGGCCTGCGCGACGGGCTGCTCGTAGGCCCGCGAGGGCGGATAGAGGGGCGCATCCATGGTGTATCTTCCAAGCTAGACTTGATTGTCGCGAGAATGGGCGGATCCACGGCGCGGGCCGGGTGGGGCGTTCGACGTGATCGCCTCGTGCTTCCCACTGTGGGCCGCGCGGTAGGGGTGGCGTTGTCCTCCATCTCGCTGAGGCGAGTTTGAAGATATGATACGAAGGTGTCCGATTTTGGTCAATGGTGTGGGTATGCCTTGAGCCGCGCGGATCCTGCGTCGCCACCTCGTCACTCAGGCGCGCCCAAATCGCTCATCGGGCCGCGATTGAGCTCGGTGACACGCGCCAGACCGCGGGCTTGGTTGTCACGCCCACAAAATCGTACGATGGAGAACAGGCGCGACGCCTCGTGATCTGGTCAAAGTGAATATGCCCGCGAAGAAGAAAGTTGAGCTGGACCTTCGGCCGCGGCGGCCTCGCGGGCGGCCCGGCCCGGAGCTGGCGCTCGAGCTTGAAGCGCTGCTGATCTCGATCGCTCGGCAGTTGTTCTTCCAGGAGGGCTATGGCGGCTCAACGATGGACGCGGTCGCCAAGGCCGCGCGCGTGTCCAAGACCACCCTCTACTCGCGATTTCCCACCAAGCAGGCGCTCTTTCGCGCTGTGGTCCGGGATCAGGAGTCCAGCTGGGAGAACGGCGTCAACGCCGCCCCGCTCGGCCTGCTGGCCACCCTGGAGGACACCCTTCTGGCCTATTGCGAGCTGTGGCTGCGGGCCGGCATGAGCGATGATTTTGTCCAGATGTCGCGGCTGACCTATAGCGAGTCCGCGCGGTTTCCCGAGTTGAGCGAGACGGCCGGCGCGGCGAGCGACCGGGGGATCGCCTCTCTGGCCGAGGTCATCGTCCATTTCGCGCGGCGTGACGCGGTTCCCTGCAACAATCCCGAGGCGGCGGCGGAACTGCTCCAGATGATTTTGCGCGGTTGGCTCAACGACGCCATCGTCCGCGACACGCCCTTCAAGCTTCAGGCCGGCAGGATCTGGCTGAAAAACGCCGTCCGGATGTTCGTCGCCAGCCGCGCTCTGTGGTGAGAGCCGACGGGCGGCGTCTTGATGGATGAGCGTCGGCCGCGTCACGGGCGACATTCCCGGCGCTTTGGCCGTGGCGGACGATCCAGAGGCGGTCTGGCCAGCGCTGTTCCATGGCGGTTCATCCCGCCAGGGCGCGTGGGGTTTCAGGTCGGGGATGCGAGACGTTCTGGCGACGCGCGGAGCCTCGGTGCCCCGAGCTTTGGTGTTCTATCGCCAGCCCAGTGCTTAGGGTTCCGCGGTGCGGAGAGCCGCCGGGCCTGACGGCATCGAAAGTTTCGCGGTCCTATGGAGGCGGCGGCCGTCAAAGGTAAAGGCCTCGATGGTCTGTTCGACCGCGCACTGCACGAGGAGCCGCCTGGAGCCGGGTGACCAGACAATACCCTGGCCCCAGGCCCCAGTCTGGGCCTCGGTCACCTTGACCAGCCGGCCGCTGTCCACACGCCAGATCTGCAGCAAGCCATGGAGATGGTAACCTGGCGCCGTGCGACCGAGGTTGGAGCCGTTATTGACGTTGACCGCGACGTACCGCCCATCCGGCGACATCTTCAGCCCCTCGGGGGTCAGACCCACGGCCACGATATCCACGACGCGAGGGACGGCGGGCGCCAGGTCAATGAGACTGATCGTGTCGATGTCCCGTCCACCTCCGCCGATATTGCCCGAAACCGCGAAGCGGCGCGGCCCATCGGTGTCGATCTGGTAGGGGCGCAGGCCCGCCGCCACGACAACCGAGGTCAGGGTCACGGTGGATCCGGCGATGCTCAATTGCACGATCTTGTCGGCGTGGTCGAGCGACACTAGCGCGCGGCGATCGTCGTCGAAGAAGATCGGCATGGCCGGTGATGACCCCGGATCGCCGATCCTGATCTTGCCGAATGGCGTCAGCACGCCCCGCGCGATGGTGAAGACGCTGAGCGTGCCCTCGGCGCGGTTGGCGATCAAGGCCAGCGTTCCGGCCCTGTTGATCGAGACTCCCGAAGCGCCGGCGCCCGCGCGTAGGGTCGCGGTGACTTTCAGGGTCTTCAAATCGATGACGCTGACCTGATCGTCAGGGCTGATCGAGCTTGGGTCGCCTGGCGTCAGCTTGCGGGCCGCCGTGACCAGGGCGAAGGACTGGTCGGCCGCGACCGCCACGCTGGACGGTGGGCCAATGATGCTGGTGGGGGCCTCGACTTGGCCAACCACCCGGGGCGGCCAGACCGACATGTCGATGATCGAGACGGAGTCGGGGCGAGGTTGGGCCGGCACGACCTGTTCGCCATTCTCGAGCACCTGCTTGCCGTCGTTGGCGGAGACGGCGATCTGGGCCTGGGCATTGATCGCCAGGCTCAGGACGGCGGCCGTGAGGAGAGCGCGAGCGAGCATGCGTGATCCTGATGGAAGGGCGCGACGCGCGCCAGAGGTCATGAACACCAAAGCGCGCGGACGCCGGGAGGGACGTCCGCGCGCCTCTGCTGTCGAGGCGCGACGGGGACAAGCCGCCGCGCCGTCGCTTCATCCGGGCGTTAGTAGGTGTAGCGAACCCCCAGAATGAACTCGCGTCCCGTGTGGTGGTAGAACGAGGTCCGGTCCGCGACGGAGTCGTTGAACTGGTCCTGGTTTTCGTCGGTCAGGTTCACCCCTTCGAAGGTGAGCTTGAAGTTGTCGTTGACGGTGTATTGCAGCGAGGCGTCGACATTGAGCGTCTTGTTGGTGCCGTCGGCGTTGGTGCCGGCTTCCGAACCCGGGACGCGGGTCAGGTAAGCGTCACGATAGGCCGCCGAGACACGCGCGCTCCACTTGCTATCCTCGTAGTAGAGCGTGGCGTTGTACGAGCTGGGCGACAGGCCCGTCAGATTGGCCGTGGCCACGACCGCGCCCGCGCCGTTCAGATAGTTGATCGACGATTTGACGTGCGTGTAGTTCAGCAGCACGCCGGTGTGGGTGAGGAGGCCCGGCAAGAAGGTCAGCGGCTGCTGGTAGTTGATCTCGTAGCCGGTCAGGTCGCCGCCGGGGGTGTTGGTCGGGACGGTGAACTGCCACTGGGCGTCCACGCCGCAGCCGTTGGTCGTGCCGCAGGCGGCGATGGCCACGCTGTCGGGCAAGCCGAACGGATTGCCGCTGAAGGTGCTGTTGGTCTGCACCGTCTGAACGAAGCTGCCGATCTGCTTCTTGAACAGAGCCAGCGACAGCAGGCCCGATTGCTGGAAGTACCACTCGAACGACAGGTCGTAGGCCTTGGCCCGGAAAGGGTCGAGGTTGGGGTTGCCGGCGCTGACGCTGCGGCCGGCGCCCGAGACGCTGATCGTCGCGCCTGGGGTCAGGCTGCCCAGGTCGGGCCGCGACATCACCTTGGCCGCGCTGAAGCGGATCAGGAAGCTGTCGATCGGCTCGTAGACCACGTTCATCGACGGCAGGGTGTCGCTGTATTCACGCGAGGCCTCGACCGCCAACGGCGCGCCGCTGACATAGGTGTAGCCGTTCGAGTCCTGCTTGGTCTTGACGTAGCGGACGCCGAAGTTGCCGCGTAGGGGACGGCCGCCGACCTCGGTGTTGAAGTCGGCCTGCAGGTAGCCGCCGAGGTCCTTCTCGTTGACCCCGCGGTTGTTGCCTAGGGCCGGCTCGTTGCCAAGGTGGAAGGTGCCGCCATAGGCCGTCTGGTCGTAGAGGCTGAGCACCTCGGCCGCCTTCTTGACGTCGGGGATCAGCGACTTAATGCCGCCGAAGGAGACGATCTGGCCGTAGGTCGAACGGTCGATGGCGACCAGGGCGCTCGGCACGGTCGGCTCGAGGTTGGTGCTGGTGCCGTTCGAGCGGCGCAGCTCGGTGGTGGTGAACTTGTATTCCTTGTACGAGCCGCCGCCGCTCAGCTTGAAGATGCCGAGATTGGCCCATTCGCCGTCGATCTGGGCGACGTCATAGGTGTTAACGGCGGTCTGCGGGCGTTCGCGGATTTGGGTCAGCACCCACTTGGACGGGTCGGTCAGGGCCGCGCTGCCGTAATTGACCACCGGCAGGTTGCCGTCACTGTAGTCGTAGGAATAGCCCTGGACGTTGAACTGGTCGAACTGGACCGTGGTCTGGATCGGGTTCTTGTGATCCGACTTCGAGTGGCCGAGCAAACCGGTGATCTTGATGTCGTCGGTGACCTGCTGCTCAAGGTTAAGGCCGAACTGGGTGAACTTGGTGTCCAGTTCGTCGAAGCGGTTCTCGACGCGCAGGTCGACGTTGTCGAACTTGCCGGCGACCATCGTGTTCTTGTCGTCGATGGTCGACGAGACCACGTGAGTCTGGGCGATGCCGCACGAGGTGTTGACGTTCGCCACGGTGCAGGCCCCGCCGACGCTGAACGACGGCGCCTCCAAATACTGCTCTTCGCGGGTGCCCTTGAAGTCGGCGTAGAGGGCGTCGAAGCTCACCAGGGTCTTGTCGCTCGGCTTCCACTGCAGCGACAGGGTGCCGCCCAGGCGCTTCTGGTCGTCGATGTAGTTGTCGTACCGCGGGAAGCGCGGATGGAAGGCGGCGTTGTTGGCGGCGGCGGCGGGATTGACCAGGCCGGGCAGGCCGGCGTTGGGGCCGGTGGTCTGGGGAAGGGCGTCGAAGCCGGGGGCGAACGCATTGCCTGTCGCCCAGCGCACCGTCGAGGAGCCCTGATCGTCGATCTGGCGTTTGGTGTAGGCCACCGACAGCAGCGCGCCGAACGTGTCGTCCTTCCAGGTGTTGGAGATCATGAAGGCGCCGCGCGGATTAACCGACTTGGCCAGGTCGTTGTAGCTGCCCTGCAGCGAGCCGACCATCTTGAAGCCCTTGTAGTCGAAGGGGCGGGCTGTGCGCAGGTCGACGGTCGCGCCCAGCGAGCCTTCTTCCGTGGCGGCCTCGGCGGTCTTGCGCACGGTGATCGCGCTGAACAGGTCCGAGGCGAAAACGTTGAAGTCGAACGAGCGGCCGCGATTGATGCCGCCGCCGGCGTCCGAGCCGCCGCCAGTGGTTAGGGCCTCCATGCCGTTGATGCGCACACGGGTGAACTGCGGGCCAAGGCCCCGCACCGAGATCTGCCGGCCTTCGCCGCCGTCGCGCGCCAGGGCGACGCCGGGGATCCGCTGGATGGATTCGGAGAGATTGAGGTCGGGAAACTTGCCGATGTCCTCGGCCAGGATGGAGTCGACGGCGGCCGACTCGTTGCGCTTGACGTTCAGCGCCTTGGCTAGGCTGTTGCGGAAGCCGGTGACCACCACCTCGGTGACGGCGTCCTGGTTGTCGGCGGCGGGTTGCGCGGCCGGGGCGGCGTCTTGGCGGGCCAGGGCGGGCGTGGCGGCCAGGCCCAGGCAGACCGCTGCCAAGGATGCGCTGGCCAACCCGTTACGGCGTGTATTGGTGTTCATTCTATTCCCTCCCGACGGGACAGTTCTCGACCGTGCTCGGTCTTGTTCTCGGGAGGGGCCGGACGTCGCCAGGTCAGTCGGATCGGCGGCGGGACCTCATCCCGCCAGAACACTAGAAGTCCGCGAGGGCGGGCCGCCAATGCCGTTCTCGAACGCGTTGATGCCGCTCCGGCATCACGCCGCGCGGGCGATCAACCGTTCGTAGCGCTGCAGAATACGATCGAGGGTGGAGCGCTTGATCGGCCGGCCGTCGCGCAGCTTGGTCCAGGTGGTTTCGGAGATGGCGTAGCAGTCGAACAGGTGCTCGCGGGTCAGCGCGGGCAGCCGGGCGCGCAGGCGCTGGACGAGGTCGTGGGGGACGGTGAGGGTTTCGGCCATGGGTAGGGCAACGTCCCCGGAGCGTGTTCGCTCCGGGGTCTCCAGGTTGGTTCAGGGGGCGATGACGGTGTTGTTGAGTTGGGTGATTTCCGGCGCGTCGGCGGGGGTTAGGATCCGCACGCGATAGCCGGTCTTCCAGACGGCTTTCAGCGCGACCTGAACGGTTTTGGGTTTCAGGTCGAGCGGGGCGGGCAGGATGGGCGTCGTCGCCCGCGCCAGTTCGCGACCGGCGGCGTCCTCGACCACCACCACCGAAGCTGGGGCCGGCTTGGCGCCCAGGCTGTGGACGGTGACGCTCAGGCCCGACTTGCCGGCCTTGATGTCGTCCTGGCCGATCCCGAGGTCGGGCCGCTCGGTCACCGGGACGGTGGCGGGCGTGGTTAGGCTGAAGGTCCAGGTGGTGGTCTTGCCCGGCGCGAAGCTCATGTCGAGGCCGACGGTGCGTTCGAAGGCCACCGAGGCGGCTGGATCGCTGGCGCCCTCGACGGCCCGCGTCACCGACCACTGGCCGGCCGCGATGTCCCAGCCGGTCATCACCGCGTGCAGCGGCTGGCCGGTCAGGTTGTAGCCGGTTACCGTGAAGCTCTTCTGGCCGCCGGTGGCCAGGATGGCGACGTCCTCGGCCGCGGTCGGCGTATCGAACCGCCAGCTGACCAGGTGGCCGGGGAACATCTGGTTGCGGCGCAGGGCCATGCCGCCCAGCCGCGAGCGCTGCAGGATGTCGCTGAACAGCTCCACCCGGTCGCTCCACCAGTGGGCGTCGGTCATCATCCACATCCGCTGCTCGGCGGTGGTGATCTCGTCGCTGTAGACCTTGTCCAGATAGGTGGTGTCGCCGGTCGAGCGCCAGGCCTCGTAGAGCACGAAGGGATCGTCCGAGCCCTTGGCGACCATGGACTTGATCATCGGCGTGGCCTGGGCGCGCAGGCCCAGCATGTCGATGACGTCGCTGTTGAGCTCGTCCAGGCCGCGC